>Ga0075418_10003582_pt1 | contig 17714 bp, 13 predicted proteins | sample SoiMetdeltSBSDD2_FD_81776 | JGI IMG/M metagenome (GOLD analysis project Ga0075418, IMG submission 81776) | Bulk soil microbial communities from a Populus tree surrounding site in Tennessee, USA - Soil MetaG P. deltoides SBSDD2 | ecosystem: Environmental > Terrestrial > Soil > Tree plantation... | reverse complement strand
CCGGCTCGCGGGGACGAGGCCGCCCCACCAGGTCGCATGCTCGCGCGATGACCCCGCGGGACGAGTGTGCAATGCAGTGTGCAATGGGTTTGGTCACAACGTGGCACAAACTGGCACGACCTGGCACAACCGACGAGCGCTCGAGGTGCCACAAGCTCGCGTGTGTGGCACTCATAGACACAACCTGACACAACGTGGCACGACCTGGCACAACCGTAGGCCCTGTGTTCGTGTCCTGCAGCGAGGCTCGGCGGCAAGCTCGTGTCGGACGTGCCCTCGCCCCACGGCCGTGCGGCATCTGCCGCGACCGCCAGAGCCCGTGCCGCGCGTGAGGCGGGACGAGGGGCGGGCCGGGGTTCCTCCGGCCTTCCCGGCCGCGGACCAGGCAGCCCGCGGATCACTGGGTGCCGACGATCAGTTCGAGACCGTTCGACGTGATGCCCCCGAACGGGTTCGGGATGGCGGGACCGAGCACCAGGCCCTGCCCCAGAAGCTGGAAGCCCGTCAGCGCCGGGTTGGCGGGGATCGAGAACGGACTCGCGAACGTCGCCCCCGTCACGAGACCGGCCACCAGCAGGTCCGGCGACGCGTGGGCGTTGCAGCCCGGCATGCCCAGGATGGCGAGCGGGATGCCCGGGTTGAACTTGGTCAAGCCGTAGATGATTGCAGCCACGAAGGTGCCGGCCGGAATCTCACTGACGGTCACGTTGATCGTGGTGCCGGTGATCGGGCGGTTGTCCGCATCGATCTTCAGCGCCACCTCACCCGTGCCGGACTGGTAACCGCTCAGCGCCGACCAGTCGAGCTGCGGGCCCAGCGGCTGTGCGCCGCCGGCGCTGTATCCGGTGATGGCCACGTTGTTGATGCTGCCGCCGTTGCCGAGGCTCGCGCCAAAGGACAGGTAGACCACTCCGCTGGGCAGCAGTTCCATCTGGATGGAGTTCAGTTGCGCCGGCAGACCGGTGTAGGCCGGGTCCTGCCAGTTCGGGATGGCGTGCCAGGTGATGCGAACGCCGCCGTTCGGGCTCGGATCCTCGTACCAGATCTGACCGCCCACGGTCGGGTCCAAGTCGCACATGAAGCCCGCGATCACTGGCAGCCCGGTGCCCGTCGTGCCGCGGAACGAAGTCGGCGTGAAGCCTGAGTTGGCGCCGTTCGACGCGAACGAGCCGTCGAAGTGGCTACCCAGATAGATCCGGCCGTTCGAGTTGACCGAGATCGAGGTCGTGGTGGGGCTGGCCGCATTGGGGTAGGGGAATGCGAACGACAGCGTCTTGTTGACCGACGCGTCGTCCCAGTTCGCCGACGAACTCGTGGTGTATGGCTGCGTCACCAGGTTGACGCCGCTGGCCGCTGGCGTCACCGCATTGTAGGGAATGCCAGACGGGATGATGAGGTAGTAGCCGCCGGTGGCACCCGGTACGTGGATCAGCGACCACTGTGTGTTCGCGAGGTCGACAGGGAACGTGTCGCCCGGGAACTGCTCGTGCGCCATTCGCGGCAGGTCATAGCACCCTGCGCCATACGTGGTCTTGGTGGCGAAGCCGGACTGTGCTGGCAGGGAGAGGGCAGCGACCGCGGCAACAGCAGTCGCGAGGAGCTTGGGACTAGGCATTGGGTCTCCGGTTCTGGGCCTGGTTGAGGGAAGTACTTCCGGGCGGCCCAGACCGAGAGGCGGAAGTACTTCCAGGAACGACGAAACGGTGCCAGGGTGATGTTCCGCGGATGACCCGCTTGGTGCAACCGGGGGCCTGCGGCAGCTGGCTCACCTGGGCCGGGGTCGGGCCGTCGAAGGCGCCTTCGATCCGAGTCGCGATCTGCGTTCGACGCCGCGGGATCTGGTCACTCGTAGCGCAGGGCCTCGATCGGGTTCAGGCGCGAAGCCTTGAAGGCCGGGTAGAACCCGAACAGGACGCCGACCGTCACCGAGACGCCGACGGCGGCCGCCACCGCCGCGGGCGACAACTCCGTCGACCAGCCGAGCAGGCGCGAGATCAGGTAGCTGGTGCCGCGGCCGAGCAGGATGCCGAGGATGCCGCCGGCGAGGCAGAGCATGACGGCTTCGGCGAGGAACTGTTGCAGCACCTCGCGCTGGCGGGCGCCGACCGCCATGCGCAGGCCGATCTCGCGCGTCCGCTCGGTCACCGAGACGAGCATGATGTTCATGATCCCGACGCCGCCGACCACGAGCGAGATCAGCGCCACCGACAGCAGGAGGCTCGTCATCATGCCGGCCGTCGCGGCGACGGCGCGCGTCATCTCGGTCATGTCGCGGATGTTGAAGTCGTCCGACTCGTCGGCGCGCAGGCGGTGCCGCAACCGCAACAGCCCCGTCACCTGCTGCTGTGCCTGCGCCGTCGACGCCTGGTCGCGGCTCGCGAGCGTGATCTGGTCGACGTTCGCGAAGCGCACCGGCAGCGGCGTGTCGGCCTGCTGCGTCGGCGAGGCCTGTGGGTAGAGCTGGACGGAGCCCGGATACGGCTCCGCGTTGGCCGGGCCGCTGCCGCCCGCGCTCGCGCTCTGGTTGGCGGAGGCGAGCGCGGTGTTGGCGATGCGGTACTTGATGGTGGTCCACGGCGCCAACACGATGTCGTCCTGGTCCATGCCCATCATGTTGGCGCCCTTCTGCTGCAGCACGCCGACGACGCGGCAGATGGTGTTCTTGACGCGGATCTCGCAGCCGACGGGCGACTCGCCGGGGAACAGTTCGCGGGCCAGCGTCGCGCCGATCAGGACGACCCTCGCGGCGCTGTGCACGTCGCGGTCGGTGAACGGTTCCCCGGCGGCGAGCGGCAGCCAGTCGCGCACCGTGAGGTAGTCGGGCGTCGTGCCGTAGATGTACTGAGGCACCCAGTTCCGGTTGCCGCGGACCACCTGCGTGCGGGCGCGCACGATCGGCGCGGCCGCGCTCGCGGCGGGGCACTCGCGCACGATCGCCGCGGCGTCGTCGGGCGTCAGCGTGAGGATGCTGCCGGCGCCGAAGCTGACGCCGCCGGAGGCGGCGGTGCCCGGGAAGACCAGCAGGTTGTTGGCGCCCATGCTCTCGATGGTGCGCTGGATCGCACTCGCGGAGCCCTGGCCGATCTCGGTCATCGCGATGACGGCGGCGATGCCGATCACGATGCCGAGCGTCGTCAGCGCGGCGCGCGTCTTGTTGCGCGACATGGCGACGACGGCCAGCGCGAGCATCTTGCTGGTCTTCATCGGCCGGCCCCGGCGGTGGCCGCCGCCTCCGCATCCTCGACGACCGATCCGTCGCGCAGGCGCACGATGCGCTGCGCGTGCCGCGCGACCGAATCATCGTGCGTGACGATCACGATGCTCAGGTGCTCGCGAGCGTGCAGTTCGCCGAGCATCGCGAGCAGGGCCGCGCTCGCGCGCGAATCGAGGGCGCCGGTCGGTTCGTCGGCGAGCAGCAACCGCGGTTCGTTGACGAGCGCACGGGCGACTGCGACGCGCTGCTGCTGGCCGCCGGACAGCTTCGCCGGTTCGTGCATCATCTTCTCACCGAGGCCGACGCGCTCGAGCAGGGCCACGGCGCGCCGCCGGCGTTCGGCGGCGTCGGCATCGATGGCGTAGGCGACCGGCATCAGCACGTTGTCGAGCGCGGTCGTGCGCGGCAGCAGATGGAAGCTCTGGAACACGAAGCCGATCTTGCGGCTGCGCAGGGTCGCCCGCCGATCGCTGGACAGACGGCCGACTTCCTCGCCATCGAGCCAGTACTCGCCTGACGTCGGCTGGTCGAGGCAGCCGAGCAGGTTCATCAACGTCGACTTGCCGGAGCCCGAGGCTCCCATGAGTGCCACGAACTCGCCGCTGCCGATCGTCATCGAGACGCCCCGCAGCACGTGCGTCTCGACCTCCCCCGTGCCGTAGGTCTTGTGGATGTCGCGCAGCTCGATCATCGCCATGGCCGTGTCCTCACATGCCGCGCCGATTCCGGCCGATCTGCGGCGTGAAGGGATTGGTGCCAGAAGCGGCCACCGCCGGTACTGGTGAGGCCTTCGTCTCGCCGACGATCACCGGCAGATCCTCGACCAGTCCTTCGCCTTCGACCTCGGTGCAGACCCCGTCGCTGAGGCCCACCTTCACGGCGATCGGCCGCGAACGGTCGGCGTCCGGGGTCCAGATGCGCGCGGTTCCCGCGGCGTCCGGCCGCTGGCCGGCCGGGGACCAGGCCAACGCCGCGTTCGGCACCAAGAGGACGCCTTTGTGCTCGTCGACGACGAACTTCACGTTCGCGGTCAGATACGGGAGCAGCAGGCCGTCGGGATTCTCCGCCGCGATCTCGACGGTGTAGGTGACGACGTTCTGCGTCATCGAGGCGTTGAGGCGCACCTTGCGCACCTCGCCGTGGAACAGCCGCCCTGGAGCGGCATCGACGCCGAAGCGGACCGCCTGCCCGGCGCGCACGCTGCTGATCTCGGATTCGTTGACTGCCGCCCACACCTGCACGGCCTCGAGGTCCTTGGCGATGAGGAACAGACTCGGCGCGTTGAGGCTGCTGACCACGGTCTGCCCGATGTTCACGCGCCGGTCGATGATCACACCACGCACGGGCGAACGGATGACGCAGTACCCGAGGTTGCGTTCGGCGCGCTTGAGCGCTGCCTCGGCCAGCTGCACGCCTGCTTCGGCCTGCGCGATCGCCGCCTCGCCGACCGCGACGTTCGCCTTGCCGACGTCGAGCGCCTCCTGGGCGGCGTCGAGACCGCTCTGCGCGAGGATCTCCGACGCGTCGAGTTGCTTGGCGCGCTGCCAATCCGCGGTGGCCTGCACGAGCTTCGCTTGCAGTTGCTGCAGGTCGGCTCGCGCGCGCGTTACGCCGGCCTGTGCGCTCACCAACTGTGCTTTGGCCTGTGCCGCGTCGGCGGCGTAGAGCGAATCGTCGATCCTCGCGAGCACGGTGCCCGCTTCGACCTCGGAGCCGTAATCGATCGGCTTGCCGTCCTTGTCGGTTCCGAAGGCGAGGATCATGCCCGCCACCTGAGCGCCGACGTCGACGACTTCTTCGGGCTCGACGGTGCCGGTCGCGTCGATGGATGCGACCACGGACCCGCGGCTCACCTGCGCAGTGCGGAACGTCGTCACTGCAGCGGCCGTCGCGCTCCGGCTCCACAGCAAGTAGCCGCCAGTGGCGAGCAGCAGAAGGGCGACGGACCACGCGATGGCTTTCATGCGGGCTCACTCCGGCTGGGCGAGCGGCCGGGGAGCACGGATCGTGCCCTCGGATCTGTTCGCGCCGGCATCGACGTTCCGAGGCTCGGGTTGCTCCAGCAGTTCGCCCAACGCGACGTTGCGTCTTTGCAACGGAGCCGGGGCAAGTTGCCCCGCTTGCCGATTGCGAGGCTCTCGCCGGCAAGGCGCCGTAGCCGCGTCAGCGGCGCAGCCACGACCGGCGCGGCCTCGTCGCGTTCGCCGACCCGCAGCTGCAGAGCGGCGTCGCGATCGAAACGGTGGGCCGCGGTTGTCGCGTCGGCCTGTTCCCGGTCGGGGCGGGACTCGTCTACTGGTTCGTGCAGAACAACCAGCGGGGGCGTGGCGCGAAGCTGCCTTCGCCCGGCGCCGCACTGGCCGCGCGCTTGGCCGACTGGCCCGATCCGATCGCGCGCGTGTTGGCGGCCACGCCGGATGCGGCAATCGTCGAGACGCCGATCGACGAGATGCTGCCCGGCCCGCCATGGCAGGCCGGCAACGCACTGCTGCTCGGCGACGCGGCGCACGGAATGGCCCCTGATCTCGGGCGCGGGGCCTGCACCGCAATCGTGAACCTGCTGGAGCTCGATCGCCAACTCGCACGGCAGCCGTCGTTCGCCGAAGCCGCCGCCGCGTTCACGCGAGCCCAGCGCTGGCGAACCCGCGTGATGCAGCACGCGAGTCGCATCGCCGGCGAAGTGCGGCAGATCGAGAACGGGCTGCTCTATCGCATGCGCAATGCGATGTGGCGGTATCTGCCTCCGCTGTGGTTGCTGCGCAGTGTCGTCGCACCGATCTTGGCCAGGCGGGCCAAGGCGTGAACGCGCTCGAGACCACCGACAACGATGGTGGCTGTCGGCAACGGCGAGGCACCGCTGTGTTCGGCATGCAGGCATCAAGAGGGCGTCTTGACGGGGTTCCGCACCCGGGGGATCGTGGTCTGATTGGTCCCGGGTGGTCCGGGACGCAGTGCGGCTCCCCACGAAAGGCAATCCATGCTGACCACCTTCCTCCTCGCGCCGCTGCTCGGCGCGCTTCCCCAGGGCCCCCAATTCGAGCCGCCGGTTCGATTGAAAGCCGGCGACGACTACGTGCGCGTCGAGAAGCCCGGGTTTGCGTACCCGTGCTGGCACGACGTCGACGGCGACGGCAACAAGGACCTCATCGTCGGCCAGTTCAACAAGGGCAAGATGAAGGTCTACAAGAACCAGGGCAGCGGCAAACTCGCCGGCGGCGAGTGGCTGCAAGTCGAGGGAGCCATCGCCGAAGTCCCCGACGTCTGGTGATGCACCTCGTCGACTCCACAGTTCGTGGAGCTCAATGGCGACGGCCACATCGACATCCTGTCGGGCACGTACTCGCGCAAGGACAAGGACATGGCCGGCTTGTTCCAGGTCCTCTGGGGCACCAAGGACGGCTGGACGAAGGCCGAGATCCTGAAGGGCACGGACGGCGAGCCGCTGATCCTGCCGCAGTCGAAAGAAGTGACGGATCGCATCTGCACGCGGCCGTTCGCGGTCGACTACGACGGTGACGGCAAGCTCGACATCGTCGCCGGCAACTTCGGCGGCACGTTCGGCCTCTTCCGCGGCGAAGGCGGCGGCAAGTTCGCGCCGAAGGCGACGTGGCTCGAAGGCAGCGGCGGCAAGCTGCAGGTCGACAGCCACGGCGATCCGTTCTTCGTCGACTGGGACAAGGACGGCGACCTCGACCTGATCTCCGGATCGGCGCGGGGCGGCGTGTACCTGTTCACGAACAACGGCAACCGCACCGAGCCGAAGTACGGCAAGCGCGCGACGCTCGTCGAGGCAGCCGGGAACCACGGCAACGGCAGCGGCAGCGAGGACGTCAAGTTCGGCGACGCGCACTGCAAGGCGCCCGCGGCCGACACGCGCGTGTGGGTCGACGACGTCGACGGCGACGGCAAGCTCGATCTGCTGCTCGGCGACCAGATCACGCTGCTGCACCTGGGCAAGGGCGTCGAGGAAGCCGACGCGCGCAAGCGGCTCGCCGCGTGGCAGAAGAAGCAGCAGGACTTCTTCAAGACCGAGACTGGCGACAGCCCGGAAGCGCAGAAGAAGTGGCGGGAGCAGTACGAAGCGCTCGAGAAGGAGCGCGACGAGTTCGCCCGCCAGGAGATGACCGGCTTCGTCTGGCTGCTGCGCCAGAAGGCGAACGGCCAGAAGGCGAACGGCCAGTAGGCTGCGGTCGGTGGGCGAGATCGGCGCGCCGCGGCCGCAGTGATGAGGCGGCGCGTCAGCGGCGCAGCCACGACGCCGGCAGCGTGCGCCCGACAGCCGTCAGCGTGCCCTGCTGCACGGTGACCGTGCCGAGCGGCAGGCGTTCGGGCGGCTGCTCGTCAGCAGCGGAGCGCTGCGCGAACAGCGCGAACGTGCGCGGTTCGACCTGCGTCGTCGACATGCCGGTGGCGTCGCTGAAGGCCAGCCGGAACGCTTCGTCGTTGTGCTCGTTGTCGACCAGCACGGCGTCGACCTCCTGCACCGGCTTGCCGTCGGCGTCGACGTAGTGCACGCGCAGCTGCCCGCTGCGCATCGTGAAGGTCTGCACGGCGTGGTCGCCCGGACCGATGCGGATCACCTCGTCGGCTGCGATCTTGAACGGGTTGGTGGCCACGACGGTGTAGCGACCGGGGCGCACGGTGGCGGTGAAGGAGCCGGTCTCGTCGGTGGTGACGCCGATGTTCCAGGGACCGTAGCGGGCCGCGTAGTCGCTGTCCTCGGGCGCGAACACGCCGCGCAGCCTGACGGCTGCGCGTGCTAGCGGCGCGCCGTTGTGCATCACGGTACAGCGCAGCTCGGCCGGCAGCAGCTGGGGCAGGTCGAGGACCGCCGCGGTGGTCTTGCCGTCGCGCAACGCGTAGTCGCCGAGCTCGAGCCGCCAGTGGCTGGCCATCAGCGGAGACGTGCGGACGCAGGCGGCGAGGCGCAGATGCCAGGTGCCGCTCGGCACGCCCGCCAGCGTGGCCCTGCCTGTGTCCGTCAGCACGCTCTCCTGCACCTCTGGGGCGTCGCCGCCAGCCGCGTTGGGCCGCCACAGCTGCAGCCGCGGCTCCCAGGGCGGCACCACTGCTTCGCCGAGCCCCGCGTAGCGGCGCAGCGCTGCCACGACGCCGGCGGGCCGCAGCTCGACCTGGAGCGCTCCGCCGCGCTGCACCGTGATCGACAGCGGTGCTGCGACGTCGAGCCGCACATCGCCGACGAACGCCGGCAGGTTGTAGGGGCCGGGCACGCGCACGGCGAAGCGGCCGTCCGCGGGCCCGCGCAGGACGGCTTCGCCGCGGACGTCGGTGCTCGCCTGCTGGCGCATCAGGGCCTTGCTCCCCTTGAAGGTCCTGAGCAGGACTTCGATCGGCCAGACATCGGCAGCGGCATCCAACTCGCCCTGGGCCTGCTCCAACAGGGCGACCGTGGTGCCCTCGACCGCTGCGCCCTCGCCGTCGACGACGCGCACGATGCGCTCGGCGATCGCCGGCAGGGAGACGCGCAGGACCGGCGACGGATCGGTCAGTTCGATGCGCTGTATCGACGTGGCCATCAGTGCTTCGTCGCGCGGCTCCACGAAGAGGCGGTGGCGGCCGCGGCGCAGGCCGTGCAGGGTGACACGACCGCCGGCGTGATGGCCGTAGGTGCGCGCATGCTGGTCGCCCGGCAGGAAGGGGCGCGGCCCCGAGGTGTCGTCGTAGTCGAGCCAGATCCAGGCGGCGAAGTCCTCGACCGGCCGGCCTTCGGCGTCGACGACCTGCAGCTCGACGTCGAGGCCGGAACGCATAACGACGCGCAGGCCGCGGCTGCCCCAGGCGAACGGTCCTGGCAGGATCCTCGTCTCGAAGCCCTCCTGATTGATGCGCAGCGAACCCGGCGTCGGGTCGTCCGGCGAGGCGAACAACTCGAACGTGCCGTCGTCCCGACTCCACGCGCCGCGGCGGATCCCCGGGCTATGGACGCTGGCATTGGCGATCGGCCGGCCCTGCTCGTCGACGACGACTCCCTGCACGCTGGGCGGCGGCTCCTGTCTTTGCAGCCTCAGCTCGAGCCACGGCGCAGGTTCGAGCAGGTCGTGGGCCACGGGCGCGCCGCCGAGATAGTTCTCGGCGTGGTCGACGCTGACCAGGTACTGCCCAGTGGGCAGCGGTGCCGCGGCGAACGTGCCGCTGTCGTCGGTGCGAAGGCTATCCGACTCCGCGGGCTGCGGTGAGGCGGACTCCGCCGCGCGTTGCCTCCGCTGCAGCGACACGCGCACGCCGGCGACCGGCGCACCCGTGTCGTCGGCGACGCGGCCGCGCGCCAGCATGCCCGGGCCGAGGACCACGTCACCGAGGTCGATGTCTTCGCCGGGGGCGATGCCCTTGCCGCTCGTGCGCGCCGGCCATCGTGCCGTCATGGCGACGAGGCCGTCGATCGCCATGCGCACGGAGAAGCGCAGCGGCTCGTGCGGCACGAAGCCGAACTCGAAGCGGCCGTCGGCACCCGTGTGCGCGGCTGGCGGGTTTTCCCACTGCGGGTCGTAGTGGTGGCGCACCCAGTACTCGAGGTCCCCGTCGATGTCGGCCCGGCCGTCGAGCGTGACACGGCAGCCGGCCAGCGGCGCGCCGGCGGCGTCGACGCAGCGGCCGCGCAGCGTGGCCGGCGCCGGCCTCGGTTCGGGCAACGCAGTGCGCTGGGCAGCGGCACCAGAGCCCGCGTCGGACGGCTGCCCGCCCGCGCCAGCTGCCCCAGCCAACGGCAGCGACGGTGTCGCCGCCGTGACCGCGCCCGGCCCCGCTGGCTCGTCGCCGCGCAACCACCACGCCGCTGCCAGAGCCAGAACCGCTGCCGCGGCGACACCCAGAAGCTTGCCCGCACCCGCCATGATCAACGCTCCTGTTCCGACACCCGCCGCCGTCGCCGCCGGACGCAGCGCAAACGCCGCCAGCAGGCCGCCGCGCCAGTTGCCGCCGTCGCGTTCGAACCGTTCGCGCAGCATGGTCAGCCCGCGCTGCAGCTGGCTCTTCACCGTTGCCAGCGGCACGCCGGTCGCGGCAGCGATCGCTCCCGGCGCCTGCTCCCGCAGATACCGGCGCAGCAGCACGCCCTGATACGGCTGCGGCAGCGCCAGCACGGCGTCGCCGAGCCGCTGGAACTCGTCGCGCGCGGTGACTTCGACGTCGGCGGCCGGCAACGCCTCGGGCCGCGCCACCGTTTGCTCGCGCCGCCGCCGCCGCTGTTCGCCGCGGCGGTGCTTGCTGGCCAGATGCCGCAGCACCGCAGCGAACCAGCCGCCGAGCGGGCCGGGCTTCTGCGGCGGCGCTACCAGCGCCTGCACCGCGGCGTCCTGCAGCAGGTCGTCGGCGTGCTGCTCGCCGACCAGGTCGCGTGCCAGCCGGCGCAGCGCCTTGGCGTGGTGTTGCAACTGGTCGGCGAACGGGGATGACATGCACTCATTCTCTACCCGCGGTGGCTGGCGAGGGATGCAGGGAATGGGCGTCGGGCCTACCGGACCGCGATCGACCCTGGCGCCCCGCCCCAGCCGGAGGGCCTCCAACCTGCGCGATCCGGCAACCAGCAGGGTCGAAAGGGTGAACAGCATGCCGACCGCCCCTGAGCTACCATCGCAGGATGCTCGCTTTGCACCGCACGCACCTCGGCGCGTGGCTCGCGTTCGCCCCGCTCGCCACGACGGCTGCATCCGCGCAGCAACGGGCGCCGGAGGTCGTACCGACGGTCCCTGCCGTTGCGTGGCACGCTCCCGGCCGCTCGATGGAGGTTCGCCGTCCGCTCGCGTGCAGCAAGGGCCGCGTGTTCCGCGGCGGCGACACGCTCGAAGCGCTGGACGTGCACACCGGCGAGCGCGCCGTCGCCGCGAAGGCCGCGGGACCGTGGCTCGAGCCCGTGCTCGGCGGCGGCTTCGTGTTCGCGCGGCACCGCGACGGCAGCGTGCACGCATTCGTGCCCAACTTGGATCGGGAGCTGTGGCAGGTGCCGCTCGCACCGAGCTGGTTCCCCGGCTCGACGTGCGGCGACATCTTCCTCGTCGCGAGCGGCACCGAGGTCGTCGCGATCACCGCCGGTGGCGTCCACTGGCGAACGGACCTCGGTGAGAGCATCGAGATGACGCCGGCGGCGGACGGCAAGCGCGTGTTCGTCGGCACGGCCGCGGGCCGCGTCGTCGCGCTCGACCTGCACACCGGTGCTGTCGCGTGGGAACGCGACGTCGGCGGTGAGCTCGGTCACTCCGACCCGGTCGTCGATCGCGACACTCTGTTCGTCGCCGATCGTGGCCAGCGCGAGGGCCGCCGCGGGTCGCTCAACGCGCTGTCGGCGGCCACGGGTGAGCTGCTGTGGCAGACGAGCTTCGGCGCGACGGGGTTCTCGACGCCGTTCCCATGCGAAGACGAAGTCTGGGCGGGCTTCGGCACGACCGTCGTGCGGTTCGACCGCGCGACCGGCCGGCTCGATCGCGACCGCAGGATCTGCGCGGGCCGCAACCCGTTCGGCCGCCCCGCCGTCGCCGGCGACGCCGTCGTTTTCGGCAACCTCGACGGCTCCCTGTACGTGCACGACCGCGCGAGCGGCGCACGGCGCTGGCGGTTCGAGGTCGGCAAGGACGCGCAGGTCGGCTCGTGGTGTCTGCACGAAGGCGTGCTGGTCGTCAGCACCACGGTGGGCCTGTTCGGGCTCGTCGCGTCGACCGCCAAACCGGAGGCGGACTTCGTCCTGCGCGCGGAGGTCACGAACACGAAGTAGCGCAGTCGCGCCCCTCGCGCGCGTCGTGCCACGCGCCTGAGCCTCGAGGAAGGTCGGATCCTGTTCCGGGAGCTAGGAGACGACGGATGGCAGACCCGCCGGGATCCTGACGATCCGCCGTCGGGGCCGTTGAGTCTCGTGTTCGTGACCGACGGCGAGCGGGTCCAGCGCGCGTCTCAGGTGTGGTGCCCAGGCGCGACTAGGCGGCTGGTCGCCACTCGCGTCGTGGCTCGCAAGCTGCCGGTGGCGGCCGCCCCAGCGCGGCGGCTACGTTGCGCTTCCGTTCCCGGCTTGGTTGGGCAACCATACGGCTTGCCATGCAGGCCCACCGCATTCTCGTCACCGGAGCCAGCGGGTTCCTCGGTGGGCACGTGGTGAGCGCACTGCAGCGGGCCGGTCACGTCGTTTCGACGACGGCGCGGTCGGGCGGCGATGCTGCGGTCGACCTGCTCGCACCCGGGATGGTCGACGCGGTGACCGAGGCGCTGCAGCCGGAGTTCGTCCTGCACCTCGCGGCCATGGCGCGCCTCGCCGATTGCGAGCGCGAGCCCGCGCTCGCGCAGCGCACGAATGTGTGGTTGCCGGGACAGCTCGCGCAGCGGTTCGGCAGCCGGTTGCTGTTCGTGTCGACCGATCTCGTGTTCGATGGACGGGGTGCGCCCTACGGCGAGTTGTCCGCGGTGGCGCCGCTGTCCGTCTACGGCACGAGCAAGGCGCAGGGCGAGGAGCGGGTGCGTGCCCACGGGGGTCGCGTCGTCCGCCTGCCGCTCCTGTTCGGTCCCGACGAGAAGGGGCGCGGCGCGACGGCGTCGCTGCAACAGGCCCTGGCCGCGCGCGAGACCCCGCCGCTGTTCACGAACGAGTATCGCACGCCGCTGCACGTCGCCGATGCGGCGCAGGCGCTGGCCGCCGCCGTCGTCGACGCCGATGGCGCTTGCATCGCGCATCTGCCTGGTCCCGAGCGCATCTCGCGGTGGGAGCTCGCGCGGCGCTTCTGCCTCATGCACGGTCTCGACCTGTCGCTGCTGCGCCCGGTCGAGTGCCAGGACGGATCACGCCCGCGCGACGTGTCGCTGGCCGGAACCTGGCAGGCGGGCCGTTCGCTCGAGGCGATGCTGGCCGACGCCCGAACGCCATGAACCTCGTCTCTCGTCGCGTGCTCGTGCCCGTGCACCTGTTCGGGGCCGGTGCGCTAGCGGCCTGCACGCTGGCCCTCCCGCGCGGCCCCGCACCGTCGCGCGACGGCGAACGAGCCGTGCAGCGCGATCGCGAACTGGTCTTGCCGCAGCGAAGCCCGAGCGCGCTGCCGGGCAGCCAGCTGCTGGCGCAGCTGCGCACGCTGTCGCTCGCTGAACGCGAAGCGAACGTGTGGCGCGAGTTCGAGGCCGGCAACGTGCCCGTGTTCCTCGGCAAGCTCGTGCCGGTGCAGGTCGCGGCCACGGTGCAAGGACGCCGCCGCACCGCGACCTTCTGGTGTGCTACCGACTACTTCGGGCTCGGCCACGACGAGGACTGGTTCCGCATGCCGGTCACGTCGCAGCTCGCGCAGCGCATCGCCGACCGGTGTCGCTGTGTGCTGCCGACGAGGGCCATGGTCGACGCGATCTGGGTCAAGGCTCCCCTCAAACTGACGCCGCACCCGTTCCATCCCGCGTCACACGACATCGTGTCGGTGGCTCTGTTCTACGAACACCACCTGCGCATCGAAGCCCAGCGTGACGGGCGGCCGCGGGACCTGCTCGTGGCGGGCATCAAGAAGGACATCGTGAGCTCGGTGTTGATCGAGGACTGGCCGGGCCGCGTCCTCATCTACGGCTGGCATCGGCCCGACGGTTCGCCGATCCAGCCGCTGTCGAAGGTGCACACCGACGCCCACGTCGACTACAGCCACGGGCTGCGGCTCGTCGCCGAGGACATGGAAGTCGACGACACCGCGACGACGGTGGCTGCCGTCCTCGCCGATCCCGAGCTGCACGTGCTGCTCAGCGACGAAGGCCCGATCGCGAAGCCGCGCTACCGCCTGGCCGGGTCCACACGCTGAGCCGCGACTAGCGGCGGCGCCGTGCCGGCCGATTGGGCTGATTGCGTTCGTATTCGGGAGGCTGCAGCGCCTCGGCGGGCAGCGCTTGCAGGGCAGCATCGACCTGCTTCACGAGCTCCTCGTTGTTGGCTTCGGTCGCCTTCGCGCGCAGCATCTCCGCGGTCTGCACGGCCGTGGTGCCGAGTCCGTCGACCGCGGCCCCGGCCATCGGCGCCACGTCGAACGCCTGCTGCAGCGCCGCCATCGCAGCGGGCAGCTCGCCAGCGAGCAGCTTCACGCGCGCGATGCCCGCGTGGCCCATCGCGACGTAGTGGGCACCGTCCGTGTTGCCGGTGTTGGTGCCGTAGCGCAGGAACAGGTCGATGCCGCGCTGGTAGGCGGCCAGCGCCGCAGGGCTGTCGTTCTTGCGGCGGTGCGCCTCGGCGGCCACGAGCGAGGCATAACCCGCGAACCAGGGCAGCGCCGGAGAGGCCGATGGCTGCTCGAGGCGGCGCGCATACTCGGCCTCGAGGGCGGCCGGGTCCTTGCGCTCGAGGATGCGGCTGCGCAGACGCTGGTGCAGGCGCGCCGAATCGGGAAAGCGCTGCAGTCCGCGGTCGAGCACGGCATCCGCCTCCGGCGTGCCGAAGAACTGCAGGAAGTCGTAGTGGTGCGCGACGTGCGTGTCGCGGCCGAGCGGGTGTTTGCCGAGCACGGCGTAGGCGGCGTGCACGTCGGTCGACCACGCGGGTGGCCACTCCTTCTTGTCGCGCACGGCGGCCACGATCGCCTCCTGGCGCCCCTCGGCGAACAGCGCGAGCAGCTCCATCGCGAGTTGGCCCGGCGCTTCGGGCGGCAGCTGCGGCGCCGCGGCGATCGCGAGCTCGTAGGCCTGTTCGGTCTTGCCCTGATGGAACGCAGTCACGGCGCGCAGCGCGCCCGCACGCCACCCGGTCGCACCCTGCGCGACGGCGGCCTCGACCTGCCGTTCGGCATCGGCCAGCAACAGCTGTCGGGCCCGCGCGGCCTGGCGCGTGGAACCCGGGCCGACGCCCGCGGTCGTCTGCAATGCCTGCAACAGGCTCGACTCCGCGACGTCGAGCCGCGCCTGCAGGTCGGCGGGGCGCGCGGCGAGGGCCTGATCGCGCGCGGTCGCCTGCGCGGCGAGATCGAGCTTGGCTGCGGCCGCGGCGTAGCTCTGGCCCGCCATCGCCTGCTGCCAACGGCCCGTGTCGATCGCGGTACTCGATTGTGCCATGCCGCGGTGCGCCGTCGCGAGCGTTCGCGCGCGCGTCGAAGTGTCGCCGAATCGACCCAGCGCTTCGACGAGCTGCTTGCGTTCCGTCTGGTCCAGCTGGCTGCGCAGCGTGTCGGCGATCAGATCGACCGTGCCGGGATCCTTGGCGCCGAGCATGCCGGTGCGCGCCTTCTTCGCGAGATCGGGGTCGAGGCCATACGCGGCCTGGCGCAGCAGCTCGATCGGGGCCTGTTCGCCCTGCGCGACCGCGGCCTCGAGCAACGAACGGCGCTGGCTGGCATCGGCCTTCTCGAACACTCCCTCGACTTCCTCGCGGTCTTCGCTGTCGGGGCTCGCGAGCTTCTCCTGCAGCGAGCGGTCGCCCTTCACGACCGGCGGCGCCTGGATCTTGCGGTTCTTGATGCCGTCGTCGATCGCTTTGAAGACCGACGCCGTGTCCCACATGAAGAACACGTCGTAGCTCTCGCTGCCGTCGAGCTCGACCATGATGTGGCGCGGCGCGATGCGCTTGCCGTCGAGGAACTTCTCGTAGACGACCGGCTCGATCGCCATGTGCTCGCCGCACGTCACGCAGCCAAAACGCGGGCACGGGATGCGGCGGCCCTGTTCGTCGTAGTCGCGCGCGTTGTGCCGGTAGACCGACGCGATCACGCAGACGTAGGGTTCGTAGAGCTTCGCGATCTCCGGGTCGCGGTAGCGGATGCCCGCGTAGTGTTCGCTCGCGATCTCGCCGTCCATGTTGACGCAGACGAGCAGCGGTTTCTTCGTCGCCTGCGACAGGCGCAGCGCATCCTGCCACGTGCGCTGCCAGCGGATCTGCACGGGCTTCTGCCAGTCGGCGGCGGTCGGCGCCGGCCACATCTGCTCGGGCACGAGGCCGGGCGGCGCGGGCACGCCTTCCTGGGCCGTGGCGAAGGTGACGCAGGCGAACGCACTGGCGAGGGCCAGAGGCAGACGGCTCGGACGGAAGCGCATCGCGGCGAGGATACCCTACGGCGGGCGGCGTTGGGCAGCGTGGTGTCGGACTCAGGGCTCCTGACCACGCAACACATCCGTCACTTCGCCGCGATGGCGCACGACCCGCGCCGCGCCGCCGTCGACCATCACTTCCGCGGCAGCGGGATGGGAGAGGAACAGGACCGGGCTGAACGTCAGGCCGTAGGCGCCCGCGTGCAGCACCGCGACGAGGTCTCCGGGGGAGAGCTGCGGCAGCATGGCCTGTTCCGCGAACTGGTCGGCCGGTGTGCACAGCGGGCCACCGAGCGTCGTGACGGTGTCGGCGGGAGACCGCAGGGCCGTGGCGTGCGCGAGCAGCGGCGACCGCCGCAGCAGGCTGCCGACGCCGGCCGCGGCCGCGTGGTGGTGCATGCCTCCATCGACGACGACCTGTGTCGTGCCGCCGCTGCGTTTTCTGCGCACGACGCGCGTCAGGTAGACGCCGCTTGGCGCACACAGGAAGCGGCCGAGCTCCACGAACCACGTGCGATCCGCGTGGGCGCGCACGAGGTTCTGGATGCCCTGGCCCGCGGCCGCGAGATCGAACGCCGGATCGCCCGCGAACGCCGCCACACCGAAGCCGCCGCCGACGTCGAGCTCGCGCAGGTGTACGTTGCCCTGCTGTTCCCAACGGATCGCGCGGTCGACCAGCAGCGACGCCTGCTGCACGAACGCGTTCGCATCGAAGACTTGCGTGCCCGAGTAGAGGTGCAGACCCGCGAGGTGCAGGGACGGGTCGTCGCGGATCGCCGCGAGCAGGGACGGTATCTGGTCCTCGTCGATGCCGAAGCGGCTGCTGCGGCCGCCCATGCGCATGCGCGAGCCGCTGAGCTCCTGCGCGAGGTTCACGCGCAAGGCCACGCGCACACGCTTGCCGCGGCGACGAGCGGCGGCCGCAATGCTCGCCGCTTCACCCTCCGCCTCGACGTGGAAGCAGCCGAGCCCTGCTTCGACGGCCCCTTCGATCTCGGCATCGGTCTTGCCGGGCCCCGCAAAACGCAGGTCGGAAGCAGCGTGACCTGCAGCGCGCGCGAGGTGCAGCTCGCCGAGCGACGCGATCTCGGCGCCGGCACCGGCCTCGCGCAGGCAGCGCGCGACCGCGAGAGAGGGGTTGGCCTTCACCGAGAAGAGAATGTGCACTCGGGGCCCGAGGGCCGCTTGCACGCGCGCGAGCCGGCGCCGCAGCACCGCGGCATCGAACGCGTAGAGCGGGGTGCCGTAGCGGTCGGCCAGTTCGCTCGCCGCGATGCTGCCGATGGCGAGGCTGTCGCTCTTGCCGCAGCCGAGCTCGTCGAGGGCACCTTGCCAGGCGGGGTCAACGGACTCGGGAGGCACGGTCGCATGCTACCGGGGTCGCCGTCCCACACGCGAGATTCGCGGCCGTCATGTCCGTCTACCCTGCAACAGCGAGTCCGCGGTAGCATTGGCTCGCGGCAAAGGAACCAGGTCGTCCCATGAACTCACGTCTGACACGAGTCTCGTTCTCGCTGGCCCTGACACT
>Ga0075418_10003581_pt1 | contig 17717 bp, 20 predicted proteins | sample SoiMetdeltSBSDD2_FD_81776 | JGI IMG/M metagenome (GOLD analysis project Ga0075418, IMG submission 81776) | Bulk soil microbial communities from a Populus tree surrounding site in Tennessee, USA - Soil MetaG P. deltoides SBSDD2 | ecosystem: Environmental > Terrestrial > Soil > Tree plantation... | reverse complement strand
TGGCCGCTCGTGCCGGCGCGAGCGACGATGAGATCGACAAAAATCCCAGGCCGATGGCAATCGCCGGCTGCGCCGCAATCGAGCTGCCAAAGCGCATGCGCATTTTTCGGCATTTTCCGCCTGGGTCGGTCACGCCGCTCAGACTAGCAATTTCCGTGCAGGATTCAAATCTCGTTAATCGGCTGGGACATTTGCAAAAGAACCCCGCTGCCGCTATGAAGAAACGATCCTTTTCAATCAAAAAAAATCATGAAACCTGCCGCGATTGATTACGACACCGTTCGCGAGATGTTGCGCACGGCGACACCGGATCGCATTCTGCGCTTTATCGGCAAAAGCCATCCCGCCGACATCGCGCTTTTGTTCAAGGGACTGGAGCCCGTCGAGGTGCGGCAGCTTTTCGATATCTTGTTTTCCTCGCGCCGCGCCGACAAGACGCTTAAAGAGTTGCCGCCGGAGCTTCTGCCCGACATTCTCGCATTGATCGACGATGAAAAAGTCGGTCGCTTGATCGTCCGGGCCGATCCCGATGATGCCGTCACGTTCATCGATAGCCTGCCCGAAGAGCGCCGCGAACGAGTCTTGGCGCTGTTAGACCCCGAACGTCAGGCCGCCGTCCGCGAGATCATCAATTACCCCGAGGGCACGGTCGGCAGAATCATGACCACCGATTTCATGGCGCTCTCCCCTGACACGACGGCGCAGGGCGCTATCGATAAGATCCGCGAGCGCGGCGAGCTCGAAGCGTTCTTTTATCTTTACGTCGTCGATGACGCGGGCCAACTCGTGGGCGTCGTGCCGATCCGCAACTTGGTCATCGCCCCGCCGAATCGGCGGCTCTCCGACATGATGATCGCGGACCCGGTCAAGGCCAATGTCTTCACCGACCAAGAAGAGGCCGCGCGCTTGGTATCGCGCTACGAGCTTTTGGCGCTGCCGATCGTCGACGAAGCGGGCCGGCTGGAAGGCATTATCACCGTCGACGACGTGATCGACATTATCAACGAGGAAAGCACCGAGGACATGTACAAAATGGCCGGCTTGGCCGGAGAGGATCGCGTCTTCACGCCGATCTCGCGCTCGGTGAGAATGCGCCTGCCTTGGACAATTTTAAATTTGCTTACCGCCACTTTGGCCGCCTCGGTGGTGGTGATTTTCGAAGGCACGCTGCATGAAATCATCGCGTTGGTCACGTTCATGCCGGTGGTCGCCGGTGTCGGTGGCAATGGCGCGACGCAAACCGCGACGGTAATTATCCGCGCCATCGCGTTAGGTGAACTGGAATTTGCTTCGGCCTGGAAAGCGATCGTCAAACAGGTCTCAGTCAATATTTGTATCGGCTTGGCGGCCGGCGCACTGATCGCGACGGCGGCCTTTCTCTGGAAGGGTAATCCGTTTCTTGGCCTGGTGCTCGCTGCCGCGATGATTTGCAATCTCGGTTTAATGGCCGGGTTTGCCGGCGCCGTGATTCCGCTGTTATTGAAAGCGCTCAAGTTCGATCCCGCGCTCGGCTCCGGGATTATCGTCACCGGTCTGACCGATGCCTTCGGCTTTCTCTCATTTCTCGGCCTCGCCTCGTATTTCCGCCGTTATCTTGTTTAGCCCACGGGTTGCGGCGCGGGGTCCCCCGCTTTGGCGCCTCGCTGCAACAGAAAAAGTACCCCGCCGATCAAGCTGTCCACGGCGACAATCAAAAACAGCAAGATGCCGAAGGCGATGCCCTTCTCCGAGCTGATGCCGATAACCGCCAGAAGAAAGATATAGCCGCCTTCGCGCAAGCCAAGACCGTTCAAACTGATGGGGATCGCGGAAAAGGTCCCAACCAGCGGATATACGATGAGGGCGAAAGAAAACGGCACGTTTAGATCGAGCGCGCGTCCCATCCCCACGTGTATCCAGGCTTGAATCAGATGAATCAAAAGCGACAATAGGATCGCTATCAGTAAGGCTCGCCAATGGGTTCGATAGCTTCTGAACGCGAGCCGCAACTTGACCACCAGCGGATGGCCGTCTTGGGGCAGTACGCGTCGCAACACAGGCAGCAGTAAGCCGACGGCAAGAAGTCCCAGGGCGAGCAGGAAAGTCGCGACCCGCGCCGCATGTGGAACCGCGTAGTAGGGGAAGAACCAAAGCCCTAAAGCACCGAGCCAAACCAACACGATCATGCCGATCGCGCGATCCATCAGGACCGACATCGCCGCGTTGACTGTCGTTACCGCGTGCCCTTTAGCGCGCGCATCCTCGTCCTTGACGAGATAGTAAACCCGGGTCACGTCGCCGCCGACGGTGCCCGGCGCAAAAAGATTAAAGAACATGCCGATCAAATAGTAGCGCAGCATGGCTGTAAACGGCGTCTTGATGCCAAGCGGCCGGGCCAAAGTCGTCCAGCGCGCCGCGCTGATGCCTTGGGTAAAAAGATAAACCAACATTACCAAAGCGATATAGGAAAATTTCGCGTTCGCAAAAGTCTGCAGAAAGCGCTCGATGTGGATGCGCGCGAGAAAATAAGCCAGCAGCCCCACGCTCACGATCAGCTTAAGGACAAGGACGAGAACGGGCTTCGCTTTCTTCATTCGTCCAGCGGCGGTTGGATGAGCGCTTGCGACTCGTCTTTGGCAAGGCGATCAACCAAGACTCGGCGTCCCACCACATGCAGGCGCCCCTCAGCATAAAGTTGAATCGCGCGCGGATAGATGCGGTGTTCCTGCTTGAGAATCCGCGCCGCTAGCTGCTCCTCGCTTTCGTCGGGAAATACCGGCACCACGGCTTGAATGATGATCGGCCCCTCGTCGCAATCTTCATTGACGAAATGCACCGTGCAGCCCGCGAAACGCACGCCATGATCGAGGGCTTTCTTTTGCACGTGTAAACCGGGAAAGGACGGCAGCAGCGCCGGGTGAATATTCATGATCCGGTTCGAGTAAGCCTTGATGAACAGCGGCGAAAGCAGGCGCATGAAACCGGCGAGCACGACCAGTTCGACGCCGCGCCCGCGGAGCAGATCGACGACGGCTTGATCGTAAGCCTCGCGGCTGGCGAACGCTTTATGATTGAGAACTTCAGTACGAATGCCGTGATTCTGCGCCCGCGCCAAACCGTAAGCATCCGCTTTATTGCTCAACACGACCGCGATGTTCGCATCGAGCTTTTTGGCTGCGATAGCATCGATGATCGCTTGCAGATTGGTGCCGCTGCCGGAAATCAGCACGCCGATCGGAACTGGCTTTGCCATAAGCTTTCTCTCAGACGCGGATCGTTGCGCCCCGCGCACCGCTACGGATTTCGCCGATCACAAAACACTTTTCACCGATGCCCGCGATCGTGTGCATCACGGCATCGGCTTGTTTTTTGCCTACGATGAGGATCATGCCCAGTCCATTATTGAAAGTGCGATCCATTTCGGCTTGGGCAACGCCGCCGATCTTTTTAATCAGCTTGAAGACCGGCGGCACCGGCCAGCTTTGACGTTCGATGACGGCGCGCCGGCCGTTCGGTAATATTCGCGGCAAGTTTCCCGTAATGCCGCCACCGGTGATGTGCGCCGCGCCTTTGATCTGATATTTCGTGAACAATTTGCGGGTAATTTTTGCATAGATCCGCGTCGGCTCGAGCAACTCCTCGGCGAGAGTGCGGCCCAGGTCGAGAATGGGTTGGCGAATTTTCATGTGTCCTTTTTCCAGCAGCACCTTGCGCGCGAGCGAATAGCCGTTACTGTGCAGGCCGCTGGAAGGTAAGCCAAGCAAAATGTCGCCCGCCACGATCTTGACTGGATCGATCATTTTCTTCTTCTCCAAGACGCCGACGACAAATCCGGCGAGGTCGTATTCGCCCTTGGGAAAATCGCCCGGATGCTCCGCGGTTTCGCCGCCGATGAGCGCGCAGCCCGCTTGGCGGCAGCCCTCGGCGATGCCGCGCACGACCGCTTCGGCGATATCGACATCGAGCTTGCCACAGACAAAATAGTCGAGAAAAAAAAGCGGCGCCGCGCCTTGAGTCAAAATATCGTTCACGCCCATCGCGACTAGATCGATGCCAACAGTGTCGTGAATGCCGGTCATGAAAGCAATCTTTAGCTTCGTGCCGACGCCGTCGGTGGAAGCGACCAAAACAGGATGACGATAGGCCCGGCTCTTAAGGTCGAACAGCGCGCTGAACCCGCCGACGCCGGCCAAGACTCCCGGCAGTTTGGTTTTCTGGGCAATGGGACCGATACGACGGACGAGCTCGTCGCCGGCTTCGATGCTCACGCCGGCTTTGGCGTATGTCAATCCTTGAGTCGTCATTTAGCTGCGTGGAAAACTCTCGGCAAGAAGAGTTCTATTGGGCGCTATGATAGCGCACCGTTAAACGAAATTCACATGGTTGAGCCCATTTTAGAGGCTGATGTGCCGCCGGCGCCGGCGAGTAGGGCGCGAATTCTCAGCGTATATTCACCGAATTTCGGATAGGTCATCATTTCCATGGTTCTCGGACGCGGTAAATCGACGGCAATTTTTTCCAGCAACCGCCCCGGCCGTGCCGACATGACAAAAACGATATCCGAAAGAAATACCGCCTCTTGAATACTGTGAGTAACGAACAACACGGTTTTTTTCCGCTCTTCCCAAATGCGCAGGAGCTCCATATCCAACTCGTCGCGCGTCATCGCGTCGAGCGCGCCGAACGGTTCATCCATCAGCAGAAGCTGCGGATCGGTCACCAAGGCGCGGCACAGCGAGGCTCGCTGCTGCATGCCGCCGGACAGTTCGTGCGGATACATTTCCTCGAAACCTTCCAAGCCAACGAGGTTGATCAGCGCCTGCGCTCTATCCATATGGCTCGGTATGTCCAACTTGGCGAATTCCACCGGCAACAGAATATTGCCGAGCACCGAGCGCCACTTGAGCAGCACCGGCGCTTGAAACACCATGCCGACGTTCTCGAGCGGCCCGGTGACGGATTTGCCGCTTACGGAGATTATCCCCGAGGATGCCGGCAGCAGACCGGAAATGATTTTCAGCAGCGTGCTCTTACCGCAGCCGCTTGGGCCGACGATGGAAACGAAGTTGCCGGATTGAATCTCGAACGAAACCCTATCCAGCGCTGTAACGGTCCTCGCGCCGCCGGTAAAAACTCGGGAGACTTCTGCTACCGTGATCAGAGGCGGCACTTCGGAACCTGCGCAAACGATTAATATTGTTTATCGCTTGATAAACTGATTGATGAATGCTTCTTTCGCCGTCACTTTCCGGCCGACATCGAAAAACTCGTTGACGATCTTTACGGTTTTTTCCGTGATCTCCGGCCTCATGTAACCTAAACCCGACTGAACAGATTCCGGCGGCAGAAAGACCTCGGTGAGAGCGTTCTTCAATTGCACGGTCGCCAAGTACGGGTCCAACTCCGGCTTGTGTTTGAGCAGAATCTTGAGCGCCTCTTCTTGATGATCGCGCGCATAGCGCAAACCCTCCAAAGTCCCCTCGACGTAGGCGCGCACGAATTCCGGACGCTTCTTGACGTCATCCTCCTTCACGACAAGGCCAGTCCCGTAGATATCGAGGCCGGTGTCTTTCATGAAAATTCGATTGAGCTTAACTCCCACCTTGCTTGCCGCCAATTCCGCAATCTCATCGTTTGAGCCTCGGTACATAATGATGAAGTCCGCCTTCTTCGTCGCCAGCGCGGCTGGCTGAAGCGGCGCCGCCGTCTCCTGAATGCGAATGGCTTTGTAGTCGACCTTATTGATCCGGCAATACGCAGGCATCAAATACCATTGGGCCTGCCCGGGGCTGATCGCATAGGTCTTTCCTTCCAGGTCCTTCAATTGTTTTATGTTCGTGTCTTCGCGCCACATGATGGTCGCGGGAACGTACCCGAACTGCGCTACCGTCTGAATCGGCGTTCCCCGCGAGCGTGCGACGATCGTGGTCGAGATATCAGCAAAACCGAAGTCGGCGCCCCCCGAGCCGATGGTTCGCACCGTGTCCGCCGAGCCCGTGCTCGATTGAATCGTCACGTTTAAACCGCGCGTGGTATAGAAACCCCTTTCCAACGCCACAAACCAAGGCGCATGCTTGCCGCCGATGATGAAGTCCATGCGCACGTTCGCTGGCTTCAGTTCGGCTGTGTGCACGGCGCCGCCAAAGCCAAGAATGACGAGTGCCAACGCAAATCCGCTAATTCGTGCCATTTGCTTAGTCGGAAACATCATGCAACCTCCGCGAACCCAGAATCAAAACGAACCTTCGACCTCGCGCACCGCAGCGCTCCACGGCGCGAGCTTTCTTTGTAAAAGCTCCGCCAGCCAAAACAACCCTAGTGACAAGACCGCCAAAATGAGCAAAATCACGAGGGCGAAGGCGGTGTCTAAACTATAATTTGCCTGTAACACCAAATAGCCGAGGCCTTCGTTCGCGGCGACAAACTCGGCGACGATGGCCCCGGTGACGGAAAGCACGATGGCCACTTTGATGCCGGCGAACATATACGGCAGCGAGTTCGGCAAGCGAATCTTTTTGAAAACGTCGCTTTCCGAGGCGCGGTTTACGCGCGCCAGCTCGAGCAGCTCCGGCTCGACCTCTTTTAAACCGACGACCGTATTGACCACGATTGGGAAAAACGCAACGAGAAAAGCAATGGCGATCTTCGAGAACAAGCCATAACCAACCCAGATCACCATCAAGGGCGCGAAGGCGCTCTTGGGCATGGCGTAGAGAATGACGATCAAGGGATAGATGGTATTCTGCAGATGACGCGAGTAAACCACCGCGATCGCAAAGCCAACGCCAAGGACCAAAGACAAAACGAAACCGCCAAAAGCTTCAACGAAAGTGATCAACGCGTGATTGCCGAGAATCGGCATCTTCTTGATAAACGCCGTCACAAGATCGCCCGGCGGCGGCAGGATAAAGGCGGGAACCTTGATCACTTCGACTAGAATTTCCCACAGCACCAAGAGCGCGACAAAAAATAGAATGGGCTCCGCGACGTTCTGCCAGGAAGATTTCACAATTTCGCTCCGCGCCGAAGTTAAAGGAAAGCGCTGGTGGTGTCAAGAAAACCGCCGTAACCGCAGCGATTCAATTTCGACGGCACGTCCGGGTAGGGGCGGACCTACGTGTCCGCCCGGAAAAAACAATCGGCGCTGGCCTTACGGCTCCTGCTGTTCTCGTTTCAGCTGGCTGTGATCGAGCAGCATATCGCGCTTGCGCCGGATCATTTCGCGCTCTTGATCGAGGAAGCGCTGCACCGCGCGGCGAAACTTGCCATCGACAATGTAGTGCACGCTGGTCGTATGCTCGGGCTCCAGACCGCGCAACTGCTTGAAGCTCCCGCCGGCGCCCGCTTCGAAGCGCGCTAATCCCACGCGGATCGAGTGCTCGATGGCCGAATAGTAGCAAACATTGAAATGGAGAAACGGATGTTCCTCGAAGCAGCCCCAGTAGCGCCCGTACATGGCGGTATTATCGCGGACGTTGAACGTGCCGGCGATGATCTTGCCGTTGCGCTCGGCGAGCATCAGACATAGATGCGCGGCGAAGCGCCGGTGCAATTCATCGAAAAATTGTTGCGTGAGATATTGCCGGCCGTAATAGAGCCGGTCGACGTGCTCTTTGTACAGGCGAAACATGGTGCGCACGTGGTTTTGCGTAAGCTCGTTGCCCTCGTAAGCGTGAATCGTAATGCCCCGCTCCGCCACCTCGCGCCGCTCGCGTTTGACTTTATTGCGCCGGTCGCTGCGAAAGCTGCCAAGGTAGTCGTCGAAGGAATTGAAATTACGGTTTTGCCACTGGAATTGAATTCCCGCACGTGGAAAAAAACCGACTTGTTCGAGCGCTTCGCGCTCGTCGGCGAGACAGAAATTTACGTGAACCGATGAGATTTTGTTGTCGGCGGCGATCTTCGCCAGCGCCTGCCCCATGAAACGGATCAACTGATCGCGGTCTTCGCCGGCGGCTGTCAAAAACCGGTGACCGGTGACCGGAGTGAAAGGCACGCCGACCAGCATCTTCGGGTAATATTGAATGCCCGCATGATGCGCCGCTTCGGCCCATTCGTAGTCGAAAACAAACTCCCCCATGCTGTGAAGCTTCAAATACATCGGACAGGCGCCGATAAGCTGTCCGGCCTTTTCGACGACGATGTGGTGCGGCAGCCAGCCGGTCTTTTCGTTGACGCAGCCCGCTTGCTCCAGACTGTCGAGCCAATCCCATTTTAAAAACGGTGACAGACCCTCCGCTAGCCCGTCCCAATCTTCTCGCGCCACTCCGGCGATCTTTCGAACAACTGTGAGGTTAACTCCGTCGTTCATGACAACTGATCTTAGCACGAGCGTCTATTTGATCAAACTTTTGGCGGAATTTGCGTACTTTAGGTCACTGGCCTCCTTTCAAAAGTCACAGTCACGAGCGGGCCGCTGCCGGGGTACGCTCTTGACAAGATGGTTCAGCAATCTTATTGGTTATCTACACACGAACTCTTATGGTCATCTACAACCTCCTCTGCAAAAAGAAACACAGCTTCGAAGGTTGGTTTCCCAGTTTCGAAGATTTTCAGAAGCAGGCGGACAAAAAGCTCATCTCTTGTCCGACCTGCGGCACGACCAAAGTCGAGAAAGTTCCCCATGCTTGCGCGGTGCACGTGAAAAAAGAACAACCGGCGCCGCCAGCTAAAAAGCCGGAACAGTCCCCCCCGGCCCCGCCGTCAGCGGCGGAATTTAAGGAAATGCTGCTCAAAGTGCACCACTACGTCAAAGAAAACTTCGAAGACGTGGGCCCCCGCTTCGCTGAAGAAGCCCGTCAGATTCACAAGGGCACGGCGGAGGAACGCCCCATTCATGGCATTGCGACCCGCGAAGAAACCAAAGAGCTCGCCGAAGAGGGCGTTCCTTTTGTCGCCCTGCCGAAACCCGAGCTCGACAGTTAACAGCGCTTTGCCGCAATCGATCAATCTTTTCCACGCCGCCGCCAGGCGGCGTTTTTATTTCTCCACTCTTGCAATCGACCTACGACTACGAAATAGATGCGTCATGGATCCGCAAGCGGAGGCCGCATGCTGCTCATCAACAACCAAATCGTCGGAAAAATTCTCGATATCCGGGGCTGCATGGAAGCCCTGGAAACCGGCTACCGCGATTTGATCAACGAGCGTGCCGTCTATCGCGGCCGCTACGATCTGTTCGTGCCCAACGATGACCCGAAGCTGATGTATCGCTGGGGCACGATGGAAGGCGCCTCGCGCACCTTCGAGACTTTTGCGATCCGGATGAAGTCGGATATGCTCGAATGGCCCGAAGGCAAGACCGTCGAAAAGTATTGTGTCGAGCCCGGGACTTTTTGCGGTTTCGTCATGGTCTTTTCGACTCGTAACGGCGAGCCGCTCGCGATCATCAACGACGGCATCCTTCAGCATATGCGCGTCGGCGGCTGCGCCGGACTCGGCGCGAAATATCTTGCACGCGAAGATTCGAGCGTCGTCGGCATCTTCGGCTCGGGCGGCATGGCGCGCACCTATCTGCTCGCGTTCAATGCAGTCAGAAAACTCCGCGAAGTAAAAGTTTTCAGTCCGACGAGAAAAAATCGGGAAGCCTACGCCGCCGAGATGAGCGAAAAGCTCGGCATCAAAGTCAGGCCGGTCGATAGCACCGAAGACGCCGCGCGCGGCTCGGATATCGTCGCTACGTGCACCGACTCCATCCAAGTCGTGGTCGATGACCCCGTCTTGATCGAACCGGGCATGCATCTCACCTGCGTCAAATCGAACGAATGGAATCCGGAAATCGTCAAGCGCTCCGATTTAGTAGCTAAGATGGGACGCGCCACGAAGAATCTTGACGAAGGCCAGATACGGATCGGCGGCGAAGCCGCGGTGGTCGCCGGCAACGCGGAGGAAATCACCAGAATAGCCAATCCCAAGGTCGACATTTTCTCCCGAGACTTCCCCCTCCTGACCGATATTATGTCCGGCAAACTCAAAGGCCGCACCGATAAAAACCAGGTGACCTTCTTTGCCAACAGCGGCACTCAAGGCCTGCAATTCGCCTCGACCGCCGGCTACGTCGTGCGCGAAGCCAAGCGCCGCGGCCTGGGGCAACAAATCCCCACTGACTGGTTTTTGCAGGATATCAGGGATTAAAAAAGCCGGATGCGGAGCCCATGAGAAAACGAATTTTTACGCTTCTTTTCTTCGCTGTGCTTTTTCTCGCGACGAGTCACGCCGCGGCCCAACTCACGCCGGTCAAGATCGGCCATAATGCCTTTACCGACGAGACCGTCTTTTACCTCGGCCGAGACGTCGGCATCTTCAAGAAGCACGGCATCCATCTCGAGCTGATCTACATCCCCGGCGGCTCGCTCTCCGTGCAGGCGCTGATCGGCAACAGTTTAGACATGTTGCTGGCCGGAGGCACGCCGCTCGTTTACGCGGTGTTGAAAGGCGCGGACCTCAAATATATCGCCGGGCTCAACAACCGCATGCCCTACGTGCTCGTCGCTCGCGATGGCATCAATACACCGGAGCAATTGAGCGGCAAAAAAATCGGCATCAGCCGCTTCGGCAGCAACACCGACTTCGTCGTCAAACTCGCCGCGACACAGATGGGGCTCAATCCCAAGCGCGATATGCAAATCATGCAAGTGGGCGGTCAAGACGCGCGCGTGGTTGCCCTCAAGACTGGTGTCGTCGATGCCACGGTGCTCACCCCGGAGCTTGCCTTGGTGGGTCGGAAACTGGGTTATCACACACTGTACGATCTAGTCGAAAAAGGCATCGAGTACTTGCAGATCGGCGTCGCCGCCAGGACCGATTATCTAAAATCGCAGAACGACACGGCGCGGCGGCTCACGCGAGCGTACCTGGAGTCGATTCGTTATTACGTGAGCCACCGCGAAGAAGCGATAAAAAAATCCATGCAGTTATTAAAAATAGACGACCGGCAAGCGGCCGAGGTCGGCTACGACTATCGGCTAAAGACCTTGCCCACCGACGGCAAACTCTCCATAAAAGGCATGCAGTTGGTGATCGACGCCGCTGCCGAGGATGACCCCAAGGCAAAGTCGCTCACGCCCCAGCAACTTTTCGATTTGAGTTTTCTTCCTTAAATCCCGCGAGTTCAATCGCCATGGCCGACTCTAAAACAACCGACATTTTCTCCACTGAGACAGCGCTCACGCGCCTGCGCGAGTCCGTCCACGCCAAAGCTTCGAATTTCTACGCAATGTATTCGAGCGTGCTCGGCGGCATCGTCACCGATCCCGCGCTCATGGTGCTGCCCCTCGACGATCACATGGTGCACCGCGGCCACGCGGTCTTCGACACGGCGACGTTGACTCATGGCATGCTCTATCAGCTCGACCCGCACTTGGATCGGCTGATTAAATCGGCCGACGGTGCGCGCATTCCGCCGCCGTTTCCGCGCGAGCGCTTGCGCCAAATTATTTTGGAAACCGCGGCGGCGAGCCGCCAGCGCGAAGGATCGGTGCGCTACTGGCTTTCCGCCGGTCCCGGCGGCTACGGCCTCGGTCCGGCGGAATGTGTCGGCAGCAGCTTCTATGTGATCGTCTTCAAACAGGAAGCTTACCCGGAGAGTTACTATCGAGAGGGCATCAAGCTCATCACCAGCCAGGTGCCGATCAAGCCACCGCTCTTCGCTCGCATCAAATCGACCAATTATTTACCCAACGTGCTCGTGGTGTTGGAAGCTAAAGACCGCAGCGCCGACAACGGCGTTTTTATCGATGAGCACGGCATGGTCGCGGAAAGCTCCAACATGAACGTAGCGTTCGTGACCAAAGATCGCGTGTTCCGCCATCCGCCCTTCGACGCGATCCTGTCTGGCATCACGATCCAAAGAGTTCTCGATTTCGCCCAGACTCTCGTGCAACAAGGTGTGCTAACCGCCGCCCGCCTCGCCGGCATTTCACTAGAAGAGGCTCGCGGCGCGGCGGAAATACTGCTCATCGGCAGCTCGATCAAGGTCGCGCCCGTGGTCGAATGGGATGGACAAAAAATCGGCGACGGCAAGCCGGGGCCGATCACCGCGAAGCTGCTGGAAATGTGGAACGAGGACGCGACATCGGCCCAGGATCAACTCGTGGCCGTGCCGTACGAAGGTGTTTGAACGGCGCAAGATTTACCTGATTGTTTTTATCTAAATTTAAGGAGCTAGTTATGACAAAGAAAAAACTTTCGCGGGGTTTGATGACGGCTGTTATCGTTGGGGTCTTCGGGCTGGGTTATGTTTGCGGCTCGATGACGCAGCGCCAGGCCGAGGCCCAGATTGGCGGACTATTGGAAAAAGCCGGGAAGGCGGGCGGCCCGGTCGGGTCAGTAGCACAATTTGGTTCTTCGATCGTCGAGATGCAGGACCATATCACCGGCCTACAGAAAAATCTCGATACTTTTAAGAACGTGCAATCATCCCTGACCGGTAAATAGTCCATACGATCTTTATCGCGCCAGCGGCGCTGACCTCGGCCTCAACGCCGCTGGCCATACTTGCCCATCTGCATTCTCCGCGCCCGTAACCGTGGAGTCCAAGGGAAAAACATCACAGCACATCTGACTAACTGTCAATTCTGGATGGTATCCCGTGAAACTGTCGCTCAACGCCATGATCATCGCCGGCGCCCTGTTCAAAGCCATCGTCTTTCTTTTTATTTCGCTGATGAATCTTGTCTTGCGCCCTTACGGCGGCGCTTACCTGGCGATGCTAAGCTCGCTCTACCCGGGTTATGACCCGGTCAACGTGCCGATTGCCGTGATCGTCGGCACAATCTATTCATTGCTCGCCGGCGCGCTCGCAGGAGTTCTTTTCGCCTGCCTTTACAATTTTTTCGCGGATCGCACCTAACGCTTCGCGTTGCCGCGGCGGAGGCTTCAGCAGAAATCAGTGACGGCGACGAAGTCAAAGTTGAGTTTTTGCGAGCAGCGTGGTTAAATTGTCGTAGCTAAATTGAATAAAAGGTTAACACCTCTCATCCTCTGTCTTCTTGGTCTTGCCATTCTGTCCAACCGATTTTTTGTGTTGCGACAGTTTACGGTTCGGTTTAATCAAAATGCGACCTTTCACCTGGCGAGCCATAACACTACACCGCCTCAAACAGGCAAAGGAACGTTCTTCCTAGCGACACTGAACGAAGACGCTTACGATCTGCAACAACTTCCGCGGGACGCCATCGGAATCAAAACGGTGCCGGGAGGCGCGCAGCGAAACTTTCGGGTTCTGTTTAAGTTTCAAACTGATCTCGTGTCAAGACCGCCTACTTATATTCTCCAGTCCTCTCTGAATCTCTGATCTCTTCGTCACGTCGTCGATCCAGAGTCTAAAAATCCGCCGGTATTGCAGCGCAGCCGCGCTGGATTTTCAGGACAGCGACGCTTACGGGCAGCGCGAAACAATCGGCAAAGCTGGTGTGTCCGACACACACCCAAGAACGAGCAAGAAGGAGATTCGGAGATGGAGTCCCTACACATGCGGATCAAGAAAGCACTCACTGAAAAGACACAAACAAATGAAATTAAAAAAATCCTGCTGATCGATAAAAACAAAGCTAGCCCTCTGTCCACCGCTCTGCAGCAGGAAGGTTACCATCTGATTCATTGTGATTCTGTTCAAAAAGCGTGGGATTTAATTTATCCGCACCGCCCTCATCTCATCGTCCTTCACCTGTATGACTTTAATAATGGAGCGGGTTTATCGGATCTTCAGGAATGTCAGGCTTTGGCGGAAGGCGTGCCGATTATTTTAGCGGGCCCGGCCAAGATAAATCAGGTCCTCAGCAAAACCACGCATAGAGCGGCGGTCGTTTTTGCGCCTTCGTCGACGCCGGAAGCGTTACAAAAATGCTTCATCACCTAGAGCCCTCGACGATGAGGCAATAACCGCGCTTTGGATGCGCGTTAAACGGGCTAACTTAAGGAGAGAGAAAAAAATGTCGAACGGAAGAGATCTAAAACATATCTTGGAGAGGATTAACAATCATGAAAGTTTGGTTGGTATCGATCTGCGCAACCTCTATCTCTCGTTTATGAATTTTACCGGCTTAGAGCTTCGCAGGACGGATCTAGAGGGTTGTTGTTTAAGCCACGCCGTGATGGATGACTGCGACCTGACCGATGCAAACTTAACCAATGCAAAATTGAGTCAGGCAAGTCTCAATAGAGCAAAATTGACGGGCGCCATTCTCACAAACGTCGTTGCCGATGGCGCTTCCTTTGAAGGCGCAACGGGATTGACGCCTCCAACCATAGAGTACTTGAAAGCTAAAGGAGCCAATGGGCTCGATTGAAACCGTTGTCGAGGACCTTTTGGCGGTCCAGGGGTTTGCGACGGCGCCGCGCATTGGCGCCGTCACGACACCAGTTCGGAGGACACTCCGCCATCCGAGAGAGCGTCAAAAAGTTTTCGCGCTTGCATCCAGGCCTGGGTCCTTTCAAACATTGCCTGAGTATAGGGCTGCGGCACGACGCGTTCGCCGACGCCAAAACGGCGAACGTCGACTTTGTCGCGAAAGCGCTCGGGAATCTCGTTGATGAAATAGTGCTTGTAGCGCTCCGGTTCAACGTCGATGTCGGCTTGCGCCCTGATCAGGGCGCGCATATAACCTTCGACGCTTGCCGACTCCACATCGCGGTGAAACATGAAGGCCATCATGAAAGTGGTGGAGACGATTCTCCGAAAGCCGTGCTGCTCCAACAGATACAATTGCGCTCCCCAGACGTTCACCGCGGATATTTTTCGCGCCAGTGCGGCATCGACGCGGGACCAAGACGATCCGACGAATTTGAGCGCGATGTCTTCGGGCGCAAGAAATACTTCGAGAGCCTGCAGCGCGGAATAATGACTTCCGGAATGGTAGCCGACCGCAATATCCGTGCGCGCCAGGTCCCCCGGTTCGGAAACTCTGGAATCTCCCGGAACCACGATAGCCGCCTCACAAACACTGTAAGCCTTCCCCCACATGACGCCTTCTTCAATCTTCGCGCCGCCTGGTTTACGGTCCAATGGCAAGCGCAGCTGACATCGCCGGCGCCTTCACCTTTGCGTCCATGTCCTTCGGCATAACGTTCGAAAGCGCCGAAACGGTTATCCTCGAGTGGAATCGGCGAATCGACCGCGGCTAGACGCGGTGTGTTCTTGCGGCTTCCTTCGACATTGAGCTCGTACTCGAGACCTTCCGCAGTGAAATACCCTTTTTCTTCAGCGACCCAATCGTTGAGCCTGCCATGCGGTTGAATAATGAATTTCGCCATATCGCCGTTTCCCTACGAATTATTTTTATTGAATGCTATGTCATCATCTTCCACGTTTGCAAATGCCGCGACAGCGAGCGCTTCGTTCAAGCGCGGTAGACACACCTTTGCTTCTGGATGTAACCTGCCAAGCTGTCTCTAGATACGGACAACGCAGCGCGCTTGGATGATCCACGCGCAAGGGAAATCGAGGTGCAGCGTTGATGAAAAAAATCGGGTAACGCTGTCGCAGTAAAGTTTATTCCCGTACGGAATATGAGCATGAATCTACAAAACAAACCGTCGAAAAACAGCAAAAGTGTAACCTGACCTGGTGATTGCGCTATGACTTGCATTTGCCGGCGCTCCGGGTTATTTGCGCCGTACCGCAAATGAACCGACGAATTCCGATCTGGGTGAAGGTGGCGTACTCCACCTTCGTGGCTGTCGTTGTACCGTCTTACTGGGTCACCTACAGCCCGTGGAACTTTCTTTATTTTTGTGACATCGCGTTACTCGTCACCGGCGTGGCGATCTGGATCGAAAGCCCGCTTCTTGTCAGTATGCAGGCCGTGGCCATCACGTTACCGCAAATATTGTGGGTGGTCGATTTGTTGTGCCGGCTGATTGCAAGCGTAAACATAACCGGCGTGACCAGCTACATGCTCGATTCGAGCATCCCGCTGTTTCTGCGCGCGCTCTCGTTATTTCATGGTTGGCTACCCTTTGTTCAGTTGTGGTTGCTCTCGCGCTTAGGTTACGACCCACGCGCGCTTGGCATGCAATCTGTGGTCGCGATCGTGGTCTTGCTCGTTTCCTATCTGTTCGCTCCGGCTCCGCCACCCTCTGCCCGCCATCCTAACTGGGCAGTCAACATCAATTACGTCTACGGACTCGATGACAGACATCCCCAGACCCTGATGGCTCCCTGGCTGTGGTTGCTTTTGATGATGGCCATCAACGTGATCGCGATCTATCCGCCAACTCACTTCGTGCTGCGGCGTTTCTTTAACGTACCGTCTTAAGGCGATGTGCCAAATCAGCGTTTGTAAAGTTGTTTGAGATAACCAGACGATTCCAGTTCCTGAACAAAACTCGTGTCGACATATTGTCTTGGGTCTGCCGCTTTGGCTTTCGGATTGCGCGGCGCCATATCGTCCAACAAAGTCTTCACCCCTTCCGGTGTCGGCAGTGTATTTACCGGGAAGATCGTCGCATATGCCTTCGCCGCTCGTTCCAGACCCTCGGGGTCGTTGAGTTTCAGAAACTTGCTGAAGATCGCTTTCGTGCCTTCTTTATCGGTCTTGATGAAATGAATGGCGTCGGCGTTCGCGCGCACCACCTTGGCGATCAGGTTGCGCTTACTTTTTATGAGGCTCTCCCGAGTCAGAACCGCATTCCAATGAAAAGGCAGAGCCAAAGAACCGGTATCCAATAAATCGCGAAACCCTAACTTCTCCGCCTCGCGTATCCACGGCTCCGGCATGATCGTAAATTGAACCAAGCCGCGCGACAAAGCGACGAGCCGTTCCGGATTGCCGCCGGCGGTAATGATCTTGGTATCCGACTCCGGATTGATACCGAGGCGCCGCAGCGCGAGACGCAACCCCAGATCCGAGGTCGATCCCACTCGATTCACTCCGCCGGTCTTGCCTTTGAGATGTTGCAGTTCAGTGATCGACGGCACGCTCACGATGTGATCGACGAACGTCGGCACCAATGTTTGCACCATGATCGTGTCGGCGCCGGCCAAGCGAGTGCCCACCAACGTCGTCACCGAAGTCACAATAACATCCAAATCACCGGCTAGAAGGGCTTGCATGGCGATGGGACTGGAATTGATGCCGATGATTTCCGCATCAATGCCGAGTTTTCTTAGCAGTCCTTTCTCTTGGACCACCCACATCGGACTTGCCGCGGGGTTGAGCGCGGCCCACGCGATTCTGGTTTTTTCCTGCCCGCGCGCAGAGAAAGTCGGAAAAACGAAGAAGCTCGCGCAAACGATAGCGAGGAGATGTTTGATGGCGTTACACATGATCGGTTCCTTGAAGATCTTGATGACAGCTTGACTCTATAGTATCGCGCGTCCCGCCTTGCAACCAAGATCGTCGCTTTGTTAAGAAGAAGTGCTCGTCAATCTATTCATACGCGGAGGATTCGGCTATGCCTTTAGAAAAATTATCAACGGGAATCGATCTTTACTATGAGTCCCACGGTCGCGGCGAAGCGATCGTATTCATACCGGGCACCGGTTTTTCCGGCAACGTATGGATGGAAACACAAGTGGAACCGCTGTCGCGCTCGCTAAACGTCATTGTGCACGACCCGCGCGGCTGCGGGCGTTCCACTCATTACAAGAGCGTCTGCACCATCGATCAGATGGCCAATGACGTCGCTGCGCTGCTCGAGCACCTAAACGTGCGCTCGGCACACATCATCGGCCATTCCATGGGCGGCCGCATCGGTCTTTCGCTCGCGCTAAATTTTTCGGGGAAAGTCAAAAGCCT
>Ga0075418_10003580_pt1 | contig 17722 bp, 16 predicted proteins | sample SoiMetdeltSBSDD2_FD_81776 | JGI IMG/M metagenome (GOLD analysis project Ga0075418, IMG submission 81776) | Bulk soil microbial communities from a Populus tree surrounding site in Tennessee, USA - Soil MetaG P. deltoides SBSDD2 | ecosystem: Environmental > Terrestrial > Soil > Tree plantation... | reverse complement strand
GTTCCTGAACGGAGGATTGCTGAACCAGTTGCAGTATGCAGGCGGCAACGCTGCGATCGATTCGGCGCTGTCCCTGCTCGAGCGTGAAGGAATTGCCCAAAGTTTGTCATCGCCGTCTTTGACCGTGCTGTCGGGGGAGATGGCGCAGGTGCAGGTCGGCGGGGAAGTGCCCGTGCCGACGGCGTTTGCGCCGGCGTTCGGTGGCGCGGTCGCGCCAGGGGCAGGCGCCGTCACACCGGGCGTCTTCAGTTCGGTTGAATTCGTCCCCTTCGGCGTGCAGCTGCAGATCCGGCCGCTCGTGGGTGACGACGACACCATTACGCTGGACGTGCAGCCGCTGGTCGTGACCCCGGACGCCATCCTGACGGATACGATTCGCCAGACCACCGGCGCCGCTGTGGCCACCACGGCGTTCCAGACCCGGGCGCTGCGCACGAGCTCCCGGCTCCAGGATGGCCAGGCGCTCCTGATTGGGGGCTTGCTATCGCTCAATACGTCCACGAATACCGCGTCAACCCCGGGGGTGCGGGACACGCCGATTCTGGGCTGGTTATTCCAGAGCTTCAATCGCAACGATCAGGACACTGAGTTGATCGTGGTAGTGAATCCCGTTATTCTCCGAGCTCCAGTCCCTGACGTTGCCTTGTGGACATTTCCCAGCCGGGACGAGTTGCTCCGCCCGGTCATGACAGGGCCGGTCGTAAGGCCCAAACCGTAACGATCGGACAGGAGGATCCAATGTCGAAGATGCTACAGCGGTTGCGAAACAACAAGGGTGCGTCGCTTGTTGAGTATGCGCTCATCGTCGCGGGCGTCTCGCTCATTGGAGCCGCGGCCGTCTCGGTGTTCGGTCATAAGGTGACGGACATGCTGGGCATGTCGGCCGCCGTGATACCGGGCGCTCATGCGGAAGACAATGCGCCGATCGTCAGCGGCAGGACCATCGAGACGTCCACGAATACGCCTGGGTTCGATTCGGGCAACTCTGCAACCGGAATCGGCCTGGACGTCAATGCGATCACTCAGTCGAACGGTGCGACCCGCCTCGGTGACAGCGTCGGCGGAGACGGATCACTCTCGTCGCTCGTCCTCGAAACGCAGAACAAGTAAGTCCTCATGTTGATGCGGGGGCCGCGGTGATCTCCAGCGCGCAGGCGGGCCGTCGGTCCGGCCTGCGGCGCCCGGAGCGGGGGGCGGCGCTCGTCGAGTTCGCTCTCGTGTCCCTGGTGCTGTACGTGTTGCTGGCGGGAGCGATCGAATTCGGCCGGCTCATGTTCGACGCCAGCGCACTTCAGGATGTAGTGCGCGTCGCGGCGCGCGAGTTGGCGATTGCGCCCATCAGGGCCGACGCGACATTCGAGTACGCGCTGTCGTGCGACGCAGCGTCCGACCCTGCCTGTCTCGCCGACTTGAAGGCTCGTGTGTTCGATCCCGCCTGCCTTGTGGTGGATCTTGCCGACCCGGCGGTGGCCGGCGATCCCGACGGCTATTTTGCCGCCATGCCAATCGTCAATCGCGCGCTGCGGTCGCTGATGATTACCGAGCCCGCACGGCCCACGCTCATGCGTTATGCCGGCGCGCTGCTCAATGACGCCACCGGCGCGGCGTGCAGCGCGATCGGTCCCAACGGGCAGGCGGGGCCGACCGGGCTGACGGTGGGCATCCCCTTCGTCGAGGCGCGTGACGCCAACGGGGCCGAGTCGATTACGTGGGTGCCGGTGCTCGAGGAAATTCGCGCGGCGCAGGATGCGGCCTGCCCGGCGAGGGGGCCGTTCAGCCTCATCTATCTTGCCAACCAGGACGAATGCGGACCGCTTGATGCCGATCCGCTGCTCGACCGCGGATTGGCGGCGGTGCGGATTAATTATCCGTACCAGGCCGCCGCTCTCACTGGCTTTCTGCCGTCGGCGCCTAGCGGCATCGACCCGTTTCCGCCCAATGTCGCCAACCCTATCGCCGCAGACGATGGAGGTGTGCAGCAGAACAACGTCGCCCCGGGTGCCGAGGTGGATGACGGCGGCGCGATTGGTCCTTATGCCGGGCCGTTCGGATTGGGCCGACAACTGGCGCTCGCAGGTAGAGTCGTTCGCCCGTTTCGAAAGCTCATCTCGGTTCAGGCGATTTATCGCCGAGAGGTCGTCCAATGAAACCCTTCACGCCACGTCGTCCCGGCGCCCCGACACCCGGCGCGTCCGTCGTGGCACTGGCGGCCATCGCGTCCGCAGTGGTGATAGTCGCTGTGTTGATGGCGATCGGCGTTGTCGATCTTTCCCGGTTCCGGTCGAACGAGCCATCGACCGAAGGGTTGATCGCCGTCCCGACTCCAGCGACCGCGATTCCGGCCTACGCGAGAGTCCGGCGGGATCATCTGTGGGATCGTGCGAACAGCCGGCTGGCGATGGTCTACCTTCCGCCCAGGGCCGTCACCAAAGAAATGCTCGTGAACATCTCCGACATCCTCGGCCGCGTGCTCGATCATGAGAAGGAGCCGGGTTACGTGTTCACTGAGGCGGACTTTCTGCCCAGAGGGACTCGCGAAGGGATCGTCGCCGGCATACCTGCGGGCAAGCGAGCCATTCGCATTTCTGCGGATCAAGTTGAAGGCTTGTACGGGCTGAACGCCGGCGATCGGTTCGATCTGCTGGCGACGATGCCGATCGATACGAACCGCAGCAATGCCCAGACGTTCAATCTCGCCGGTCCGTATAGCCAGGAACTGGCGCTTCAGGCGCAGCTTTCGAATTGGGACAAGCAGGCAACCGTGCGAGTGATCGTTCAGAACGCGATGATTGTCGAGTCAATGACGACCCGTGCTGTGCCAACGCTGCAGACGACGCTGACGGAGGGAGCCGCGACGCGTACGCGACCCGTTCAGGAGGCCGTCATCGCCATCGAGCCCGACGAGGTCGCGCTCCTCACCGAAGCGATGGCTGTTCAGGCAAAGCTCACGACGATTCCGCGGTCGGGTCGTCCCGATGATCCAGTCAGCAGCAGGACGCCCGACAGGCGCCCGGTCAGTCCGTTTGCGAGCGCGAGTGGAGGCGCGACGGCAAACGGCGAGGAGCGCCTGCAGAATGACGAGTCCGAGACGTTCAAGGTGGTCGAAACGATCATGGGACAAAGGCGGTCGCTGACCGCCGTTCCAAGGCCCTGACATGTTGGTGCAGTTCGCCCTCATGGCGTTGGCCCTGTGCGGGCTGCTGTCCCTCGTCATTGACGTTGGCTACACGAGGCTGACGCGCGGACAGATGCAGAACGCCGCCGACACGGCGGCGCTCGAGGGGCTCAGGAAACGAGATGTCGGTATCCGGAATCCGGTTACCGGCCAGACCATCAACGACGCGTTTGCCAGCGACTGCATCCGCCGCGCCTCGGTTAATCGCATCGTCCGCTGGACGTTCGACGATAACCTCGAGCCTGCCGACGGCGACCCCGACTACCAGTTCGGGGCGGGTCCGATCCTCGACCTGACTGAAGGTGCGACGAATCTCCACGCGCTTCAGACGGTCAGTGTTCCCGACGTGCACGCCTACAAACCGGACCTGCAGCTCAATCAGTTGAACCAGGTGCACGGCGACATGGTCAGCGGCCGATTCTGCTACACGGCCGACCCTGTTCCGTCCGAAGGCGCGATTCACGAATTGCAGGATGAGGTGTGCACCGAACCGCAGCGCGGCAGCGGCTCGTATGCCCGAAACGATTTCAACCCCAACTCGACGTCTCCGGGACCACCGCCGGGACTCAACGAATGTCCGGCTCCGGACGAACCCGTGCCGGCACCATGGCCGCTTCCCGGGACAGGGTCGCTCGCAAGCGTTGACGACAGCGCTTTCCTGGTTCGGCTTCGCCGATCGAACGAGTTCGAAGATCTCGGCGGGCAGACGGAGACCGGCGTCGGGTCGAGCGGACCGTCGCTCCCGCTGACGTTTGGAAAAGCGACGACGATTCAGGCCGACGATCCCAGCGCCACCTACTCGGCTCGCCGCGACGGCCTCACGGTTCGCGCCACTGCAATTGCGGCGGCTCGGCCCGCCATGCACGTCGGTCTGCCTCAGGTCAATCCGGCCCAACCAGGTGTGACAAGGTTTGGGCTGCTGGACAACTGCGTTCAGTCACCGATGGGAGCCCCCGTCACTTTGACAGTGAGCGTCAATCCCACTACCGGTCTCATCACGCGGACCGGCCCGGGTACGGCCACCTGTCCAACCGGAGGCCTCGTTGGCCGGTTTGTCCCTAACCCGGCCGCAATCAGCACGGTAGGCAACGCGCTTCCGTTGGCGCCGTCGGCGATCACATGCGTCGCCGCGACGTCGCTGGCCGCGCAGTTCGGCCCTGTTTTCTCGTTGATGGCTGCTGGTCCGCCGAGAATCATTGGTTTCGCGCGCGTCACCTTTACGCGCGTCCCGGCATGTCCCGCCCCGGGGAGTCCATTTACTGCGACGATTACTCGACTCGCGTCCGCGGTGGCTGCCTCGAACGCCAGCGCGAGAGTGACGGGGGCGCTGGCGCTGCCCATCACGGCGACACCGGCGGACGTCAGGGAACTGTTCGACAAGAACCAGGTGCGAGAGGGCCGCGTGAACTACGCGCCGGTGCTAGTGGCGGTGCTGGCCCGGTAGGGGCCAACGGTGATGGCCGAAAACACGAGCGACGCGGACAAGAGCCTGCGGGTGCTGATCGTCAGCGGCGATGGCGGGCTCGACGAGGAATTCCGGAGCGCGCTTTCGCGCATCCCTGATCGACGCGCGTCCGTGTACTTCGTCGAGACCTATCGCGAGGCGATCGATGTGGCTCGCCGCCGGCAGCCGAATCTGATCCTTATCGACATCGACCGCCACGCCAGCGAAATCGCGACGCTGTCGAAAGATTTGCAGGCCCAGGTACCGGAATCCGCCATTGCGGGCACATTTACACCTGATCGTCTCGAGCAGGGTCAGTCGGAAGGCGCCACGATCATCGAGCTCCTTCGGGCGCAGGTGCGCGACTTTCTGCGCCGACCCCTCTCGACGACCGAGCTGCGCGCCGTGCTCGATCGGCTCTTCTCGCGTATGGCGGGCGCTCAGTCGACCGCGCAGGGACGCATCGCGGCCTTCGTCAGCAACAAGGGCGGCGTCGGCAAGTCGACCCTGTCGGTGAACGTCGCGTGCGGCCTGGCGCTCCGCCATCCTGACGACGTGCTGCTCATCGACACGTCGCTGCAGATCGGGACGTGCGCGATGTTGCTGGACCTGACGCCCACGACGAGCATTGTGGACGCCATTCGTGAGCGGGACCGTCTGGACAAGACCCTCCTCAGGCACCTGACGCTGCGGCATGGCAGCGGCCTGCGCCTTCTGGCCGCGCCGGTCGATGCGCTCGAAGGCGCGGAAGTGGACGAAGAGGCCATCTCACGCATCGTCAACATGGCGCGCCGGTCGTTCCGCTACGTGGTCATCGACACGTTTCCGATGCTCGACAGCGTCCTGATGTCCATTCTGGACGTGACCGACGTCGCCTTCGTCGTCGTGCAGGGCATGGCGCCCGCGGTGGCCGGCATTGCCCGGCTGCTGCCGGTGCTCGAAGGGCTCGGTCTGCCGCCCTCACGTCAGCGGCTCGTGCTGAACTACAACTACAAGCCGTTTCTCGGAAATTTGCAGCCATCGGACATTGCAGACAAGCTGCAGCGCTCGCTCGACTACGTGGTGCCCTACGAGCGCGGTGTGCTGACGTCGATGAACACCGGCAGCCCCCACATTCTGCACAGCAACAGATGGGAACGCTTTGGACGCGTGGTCAACCGCGTGGTCGAGGACCTCGACGTCTGGGCCGTCGACGGGGTCAGAGAGGCGGCGCCGTCGCAAGCGCCCATGGACCTTCGTCTGAAGCCGATTGATCAGAAGGAAATGCTGTGACCATCGATCGACGGCGACTCACGCGGCACTCTGCCGACGCAGCGGCGCGGCTGAAGAATGTCGCCGCCAGGGCGGGACGTCCGCCGACTGAGGACGTGGATAGCTCGGCGAAGGTTACCAAGCCCGGACGAGCCGACTACCTCGCTGTGAAGGCGGCCTTGCAGGAGCGGCTCCTGGACGAAATTGGCGAACGCGGGCTGCTCGAGCACGAAGGCGCCGACGTCGCGGCGGCCGTACAGGATTTCGCGGCGCGTGCGATTGCGTCGGAGGAGGTGGCGCTCAACGAGGCGGAGCGCGTCCGGCTGGCCGAGGAGCTGACCGACGAGACGATCGGCATGGGGCCGCTGGCGCCGCTCCTTGCGGATCCGGCCGTCAGCGACATCCTGGTCAACGGCCCCGACAAGGTGTACGTCGAACGGTTCGGCAAGCTCGAGCGTACGGACGTGCGCTTCCGGGATGCCGAGCATATCGTTCGCGTCATCGAACGGATCGCGGCTCGCGTGGGCCGCCGAATCGATACATCATCGCCGATGGCGGATCTCCGGCTGCCGGATGGCAGCCGCGTCAACGCGACCCTGCCGCCCGTCACGATCGACGGCCCTACGATCTCCATCCGCCGTTTCGGCCGCCGGCGGCTGCGGCGGGACGACCTGTTGGCGCTCGGCACGCTCTCGCCGGAAATCCTCGAATTTCTCGTGATTGCCGTGCGGGCGCGCAAGAACATCCTGATCTCGGGCGGCACGGGCGCGGGCAAATCGACACTGCTCGGAGTCCTGGCCGAGGCGATCCCCGACACCGAGCGCATCGTCACGATCGAGGACACCGCGGAGCTGGCCCTCGATCAGGAGCACGTCGTGCGCATGGAGACGCGGCCCGTCAACATCGAGGGACGCGGCCGGATTGTGGCGCGCGACCTGCTGATCAACGCGCTCCGCATGCGCCCCGATCGCATCATCGTCGGCGAGGTGCGGGGGGCCGAGGCGCTCGACATGCTGCAGGCCATGAATACGGGGCACGACGGCGGCATCGGGACGATCCACGCGAACTCGACCAGAGACGCGCTGTCGCGGCTCGAAACCATGGTGTTGATGGCCGGAACGGAGCTGCCGTCCCGGGCGGTACGAGAGCAGATTGTCTCGGCGATTCACCTGCTTGTGCAGGTGCGCCGATATGACGATGGCGTTCGGCGGATCGAGTCGGTGGCGGAGATTACCGGGCTCGAGGGGTCCACGCCGCAGATGCAGGAGCTGTTTGCGTTCCGCCGGCGCGGCAAGCAAGGCCGCCGGGTCGTCGGGCATTTCAGTGCGACAGGCGTGATTCCGCGAATGGTGGACGAATTGCGCGATGAAGGCGTCCAGGTGGCGTCGGCGTTATTTCACAGGACCGAGGAGACGGATCTGTGACTGCGGCCATCATCGTGGTCATTTGTGCGGTCGCGTTCACATACATTTGGTACGGACATCGTGCCAGACGGCGTGCTGATGAGCGGCTTGGAGCGCTCATTGGCAAGACAACCGTCGTCGAACCTCGGGAAGAGCCACGGCGCGCAATACGGCCGTTCCCGCGGCGCTACCGCGCCGCCGCGCCGGCAACGGGCATCGTTGTCGGCGGCGCACTATGGCTCATGGTCGGACTACCGTTCGAGGTGGCTGCTGCCGCGGGAGTGCTTCTCGGTGTGCTCGCGCACCTCATTGAAGACCAAGTGGCGGGTCAGAAGACCGCGCTGATCGAAGCGCAGCTGGCTGCGGCGATCTATCTCATGGTGGGATCGCTTCGGGCTGGCGCCAGTCTACTGTCTGCGTTTGAGTCGGCCCTTGAAGAAGTGGGGCCGCCGCTCCGGCCGTACTTCCAGGAAGTCGCCGGGCGCATTCGGCTCGGCGACGACCCTCGAGCCGCAGTGGGCGATCTTCAGGTGAACATTCCCCTCGAGACGTTCCGGCTGTTTGCCACCTCACTCGCCATTCACTGGGAGGTCGGCGGCAGCCTTGCGACGACGCTCTCCACGGTGGGGCAAACGATTCGCGATCGCATCGAGCTGTCGCGGCGTGTTCGGGCGCAGGGCGTGGAATCGCATGCGTCTGTGGCAGTTGTCCTCGCGATTGCGTATGTGCTCGCGTTCCTGATGTGGCGGACGAATCCGGATCGAATGGAGGCGTTCGTCAGTACCAGCATCGGCACCGCCATCATAGCCGGCGTGATCGGCCTTCAGGCATTCGGACTGGTGTGGATGTCGAGGCTGAACCGGAGCACGTTCTAAATGGGACCGCTGCAGTGACGTACGTCATCGTACTCGCGATCGTGATTGTGATAGCGGTCCTCGCCTATACGACGGGGCGGAGCTGGAGCGTGCGGCGACGCGCGTTGATTCGCCTGTACGCCGCCGATGATCCCCGTCCCGCTGGTGCTGGATCGTCACCGCGAGAGACGGCACTGGCGCGGTTGCTGGCGCTCGCCGGCTACCGCCGGCCCAACGCCCAGTCGATTTTCGGGGCTGCGACCATTGGCTTCGTCGCAATCGGCATCGCACTGAGTCAGGTGTATCGGTTGATTCTTTTCGGCCCGCTTCTCGATGCGGTCGTGAATGTGCCAGGAAGCGCCGGCGACGTTCTCATCCTCGTCTTGCAGGGCGGACCGTGGATTGTCTTCGTCATCTGTGCGCTGTTACCCACACTCGTGGTACGCGCAGCACGGAGGGCGCGTGTTCGGGCCATCGAGCAGGATCTGCCGTTGGCGCTGGAGCTCTTCGCCACGATGGCCGAAGCGGGGTTGGGGTTCGATGCCGCCCTCGCCAGAATCGTGCGTGTGCAGGGCGGCGGCCGCGCGCTCGTCTCCGAGTTCGTGAACTTTCAACACGACATGCTCGCTGGAATGTCGCGCATCCAGGCGCTGCGCCAGCTTGCCCGTCGCATCGACGTTCCGTACCTCACAAGCTTCACTTCGGCACTCATCCAGGCAGAGCAGGTGGGCGCGAGCATGGCGGAAACGCTGCAGCACCAGGCGGTCGATCTCCGCCAGCGGCGCCGGGAAAACGCGCTGCTGCGAGCGCAGGCGCTGCCCGTCAAGCTGGTCTTTCCGCTTGTGGTCTGCTTCCTGCCGGGCATTTTCGTCTCGACGTTGGCGCCCGTACTCTTTCAGATGGTCGAGGTCGCCAACAGCGTAATTCGGTCATCGGGGCGTTGATGCGGTTTCCGGCCGAACACCTGTGCGTAGACCACGGGCCACGGAGACACGGAGACACGGAGATTTCTTCGTACGTAGTGTCCGGCTTTAGCCGGACCTCGCGGGACGTAGGGTGCGGCTTTACGCCGCGCCAGGCGCGCCAGGAAGGCCAGCCGCCTTACGGTGATATGGAAGAATGTCATTCCCAATGACGGCCAGCGCTCGCCGGAACGCCTTGTGCGCCGCATGCCTGCTGATGACCATCGGCTGCGCCACTACATCTCCGCTCGTTCGGCAGCAGTGCTTCAACCCGGATGCCCAGCTCGCCGACGTGCTCGAGCCGTACGAGGCGCTGCGCGCGAAGGGCTGCGAGGTCGAACGTGGGACGTCGGAGTGCGATCGGCTGCGCCGCGAGATCGAACGGCTCGCAGTGGTGTGTCCAGGACATGCTCCAACGCTGATGGCCAACGCGGTGATCGCGTACGACGACCAACGGCCGGCCGAAGCGCAGCAGGTGCTTGATCTGATCCTCGCGCAGCCGCGTCCTTTTGCTGAGGCGGCAGAGCTGAGGGCGCGCATTGCTATCGAAGAGGGGAACGTTCCGTTTGCGAGGCGTCTCCTCGAGCAGCAGATCAAGCTGGTGCCAGACCACCCGGGCCTGCACGAGACCTTCGCCGCAGCGTTGTACCTGGACGGGAACCTGTCGGACGCCAGAGCAGAGTTGACGATGGCCGCCGTACTGGGCGCGCCACGCTGGCGGATCGCGTATCACCTCGGGCTCATCGAAGAGGCGTCAGGACGCAGCGATGAGGCGAGCCGGTTCTATGCCGAAGCGCTGCAGGGCAACCCGGGGTGGGCGCCCGCAGATTCTCGTCTCAAGGCGCTTCGCGCGAGGAGCCCCGGAGGCAATCCATAGTCCGGCTGAAGCCCGACAACACTCCGTACGCCAATACGCGTCTCCCTCCGACGGGCCACCGAGGATCGCGTGATGGAGTGGCGCGGCGAGATTCAGTCGTCGATGACCGTCACCGTCTTCGAGATTGTCGCCGATTGCCCACGTTCGTTCCGGACCGTCAGTGTGACCGTAAAGGTCCTTGCCGACGTGAAACGGTGAGTGGTCATCATCCCGGAACCGCTGGAGCCGTCGCCGAAATCCCATGAAAAGGTTCCGTCGGCCAGCGTCGAGGACGAGGCGTTGAAGAACACCGTGTCGCCGGTGCGCGGATCGGTTGGAGAGAATACGAAGTTGGCCGTGCCTGCCGGAAGTGTCGTCGAGATCGTGATTTGTCGAGTGGTCGCGGCGGTCAGTCCTGCGTCGGTCGTCACCCGAAGCGTCACCGCGAATGTCCCTCCACGCGTGAATCGGTGCGTGATCGGAGCGCCAGTACCTGTCGTTCCGTCACCGAAATCCCAGGAGAACATTGCCCCCTGAGCGGCGCCTCCGGGGCCGGGCACAAGGGCGACGGTGAAAACCACATCCTGGTTGACGGCGGGAGTGGTCGGAGAGAAGTTGAAGTTTGCCACCTGGGGCGGCAGCGCGGTCGATACGTTGATCGTCCTCGAGGAAGTAGATGTCTGCCTCGAGTCGCTCGTCACCGTCAGCACGATGGTGAATGTACCGCCGCGCACGTACCGATGCGTCGTTGTCACGCCCGAGCCGCTCTGCCCGTCGCCGAAATCCCATACAAAGGTGCCGTTGCTCACGCTCGACGCCGACGCGTTGAACGACACGTCCTGGTTGATCGTCGGATTAGTAGGCGAGAACGTAAAGCGAGCCACCGTCGGTACGGTGCTCGGGAAATCATCGACTGTGAACGCCACGGACGTCGGAGTGTCGTGAAAGAGCGTGACGTTCTTCTCCGACGAGAGCGCGCCGGTTCTCGTGTCCCGCGCGGTGAACGTCACGTCGGCGCGTGGCGTCGGCGCGGTGCCGTTGACAAAGATGTTGGCGTTGGACTCCGGCAGTTCGAGGCTGAATGACTGTGTCTGCCCGGCGTCCACCGAACCGACGGCCTTGCCGTTGGCGAGCGCCTGGATCGTATTGGCAGTCCGGTTGACGATGATGACGGGAAAGTCGGATTCGTAGCGGCCGGTACAGGCCGACGCCATGGCGGCGACAAGAACAACCGCGCCGACGCGGACGCCGAATCGCAACATCGATCTCATGGAGAAGCCGACGCCGGCAGCCACACGGATTCTACCCTGTCGGCAAAAGCAGGCGCCAGCAACGGCGGTGCCAGAAGCCATTTGCCAAAGGACCGGCGTCCAACGCCCTTCACGAGGAAACTGCGATATTTTTGGAGGACACTTGATCGTGCCTCCGCCATTGCGGACACCCAGAACGTGTGCCTGGGCCCTCGCCACGACCTCGAAGAGATAGCGTAAACATTCACATGTCGACCGAAGTCGCGCAGAGTGTCTTCGACAAAGCGAAGGCCGAGGCTTTTGCCGCTCGATTCGTCACGGCGCTCAACGATGGCGCCCTTTGCCTGATGGCCTCGATCGGCCATCGCACAGGCCTCTTCGACACGATGAGCGGCTCACCACCGGCCACGTCAGAAGAGATATCTGCCAAGGCCGATCTCAATGAACGCTACGTGCGCGAGTGGCTGGGCGCCATGACCACGGCAGGCGTTGTCAGTTTCGATCCGGCGACCCGTCGGTTCGCATTACCGGCCGAGCACGCGGCGTTCCTGACACGAGCGGCCGCCGCGGACAACATGGCCGTGTTCGCCCAATACATCGCCGTGCTGGGGGTGGTGGAAGACGACATCGTCCAGTGTTTCAAGAGGGGCGGCGGTGTGCCGTATGAGAAATTTCCACGGTTTCACGCCGTCATGGCCGAAGACAGCGGTCAGTCGGTGCTGTCCTCGCTCGAGTCGCACATACTTCCGCTCGTTCCCGGACTGACTGACCGGCTCGCCAAAGGCATCCGTGTGCTCGATCTCGGATGCGGACAGGGTCGCATCGTCAATCGGTTGGCCGGGTTGTACCCGCAAAGTAGCTTCGTGGGCATGGATCTCTCAGCTGAAGCCATCGGGTTTGCGAACGCCGAAGCGGTGAGGAGCGGCCGCACGAACTGCGAGTTCATAAGAGTGGACCTAAGCAATTTCGACGAATGGGCAGAAGTTGAGTCATTCGACTTCGTCACGACGTTCGACGCCGTACACGACCAGGCGAAGCCGCTCAACGTCCTGCAGGGCATTCAACGAACGTTGAAGCCGAACGGGACGTATCTGATGCAGGACATCAGCGGGACGAGCCACATAGACAGAGACATCGCGCATCCGATCGGGACATTCCTGTACACCATCTCCTGCATGCACTGTATGACGGTGTCGCTGGCGCAAGGGGGAGAAGGTCTTGGGGCGATGTGGGGTGAAGAGAAGACGCGCGAGTATCTTCACCGTGCCGGGTTCCGGTCGGTGACGACGCACCGGCTGGCACACGACATTCAGAACAACTGGTACGTCGTGACTAAGTAAATGTAGTTCTGAGTTTTGAGTTCTGAGTTGTGAGTCTTGAGTTCGTGGACGTCGTCCAGAACTCAAGACTCATCGGAACGCAGTGCGGATCTAGCGCGTGGCCTTTAAATCTGCGTATGCCTGTCGCACGAATCGCTCGCCGGTAGTGCCGGCCTGCTGAACCTTGGCGTCGAGATCCGCGATCACCTTGGCAGCGACTACTTCGTCTTCACTCTTTCCCTGAGCGACGAGCGCGGCCACGCGGTCGCGGACTGCAATCGCGACGTCACGGTGCGCGATCACTGCATTGCGATCGACCGTGGGCCCATGACCCGGAATGATCTTCGTGTTGGGACCTGCATGGCCGATCACCTCACCGAGGCCGTCGATAAGGCCCTGCAGCGAACCGCCGTTGGCGCGATCGACGTTCGGGTACTGGATGGCGCGGTAGAAGTCGCCCGTCATGATGACGTCGAGGCCGGGAAAGTAGACCATCGTGTCGCCATCCGTGTGAGCTCTGGGGATGGCGATCAACTGCACTTCCTCGCCGTTCATGTGCAGCGTGAGCTTCTCGCGATACGTCTGCCTCGGCAGACCGACTGCCGCTGTCGCCACGCCGGGCTGGCCGTTCGCTTGCGGATTCGGGTGGGCCAATCGGAAGCGAAGCTCCTCGCGCGAAATAATCGTGGCGCCCATCTTGCCGAAGTTCTCGTCGCCGCCGGTGTGGTCGCCGTGCACGTGCGTGTTCACGATGAACTTGATCGGCTGGGGTGTGAGTTGCTTGACGGCCGCCGCGATCTTGTCGCTCAGCGGCGCAAACTGCGTGTCGACCATGAAGACGCCGTCAGGCCCGATCAGCACGCCGATGGTGCCACCCTGGCCCTCGAGCGTGAAGAACTTGTCGGTGATCTTCGTGGCTTTGATTTCAACCTTGCTGAAATCCGGCGCGCCCTGCGCAAAGGCGAGCGTTGCACCGAGCGCGAGAATGGCGACAGTGAACGCGGCGCGAAGCGATGTCATGACCTGCTGCTCCTTTGTAAAGCGTGGTGTGGGGCGCAGGTTACCTCAGGTCTGGTGGCGCGGCAACCGCATGAAACTTGCAAGCGAAAGCTGAGCGTAAGCTCCGGCCCTTAAAACACTTGCGAATCACTCTCGCTGACCCCCCGGATACCGCGCCCCAGAACGGGACGCCGCGCCGAGAAACGTGATTGGACGGAGGCATTCCGTCCGACAATCAGAATGATGGGTACGAGATGGGGTGCGGCGTTGGTCATGACCGCCACCCTCTGCAGTGCGGCCGGCGCCGATCAGCAGGACGCAGACGTCGCGCTGCAGCTGACGCGTCCGCCCGGGGCGTTGCGTTCGGGCGATGTCGTGCTCGTATCAGCCCAGGCGTCGACGCCCTTGACCACAGTGGAAGGGAGCGTATTCGGACGCCCAGTCGCGTTCTGGGCTGGCGCCGACGAGCGCCAGTGGTATGCGCTGATCGGGATCGACGTCGAGTCGCGTCCGGGAACCTACGACCTCGAGGTGCGCGCAATGAGTGCGACCGGCAATGTCCACGCGCGGATGCCGCTGCTGGTGGAAGACCGGAAGGCCGAGACCCGCCGAATCCGTGTGGCGGAACGCTTCGCAAACCCGCCGAAGGCGGAGGTGCCGCGAATCTTACGTGACGCCGAGCGCCTGGCGAACGTCCTGGGACACTCGCTGCCGACTCGGTTCTGGAGCGGGGGCTTTGCACCGCCAGTGCCCGGCGCGTCAACCAGCAGCTTTGGGCGTGTCACGGTATTGAACGGAAGGCGCGGCGGCCCGCATCGCGGGGTGGACTTTCAAGCCGCGGAAGGCACGCCGGTTCTGGCTCCGAACGCCGGCGTCGTCGTGCTCGCGGGGGACCTGTACTTCACCGGCAACACGGTGGTTGTTGACCACGGCGCCGGACTGCTGTCGCTGATGGCCCACCTGTCCCGAATCGACGTCGAGGAGGGACGATACGTTTCCGCGGGCGAGCTGCTCGGACAATCGGGATCCACCGGCCGCGTCACAGGCCCACACCTGCACTGGGCCATGCGTCTCGGCGGCGCCAACGTCGACCCGCTGTCGCTCATATCCGCACTGCGCCAGTTCAACTGACGACATTGTGGTCCGGCTGAAGCCGGACACCACGTACGCTCTGGTCCGGCTAAAGCCGGACACTACGTACTTCGCCGCGAGTCTGACGGAAACTTCAGAAACATTTCAGGTGCCTTCGCATGTCGGGCCGCGATATCGTGCGGCAACTCTCCAGGCGCGGGGCGCGCCCGAATTAGTACATGTGGCATTTTTTCGGAAGGAGTGTCCTACATGCGCGTCTGTCTTATCACGCTGACGTTGTTATCGACTTCGATGATTCTTCCCGCGGCCGCGCAGACACCCGCGAGTGACGAAGCGAGCGTCGCTGCCGCCGTGAAAACGTTCCATAGCGCCTACGGTGCGGGGAACGCGGCGCAGGTGATGCAGCTCATCGCTGAAGACGCAATGATGATGGAAGCCGGAAACATTGAAACACGAGCACAGTACGAGAAGGACCACCTGCCGGCGGATATCGCCTTCGAGAAGGAGGTCAGCGCGAAGCGCACGCCGGTTCGCGTTGTCGTTCGCGGCGACACGGCCTGGGTGACCACGTCGGCCGACTTCGTCGGCACGTTTCAAGGCAAGCCGGTTGATTTTCAGGGTTTGGAATTGATGGTGCTGAGCCGCGAGCCCGCGGGCTGGCGCATTCGCGCCATTCATTGGTCGTCTCGCAATCGTCGGCCGCCACCACCGAAGTAGCCGATTGTCGTCACGACACGACGCCGTCCGGACATGAAGTCTGTGTTGCCTTTCTGGATCTTCGACTGGCGCAAGCTGCTGGCGTACTCGCACCGGTGGCTTGGGATTGCCGGATGTGTGCTGTTCGTCGCCTGGTTCGTGTCGGGCGTCGTGATGATGTACGCGCGCATGCCCGGCCTCGCGAACGAAGAGCGCCTCGCTCGCGCTCCTGCTCTCGATCTGTCGCGTATCAGACTATCGCCGACGGAAGCGGCGTCCCAACTCGGGCTGGAGGTCGATCGCGTCCAGGTTGGAATGCTTCAGGGCCGTCCTGTCTACCGGTTCGGTGGCCGCGAGCAGACGATCATCTTTGCTGATAACGGCGAGTTTTTCGGTGGTATCAGCAGGAGCGAGGCGCAGGAGATTGCACGCCGTTACGCGCCTGGCCACACGGGTGCGCTGCGGCATGCGGCGGTCATCACGGCCACCGATCCGGACCAGTGGACGCTTCAAGCGCGGGCACGCATGCCGATGCACCGGTTCGATCTCGATGATCCGGATGACACGCATCTCTATGTGTCAGAGGTAACGGGAGACGTCGTTCTTCGAACCACGCGCGCCGAGCGGTTCTGGGGCTATCTGGGTCCTGTCTTCCATTGGGTGTACTTCACACCGCTGCGAAAGAACGGACTGCTGTGGACCGAGTTCATCATCTGGTCCTCGCTCATCGGCTGCGTGATGTGCATCACCGGCATCGTGTGGGGATTCTGGCGTTATTCGCCGCGGAAGCGGTTCAGGCTCAAGCGTGTCCCCACGACATCGCCCTACGCAGGTTGGATGAAGTGGCACCACGTCGCAGGCCTGATCTTCGGCGTGGTCACATTGACGTGGACTTATAGCGGTCTTCTGTCTATGGGACCCTTCAACTGGTTCCGGTCGCCGCCGCCGGGTCGCGCCGAGCGCGAGGCCTCGACCGGAGGTGCACTCAAGGCGGAGCTGCTCACGATCGACAGCATGAAAGCGGCGATTACCGCTGTCGAGCCGTTGTTTACGCCGAAGGAGCTCGAGTCGATGCAGTTCCGCGGCGAGCCGTTCTGGATTGCCCGCCGCGCCCCGACTGAAGAGCAGGCGGTCCTCTGGATGCATGAAGGCCTCCTGCCTCGCGCGCCGCGCCCACGACTCGAGCACCGCTACGTGTCGGTGATTCACCCCGAGCGGGGCGCCGTTACGTCGTTCGGCAGAGAAGCGATGCCCGAGATCGCCAAGGCGGCAATGCCTGGCGTCCCGATGCAGGACGCCGCCTGGCTGCAGGAATACGATGGCTATTATTACGACCCGCGCGGGTCACGCCCGCTCCCGGTGCTGCGCGTACGTTACGCGGACGAGTACGCAACATGGCTCTACCTGGATCCGGAGCAGGGAGGCATCGTTCAGCGATCCACGGGCGTGAGCCGCCTTCGTCGCTGGCTTTATCAGGGTCTTCACAGCCTCGACTTCCCGTTTCTCTACTTTCATCGTCCCCTTTGGGACATTGTGGTCATCGTGCTGAGTATTGGCGGCACCGTCTTGAGCTTCACGACCATGCTGCCCGCATGGCGCCGCCTGAAGCGGCGCGGCCGCGCACTGGCAGCGTGGCGGCCACATCGGTTCGCACCCTCGATGGTGGTCCTCAAACGCGCGGAGTGACTTCGCTAAACAGAAGAGGGAAGGGGGAAGAAGCAAGCAGCGCGAACGAAACGTATTCGCGACCGGACCGTGTTGTGGCCCGGCCGCGCGCACACCTTCGAGCGTTACCGCTGCGGCTTTGGTGCGGGCTCGTTGCCCGTCGTCGGCGCTGCTTCTTCGTGGCCACGGGTGCCGGCTGTCGCTGCTCCGGCCCGCCCCATATCGAAGAATGAGCTGGCAGCGAACATTTCACGCCCATTCGACGGCGTGATGGATTTGGCGCTCACCTTTTTGCTGCCGTCTTTTGCCATCCAGCCATCGACGCGCACTTGTTCGCCCGCCTTCAGCTGGTTGCGGTTCCAACCGTTGTGGGTCAGCTCTGACATTCCGCCGAGCTCAATCATCCACTGACCCTCAGTTCCTTTCTCGTCCTTGCCTTTGATCTCGACCATGGAATGAGGTTCTCTCCACTCGAACTTCGTGACCGTGCCGTTAATCGTGACCGGTCGCTTCCAGTCGAACTCAGCGTCGAAGGGATGGTGCGCCAATGCCGAAGTTCCCCCGATGCCCAATAGCAGGACGATTCCGGCCAGTACTGGTTTCATGCAGTCCACCTCCAACATAAATAAAAGCGACATGCAACGGGCGCTCCCTGATCCGACGTTTTCCTCAGATACTCTTCAGGCTACTTGCGCCGGTTCGCATACCTCAGTAGGACGAAGACCAGGTTCTAGCGCGGGCTGAAGAAAACTTCAG
>Ga0075418_10003579_pt1 | contig 17723 bp, 11 predicted proteins | sample SoiMetdeltSBSDD2_FD_81776 | JGI IMG/M metagenome (GOLD analysis project Ga0075418, IMG submission 81776) | Bulk soil microbial communities from a Populus tree surrounding site in Tennessee, USA - Soil MetaG P. deltoides SBSDD2 | ecosystem: Environmental > Terrestrial > Soil > Tree plantation... | reverse complement strand
GCGGTTTCCCAATCTTCGCGGAAACGTGCGGTGGGTAGCAGAGCGTCTCGAGATCACCAATGCGACCAGCGGGCTCTACGGCGGCGCTGCCCGCTTCGACTACATCATGGCGCCGCTTGGCAAACCGTCCACGCCGGCGCGCGCCACGTGGGACGTCGAGTACAAAGACGTCGACCTCGCGCAGCTGAGTGACTTTCTCGAAACTCAAGGCCTTCGGTTGTCGGGCCGTGCCACTGGCAAGAACCATCTCGAATGGCCGCTCGGGAAATGGAGCCTCAAGACTGGCCGCGGCGAAACGACCGTAACGCCGCCTGCCGGTGTCCGACCGATGACGCGCGAGCTCCCACCGGATCTCGTCGCCGCAGTGACGTCGCTGCCCGAAGAGACAGGCCCGTTCAACCCGAAACTCTCGCTGGGCTACCAACCGTTGGCGGGCCGCATCGTGTACGCACTCGATCCCGAGTGGATTCGTCTCGACCGAAGCTGGGCGGCTACCGAGCGCACCTACGTCGAGTTCGAAGGGCAGACCGCGTTCGGCGAGCGCTCACGCATTCCGTTCCATGTCACGAGCCTCGACTGGCAGGAAAGCGATCGGCTGCTAGCTGGGATCATGACCGCGTTCGGCGCACCCACCGGCGCCGTACCCGTTGGCGGATACGGCGAGTTCGATGGCGTGCTGCTCGACGCATTCAAACGCCCGCGAATTCAAGGGAAGATGCGCGGCGAGGCCATGCGCGCCTGGGACGTCGTCTGGGGCAGCGGTCGAGCGGACCTGGCAATCGAGAACAGCTACGTGTTCGTGTCGAACGCCACGATGTCGTCTGGTGACGGCGAGATTCGCGCGGATGGTCAGTTCTCTCTCGGCTATCCACGGCGCGATGGCGGCGACGAGATCGACGCCAGCATCCGCGTCACCCGATGGCCGCTCGTCGATCTGCGGCACGCCTTCAACCTCGACGACTATCCCATTGAAGGGACGGTGTCAGGAGAGTACCAACTCTACGGAAAGTACCAAACACCACTCGGCTTCGGCCGTTTGAACATTGAATCAGGCACCGCGTACGGTGAAACGTTCGATGCGGCGACGGCTGCGTTGCGCTTCGAGGGCAACGGCGTCCGACTCGACGGGATTCAGATCAAGAAGAACACCGGCGGGGTAACCGGCGCGGCGTGGGTAGGGTGGGACGGCACCTATTCATTCAATGCGGATGGCGCGAAGATTCCGGTTGAATCCCTGGCCCGCGTATCGTTTCCAAAGGCGCCGCTTTCCGGACGATTGCAGTTCAACGCAACCGGCGCGGGCACGTTCGACGAGCCGCGCTACGACGTCAAGCTTGGCGTGGACGACTTGTTTGCCGGCGACGAAGGGATTGGCCAGCTTTCGGGGCGGCTGGCGCTTCGCGGCGAGTTGCTGACGCTCGATCTCGAAGCTGCCTCTCCGCGACTCGTGGTTTCGGGGTCAGGACGAATCGCTCTCACGCCGGAGCTCGATGCCGAGCTGACAGTACGCTTCAGGGAGACGTCGCTCGATCCGTACGTTCGCTTCTTCGAGCCGCGGTTGTCCCCATTCACGACCGCAGTCGCTGGCGGCACGCTGCGCGCCGTTGGCGAACTCTCGAATCTCGATCATCTCGTCGTCGAGACGAAGATTGAACAGCTCGATCTCGAGTTGTTCGACTACCGGGTGCGGAACGAGGGCCCTATCGAGTTGACGCTGGACCGCAATCAGCTGGCTATCGGCAACTTTCACCTCGTTGGCGACGGCACCCAGTTGCAGCTCGACGGCGGGCTGAACCTGCGCGAGAAAACGATCGGTGTTCAGGCAACCGGCGACGCCAACCTCGGCATCCTCCAGGGGTTCTTCCGCAACCTGCGAAGCCGCGGCACAGCAGCCCTGAAGGCGTCGATGACCGGTCAATTGAACAGTCCGGTCTTTTCCGGGAGCGCCACCATCACTGACGGACGCCTCCGGCATTTTTCGTTGCCGCATTCGCTGGAATCCATCAACGGCAAGATCTCGTTCGATGCCAGCGGCATTCGAGTCGACGACGTCCAGGGGCGTCTGGGCGGTGGGAACGTGACCTTCGGCGGCAGGATCGGCTTGACCGGGTTTGCCATTGGCAACCTGAGCCTCACCGCCATTGGTGAGCGGATGTCGGTGCGCTATCCCGAAGGCTTCCGCTCGATCGTCGACGCCGATCTGAACCTGCAAGGCACCTTGAACGCGCTCGTCCTCAACGGCAATGTGGTCGTGCAAGACGCGGTCTGGTCGCGGCGCATCGAGACGAATCCGGATTTCTTCAACCTCGCTGGTGGTTCGACGCCACTCGTCGCGGCCGCATCGGCCCCGACCTTGCCACTACGCTTCGATATCAGCATCGTCTCGGCGTCGAGCCTGCGCATTCAGAACAACATCGCCAACATGGTTGCGAGCGCCGACATGCGCTTGCAAGGCACGTACGATCGTCCCTTGCTGTTCGGTCGCGCTGAGATCGAGCGCGGCGATTTCGTGTTCGAGGGCAATCGCTACGTCGTGACGCCTGGCGGCAGCATCGACTTCTTCAACCCATCGCGAATCGAACCGTTCTTCGACTTCGAGATGGAAACCCGAATCCGGCGGCCGCAGGCGGACTATCGGGTGACGGTCGGCCTCAGCGGCACCACCACGCGAATGACGTACGCCTTGAATTCAGATCCGCCCCTCTCGCAAGTCGACATCATGTCGCTGATGTTTGGTGGGGAAGTGAACCTCGACAACCCCGAGCTGCGCGCCTTGAGTGGGAGCGCCGCTCAGCAGTCCGAAGAAGCGCTGCTCAGAGAGGGCATGGCCCGGATGCTCATCAGTCCGATCTCGACGCCGGTCAGCCGCGCCCTCGGCGAGACGTTTGGCATTGACACCGTGCAGATCACGCCCACGTTTGTCGGCAACGAAGGGGATTCACTGACGCCGTCGGCCCGGATTGTGATCGGGAAGCGCATTTCGAACCGAGCCTATCTGACGTACGCCCGCGCGCTCGGCTCGACCGGCAGCTCGAAAGATCAACTTCTCGTGCTGGAGTACGACCAGGACGATCGCGTGGGCTGGGTCTTGACGCAGATCGGCGATCGCACGTTTGCGCTCGACTTCCGGGTGCGCCACAGGTTCTGATGCTGGAGCCGATGCTCAACCTGCGGCAACTGCTGCTCCTGGCGGTGATGGTCGTCATGGCCGCTCCGGCTGCGGCGCAGTCGATCGCCGCGAAGTACGTGGGCCGCCCGGTCGAAGAGATCCGTCTGCTCGTCGAGGATGCGCCGAGTGCTCAACCGGGGCTGCTCGACCTGATCGAACTGCGTACGGGCGACCCGCTATCGATAGCGGGCGTTCGAGAATCGATTGGACATCTGTTCAGCCTCGGCCGCTACCAGGACATCCAGGTCGAAGCGGTTGATGCGCCCGGGGGTGGCGTCCGCCTGACGTTCAATCTCATTCCGCTTCACGACATCGAGCGGATCGAGTTCCAGGGGACGCTGGGCCTGCCCGAGCGACAGCTTCGCAACGTGGTCGTCGAGCGTTACGGCAACTCGCCCTCGATCGGCCGTGTGGATGCGGCAGCACGAACGCTGCAGCAGTTTTATGCGGACCAAGGTTTTCACCGGGCGCGGGTCGAAGCACGCCCCGACATTCTCCACGATCCGGATCGGACCGTACTCACGTTCATCATCGATGCGGGTCCGCGCGCGATCCTCGGCCGAACCGAGGTCACCGGTGATCCGCTCATCCCACCGCAGGAATTCCTCCGCCGCATCGGCGCGACGACGGGTGCGGTGTTCGCACGGCCACGTTTGCAGGAGAAGCTCGAGGAGTACATCCGCAAACTGCGGGGCCGTCGCTTCTTCGAGGCACAAGGATCGCTCCGCGCCCTGGAGGCCGAGGATGGCCGGACCATCGACCTGACGGTCGACATCAATCCCGGTCCGCCGGTCACGATTCGCTTCGAGGGCGATCCGATTCCTCCCGACAAGCTCAAGGAGCTCGTCCCGATTGAGCAGGAAGGCACGGTCGACGAAGACCTGCTGGAGGACTCGGAGTCGCGACTCGAGAACTTTCTGCGTCAGGAGGGCTACTGGAAAGCTGATGTCCAGGTTCGACGCGAACAGCAACGGGAGGAGCTGGCGATCATTTTCCATGTGAACCGCGGCCGGCAGTATCGCGTCGCCGGACCAACCGAGCTGAGCGGCATGCAGGCGATTTCGATTACTGAGTTGACGCCGCTCATCCCCATCAAGACGGGCGGGGTCTTCGTTGAGTCGGGGTTGTCGGCCGGCGTGTCCGCGATCCTCCATCTCTATCGCACCCGCGGGTTTGCTTCCGCTGAGATCAAGTCAGCCGTCAACGAAATCGATCCTCCCCGCCCCGGCGAAGGCCTGGTTCGGCCCGCGATCGTGATCGTGGAAGGACCGCGATCGCTCGTTGGTGAGGTCGGGGTGAGCGGCAATGCCGCCATCGCTTTCGAAGAACTCAGTCCCCTTATACGCATTGCACCCGGCGAGCCGTACTACGAGCCCAAGGTCCTTGAATCGCGCGATGCGCTGGCGCTCGAGTACGTGAATCGCGGCTTTGCATCCGTTGTCGTGACACCTGTTCCGCGGGTGAGTGAGGACCGATCCCGCGTCGATCTCGTCTTCAATATCCAGGAAGGTCCGCAAACCATCGTCGATCACATCCTCATTGTCGGGAACGTCAAGACCGATTCCGATGTGATCCTCCGCGAGCTGCAATTCCGTCCGGGGCAACCGCTCGGTCTGCAGGATCAATTCGAGAGCAGGCGCCGACTGAGCGCCCTCGGTTTGTTCCGCCGGGTGCGCATCACCGAGGTGCCGCATGGAAGCAGCAACGAGCGCGACGTCTTGATTACTGTCGAGGAGGCTCCCGCAACGAGCGTTGGCTACGGCGGCGGTCTCGAGGCGACGCAGCGGCTGCGCTCCACCGGGCCCGGCGGCGCGGCCGAAGAGCATCTCGAGTTTGCCCCGCGCGGGTTTTTCGACATCGGCCGCCGGAACTTGTTTGGCGCGAATCGCTCTGTGAGCCTCTATACCCGCGTCAGCCTGCGGCCGAGAAGCGTGCCCGACAATCCGGAGCTGGACGGCACCGGCCTCGAGCTGAGCGAGTATCGCGTCGTCGGCACGTACCGGCAGCCGCGCTGGTTCGGGGCGAACGACATGACCGTCACCGCCATCCTTGAAGAGGGTGAACGGACGACGTTCAGCTTCGCTCGGCGAGGCGTCAACTTCGACGTCGTCCGCCGGCTCTCGGCGTCGCTGCGAGCGAGCGCGCGGTACTCGTTCAGCAACACGCGCACGTTCAACGAACGGCTGTCAGAGGAGGACGAGGCCGCGATCGAGAAGGCGTTCCCACGTGTGCGGCTGTCTGGCTTTTCCGGCGCGATCGCGCGCGACACACGCGACGACGTGCTGGATCCGACGCGCGGATGGTTCCTGAGCGGTGAAGGTTCGGTCGCGGCCCGCGCGCTCGGCGGGCAGGTTGGTTTCATGAAGACCTACCTGCAGGCGTTTGGGTTTCGTCAGATTCCGAGCACCGAGCGTGTTGTCTTTGCGACTCGCGCGGCAGTCGGCCTCGCGGACGGCTTTGAGCGGTTCGTGGACCCGACCGATGCAGACGGCAATCCGATCCCAGGGCCGCCGGTGAGCATCGAGGATCTTCCTCAGAGTGAGCGGTTCTTCGCCGGCGGTGACAGTACCATTCGCGGCTTCTCGCTCGACACGGTTGGCACTCCTGAAACGATCGGTGCAAACGGATATCCGACCGGTGGCAACGCCGTGCTGCTGTTGAACGGAGAGCTGCGGTTCCCGGTGTGGAAGGAGTTCGGCGGCGTGCTTTTCGTGGATGGCGGAAACGTGTTCCGTCGCGTGACCGAGTTCGACGTCACCGAGCTGCGGGGCAGCGTGGGATTCGGCGTTCGCTATCGATCGCCGTTTGGACCGATTCGCGTGGATCTCGGCTTCAAGCTGGATCGGCGCCTGCGCCGGGGCGAGCTCGAGCCCCGGACGGCGCTGCACTTCAGCCTGGGTCAGGCTTTCTGAGTTGTGAATAAGGCAAAAGGCAGAAGGCAGAAGGCAAGAAGCGGGTGCCGGCTGGCATCAACGTTGATGTGTCTGATCGTCGTCGTAACCGCAAACGCGCAGATCATCGATCGAGTGCTTGCTGTCGTGGCGGGCCAACCGATCACGCTATCGGACGTCCGAGCAGCGATCGCGCTGGGGCTCGTGTCACCGGCGCCTTCAGGTGAGAAGCCGGAGCGTGCTGCCCTCAATAGCCTGATCGATCGACAACTGCAGCTGATGGAAGTCAATCGTTATCTCCCGCCGGAGCCGACGTCTGCGGAGTTGGATGCGAAGGTGGCCGAGATCCGGGCGAGGTTCAGTGGAGATGCGGCGTTTCAAGCGGCGCTAACCGAGAACGGATTCACGCCGGATCAGCTCCGCGCACGCGTCCGCGACAACCTGCGAATCGAGAAGTATCTCTCGCAGCGCTTTGGCGTGGGGCCGGAACCGAGCGACGAGGAGCTGCAGCGGTTCTACCGCTCCAACGATTTCAGGCGCGACGGCATCCAGCGTCCCTACGCCGAGGTTCGCGACGAGGTCAAGCAGCGCCTCGTCGAGGAGCGCAAGGCGGCGCTCATCCGCGACTGGGTCACCGGACTCCGACGACGGGTCGACGTAGCGGTGCTGCCGATGTAGTTTCCAGCTTCCGGCTTCCAGCTTCCAGCCAGGACACGCTACGGTTTGAGTTTGTAAATCCGAAGTTCCGGTCCCGGATGATTCGGGTCAGGTGTGAACCTGGCCAGTTCGCGGCTCTGCTCGAACAGGCGCATGTAGGCGGCGTAGAGGTCGGGGTGCCGGTGCGGGAACTGCAGCGGATCACCGTATTTTTGCGACGACGCGATGATGTACTCGACGCCGGCGTCGACGTACTCAGCGTGCTCCTGGGGCGCGCGAAAGTCCCGAACGAGCTGCGGGACGTTCTTAGCCTTGAACGACTTGGGCGCCAGCAGCGCCTGCGTCTCGATCACAATTGACGAGCCCTTGGGAAGATTGTCGAGCATCCAGGCATGCGCTTGCTCGACGGTGCTGACGCGCGTCAAATCGCGCATGAAATGCAGCGATTGCCACGCTGGCGAGAGCACCGCGGCAATCGTCACCGCGGCGATGATGGCCTGGCGAGCCGCGCGAGGAATGTCGAACCTTCGCAACAGGCTGACCCCAGACACCGCGCCGGCCGCCGCGAGCAGACAAACGAACGGCAGCAGCGGCATGAGGTAGCGGCCGTACACCAACGTCTGACCGGATAAGAAATAGAAGTAGACGATCGGAAACACGATCGTCACGGTCCAGCGCACGCGGCCTGGTCCGCGAATCGCCCGGACCGCGCCGAGTCCCAAGCCAGTGAGAAGCAGCAGGAAAGCCGGCCACGCGATGCTTCGTGACAGATGTTTGTAGTAGGTGACGGCCGCAGGCTCGCCGAGCGGCTTTGAGCTGTAATAGCCGGCCAGGTGTGCGTAACCGTTGAGGAAGTTCGGCAAGTCGATGATCGTGTACGGTGCGCCAATCAGAAAACCAGCCGCGGCACCACCCAGCACGGCAAGCGACGCAATCAGCCTGGACGGTTTTGCGTTGAGCGTCATCCAGACCGCAATCAACGGCATCAAGAGCGAGAGCGCGCCCGGGTACTTCGTTGCTGCGGCAAGACCGGCGGCAGCTCCGGCCCACGCGAAATCGCTGGCACGCTCGCGCTCCGCGGCCCGCAACGTGAGCAGCAAGGCGAGCGTGACAAAGAACGTGACCGGTACGTCCGTCAACACGTAGTGCGATTCGCGGACGTGGATCGGCATCACCGCCATGAGGCCCGCGGCCAGCGCGGCATAGCGTGTGCCCCACCGCATGCCAATGTAGTAGACGAGCAGCACCGTTAAAGTGCCGAGGAGCGCGGTGAGCGCGCGAGCCCACAGATAGAAGTCCGCGGTCGACACCTGATCGAGCGACGTCCACTCGCCAGACGTGGCACCGACCAGAAAGCGCAGGCAGGCGACGGCCAGCTGGAGGTAGAAGTACAGGCCGGGATAATCGAAGAAATGCGGGTTGAAGTCGCCCGTCCGCATCATCCGGACGGCACGCTCCAGGATTTCTGGTTCGTCAACCCCGACGTTGAAAGGAATGCCGGATCCAATCCCGACAAACCGGAGGCACGCTGCGAGCGCCAGAATGATCGCCAGCGTAATGGCCGACTGGCGCATGTCGCTGGCTTCCCGCCATTCCCTTTCAGCCACTGATAATCTCGGGATCCTCGGATAGAATGCGTCGCCAAGGAGGTACGTCGGTCCGTCCGCGCCCGCCCGGGCCAAAAGAACTTAGCACACTATGGATCGCTTGCTCGAAGCCACTTACCGAGTCGAGCAGCGTCATTTCTGGTGGAGCGGCCTCAGAAGCTTCGTGCGACCGCTGGTTGCCGAGGCGCTGACCGGCCGCTCGAATCCCCGCATCCTGGATTGCGGCTGCGGCACCGGCGCGAATCTCGTTCTGCTCAGCGAGTTCGGCCGTGCATCGGGATTCGACCTGTCGTGGCGCGGGCTCGAGTTCGCCAAAACCTACGGCCAGCGCTGCACGGCGCAGGCTTCCATGACGCACATTCCGTTCGCGAACGACTCATTCGATCTCGTAACGGCGTTCGACGTGCTTTATAGCCTCCGCGAGGAGGATGAAACGCGGGCCATCGCGGAGATCCGTCGCGTCCTCAAACCCGGCGGCACGCTCATCGTGAACGTCGCCGCGCTCAGCATCCTGCGCGGCAACCATGCGGTCTTTGGCGCCGAAGTCCGCCGCTCGACGCGGCGCCGGCTGCGCGGAGTGCTGTCGCGCGCCGGATTCGACGTCACGCGGCTCACCTACTCGAACGCGTCGCTCTTTCCGCTGATCTTTACGGTGCGTACCACACAGCGCCTGATGGGTCTTGCCAGTCCCGAGGAGGCCGGCACCGACGTCGTGATTCCGATCGCCCCGATCAATGCGCTGTTGACGACGATGCTACGGCTCGAGGCGCGCGCGCTGCGAGTCATGAACATGCCGATCGGCAGTTCGCTCCTCTGCGTCGCCCGGCGTCCCGGTTGAACCGAGCGCCTCGGCGGCCTTGAGTCGCTGCTGACGGCGGGTCAGAAATCGGTACGCGCCGACGTAGGTCGCGGCGCCCAGCACCAGCGCGCCGCACGTCGGTCCAATGACAAACGGCCAGAGGAAACTGGAGATCAGATCGCCGGTGTGTCCCCAGAATGCGGAATGGTAGACCGGCACGCTCAGCATCTGCGTGAGCTGGCCGCGCATGTCGACGTCGGCTGGCCCGCCCACAATCGCGGCGGCAGCCGCAGTCGTGAGCGCATACCACGGAACCATGATCCATGGCAGGTTGGCGCACAGGCCGACGAGTACTGCCACGCGGCTCAGGCGCAGCAGCACGGCCGCACCCATCCCGATGACAATTTGAAATCCGAGGAACGGCGAAAAGCTCAGGAACACTCCGAGCGCGACCGCTGCGGCCGTGCGTCCGGGATCGTGCTCGGCCCTCGACAGCTGTTCCAGTCTGGCGCGAAGGCTCGATAGCATTACTGTCCAATACTACCGCGTCGGTCACGGAATCACGCGCACGTACCAGAGGCGCACGCCGATGCGTTCGGAGGGATCGAGCCACGCGAACCTGGGTCCGCCTGCACCGGCCGTGGTCGTCGAACCGGGAACAATGATGAGCTCGTTGCTGCCAGCAGTCACGATTTCCTCACGGAGCCGGATGTTGTAGGAGCCGACACGTTCGGGGTTCGTCGAGAGCTGCAGTCGACCGACATAGTGCCTGTTGAACAGAATCTGCACCTCGTCTGGCGTTCCAGGAAGGATCGGATCGATTCGCAGGACCAGTTCGTAGGCGCGTTTCGCGGGCAGCGGCAGCCGGATGACCGCGCGCCCACGTCGCGAGACGCGGACGGTGATGTTCTCGAGGTGCGGTCCCGACCATCCGCTACGGTAGAAGATCCGGTCGCGTGCGCCTGTTTCGATACTCGTCGACTCGCCGCGTCCGATCGACTCACGCGTCACGTACCACGGCAGCACGAAGTACCACGCTGTCCAGAGCACGACGACAAGAGCGACGACGGCCCCGCGCCATGCCAGCCGGCGAAACGCGGATCGGTTGAAGAGCGCCGGCGTAGCACCGGCCAGGCGCCGCACTCCGCGCGCCGCACTCACGACGGCCACTGCTGCCGCGATCAGAAAGAATGGATACGCGTGCATCGTGAATCGCCACGCGCCGCCGCCGCCGATATTCCACGTGAAGATGTAGGGGATGAGCGATCCAACCAGCGTGACGAGCACCAGACGTCCGCCCGCTGAGAACATCAGGAGCATCACACCCGCTGCCGCGAACGCCATCAGGACGCTGCCGGCTCGCGGAACCCACTCCTCGAACCCCCGCCATTTGGTGACAAACGGCTGCAGCATCAGTCCGTTGAGACCTGTGTCGATCGTCGCAATCGGGGTCTCTGCGAGCTTGCGACCGATGTACTCGCGCGCCGTCATCGGTTTGTCGATGGGCTGACCCTCGGCGAACCGGTAGTATCCAGTGTGGTAGTTGATCGCGAGCAGCGGATCGCCGGTGGCGATGGCACAGCTGATTAGGTACGGTGCCACGAGGATCGTCAGGACGAGCGTGGCAATGCCCACAGCACGCGCGCGAAGCATGCGCGGCGCCGGCGCGCGGTCGGCCACCAGCCAGACGAACGCCGGGACGATGAAGGAAATTGCCGTGATGCGAGTCAGACATGCGATCGCACACAGCGCCCCGGACAGGATGGCGTTCGCCGGACCAGGGCGCTCGCGAAGCTTGAGCAGTGCCCACGTCGAGAAGAGAACGGCCGCGCTGAATGTATCGTCACGCCAGCCGTCGACTCCCCACGTCACCATCTCGAGCTCGACTGCGATGAGCAGCGCCGCGAGCAGGCCCGTCAGGGGCGACAGCAGCGCCGCGCCCACCAGATACGTCGCGAGGATGGCCAGCGTCGATCCAATTGCCGACGCCAGGCTGACGCCAGCATCCTGATCGTCAAGTGCCCACAGTCCGGCGCGCGTCAGCGCGAGGAAGATCGGTTCGCGTACGTGCGGCTGATAAAACGACGTCATCTCGCGGCCGTACTGGATGTAGTTGATGGGGTCGCCGCCGACATACGGGCGCGGCTCGTACGCCCAGTGGATGCTGGATGGTCTGATAGCGGAGACGAGCGGCGCGACGTCGTGGGTGACGACCCGAGCCCAGGCGGGACGGTTCAGCGTTCCGTACTTGCCGACGTAGGAATCCAGCCTGAGGAGTGCGCCGTAGCTGGCAATCACGATGGCGAGCACGAGCGGCCCGACGGTCGGGCTCGTCAGTACGGCCCGCGCCCGTCTGGCGACCGTGATCGTTGCGGTATCCGCACCGGGATGAGGAGAAACCATCGAATTGTCGCCGTACAAAAGGACAAATTGTACGCGCTTGACAAGCGGGATTCGAGCTGTTATTTTTCTCGCAGAGTTGTTATAAAAATAACATGTCGAACGAACGCACATCCGGACTGTCGCGGCGCGAACGGCAAATCATGGACATCCTCTACCGGCGCGGCCGCGCCACCGGCGGGGAAGTGATGGACGACCTGCCCGGCAACCCGAGCTACTCCACGGTCCGCACGCAGCTGCGCGTGCTCGAGCGCAAGGGGCACGTTCGGCACGAAGAACACGGGCTGAAGTTCATCTATATGCCAGCCGTGCCGCGCCGCGCGGCGCGGAAGTCGGCGCTCAAGCACCTCGTCGATACCTTCTTCGATGGCTCGGTTGAGAAAGTCGTCGGCGCGCTGCTTGGCGGCGAAGGGATGCGCATCACGCAGGAAGAGCTCGATCGTATTGCGGAGCAAGTGGAGAAGGCGCGCAATCCAAAGAAAGGGGAGGCGCGATGACCCTCGTCTTGGACGGTACCCTGAAGGTCTCGCTCGTCGTCATCATCGGGCTCGCACTCGCGTCGTTGTTGCGCGAACGATCGGCCGCGCTTCGCCATTGGGTTCTGGCGACGACCATTGCCGCTGCGATGGCTGTACCGCTTCTGGAGTTGATGCTGCCGGCGTGGAACGTGAGGCCCGGCCGATTCACAGCCACGTCCAGTCAGGGCGTGGGCCCCGCTGCACCAGAAACGTCCGTGCCAGTCGGGCCCATCGAGTTCACCGAACGTGCCGCGGCCGCGAACCAGACGGCTGAGCCGATCTCCGACGGCGCTGCGCGCTGGTTGGGCTCTCTCTGGATGATTGGAGCGGCACTCAGCCTGCTGATGCTCGGCATCGGTCTCTCGAGGCTCTTCTGGATTGCGTCACGTGCCGAGCGGGTGCAGGCGGAAAACTGGCGACGCATCGCCGACGAAATCGGGCGAGCGCTCGATCTCCGCCGGCCGTTGACCTTGCTGCAAAGCCCCCATCCGTCATTGCTCGTGACGTGGGGCCTGATGCGGCCAAAAGTCATCATTCCGCGTGCGGCGCTTGATTGGGACGACGAGCGGATTCGCATCGTCCTTCGCCACGAGCTGGCGCATATACGCCGCGGCGACTGGCTCGTGCAACTCGCCGGCGAGCTGCTGCGTGCCGCGTACTGGTTCAACCCGATTCTGTGGATCGCCTGCGCACGTCTTCGCCTCGAGAGCGAGCGCGCCTGCGATGACGAAGTGTTGAGCGATGGCGTCGATGCACCGGAGTACGCCACCCACCTGCTGGAACTGGCGCGAGCGTTGAAGGCGGAGCACGCCCCCCGCCTGCCAGCGCCCGCTGTTGCGAGATCGTCGAGTCTTGAAAGGAGAATCCGCGCCATGTTGGACGTCAAGATCACCCGAACACCCACGACGCGCGCCGTTCGTTTTCTCACGGGCGCGGCGCTGCTGACGGTTGCCGTTGCTGTTGCATCGGCGCAGACCGGTCCTGTCAAACTCACGGGCACCATCTACGATCCGACCGGCGCGCCCGTGCCAGAGGCGACGATCGTGCTCAGTAATCCCACCACTCAGGCTAAGTACGAGGTGAAGAGCAACGCGACCGGCTATTTCGAGTTCGTGCCCCTTCCGGCCGACAGCTACGTGCTGGCTGGAGCCGTTCCAGGATTCAAGAAGTCCGAGGAACCGGTGACGCTCAGTGGGAAGAGCGTCAATCGAGACCTACGGCTCACCCTGGGTGAGCTGCAAGAGACGATCAGCGTTCGCGGGACGCGCGAAACGAGCGAAGTGCCGGTGGAAGTCGCCCCCGACGGACCATCACCTGCCAGGAAGTACGATCGGTCCGGCTTCCAGCGCGCGCTGGAGAACTGCAAAGCATCCACAACCGGTGGCCGGATAAGACCGCCGAGCAAGATCAAGGACGTGAAGCCGGTGTATCCCGCCAACCTTCGCGCGGCCGGCGTGGGCGGTCAGGTGCTGCTGCAGGCCACAATCGCCACGGACGGGACCGTTCGCGAGGCGACGGTCGTCAAGTCGGTGCACCCCGATCTGGATGCGGCAGCCGTCGAAGCGGTTCGCGGATGGCTGTTCGATGGCACGCTGCTCAACTGCGCGCCGACTGAAGTCACGATGAATGTGCGAATCGATTTCGCGGTCCAATAACGTTCGGCGCCGGGAGGCTACGTCAGCAGCTCGCGATAGAGCGCGAGCGTAGCCCTCCCGGCAGCGTCCCACGAAAACTCACGCTCGACAATCTCCCGGCCCGCCTTTCCGAAGCTCGCCAGCTTCTGCACATCACCAACCGCGCCGCTTATCGCTGCGGCAAGCGCCGACGGATCACCTGCGGGCACCAGCCATCCGTTGACGCCAGCCTTCACTTTATCGGGCAGACCACCAGCGTTGGTTGCGACGACTGCGCGCCGGTGCGCCATGGCCTCGAGCGTCACGAGCGAACTGCCTTCGTAGAGCGTCGGATGCACGAACAGAGTCGCTGCTTCGTACCACGCATGCAGCGTGCGATCGTCAACGCGACCGAGCAGCTTGGTTCGATCGCCAATGGCGGCGGCATCGATCGCTTGCCGAAGCCGCTGTTTGAAGGGGCCGTCCCCGATGATCGCCCAGTGCCAGCGTTTCTCAGGAAGCCTGCCATGTTCTTGCAGGGCGCCCAATGCGGCCGCGAGCAGATGGAACCCCTTATTCTGTTCAAGTCGACCGACGCTCAACAACACCACATCGTCTGCCCCAATCCCCAGACTGGATCTCACGCGCTGTCCATCAGCTGGTCCTGCGAGGCTGTCGAGCGACGCCAGGTCGAGCGCATTCGGGATGACTCGCACACGGTCGGGTGAGACGCGCAGATGGTGAAGCACTACAGGCTCCAACGCCCGATCCGTCGCAATGATCCGATCGGCCGCGCGAGCGCAGGCCAGTACCGCGCGGCGCAGCGGCAAATAGCCCACGCGTTTGAGCCGCGCACTGCCAGGATTGGTCGCGCCGAATTCTTCGAGCCCTTGCGGGTTGAGCACGAGCGGCGCGGAACTCTTCGTTCGTCGCTTCGCGTAGCCGAGCACGCTTGCGCCTAAGCCATGGACGATGTCGATCTGACCTTTTTGAACCAAGTCCGCGGCAACTCGTCCCGCACGCAAACCGAACAGAGGATAGGCGGTGCTCCGATCGATGATCGTCGTGCCTCGTTTGCCCGCGCCTGGAAAGGTCCGATACGGCACGGTGATGACGGTAATGCGGGGATCGAGCTGCTGATCCACCGCACCGCGCGCCGCCGGCCGCGTAATAAGCGTGACCTCGACGCCGGCATTCGCCAGGTACTGCACCAGGTCGTACACGTGTCGCTCGAGCCCGCCGCGTCCGTGCAACGGGAACGTCGATCGCGCCGCAACGGCCACGCGAAGCGGGGTTGTGATCACGCCGATCTCGCAGAGCCCACGAGGCTCAGGTACACGGATTCCACTCGTTCTACCACCGAACGCGCGTCGAACGTTCGCTCGGCGTGCGCAGCCGCGCCCGCGCCGAGTCGCGCGCGCAGCCCTTCGTCCGCTCTCATCCGCCGCACATCGTCTGCCAACGCGTCAGGAGTGTTCGAGAGCAGCCCCGTCACTTCATGTTTGATGATGTCGGGCGTGCCGCCCGTGTTCATCGCCGCGATAGGCACGCCGAGCGCGCTGGCCTCGATCAGCACCCTGCTGAGCGACTCCGGCCCGCGCGAAGGAAAGATCAGGATGGACGCGTGGCGCAGCCACGCGATGGTGTCGTCGCGATCGAGCCAGCCGAGGAAGCGGATGTCGCGCGACGAGCGTGCGGCGTCCGCTTCGAGTGCGGCGCGCTCTGGCCCATCACCCACGACCGTTAGCGGCCAATCGAGCGCGGCTCGTTCGGCGATGCGGATCAAATGAGCTGTGCCTTTATTCGGTGCGAGCTTTCCCAGGTACAGCGCGTACGTCCCAGCTATCGGCGGCTCCAGGGTCGCGGCCCGTGCGCGGAACGCACTGACATCAACGGCGTTGGGAATGATCTCGAGCCGTGTCTTGGCCAACTCCGGCGCGCGCGCCAGCAGGTCGCGAGCGATCGTCGAGCTCACCGCGATTACCACATCGGCCGCAGCCAAACCTTGTCGCTTCCGCGCCAGGTTTGCCTGCATGTACGGAATCATCGGCAAGGCGAGCGGCCATGCTTTGCCCGACCGGGGTCGGATGCACTGCGTCATCATGCCAGCCGAGCAGGCGGGACAGAGCGCAGCCTCTTCGCGCGTGTGAATCAGGTCCGACCAGTAGCAAACGGGCCAGTAGTCGCGCACCGTGCACACTGCCGGAACGCCGCAGCGATGCGCGGCCTCGACCGCGGGCACGCAGGTCATGACGTGCTGGCCGTGGACGACGTCGATGCGCTCGCGCTGAACGATGTGGGCAAGCATCGACGCGAGCCGCGGAAACAACCGCTCGCTCTTCATGTAGTTGCGCAGGTACGGGACGTCGGGCGCTGCGAAACCCATTTCGGCGATCGAGAACCCGTCGTACTCGCGCGTTCGCGCACCGTCCGACCCTGGTTTGGGCTGCACGAGAACGATTTCATGTCCGCGGGATCTCAGGCCGCGCGCGAGTTCGTACGTGCTCCAGCCGCTGCCGCCGCAGTTGGGCGGAAACGCGTCGGTGGGAATCAGGATCCGCATGATCTATCGGCGTCGCTCGATTGCCGCGACGAGTGCCGCGCAGTGCGCCGTCCAGCTGTACTCGCGCACGGCACGATCGCGCGCGGCGTTCCCGAGCGCACGCCGAAGCGCCGGATCGGTAAGACGTTCCAGCGTGGCGGCCAGCGCACCTTGCTGTGCAGGATCGTACAGCAGCCCTTCGCGTTCATGTTGGACGAGCGCCGGTATTCGATCGACTGACGGTGCGACGACCGGGAGGGCGGCGGCCATGTACTCGAAGATCTTCAGAGGCGACCAATAGAATCCCAGCGACAGCGGACGATGGGCGGCGATCTCGAACGGCGCGACGCCGATGTCTGCGGACGCGAGATATGACGGCACGTCCGGGTGGGGCACAGCGCCAGCGAAGCGCACGGCCGGCAACGATGCCGCTTCCTTCTGCACGCTGGAGAGCTCGGGGCCGTCCCCGACGAACACCGCACCGATGTCGCTGCGCCCGCGCTGGTGCAGCTCGCGCACAGCTCGCGCGAGGTTGATCGCACCATGCCAGCTCCGAAATGCTCCCGCAAAGATCGCGACAGTCGACGCTGGGCGCTCGAACGGCGAGGGTTTGGCCGCGTTCGGTGTGAACCGATCGGTATCGGCTCCCCATTCGAGGCGGACGATCTTTTCTGACGGCGTTCCCGCGGGCAAAATCGCCGCGCTCGGCGTGACGATGAGGTCGGCGCGCGTGCAGATGTGCTCGCGCCAACGGCGCATGGGTTCGAAGAGAAGTGTCCGATCGATGATCGCCTTTGGCGAGCCGCGATGATCGATGACCGGGGCGTTCACTTCGAGAACAGTGGTCGCCTTGACGGCCGATGCGGCCAGCACGCCTTCGCCGCCGAAGTTGTAGTAGCGCTCGATGACAACGTCTGGCTTCAGCGACGTCACCAGATCCCGGACGCGCGACGTGCGCAACCAGCGGAGCTGCTTGGCGCCAAGTGGAGGCGCCATCGGTATCCACCGTACGGGATTTGTTGGGCCGCTTGGAAACGCGCCATCGCCCTGAGTCGCCAGCACGTGGACTTCGTGGCCCAATCCCGCGAGTCCCTCCGCTACTGCGGTCACGTGGACCGAGCCACCAGTGGTCCCGGGCACGACTTGATCGATAGCGCAGTAGAGGATTCGCATCGCTAGTCGCCGTCCGCAGTCCGCGGTCCGCTTTGTTGATCTTCGCGGCCGGCGGCTCGCGGCCCGCGGCCAGCGACATCGTTCTTCTCCAACAACGCAAAAAACGGCCCCGACGTGATCCGGCCGAACAACAGCAGGTCAAGCTTCATCGTCCACGACAATCCACGCAAGATGGTGTACGTGGTGGGGCTCTTCGCGATCTGTGCCTTGGCCGCGGTCCGCGCCTCACGTATGGCGCGAGCGTCCACGTCTGGATCCGCGGTCGACAAGGACGAGAGGCGGCGCGCGGCGCGCTTGGCCATCATGCGTTCGGCCATCCGCATCAGGATGTTCTCGACGAATCCTCCGACGATT
>Ga0075418_10003577_pt1 | contig 17728 bp, 22 predicted proteins | sample SoiMetdeltSBSDD2_FD_81776 | JGI IMG/M metagenome (GOLD analysis project Ga0075418, IMG submission 81776) | Bulk soil microbial communities from a Populus tree surrounding site in Tennessee, USA - Soil MetaG P. deltoides SBSDD2 | ecosystem: Environmental > Terrestrial > Soil > Tree plantation... | reverse complement strand
GGTGGTGTGGATGCGCGCGTGCAGGCGTATACGGACGCCGAGATATCCATTGGCGATTATGTCCTCACTGGGGGGGAATTCCCAGCCATGGTGCTCCTTGATGTCGTCGGGCGGTTGCTCCCAGGCGTCCTCGGTGATTGCCACTCCGTTGAGGAGGACTCGCTCTTCAACGGTCTCCTCCAGGGGCCACAGTACACACGCCCGGTCGAGTTTGACGGCGTACGCGTGCCGGATGTGCTCTTATCGGGGAACCATGCGGTCATCAGGCAGTGGCGGCGCCGGCAGGCCCTGTGGACGACGCTCCAACGTCGTCCGGACTTGCTACGAGGAGCGCTATTGACTCCCCAAGATCAGGCCATACTGCGGGCATTCCAGCAAGCAGGAGCAGAGACGCATGTCCAATGATGCCCCCCAGCTATTCGTCGCTTTGCTCCATTTTCCAGTGTACAATAAGGCGCGTGAGATTGTTGCCACCTCGTTCACCACGCTAAATCTACACGACCTGGCACGCCTGACAGCAACGTACGGCATCTCTGGGTGCTACGTGGTGACCCCTTTACAGCGCCAGCGTGAACTCGCTCACCAGATGATTGTGCACTGGACGCAGGGCTATGGCGCTACGTATAATCCGACGCGCGCTGAAGCGCTGCAGTATACGCGTGTGGTCGAGCATCTCGAAGCGGTCGAACAGGATATTGTCCGACGCTGCGGTGTGGCCCCGCGCTTGATTGCGACCGATGCGCGTCGGTTTCCGCAGTGTATTTCCTATACGGCATTGCGGCAGATCATCTGGCAACAACGCGATGCCTTCCTCTTACTCCTGGGGACAGGTTGGGGCCTAGCAGAAGAAGTAATGACTCGCTGCGAGTATATCTTAGCACCGATCTATGGACTAACACCTTACAACCATCTGCCCGTCCGTGTCGCTGCGGGTATTATGCTGGATCGCTTGTTGGGCCACGCGGATGCTGGAGCGTGCGTGTCCTCACTACGCATTGGTGACGAGAGAGGAACGGAGTAATGTATCCTTTAGTTGATCTTGAGCAAACGCAGATGAAACAAAATCTCCCCGATTTTCGCGCTGGCGATACGGTACGTGTGCAGGTCCGGCTCGTTGAGGGGAATCGTGAGCGTGTACAGGCTTTTGAAGGGATTGTTATTGCCTTCAGTGGCGCTGGTGGACGACGCACGTTTACCGTGCGTAAAGTGTCCTACGGCGTAGGGGTCGAGCGCATATTCCCCTTGCACTCACCCAAACTGGATGCGATCGAGGTCGTGCGGCGCGGCCAGGTGAGACGCGCCAAGCTCTTTTATTTGCGGCAGTTGAGAGGAAAGGCTGCCCGTATCAAAGAGAAACGCCTGCCGTAAAGGAGCAAGCGTCCCATGGCACGGCGTCTGGCCGCACACCAGGATTTCTTACCTATTGAGCGCGTGGTGCGAGCTGCTGGGTGTCAATGGATTGCCGGCCTGGACGAGGCTGGGCGTGGCCCTCTCGCCGGGCCAGTGGTGGCGGCTGCTGTGGTGTTACCGACTGACTGTCATATCCCTGGGTTACAAGACTCAAAACGTCTGACGACCCGACAACGTGAGGTGGTGTATAGCCGCATTCAGCAGCAGGCTGTGGCCTTTGGCATTGGTAGTATTTCACCCGTACAGATCGATCAGCATAACATCCTGTGGGCCACCAAAGAGGCGATGCTCAGTGCTCTGCATCAGCTGCCGCGTGTCCCGGACATGCTGCTCATCGACGGCATAACAGCCTTGCCAACCATGATTGCACAACGTCTTATCATCGGTGGTGATGCATGTTGTGCTTCCATTGCGGCAGCCTCAGTCCTGGCCAAGGTCACGCGAGATCGGCTGATGATAGCCTATGCGGAGACCTATCCAGCCTACGGATTTGACAAACACAAGGGCTATCCTACACCTGAACACTATGCCCGCCTGCGGACCCATGGTCCCTGTGCCATTCACCGTGTCAGCTTCCGCGGAGTTCTCCCGGAAGCTCTGCATGGGAAGGGAGGGGAGGATGCGTAGTTGGCGCCGCTGGCGTGGTCAACATGGCGAACAGATGGCCGTGCAGTTTTTGCAACGCCAAGGCTATAGTATTTTACATCAGAACTACCGTTGCCGAGGGGGCGAAATCGATATCGTTGCATGGGATGGACCGACCCTGGTGTTCATCGAGGTCAAAACCAAAGGGCAGGCGCTCTTTGGTGCGCCCCAAGCCATGGTAGATGCGCGCAAACAGAAGAAAATTGTACATGTTGCCATGATCTATGTGCAGCAACACCAGTTACAGGACGTCAATATCCGTTTTGATGTCGTAGCCATTACGCTGCTCCCCGGTCTGCCTCCTGAAGTGACCCATGTACCGGGCGCGTTCATCCCATCTTCGCATTTCCTCTATTGAGGTAAGACGTAGAGATTCTGCATGATAGCGATGAGTGTTGGGCCTTGACAAAGAGGTAGTTGCCCCCTATCTTTCTAGCCTCACCTTCGGAGTCTGGTGTCGGTGAAGGGCAGGAGCGCACAGCATGCATACGGTTTCCGTCCGGAAAGAAGATATTGTTCGTAAGTGGTATATCGTCGATGCAGAAAACCAGGTAGTGGGACGTCTGGCCAGCGAAGTCGCGAAGATTCTACATGGCAAGCATAAACCCTGCTACACCCCGCATGTCGATACCGGTGACTATGTTATTATCATTAATGCTGACAAGATTATCTTTACAGGGAACAAATGGGCCCAGAAGCTCTATCGCTGGCATACCGGATACACTGGAGGGCTGCGTGAGGTAACCGCCGACAAAATGCGCCAACGCCGGCCGGAACGCATTGTGGAATATGCTATCCGCGGGATGTTACCCAAGACCAAGCTGGGGCGGGCGATGTTTCGCAAGTTAAAAATTTATACGGCCGGCACACATCCGCATGCGGCGCAGCGGCCTGAGCCTCTGGTGTTTTCGGCGTGATATGTGATGGCGCCACTCGCTTCATGCGACAGAAGTGGGCGCCTGGCATGGAGGAAGGATGGCGGAAGGTATACGATACTATGACACGGGCAAACGGAAATCGGCCATCGCACGCGTATGGCTGATGCCCGGTAATGGCAAGATCACGGTGAATCGGCGGCCACTCGAACTCTATTTTCCACTCGAAACGCACAAAACACTCATTCAAGAGCCGTTCAGGATCACGCAAACTCTCGGTCAGTATGATGCCCTCATTACCATACGGGGTGGAGGCATATCCGGTCAGGCGGCAGCTATTCGGCATGGAATCTCGAAAAGCCTGCTCCATATCGATGCGGCTCTACGGCCAGCGCTGAAACAGGCAGGTTTTCTGACGCGCGACTCGCGTGTCAAGGAACGCAAGAAATACGGGCAAAAGAAAGCTCGCAAACGTTTCCAATACTCCAAACGCTAGCGCCCAGTGTCCGCAGGGGATACAGGGCACTGTAGGGTTCAGTGGGATCGGTAGCACACATTAACGATTGTAGGAGGTGTATCCTTTGGCAGTCACAACTATCAGGCAATTACTAGAGTCTGGGGCGCACTTTGGCCATCAGACAAATCGCTGGAACCCGAAGATGAAGCGCTATATCTTTGGGTCGCGGAATGGCATCTATATCATCGATTTGCAGCAAACGCTCAGCAAATTCCGCGAAGCGTATGAGTTTATTCGTAGCACCACAGCTCGTGGTGACAAGGTGCTCTTTGTTGGCACAAAAAAACAGGCGCAAGAGATCGTCGCCAGTGAAGCCATCCGGTCACAGCAGTTCCATGTCAACCAAAGATGGCTCGGTGGGATGTTGACGAACTTTACCACGATCAAGAAAAGCTTAGATCGGCTGCGGGAATATGAACATATGCAAGACGCCGGTCTGTGGGAGAGTTTGCCAAAGAAAGAAGTGCTGCAACTGCAAAAGAAAATTGACAAACTGGACAAGTTGCTTGGAGGGATCAAGTCTATGGAGACCCTACCAGGCGCGGTCTTTATTATCGATTGCAAGAAAGAAAAGATCGCCATCAGCGAGGCGAAGAAATTGGGTATCCCAACGGTTGCCATCGTTGATACGAACTGTGATCCAGACGACATTGACTATGTTATTCCGGGTAACGATGACGCTATTCGTACGATTCGTTTGGTCACCTCAAGGCTTGCGGATGCGGCCATTGAAGGGATGCATGAGCGGCAATCCACGTTTCTCGACGGTTCTGGGGCGTCTGAGGAAGCCCCCATTTATATGCAGGAATCGAGCCCTCAGCAGGATGTAACCGACGCAGAGTCCAGTGATACTGCTGTCTCTGTAGCCGAGGAGGCCACTGCATCTTCAACAGTCTCTGTGACTCAGTCCGAGTCCACAGAGAGCTACCCCTCCGAGTAGCGCCGGTGGAAGGAAACGTCCCATGCAAATTACCCCAGCAATGATCAAGGACCTCCGCGAGAAAACCGGGGCTGGGATTATGGATTGCAAGGAGGCCCTCACGGCCTCCGATGGTGTCATGGACGCGGCCATAGATTTCCTGCGGAAAAAGGGTCTGCAGGCGGCTGCGAAGCGCGCCGCACGGAGCACACAAGAAGGGGTTATAGGCTCGTATATTCATGGCGGTGGGCGCTTGGGCGTGCTCGTCGAGGTGAATTGCGAAACGGATTTTGTAGCTCGGACAGAGGATTTCCAAGACCTTGTCCACGATCTTGCCATGCAGGTAGCGGCTGCAAACCCTCTGTATCTCTCGCGTGCAGATATCCCAGAAGAAACGGTCACGAAAGAGCGGTATATTTACGAAGAGCAGGCGAAGGCAAGCGGACGTCCACCGCAGGCTGTGCCCAAAATTGTCGAAGGACGCCTGGAAAAATACTTCCAGGAAGTGTGCTTACTCGACCAGCCTTTTGTCAAAGATCCGAGTCTGACAATCCAGGATCTGATCAAGGCAAAAATTGCTAAGACGGGTGAAAACATTACCGTGAGGCGTTTTGTGCGTTTCCAATTGGGAGAATCAGCATAGCGTCCCTGTAAGGTCTCTCACTTCCGACCACTCAAAGGATGAGCCATGGTGCAAGCGCTTGCCTATCGTCGTGTCCTGCTGAAATTGAGCGGGGAAGCTCTCATTGGCGATCAGGGATACGGTATTGATGCCAGTATGCTGCAGTATATTGCCAATGAAATTCACGATGTACAACAATTAGGAGGAGAGCTTGCTCTAGTTATTGGAGGTGGGAACATCATCCGCGGGACTGACGCCAGCACCTACGGCATCGAGCGCGTGACTGCTGACTACATGGGTATGCTGGCCACGGTGATCAACGGTCTCTCGCTGCAATCAGCCCTGGAGAAATTGGGTATTATTACGCGTGTCCAAACGGCGTTTGAGGTAAAAGCGGTAGCTGAATTGTATATCCGTCGGCGTGCTATCCGCCATTTGGAAAAAGGCCGCGTCGTGATTTTTGCTGGCGGTACGGGGAATCCGTATTTTACCACAGATACGACGGCGGCTTTGCGGGCCGCGGAAATCGGTGCCGATGTGGTGCTGAAAGCCACGAAGGTTGATGGCATCTATGATGCGGATCCCATGACGCATCCAGACGCTGTCAAGCTGCCCCAGCTGACCTATCTCGAAGCCCTCCAGCGCCGGCTCCAAGTCATGGATGCCACGGCGATTTCTCTCTGTATGGAAAATAAGCTGCCCATTGTCGTTTTTAATCTCAGGAAACCTGGGAGTATTCGGTCTGTTCTGGAAGGCAAGCGTGTCGGGACTTTTGTAGGAGGGGAGTAAGCATGATTGAGGATCTCTTCCGCGAAACTGAGCATAAAATGGAGCGCTCCCTAGCGGCCCTGCGTAAAGACTTGTCGCGTATTCGAACTGGGAGGGCTTCGCTGGCGTTGCTTGAGGGCATTACCGTCGATGCGTATGGCACGCCTACTCCACTCAATCAGCTGTCGACGCTGGCAGCGCCAGAAAGTCGTTTGCTGACGATCCAACCCTGGGACAAATCGCAGATAGGTCCCATAGAGAAGGCTATTCAGCGTTCCGACTTGGGCCTCACACCAGTCAACGACGGCAAACTGATTCGGTTAGCTATCCCGCCGTTAACGGCCGAGCGCCGGAAAGATCTTGTCAAACAGGTGAAAAAAATCGGTGAGGAAGCTAGAGTGGCCCTACGGAACGTCCGTCGTGAGGGGAACGACGGCCTCAAGGAGTTAGAAAAATCCAAGCAGATTTCGGAAGATGACTGGCGCCGTAGCCAGGAACAGATGCAAAAGCTGACCGATCGCTATATCACGCAAGTCGATGAAGTTTTAAGTGCCAAAGAGCACGAGATTCTCGAGGTCTAGAACTCCTCGAAAACTGTGTCCTGGAAGGAGACATATCAGCGTGGATCCAGCGCTGCTCAGTCAGCTGCGGCAGGATAAACTTCCCAAGCACCTGGCAATTGTCATGGATGGGAATGGTCGTTGGGCGCAACAGCGGAATTTACCGCGGAATGCTGGTCATCGTGCAGGAGTGAAGTCGGTTGATGAGATTGTTGTGACGTGTCGGCGCTTGGGCATTCAAGCGCTCACATTGTTTGCCCTCTCGACGGAGAATCTTGAGCGTCCTCGTGCTGAAGTCGAGGTGTTGATGCACATCTTGCGCGTCTATCTCCGCAGAGAAGTAGAGCGCATGTGTCAAGAAAGCATTCGTTTTAACACTATAGGCGATACGACAGTCTTGCATCCCGTTGTCCAGGCTATCATCAAGGAAACGCTGGCCAGAACTGCAGCCTGTGACGGGATGATTTTTACACTTGCCCTGGGATATGGCTCGCATGCAGAAATTGTCCGCACCGCCAAGCAACTGGCCTGGCACGTGCAGCAGGGGTTATTAGCCGTTGACGATATCGATGAAACGCTTTTTGCTGTCCATCTTGACACGGTCGGCCTCCCAGAGGTTGATTTACTCATCCGTACCAGCGGGGAAAAACGCCTGAGCAACTTCCTATTGTGGCAGGTCGCATACGCTGAGCTCTATTTTACCTCGGTGCTCTGGCCTGATTTTCGTAGCGACGACCTGTTGCGCGCTCTGCTCGATTATCAAACACGAGAGCGCCGTTTTGGACTGACCCACGAACAGCTCGCGCCAGCCGTACAATCCTGAGAGCAGTTCATACCATGAGAGACAATGAGCAAGAACCAAGGGTGGAATGCCCTCTGAATCCTTCTGTTCAGAGGGTCTATATGGATAGTCCATGGAACAAGTTAAGCGTATCGCGAGTGCCCTCGTTCTCCTGCCTCCCCTGGTGTTCTTTCTCTTGCATGCTTCTTCTGTGTTATTCCTCATCTTGGTCCTCATTGTGATTGGTCTGAGCTTACGTGAATACTTTCATATCATACAGCACGTTCATCTTTCTGTGTGTACATATGTCACCTGGTTGGCAGCCTGTGCACTACCCATAATGGCGCATCTCGGCGATGCGCCCTGGTTATCGCTAACGCTGTTTCTCAGTATGATGGTGCTGACCATTAGCGTGATGTTGATCGCCTCTCAGGCGGCCCACTTCTTTCCGATGTTGGTATTTAGTGTTTTTGGTGTGCTCTTTATTGGCTGGACCCTAAGCCATCTTATCCTGCTGCGCCGCCTCCCAGCAGGGCCGTGGTATATGCTCTTTCTCTGTGTGGTTGTCTGGGTAGGTGATACTACCGCCATGTATGTTGGCAAAAGCCTGGGATATCACAAAATGGCTCCAGCCGTCAGTCCCGGCAAGACCTGGGAAGGTGCTATCGGCTGTGTCATTGGCGGAGTGTGCACAGCCGTGGTGAGCGCACGATTTTGGCTGCCAGATTTGGGCCTCTGGCAGGGCATCGTGTTGGGGCTCTGCATTTCTCTCGCAGCCCAGTTAAGCGATTTGGGTGAATCGATGCTCAAACGGTATGCTGGGGTCAAAGATTCTGGTGGGCTTATTCCTGGGCATGGTGGTATGCTAGACCGTATTGATAGTCTGCTCTTTGCCGCACCCACCCTAGTATATGCACTGTATGTGTTGCCTGCACCTTCTTCATGAGGCAGAGCCCTCTAGAGACCATGGAAGGGAGCTACGTGTATGGACACCCGTAAAGGTCTTGCTGTGCTTGGCTCGACTGGTTCAGTGGGAGTTAATACGTTGGATGTCGTCACCTCCCATCCTACCAAATTCGCCGTGCTCGCACTGGCGGCGCATTCAAACGTTGACATGCTTGAGGAGCAAGTACGTCGTTTTCGTCCTCGTCTGGCAGTCTTATTTGATGAAGAGAAAGCAGCGCTTCTGCGGCGCCGCGTGCAAGGGCTTGACATCGAGGTCGACACTGGTATTGAGGGATTATGCCGGGCTGCTACCTACAGCGGTGTCCAGATGGTCATGTCAGCGGTGGTCGGCTCTATTGGCCTCCTCCCCACCATACGCGCCGTGCAAGCGGGCATTCACGTGGCCTTAGCCAACAAGGAAACGCTGGTCATGGCGGGGGAGTTGGTCATGCGCACGGACCAGCCGACGTGGGGCCGTATTATTCCCGTCGATAGCGAGCACAATGCGATTTTTCAAGCATTGCATGGCCATCAACGCACGGCGTTGCGTCGCATTTTGTTGACGGCCTCAGGTGGTCCATTTCGTGAGTGGTCGCGCGAAGCGATGCACCATGTCAGCATTGGACAGGCACTGCAACATCCGAATTGGAAAATGGGGCGGAAAATTACTATTGACTCGGCGACGATGATGAATAAAGGCCTCGAAGTCATTGAGGCACATCATCTGTTTCACGTCCCTATCGAGCAAGTGCAGGTCGTCGTCCATCCCCAAAGTATCATCCATTCCATGGTCGAATTCCATGACGGGTCTGTGCTGGCGCAACTGGGGATCCCGGACATGCGTATCCCGATTTCCTATGCCCTGGCATATCCAGAACGCCTACCTAATACCCTGCCATCACTTGACCTGTTCGAGGTGCAAACGCTGCATTTTTCTCCGCCTGATCCAGAACGCTTTCCGTGCTTGCGCTTGGCCTTTGAGGCAGCTCGGAGAGGGGGTACAATGCCTGCGGTGTTGAACGCTGCCAATGAAATTGCCGTACAAGCTTTCCTTGACGGCCTCATCCCCTTTCTGGACATTCCATCCGTCATTGAAGCGACGATGGCCCAGCATACTACTGTACCTCTTGAGGATGCTTCAGTGGCCTTACAGGCAGATCATTGGGCACGCGAATACGCCAAAGCGGCCGTCAAGGAGTTTGCCCTATCAAAAACCAGCTCATAACATTTATCGCCACAGGCGGATATAGTGGGTACGCCCCTATCGCATCAGGGACGTTTGGCTCAGTAGTGGGATTGCTCGTGTTTCTACTCTGGTCACGGCTCCCCGTATCCATCTATGTCCTCATGCTTGCCGGTTGCGTGGTACTGGGCATATGGGTCGCGGGCGTGGCGGAGCAGCTTTTCGGCCAGAAAGATGCCCCGCCTATCGTCATCGACGAAATAGCCGGCATGCTCCTGACATACTGTGCTGTCCCAGTGGCGTGGCTCCCTCTCGTGGTTGGTTTCCTGGGTTTTCGCTTCTTTGATATATGCAAACCCTTACCCCAGCTCGAACGCTTGCCTGGTGGCTGGGGGATTATGCTCGACGACCTCTTCGCTGGACTCCTGGCCCAGGCCTGTGTACGTCTCGTACTCATCCTCGTAGGCCATTGAACTGCTTATGTCCTGGGGCAATGATGATACGTGCCTTTATTGCCATTACACCACCTCCAACTCTGCAACAGACCATGGCAGAAGTACGCCAGGTCTTCCAGGGCTTCGCTCTTCGCTGGCGTTGGGTCACCCCGGACCACATACATCTGACGCTGAGATTTCTAGGAAATATGCCAGATGAGTCCGTGCCCCCTCTTCTCCAGGCCATGGAACAGGCTGCCCAGGGTCAAACAGCTTTTCCTTTACGCGCCAGAGCTCTGGGATGCTTTCCTCATCCGGCCCGTCCACGCGTTCTATGGGTTGGTCTTGACGACCCCAATCAGACCTTAGGACGCCTCAATGAGCGTCTGATGGCTGCCCTCACCCCTCTTGGTTTCCCCCCCGAGGACCGTCCGTTTCATCCGCATCTGACCTTGGCAAGGGTACAAAATATGATGCCTTCCAGCCACCTCCTGTCCATGCTGCAGACGTACCAGAACCAGGATTTCGGGGAGTTTCTCGTTACACAGTTGCATATAGTGCAGAGTCAGCTGCAGCGAGGCGGGGCTGTGCATACTATTTTACGCTCTGTGACATTGCAAAGTTCAGACTACTTTTGACCCTTTTTCATAGTGCTGATGGTAGGAAGGAGTATATGACACCTGACAAAGGCGATAAAGCCAAAGCATTAGACCTTGCCTTGTCCCACATCGAGCGTCAGTTTGGACGAGGCAGCTTGATGCGCCTGGGAGCCGCAGGGACCTTTGCCGAGGTTGCGGTAATTCCTACCGGTTCTCTGGCTCTTGATGCAGCGCTGGGCATAGGGGGTATACCGCGTGGCCGCATTACGGAAATCTACGGCCCCGAAGCCTCAGGCAAGACGACACTGGCCTTGCATGTCATTGCCGAAGCACAAAAAGCCGGTGGCATTGCAGCGTTTGTTGATGCTGAACATGCCTTGGACGCCGTGTATGCGAGTCGCCTGGGGATTGATGTCAATGCGCTTCTGGTAGCACAGCCCGATACGGGCGAGCAAGCGCTCGATATCGTGGAAGTGCTTGTCCGGAGTGGTGCTCTCGACATCATCGTGGTGGATTCGGTGGCAGCGCTGGTGCCGAAAGCGGAACTTGAGGGTGATATGGGCGATGCCCCAATGGGCCTGCAGGCGCGCTTGATGTCGCAAGGGCTGCGTAAGCTGACTGCCGTGATTAGCAAAGCCCAGACGAGCGTGGTCTTCATCAATCAACTGCGCCAAAAGATTGGTGTGGTGTTTGGCAATCCGGAAGTGACCACCGGTGGCAATGCCCTCAAGTTTTATTCCTCAGTGCGTCTCGACGTGCGACGGACGAATGTCTTGAAACGCGGAGAGGAGGTAATAGGGAATCGTACGCGTGTACGGGTCGTCAAAAACAAACTGGCTCCTCCCTTCCGCCAGGCAGAATTTGATGTGTTGTATGGTCGAGGTGTGTCACGCCCTGGCGAACTCCTTGACCTCGCGTTGCAGCAAGGTTTGATAGAAAAAAAGGGCAACTGGTTTTCTTACAACACCACGCAGATTGGCCAGGGACGTGAGCACGCAAAAGCATTCCTCCAAGCATCATCTGAGGTTACAGCCGCTCTTGAACTGCAGGTACGAAAGAATCTAGGACTCGTTATTCCTTCATATTTTCCCTAAAAATAGTAATCCCATCCCAGACTGTTAAAGATCCTGAGTCAACTACCGATATAGTAGTGTTAAGGATCCCCAAAAACATACCGATGATATATTAACTCGGTGTGAGAAGGATCACCTGGAGCTATGATGCGCTCCACTGGTGGGATTAGGTACAATATTCTAGTTTCCACCCCCTGTGCTAAAGCTCTCTTAGAGGAGAGTATTATGCTCGGGCAATTTGCAGAGGAAGGAGGTGAGTGGGAGTAATATCGAGCAGCGCTGCGAGCAACAAGACCAAGAGAGTGACATCCCCTGATAACACGAAACAAGTGCAAAAGGAGGCTTCATCATGTTGATGCAACGTCCACGGATAGGTAAACGTGAGCAAGGCTTTACACTTATTGAATTGATGATTGTCGTTGCCATTATTGGCATTCTAGCGGCTATTGCAGTGCCAAATTTCATCACCTACCGTAACAAAAGTCGTGTCGCCGCCGGGGTAGGCACAGGAGAAGGGGTCAGGGCTGCGCTCGCTTCGTTCGCGGCCGATAGCCAGGGCAATCTCTTTCCGGCTGCTATGGCCGACTATGCCGCGATGTTTTCGGTCGTCAATAAAAATGGCGGCACGCTGAAAGCCACTGCGGGAGAAATGGGACTGACCTTCATAAGCTACAGCACACTAGACACTGACACGGACGGCACGCCTGATAGCTATGCTCTGCAACTGTCAGTCACTGGCGTGCCAAATACGTACACGGGGTACTTCCTCAGGATAACGCCCGAGGGGATCACCAGATGCCCTGATACAGTAGGATCAACCTGCTAGATAGCGCTAGCACACCGGACGTAAAGGCGGTGTGTGCAACAGGCACACCGCCTTTGTTTTGGATGGTACAATGTATCCTCGTCTCTGGCCATGCAAAATTGCTGGAAGTGTACTGTTGTTTCTGCTTGCCAGTGTTTTGTACATAAATGGCCTGTGCCCTACTATGTATTGGAACGATTCGCCAGAGTTCGTCACCACAGCACATACACTGGGCATAAGCCATCCTGCCGGTTCGCCAACATATTCTCTGTTTGCCAAGCTAGTTACGTTTCTCCCTATTGGCAGTGTGGCCCTGCGGGTCAATGCCTTCTCCGCCCTTGTTGGGGCATGCTCCATTGCCCTGCTTTTTTCCTTGCTCTATGAGCTTTTGAGCACTTCGTCAGCCTGGATACGCGGCACGGCAGCCGCAGGTGGGGCACTGTTTCTCCTAGTTTCCGAGTCGTTTTGGCGTTTTGCAGAAGTTGCCGAAGTCTATATGCTGCAGAACTACTTTCTGGTACTTCTGCTCGCTTTGCTGCTCAAGGCTCGCATGCATACACCATCCGGACAACGGTATTCTTACTGGTTATTCGCATTTCTGTACGGCTTGAGTGCTGGTGTCCATGCTACTATGGCTCTTTTTGTTCCGGCTTTGCTTGGCTTTATCGGTCTCACAGCGCCACGCATGTTGAAAGGAAAAGCGCTGGCATTTTTAGCCTTTTTTTTCTTGTTAGGCTTTGCCACCTATCTGTATTTGCCGATCCGCTCCCTCACAGAACCCGCTTTTAACTGGGGTGATCCCCAAACCTTTCAACAGTTTCTGACCCATATTTCTGATCGCAAAGATGCAAAGGCACACACAGTCCTGTTTTGGCGGCAGCTTCCATACCAGATATATATGTATACGGTGCATATCTCCAACGAGTTCGCGGTCTTTGGTGTGGCCTTAGGACTCCTGGGATATGTGGCTATTTTTCGCAAAGATAAGCCATTGTGGTTTTTACTCAGCGCTGCCTGGCTCGGACATACGGCATTCTTTATTCGCACGTGGTGGGAGGCAGGTTGGGGCTTTATTCCATCATTTGTCATCTTTGCCCTCTGCATTGGATATGGTCTCCATACGTGTCTCACCTATGTGGTCACCCTGTACCAGAGACATCACATCCGTATACCGCGTGTGGCCTTCTATACCTTTCTCTGGGGAAGTCTTGCTGTCACTCTTGAGCAATCCTTCATACGCCACTTTCCTGTAGTCAATCAGGCAGCGAATTACTCTACTGAGCTGTATGGCAAACTGCTACTCGCACAACTCCCTCCTGAAGCCATTCTCTTCTGTGAGTATTCATGGTTTCCGATGCTCTATCTTCAGCAAGTCGAGCACCAACGCCCAGACCTTTCTTTTATCTTACAAGGCGAGGTGTTCTCTCCGTCTCACTTTACCCTCGTCTCCACGAAACGGCTGCCTAACATCCAGCAAATCACCAGTGACACACCAATACCGTCTCAACTGTCAACTATTTCTGGCTCTTGGCACAACTGAATGCCAAAGAGCATCCTCTCTTTTGGGACCCTGACGCACAGTATCAGCAAGATTTTAGTGAATATCTCCTGCCCCAAGGCCTGTTGTTTACCTTTCGTCCTGGGCCGCAGCAAGCCATGACTCCTGCTGACCTACGTAGGCATTGGCAGTTGTTGCCACGCTCTACGAATCGTATCTTACAGGGAGACCTCGAAGATTCGACCACTGAGTTCCTCGCCCATAAACTGAATATCATTGCCGCCCACTTTCGACGCCTAGGCGCTTTCGCTGAAGCGACGAAGATGTATCAAGCTGCTTTGAGTATGAGAGCTAACGATACAGGCACACATAACAACTACGGCGCCTTGCTGATGTCCCAAGGGGAATTATCAAAGGCTATGGACCATTTTCTGGTCGCTTATAGCCAGAACCCTCTGAGTGCTCTCATCAATAAAAATATCGGCCTACTGATGTCGCGCATAGGAGATAGCGCCCAAGCTGCGTATTTCTTGGAGCGAGCTGTTGATTTTGGGCATCATGAGGGCGATGTCTATGTCCGATTGGGCCAGGCATATACGCAGCTCGGACACCTTTCATCTGCCCTGTACGCCTTGCAGACAGCTCTGCAATACTATCAGAAACAGGTTCCTGAAAACGTCTTGAATGAAAACCTACCGGCAAAAGTCTCTTGGGTCCAGGAACGGATAGATCGTCTGGAGACACAACTCCAGGCTGGCAGCCAAACCAGATAAGGGAAGGGCCTTACGTGTACGAAGGGAAGACGATAGCCGTCGTTGTGCCAGCCCACAATGAGGAAAAGCTCATCGGCCAAGTGCTTGATACCATGCCAGACTTCGTCGATTGCATCATTGTGGTTGATGATGCCAGTACAGATTGTACATCTGACATTGTTGCTTCATACCGCAGGCGACTAACCGACCGCCTCGTGCTCGTGCGTCACACCCACAATCAAGGCGTAGGAGCAGCAATTGTCACAGGCTATAAGCAGGCACTGCTCAAGCATAGCGATGTAGTAGCAGTGATGGCTGGGGACGGCCAGATGGACCCAGACGATTTAGTGCGCTTGGTGACTCCTATCGTGCGTGGCGAAGCCGAGTATGTCAAGGGCAACCGCCTGTTTCGTGGTGAATCCTGGCAGATGATCCCACACACGCGCTACTTGGGGAATTCTGTATTGTCACTGCTAACGAAAATTGCCTCTGGCTATTGGCACATTGCCGACTCGCAGAGTGGCTATACGGCTGCGGCTCGTGTGGCCTTAGAGCGCTTAAATCTTGACGTCATTTACCAGCGCTATGGAATGCCGAACGACGTGCTCATCAAGCTGAATGTTGGGAATTTTCGCGTACGTGACGTGTCTGTACGCCCTGTATATGACATCGGTGAAGTCTCGGGCATCCGTCTGCGCAAAGTGATTCCGACTATCTCATGGCTATTGCTACGGGGCTTCTTTTGGCGCCTCAAGGAGAAGTATGTCATCCGTGATTTTCATCCTCTGATCTTCTTTTACTGCATGGGTTTGACCCTCTTTCCTGCAGGCAGTATTTTCGGATGCTATCTCTTCTTCTATCGTTTATTTGTTGGAACAGTTGCAACAACCACAGCACTCTTCGCTGCTTTCTTAATTATCTCAGGTTTACAATCACTTTTTTTTGCGATGTTTTTTGATATGGACTACAATAAGCATCTCAAGTAGATGCTGTAGTCCAGGTAGATTATATATATGAGCGTGTAGAACACATTTGCAGAAATATTAAACAATGGAATTCAAAGTTATTACTAATTCTTTTCCTGAATGGGAGCCTTTTTGCGCTCAATACTCAGGGCTGGTCTTCCATAGTGAAGTCTGGCAACAGGTGTTACAGACTGGATTGCAATATCCTTCGATGTACTGCACCCTCTGGGAAGGGCCTAACCTTGTTTTGGGTCTACCTGTATTTTTGATGGATTATACAATCTTCAAGATACTTTATGCTGCAATACCATATGGAACAATTATTGGTGATCACCAAGCACTACCCTATTTCTTCCCTGCTCTGTATAATTTTTTACGCTCGCAAAAACTTCACGTTCTGCACTTGGGTGGGGCATATCCCGGAGTATCTCCGCTAGAGATACCTGGCCACACTCCAAAATACCAACCTGGCCACTTGCTAGCGTTACAAGACACCTCAGCGGAAGATATCCAAAAGAAATATAAGCCTTATACACGTCGTGGCATCCGTAGAGCGGAAAGAGGGGGAGTAAAGATAGAAAAGATATCGAGCCGGTGTGAGGTGGAGGATTTTTATTTCCTGTATCTTTGTGCCATGCAACGCAATCAAACTATGGCGAAATATCCAAAGAAATTTATTTACAGTATATATGATTTCATCATTGCAAAAGGGCAAGGAGATATCTTTTTTGCAAAATTGGACAACAAGAAGATTGCTGGCGTTATGATCTTATATTCCAAAGATATTGCACATTATTATTTCGGAGGTTCTATAAAGGAATATCTCAAGTATCAACCCAATGAGGCACTTTTTCATAAGGCGATAGTCAGGGCAATCGAACTGCGCAAATCAGCCTTTGATTTCATGGGATCAGACAAGAATGATGATGATCTCATCCGCTTCAAGCAGAAATGGGGAACAGTGCGTTATCAAACTGCACATTATGCTATAGTGCAGAATGCCTTCCGGTATGCTCTCTGGAATAGCGGGTTACGTCTGCTGTCCTCCTCCTGGGGAGCAGCGCTTACGAGGCTCCTACAAGATCGGCGTACAGGCCACGACAGAGAGTAAAACATGTCTGCATGTAGCCATAAAGCTGGTCATCTGATAAAAATTTTTTTCTCTGGTGGCCTTGCTCTTGTTTGCATTGCTCTACTTCTGGCAAGTTTGTATCGCAACTACGACTTTTTGCAAGCACAGCATTTGAGTTTCTCCCCTCTACAATTCACCATCTCCTTATTCCCGCTTGTCTCGAGCTACTTTTTTATCCCTTCAATGTGGTGCAGGATTCTGGCAAGTTTAGGGGTCTCTCTGCCGTATCCCAGAGCCTTCTGTATCCAATATCTGTCTCATATAGGCAAGTACGTCCCTGGCAAGATCTGGGCATACATCTCACAATCGTATCTTGCCTCACAAGCACATGTCTCGCTTGCGGAAACTCTATGTAGTAACGTCATTCTCATGGGGCTAATGCATCTCAATGGTCTTTGTATCTTTGCTTTATCCTTTTTAGTATGGAACGTTTTTACCTTTTTTATACGTTGCTTTCTTGTATTGGCGAGTTTTTTTTTGATGTGTTTTTTTTTGAGGATGCATTGGATCGAAAAGGGGGTTAATGCTGTCCTAGGACGTGTTACAGGTCTGCAAATAACTCTTCGATGCCAATCACTACCTTATGCTATATTGATCACAGAAAATGCTTTGATCTGGTTAATATTCTCAGTCGGTTTCCATTTGATGATAAACTCTTTCTATCCTGTATATATGAGTCAAACTCTCATCATCATAGGGACATATTCTATATCTTGGCTAGTAGGATATTATACTTTCTTTTTCCCTGGTGGTTTAGGAGTACAAGAAGGGATACAAGTGTATCTACTCACATTTTTCTTTCCCTTGCCAATCTCTATCGTTATTGCACTTGCCTCACGTGTCTGGTTGATCTTAGGAGATACTATAGTTTTCTTACTCGCTGTAGTTGTGACAATGCACGAAAATCGACTGCAAAGGTCAGCGCATGGAGCATAATCTCTTGAGCACGAAGGATGCAGATGGCTATGGTATCCTGGATGCTGCCGACAAGCGTGGCTACAAGAATGCGTATATCGATTATCTACAGAAGCTAGCCTTGGACCGCGAGGGGGTTTTCAAGTCTACGGATGTCGTCCTAGATTTTGGCTGTGGTGTAGGGCGTTTCTGTTCCTGGTTGGCAAGTAAGTGTAGCCAAGTATATGGCATAGATACAGGCACGGAGGTGTTGAGGTTAGCTGTGCAATATAACACTCAGCCTAACGTCGTCTATCAAGGCTATGATGGCGAAACCCTGCCGTTTCCACC
>Ga0075418_10003576_pt1 | contig 17733 bp, 17 predicted proteins | sample SoiMetdeltSBSDD2_FD_81776 | JGI IMG/M metagenome (GOLD analysis project Ga0075418, IMG submission 81776) | Bulk soil microbial communities from a Populus tree surrounding site in Tennessee, USA - Soil MetaG P. deltoides SBSDD2 | ecosystem: Environmental > Terrestrial > Soil > Tree plantation... | reverse complement strand
TCGCGTCACCGCCGAGCGCGTCTCGGTCGGCGATTGCGAAGGCTGCATGCGCGATGACGAGGAAGAGAACCGGAGAATCACGAGGACTGGCTGGAATTTTGGTATTTCCTGCTGCTCGGTGCCTCGCTGTGTGGCAAGTCAACATCCTCGCGTGACGTAGACTTGATTCCATGATTCGCTCGGTTACCGTGCTGGGCGCCGGCGTGATGGGCGCTCAGATCGCGGCGCACGTCGCCAACGCCGGAGTGCCGGCTTTCCTGCTCGACGTGACGGCCGAGGCTGCAGCGGAAGGACTCAAGCGGGCCCGCGCGCTCAAGCCCGATCCCTTCTTCACGCCCGACACCTGGAAGCTTGTCACCACTGGCAGTTTCGATCAGGGACTCGCGAGGCTGGGCGAGACCGATTGGATCATCGAAGCCATCGTCGAACAACTCGACGTCAAGCGCGGACTTCTCGCCCGTGTCGATCAAGCCCGGCGGGCAGGCTCCATCGTCAGCTCGAACACGTCAGGTATTCCGATTCACGCATTAGCCGAGGGGCGGAGCGAGGACTTCCGGCGCCACTGGCTCGGCACACATTTCTTCAACCCGCCGCGCTATCTGCATCTGCTCGAGATCATCCCAACCGCGGACACGAGTCGCGCAGTCGTCGACGAGATCAGCGCGTTTGCCGATCATCACCTCGGCAAGGGGGTGGTGATTGCGAAAGACACGCCGAACTTCATCGGCAACCATCTCGCTCTCGCGGGGGTGGTTCATCTGCTCTCGCGGGTCGCCGCAGGCGCCTACACGATCGAAGAAATCGACGCGATGACGGGGCCGCCCATCGGCCGGCCGAAGAGCGCGACGTTCCGAACGCTCGATCTGGCGGGCATCGACATCCTCGTGCACGTCATCCGTAACCTGCACGAGCGATTGCCGGACGAGAAAGCTCGCGCCCGTTTCGTCTTGCCCGCCTTCGTCGAGCAGATGGTGGCGAAGGGACTTCTCGGGGAAAAGACCGGCCAGGGATTCTACAAGCGCGTCAAACGCGCAGATGGAGAATCCGAGATCCTCACACTCGACCACGAGACGCTCGAGTACCGGCCCCGGAAGCCCGTGAAGCTTCCCGCTCTCGATGCGGCGAACGCGATCCCCGATACAGCTGAACGGATCAAGACGCTGTTCAACGGCAAGGATCGAGTCGGGCAGTTCCTTCGTTCGACGCTGGCGCCCGCACTTGTCTACGCAGCCGATGTCACTCCTGAGATCGCCTATTCACCCGATGACGTCGACCGCGTAATGCGATGGGGATTCGGATGGGAGCTTGGACCATTCGAAACGGCGGATGCCATCGGGATCGATCGCGTGATCGAATCGGCCCGCGAAGTCGATCCGGAGCAGCTGCCAAAGGGCATTTCTGCAATCTGGCAGCCGACACTCGACGGCGGCAGCACGCGACTTCGCAGCAACGAAGTATCGCCGGCAGCGCCCGATCTGTTGATCCTGCGGGCGGCAAAGGACCGTTCGAAGATCGTCAAGAAAAACCCTGGCGCGAGTCTCGTGGATCTGGGCGACGGCGTGCTCGGCGTCGAGTTCCACTCGAAGATGAACGCCATCGGCGGCGACACGATTCAGATGCTGCAAGCCGGCGTTCGAGAAGCGGAACGCAACTTTGCGGCGCTCGTGGTGGGCAACGAGGCCGCGCACTTCTCGGCTGGCGCGAACCTGATGCTCGTCCTCCTCGAGGCGCAGGAAGAGAACTGGGACGAGCTCGATCTGATGGTGCGGACGTTCCAACAGGCCACGATGGGGCTGCGCTACGCGGCAGTCCCGGTGATCGTGGCTCCTGCCGGACTCACCCTTGGCGGTGGATGCGAGATCGCGTTGCATGCCGATCGCGTCCAGATCGCGGGTGAAACATATCTCGGGCTGGTCGAGGTCGGCGTTGGCCTGATCCCCGCAGGCGGCGGAACCAAGGAGATGGTCGCTCGCGCCGCCGAGCAGATGGTTCCTGGAAGCACGGACTTCCTGCCGACGGTGCAACGCGCCTTCGAGACAATCGGCTTCGCCAAGACCTCCGCGAGCGGGCCTGACGCGATCCGACTGGGCTATCTGCGCCCGGTTGATGCGGTGACGATGAATCGCGACAGGCTGATCAGCGACGCGAAGGCACGCGCGCTCGAGCGGGTGCGCGAAGGCTACACCGCGCCGGCGCGACGAATCGCAATCGCCGTTGGTGGTGACAGCGTAAGCGCGACGCTGAAGCTGGGAGTCCATCTCGCGTGGAAGGCCGGTCGCATCAGCGATCATGACAAGCTGATCGGCCGGAGACTGGCAACGATCATGGCTGGAGGAGATCTGCCGCACGCGTCGCAGGTGTCGGAACAACACCTCCTCGACCTCGAGCGCGAGGCGTTCCTCGGCTTGCTGGCCGAACCGAAAACGCGCGAGCGCATTCAGCACACGCTGAAGACAGGTAAGACATTGAGAAATTGACAGCGTAGGGCGGGTCTTGCTTTTCAGGCCCGCTGGGTCCAAAGCCGCCTTCGCGCATAGCGCTTCGGCGAGCCTCGCCGTAGCCTTGGCGGAGGCGGGAACAGGACCCGGCCTACGGGCGATGAGCGCACGATTTAGCGTGCGCGAGAGCGCGAGAGCAACGCATGACGATTGTCGACAGAGGATCCGGCATACCTGTGGTACTCGTTCCTGGGATACAGGGCCGCTGGGAATGGATGCAACCCGCAGTCGATGCGCTGGCCAGGCGATGTCGTGTAATCACGTTCTCGCTCGCCGATGAGCCGACAAGCGGTGCCGCCTTTGACGAAGCTGCCGGCTTCGACAACTACCTGCGACAGATCAACGACGCGCTCGATGCGATCGGCGCGCCCTCGGCAATCATCTGCGGCATCTCCTATGGCGGCCTGATCGCGGCTTCGTTCGCCGCTCGCTATCCGAGCCGGACGAGCGGCGTGATTGTCGTCTCGGCAATCCCACCCGCCTGGGCGCCCGACAGCCGCGTCAAGTTTCTGATCAAGGCACCGAGACTCACGTCCCCGCTCTTCTGTATCAACTCGCTGAGGCTGTTCAAGGAGATGGCAGTCGCAAGAGAAGGTATGAGAGGCGGCATTGTGTTCGCAGCTCGACACCTTGCCACTGTCGTAAGGCACAGGTTCTCGCCCGTCCTCATGGCTCGGCGCGTACGACTGCTGGAGGCGAGCAACCTGGAAGCCCAAATCGCTCAGTTGCACGCCCCCGCGCTCATCATCACCGGCGAGGTTGAGCTCGATCGCGTTGTACCCGTCTCGTTGACTCGCGACTATCTCCGCATATGGCCGCAAGCCCGTCTCGCGTCCATTGCGCGAAGCGGCCACCTGGGCTCGATCACCAGGCCCGACGAGTTTGCTGAGCTCGTCGCCAGCTTTGCCGGGAGCATCCCTCGTCAACGCGACGAAAGGAGACGCATCGTTGTCTGAGCCGGTACGAGAGATCCCAGGGCCAGTCGGTCCACTCGAGGCCTTGTTGGATTTGCCTGCGGGCACACCGCGTGCGGCCGTCGTCTTCGCGCACCCGCTACCGATCAAGGGCGGGACGATGCATACGAAGGTCGTGTTCCAGTCGGCGAAGGCGTTGAGCCGAATCGGCTGCGTGGTGTTGAGGTTCAACTTCAGAGGCGTCGGTCGCAGCGCCGGATCATGGGACAACGGACGGGGTGAAATGGACGATTACCGGGCGGCAGTGGGCTTCCTTTCGGGGAGGTATCCTGATCTGGAGATGTGGGCGGCAGGCTTCTCCTTCGGCTCGTACATTGCAATGACCTCAGGTGTAGACGACGATCGGATATGCACGCTGATTGGAATCGCGCCGCCGGTTAATCGTTATGAGTTCGCATCGGTGAAGTTGTCGGTGAAGCCGAAGTTCATCGTGCACGGCGAAAGCGATGAGTTGATCCCCCTGAAGGCTGTGCGCGAGTTCTACGCGCAGCTCCAGGAGCCCAAGGAGTTCGTCGAGATCGACCGCGCGAACCACCTGTTCGACGGGCAGGCCAGCGAGGTCGCCGACGCACTCGAGGAACTGTTGACGGATTTCACATGCGGGAAGCAGTAATCGTTTCGGCGATACGCACCGCCGTCGGCAAGGCACCGAATGGCGCCCTCAAAACTGTACGCCCCGATGAGATGGCGGCGGCGGTCATTGGCGAGGCGCTGCGTCGCGTGCCGTCACTTCGGCCGGCGGATGTAGACGATGTGATGCTGGGCTGCGCTATGCCGGAGGCCGAGCAAGGCCTCAACGTCGCTCGCATCGCCAGTCTTCGCGCGGGCGTCCCGGTAGACGCATCAGCGGTGACCATGAACCGCTTCTGCGCCTCCGGTCTGCAGGCGATCGCTTCGGCCGCCGAGCATGTGATGTGTGGATTCGCTGACATCGTGATCGCAGGCGGAACCGAGTCGATGAGCCTGGTGCCGATGGGTGGCAACAAAGTCTGCCCGAACCCGACGCTCGTTGAAAAGTATCCGGACGTCTACCTGAGCACTGGGCTGGTTGCAGAGAACCATGCCCGGGAGTACGAGATTTTGCGCGATGAACAGGATCAGTTCGCGCTTCGCAGCCATCAGCGTGCGATCGCCGCTATCGATTCCGGGCGCTTCAGAGACGAGATCACGCCGCTCACGTTCGAAGTCGCGACTCCCGGCTCGAACGGAGCGCCGGTCTCACGCACGATGACATTCGCCCAGGACGAGGGGCCGCGTCGGGATACGTCTGAGTCGGCGCTCGGCAAGCTCCGACCTGCCTTCCATGTGACGGGCACGGTGACGGCAGGCAACTCGTCCCAGACGAGCGACGGGGCGGCGGCCGTGATCGTGACGTCGGCTGAGGCCGCACGCGACCGCGGACTCGAGCCACTCGCTCGATTGGTCTCGTTTGCGACTGCAGGAGTAGAACCAGAGCGTTTCGGCATTGGTCCTGTTCCTGCCGTGCGCAAGGCGTTGGCGCGCGCTGGGCTCACGCTCGATCAGATCGACCTCATCGAGCTGAATGAGGCCTTCGCGGCTCAAGTGCTTGCCTGCCTGCGCGATCTGCCAATCGATCCCGATCGCCTCAACGTCAACGGCGGCGCAATCGCGCTTGGTCATCCTCTTGGCTGCACCGGAGCGAAGCTGACGACGACGCTCCTCTACGAGATGCGGCGTCGCAACGCGCGCTACGGGCTCGTCACGATGTGCGTGGGAGGCGGAATGGGTGCCGCTGGTATCTTTGAACGGTGGTAGGAGAGCGGTGATGAGTACAGCCAGTCCTAAGACCGCGCGTGATGAAGTGTCCTCTTCAAATGACTCCCGACCCCATTTCAGGGGCGGCTCGTGGCTTCTCGACGAGACCCAGGCGTCGGACATCTTCACGCCTGAGAAGCTCAGTGACGAACATCGGCTCATGGCACAGACGACGACGGAGTTCGTCGATTCTGAAGTGCTCCCGGTGCTCGATCGCTTGGAGCAGAAAGACTGGCAACTGGCGCGCTCGCTCCTCAAGCGATGTGGCGAACTTGGCCTGCTTGGCATCACTGTGCCTGAAGAATACGGCGGCCTCGATCTGGATAAGGCGTCTTCCCTGGCCGTTATCGAACGGATCGGTCCGTCGGCGTCGTTTGCAACGACGTTCGGCGGTCAAGCGAACCTCACGATCCTGCCGCTCGTACTGTTCGGCACGCCGGCGCAGAAAGAGAAATACCTGCCTCGCCTCGTCAGCGGCGAGATTGTTGGCGCTTACGCCCTCAGCGAATCGGGATCTGGCTCCGATGCTCTCGCAGCGAAGACCCGCGCTGTGAAACAACCGGATGGCAGTTGGCTGTTGAACGGCGAGAAGATGTGGATCAGCAACGGCGGTTTCGCCGACGTCTTCATCGTCTTTGCGAAGGTCGATGGCGAGCAGTTCACGGCGTTCATCGTGGAGCGCGCATTTGGCGGCGTGACTTCGGGCAACGAAGAGCACAAGATGGGATTGCACGGCTCTTCGACGACGCCAATTCTGCTTCAGGATGCGCGCGTGCCGGCCGACAACGTGCTCGGCGAGATCGGCAAGGGGCATAAGGTCGCGCTCAACACGCTCAACTACGGGCGCTTCAGCCTGGGCGCGATGTGCATCGGCGGGGCGCGGGGGGCCATCGCTGACGCCGCATCGTACGCGGCCTCGCGACGGCAGTTCGGCCAGCCCATCGCGTCGTTTGGCGCGATCAAACACAAGCTCGGGGAGATGATCGCGCGCACCTACGCGGTCGAGAGCCTCGTGTACCGGACGGCAGGGCTTATCGATGGGACGCTCGCCAGTTCCACGCATGATGGCGCCGCGATCGCGCAGGCGTTCGAGGAATACGCCGTCGAAGCTTCGATCGCCAAGGTTGCGGGCAGTGAGGCGCTCGATTTCGTGCTCGACGAGAACGTGCAGATTCATGGAGGCAATGGGTTCGTGAAGGATTACTCGGCCGAGCGTTACTTTCGCGATGCCCGAGTGAATCGGATTTTCGAGGGAACCAACGAGATCAACCGGCTGCTCATACCCGGGATGCTCGTACGCCGGGCAATCAAGGGTGACATTCCCCTGATCGCTGCCGCTCGGCGGCTGCAGGATGAGGTGTTGTCGCCTTCCCTCGGCGCTCTCGGGGGCTCGGACGATGAGGTACTCAGCGATGAAACGCGGACGATCGCCGCGTTCAAGAAGGTGGCCCTGATGGTTGTGGGAACGGCGATGCAGACATACGGCGAGAAGCTCGCCGATCAGCAGGAAGTGCTCGGGTACGCTGCGGATATCCTGATGGATACCTACGCAGCTGAGAGCGCTGTGCTGCGGGCCAGGAGCGCGACCACTGCCGACCCGCGTCGAAGCGACCTGCACATTGCGGCCGCTCGCGTCTTCGTGCACGACGCGGGGCTGCGGATCGAGGCGGCGGCGCGATCGGCGCTGTCAGCAGTGGCCGAGGGCGACACGCTGCGAACCCTGCTGGCGGCACTTCGCCGGGTTCTCAAGGTCACGCCAGTGAACACGGTTGCACTACGGCGCACGCTGGCCGACGTGGCCGTAGCTGAGGGAAAATACGTATTGGGTTTCTAATCGAGTGAATCGTTCCCTTTCGGTGATCTATGTGGCGGTCGCGCTCGCGGCCGCATGTTCGTCTGGACCGGGCGCACCCAGCACAACCGCCTCGGATGTAGCCTCCTGGCGCTCGATCCGTGATCAGGTGTTCTCTCAAGCTGCTGAATGCGGCGCGCCCACGGCCACGGAGGACTGCTCGCCCGTGCCGCAGGCCAGACGCGCCAAGCTGCTGCCCCTCCGCTATTACGAGATCGACGCCAGTTACAACGTGCCGGCGGCGCTGAAGGTCTCCGAAGATCGCCCGGTCTTCGAGATGCCGACATCCACAGGTACGCTGCGACGGATGGAACGCGTCGGCGTGCTCGAGTTTGTCCTGAACGGACAGCCGATGACGCTGGCCGCCTTCGTCGAAGAGGGAACTCGGCGTATCGAAACGCTCTTTGTTCCGTTCGCCGATCAGACGACAGGCAAGGAAACATACTCGGCGGGCCGGTACCTCGATTTGCATCCGACCGCCACCGGCATCTATGCAATCGACTTCAACCGCGCATACAACCCCTACTGTGCGTACAACGACACCTACGAGTGTCCGTTCCCGCCGCCGTCGAACCGTCTGAAGCTGGCGGTCCGCGCGGGCGAAAAGGCACCAGGAATATGAGCCGGCCGCTGCAAGCGATCGTGTTCGACTTCGATGGCGTGATCGCCAATAGCGAGCCGCTGCATCTGCTCGCGTTCAAGCAGGCACTCGCCGAGGATGGCGTCGAGCTCAGCGCCAGCGAGTATTACGAGCGGTATCTGGGCTACGACGATGTGGGGATGTTCGAGGCGCTGGGACGCGATCGTAGCTTACCGATGGCTGCAGGACGCGTGGCGGAGCTCGTCGCCCGGAAGGGCGACCACATGCAGTCTCTCCTGCGTTCGGGCTCTGTGCTCTTTCCAGGCGCGCTCGAGTTCATCCGCGAGGCCGCAGCCGCGGTGCCGATCGCGATTTCCTCCGGCGCACTCCGCCATGAGATTGACGAGATCATCGGCGCAGCTGGTGTACGAGATCTGTTTTCGACCATTGTGGCCGCGGGTGACACGCCGGAAAGCAAGCCGTCGCCCGCACCGTATCGGTTGGCGTTCGAGCAACTGCGGCAGCACACGGGCCGTACGCTGGATCCGCGACGCTCCGTGGCGATCGAGGACTCGCACTGGGGCCTGGAGTCTGCACGCGGCGCCGGCCTCAGGCTGGTCGGAGTGACCACCAGCTACCCGGCTGACGAGCTTTCGAGTGCCGAGCTCGTCGTGAACGGGCTGGGATCGTTGACTCTCCACGCATTGGACGAGCTCTGTGCGCGTGAAACGCCGTTATCCGCAGGACTGCGAAGCTAGGCGAGGTTTGTGAAGAAGGAACTGGTTGCTGCGCTCGTCGATGCATCGAATGCTCCCGGAACGGCGCTCGCCCCGGGCGCGCTCGTCATCGCGCGCGTTGAATGCCCGCGCCTCGATCCCGAGCCGTACATTGCGCGTCTCGATGCCATGGGCGACGCCGCGCGGCGCGTCGTCGAGCGCCACGCATCCTCGAGCGGCGACATGTCGGCGCAGTGCGGCGTCAAGGCGCTCAACGAATATCTCTTTGACGAGCTCGGATTCACGGGTAATCGCGACAAGTACGAGGATCCGCGTAACAGTTGCCTCAACGAGGTGCTCGAACGACGGACCGGGATCCCGCTGACACTCTCGATCGTCTACATGGAGGTCGCGCGCCGGGCCGGGCTGCAGGTGGACGGCATCAACTTTCCCGGCCACTTCCTCGTGCGTTGCCCGCAGGCGCACGCAGGGCAGCTCGTCATCGACCCGTTCCATTCAGGGGCGCTGCTGTCGGAACAGAATTGCCGTCTGCTTCTTCAGAAACACGTTGGGAGTGAGGTAGCGTTCAGCCGGTCGCTTCTCGCGCCGGCCACGCGCAACCAGATCCTCGTCCGGATGCTGCTCAATCTGAAACGCATCTACGTGCACATGCGGTCGTTTCCCCAGGCGCGTGACATCACGCAACTGCTTCTCGCGCTCACGCCATCGGCCCTCAGCGAACTACGCGATCGCGGCCTACTCGCGTATCAGTTGAACGACGTCACCGGCGCGCTGCGCGATCTGCAGGCGTATCTCAAGCTGTCGAGCATGGGCGAGCCGGACAAGGAAGCGCGGGCGGAGCACCAGCAAATCTGGGAGCACGTCAAGACACTGCGACGTCGCGTGGCGGCGCTGAACTAACCAACCCCTTCGTGACACTATCGCGCTGAAGTTTGTTTTTCTGGCAAATACTGCTGGCGCGAGAGTGTCACTAGAAGGCACAGGATCTTGATCACAGCGCGGCTTTGGTTGCGGCTTCGCCGCGCTGTGACCTTCGTGGCTGATTAGAGTTTCCTTGTGTCCTTCGTGGCCTGAAGTTCGATGATGTTTCCCTCGGGATCCCGCACGTAACACCACGTGACATGGACCGTCGATGAGACCGCGACGGTAACAATGTCACCAACCGGCGCTCCGCCTCGGGACAACAGGTGTTCGCGCGCGTCGGCGACCGAGTCCACGGCGAATGCGATGTGTGCGAAGCCGGGCCGGTTAGCGACACGCGGCGCGTCGGCCGCCGGCTCGGAGTACTCGAAGATCTCCAGCGTCGGACCGTCTGGTCCGACCCCCGGCAGTCGAAGATGCATGCCTCGCAGGCGAGCCCCCGGCACCCCCGTGCCGGCTTCCATCTCCCGGCCCGAGAGCTTGCGCTCGGGCGGCACTGGGACGCAGCCGAAAACGTCCTGATAGAAGCGGGCCAGCGCTCGCCAATCCCGCGCGATCAGGTTGGTGTGAACGTAACGTGTGCCGCTGATCACGCGTTCATTTGTTGCCGAGTCGCGTGCTCTGACTGGCGACCGCCTGCCATCGCCCATCGCGTACGACCCAGACGTCCATGTACTGATACTGCACTTCGGTGGGCTTTCCCTGGACCGGCCCGACGAGGTACTGCGTGAACCAGACGACGGCGGTATCGCGATAGACCTTGACGATGAAGTCGTCGAGGCGAGAAGAGTCGACCTGCTGATCGAATGTGCGGGCGAGAGCGAGCTCCTTGGCTTTGTCGCCGCGGCTCCCGTCGCCGTAGGTGGCGATGAATTCGTCGGCGAGCACGGTTTCGATGAACGCCGCATCCTGGCTGTGAAACGCCGCGTCCCACTTCCGTTCGAGCTCGATCAGGACTTCCTGGTCGGACTTGACATCCTGCGCCTGCGCCGGGTGTGTTGCGACGACGGACCCGACCATGAAACACATCAGCATTCGCGGCCAGCTCATAAAGCCTCTCGAGTGCATTGTCCATTCATTTCGAGCCCTGAACAACCAGCCAGACTCCCAGCATTCCGATCAGGACGGAGATGGCGTAGCGAAACTGACGGATCGACAGGCCCAGGAGGATGCGTTCGCCGAGCACCGTACCGATCAGCACACCGACAGTGGCAACGCTCAGGGGCTCAATCAAAGACTGCAGCACGCCGCCCGCCTGCCAGACGTAAATCGGCGTCCGGACGAGATCGACCATCATCGCCGTCGCCGTTGCCGTCGCCACGTAACGCACCGGCGACAGCGACAACGAAAGCATCGCTGCCGCGCGCAGCCCGCCCTGGTTGCCGGCGAGTCCGCCGAAGAGACCGGACAGCAGCCCGAGCACACCGATCACCGCGCCCCTGACGCGCAGGCGTGACGGCAGATCCACGATCGTCGCGACCGCCGTCGAGAGGAGCAGTAAACCGAGGATCAAGGTCAGCGCGGCGTTGGAGAACCGCGTGTAGAGCAGCGCGCCGATCAGGCCGCCCGCGGCGCTCAGGAGGCCGAAGCTTCGTACGACGGTCCAGTCGATGTTCGATCGCAGCCGCCAGCAGCGAAGCGCTGTCGCCGCTGCATGCGGAATCGCGACCGCGGCCACTGCCGTTGCCGTTCCGAAGCTTGCCGCGAGCAATGGGGTGAGCAGACTGCCGATGCCGAAGCCGGCCACTGCAGCGGTGCTGCCGCTCAGTACGGCCAGGGCGAACACACCGAGGAGGAAGATCAGTGCCCAACTCCCAATCACCAACTCCCAATACGAACCGGAGACGGTTGGAAGGTGGAAGTTGGGAGTTGGGAGTTGCGAGTCGACAAGCGGTCTCTATTCAACCGGCTGACCGAACCCGAGGACGTAGCCATCCCGATCGCGAACGGCGAATTCCAGCATGTTGTACGCCGGCTGCAGCATCGGTCCGTAAACGACAATCGCTCCCCGGTTTTTCAGTTCGTCGTGTAGCGCATTCACATCACGCACCCAGAAAAACGCGTCCCACGTGCCTCCCTGCCGCTCGTTCGGGCTGATGTCACCCGAGACGCGTCGAAGCATGATGCAGTGACCGTCGCGACTGACCATCGCAAATTCGGCAGGTGTGCCGGCGATGTACTCACGCGCGAAGCCGAAGATGCGCTCATAGTGCACGACCGCCTGTTCGACATCGGAAACCGGAAAGTACGGCGCGCCGCGCAGCAACTGTGGAGTCGCCATCACTTCCCGCCTGTCTTCTTCTCGTTCTCGAGGCAGATGAATTCCATCAATTGCGTATTCGGCAACAGCGTGACTTCGACCCTCGTACCCCACGTCTTCGTATATGCCTTCGCATCGTCAATGGTGATGCCGATGTCCATGTGCCCGAAATCTTTCCGGTGAAACTTCGTTGTAACGTGCAGTGCCTCAGTCGACGGCTTGCCCAGCTGGTCGAGCCAGACCCTGCCGTTGAAGCCGCCGCTCTCGACGACCAGCGTGTCGCCTTCCCATGTGGCCGTGGAGTATCCATGCCACGTTGGCGCAACGTCCGGGTGCGGCACGAACCGGCGCCCATCCATGAAGGCTTGCCACCAGAGATTGAAGGCTTCATGGATGAAGAACACGACTTTCGGCGTCTGCACGATCTGCCAGGGCGCCGGCGCGAGCAGCACCTTCGGGACACCTTGCGGCAGGCAGTTGGCGTCCGGTTCTTCTCTCCAGAACTTTCCGGCTGCACGCTCGTCGTAGAGCGCTTTGGCCCAGGGCTGGAACGGGACCTCGTCCTTCAGGTCCTTCGCAAGATTCCTCAAGTAACCCGTCGGCGGGTTCCAGATGCCGGAGAGATCCGGCTTGCCGTCGGGCAGTCGCGGCGCGGGGGCAGACAAATTCGGTTTGCCGTCAGGCGTCCGCGGAATGCCAGGAGGCGGGATATTCGCCCACTGCGCGAACGCCGTGGACGAGACAGACAGGATGCACGCGACTTGAAGGAGTCTTCTCATGCCGGCCTCCAATCCGCCACTACTCTATCCCGACTTCAGGTCAAGCCATTCGCTCCCACAACAGCACGTACTCGAGGGTCCGGCCACCGACCTCAATGGGAGGCGTGGACAGTCTGAGATGCCCTGCATTTTCGAACGAGTAGCGACGGACCAGGTCTATGCCGATCCAATTCGGGAACGAGGCGCCCGTGACATGGTGCGTCACGTTGCTCTGCGAGTCATCAATGGAGTAAGTGCCGAAATACGATACGTACCCATCAAACGCGTCACGCACTTCGGCGTCGGTACCAAGCGCGGGATCTCTCGACCCAAAGCGCGTGCGATCGGTCCTCATCAACTGCGCGGACATATTGCCGGCCGCGTCATAGAACAGTTGACCAGTCGCGCGTTCACCAAACGGGTAGAAGATTTGTCCGGTCGAGTCGCGAGCTTCGCATGACAGCAATCGCCACGCGCCGACGAATCTCAATCCTGTTTCCTCTTGCGTCACTGCCGCGCCGCCTCCGATTAGCTCGCACCGACAAGTATCTGAGTCGCACCGACACGTATCACTTCGTAGACTTCGCTTCCTCGCGTCGCCACGCAAAGTAATCGTCGAGCGCTTTGATCTGCGTCATGTTGGGCACGGGCCGGGCGCTCGACTTCGTATCGAAATGCATCGCGTTCTGGCTGGTCACGGAAAAGGCTGGCCACGCGGGCAGGCCGGGTCCGTTCGGATCGCCCGTCTTGGCGAAGTTCACCCAGTAGCTGCTCACGAGATCGGACATCGCCAGGTCCTCGGGCCGGGGAGGACCGGGCAGACCCAGCGCTCCGCCACTCCCGAGATTCTTGAAGACGTATCCGATTTCGGACCCGTGGTTCGCGCCATTTGATGACTGCGGCGGTCGATGATCGAAGTAGTAGACGAAGGCTTTGCCTGTGCCTTTCTGCGCCTGGAGCATCGCCCACGCCCACGTGGACCACGCAAATACCGAATCGCGGAAGATGTCCCTGCTCGCTTTGGCGGCTTCTTCAGTGGTCGCGTGAGGATAGACCGCAAGAATCGCGTCGGCGTGCTTGCCGTAACTCGGGCGAACAAACGATTCGAACAGCGCCGCGGTCGCTCCCGGCGGAGCGAACAGCGCGCCCTCGTCGGAGTTGGTGCCGATCAGGATCGGCGTGTCGTTGAAGCGCTTCACCAGATAAAGCTCGTACTGATCGCCGGGCAGCACGTCACCGTCGAAGACGGGCCAGAATCCGCCCTGCAATCCGGGGCCGAGAGCCGCTTGAAGTTTCTCTGCCGGGAGCTCACGCGCGGCCTTCAAGTCGCTGGCGCCAAGCTTGGCGAGGAAGGCCTGACCCGATGCTTCCGCAAACTTGAGCGGCGGACCGCTGACACCGCCTTCGTTCGCGAAACGTGGTGGGGCGAAGTTGCCGCCGCTCTCCGAGATGGCGCGCTGGAACAGACCCTTCGCCGCGGGCGAGGCAGCCAGCATGCTGACGGCGATGCCGCCGGCAGACTCGCCGAAGATGGTGACGCGAGACGGATCGCCGCCAAACTTCGCGATGTTGGCTTTCACCCACTGCAGACCAGCGATCATGTCCTGCACACCGTAGTTTCCAGACCCCTTCCCGCTCTCTTTACTGAGCTCAGGATGTGCGAGGAAACCGAAAACACCCAACCGGTACGCAACGCTGACCAGGACGATACCTTGCTCGGCCAGCCGCGTTCCGTCGTAGGCCGGAACACTTGTCATCCCACCGACGAAACCGCCTCCATAGATCCAGACCATCACCGGCAGCTTGTCGCCCGGGGTTTTCGCCGGGGTCCAGACGTTGAGGTACAAGCAGTCTTCGCTGATCGGCGCGGACGTACCGAAGATCTTCGCGAAATTCGCATCCTGCATGCAGCTCGCACTGTACTCAAACGCCTGCTTCACGCCGGTCCACGGCTTTACGGGTTGCGGCGCCTTCCAGCGCAACGCCCCGACCGGCGAAGCGGCGAAGGGAATCCCTTTGAATGAGACGATGCCGTTGGCGACAACGCCCGAGACTTTGCCACCGGTGACATCCACGTCTTTGACTTGAGCGCTCGCCGGTGGAACGATCCACAAACTCACCCCGGCCATCGCCACGCACAACGACAGCTTCGTCATGGGCTCACCTCTCTCGTCACACGCTACACGGAAATGGAATCCGCACTAGAGACATCGCACCGACAAGCGCAGGACAAATCGCACTGACAAGTAGCGGGATCGCACCGACCAAGCAGATAACCAATCGCACCGACACGCATTAGAAAGATCGCATCGACCAGCGTCAGAGCGATCGCACCGATGATCGAAGAAGAGATCGCACCTACGTGAGTTGCGAGATTTCCTGATAGAGATACGCCGACGCGATGATGCCGCTGTGGAAGTTGCCCAGGTCGAGCCGCTCGTCCGGCGCGTGCGCATTCTCGTCGGGCAGCCCCACACCGAATAACACGCTGGGCAGGCCCAGCTCCTGCTGAAAGGTCGAGACGACGGGAATCGAGCCGCCTTCGCGGTTGAAGACCGGCGCCTGACCGAAGCCCTGCTCGATCGCGCGGCCGGCAGCGCGCACGTACTTGTTGTCGAATTCCGTCATCCACGGCTTGCCGCCGTGCATGCGCGTGATCTTCAGCTCGACCGTCTTCGGGCAGACCTTCTGCAAGTACGCCTCGAAGAGATCGCCAATCTTCTTCGGGTCCTGGTCGGGCACCAGCCGCATGCTGACCTTGGCCATGGCGGTCGCCGGCAGCACGGTCTTGGCGCCCTCGCCCGTGAATCCTGACAGCAGTCCATTCACCTCGAACGTAGGGCGCGCCCAGACACGCTCGAGCGTCGAGTAGCCGGTCTCGCCAAACAGCTTCGGGGCGCCGAGCTCCTTCCGGTATTTGGTCTCGTTGAACGGCAGCTTCTTCCATTCCGCCCGCTCCGCATCGCTCAACTGACGGACATCGTCGTAGAACCCGGGAATCTTGATCCGGCCGCTGCGGTCCTTCATCTGCGAGAGGATGTTCGCGAGCACGAAGCCAGGGTTCGCCACCGCGCCACCGAACGAGCCGGAGTGCAGATCGCTCTTCGTGCCGCGCAGATCGATCTGGAAGTACGTCAGTCCGCGTAGCCCGTAACAGATCGACGGGATGCCGCGATCGAACATCGGTGAATCGGAGATGACGACAACATCGGCCGCGAGCTCCTGTTTGTGCGATCGCACGAAGTCGTCCAGGTGAACGCTGCCGACTTCCTCCTCGCCCTCGATGAAGAACTTGATGTTGAGCGGCAGGCTGCCGTTCTTCTTCAGATGTGCCTCGACCGCCTTGATGTGCATGAACACTTGGCCCTTGTCGTCAGCGGCGCCGCGCGCGTAGATCTCGCCGTCGCGCACCGTCGCCTCGAACGGAGGACTGGTCCAGAGATCGACCGGATCAACCGGCTGCACGTCGTAGTGCCCGTAGAACAGGATGGTCGGCTTGCCCGGGGCGTTGAGCCAGTCGCCGTAGACGACGGGATTCCCGGGCGTGTCGATCAGCCGCACGTTCTCCATGCCGACCTGTCGCAGCGCATCCGCCGTCCACTCGGCGGCGCGCCGAACATCGGCGATGTGCGCGGGCAGCGCGCTGATGCTCGGAATCGCGAGGTACTGCTTGAGCTCCTCGACGTACCTGTCACGGTTGACGTTGATGAAATCGACGACCTGATTCATGGCTCAATGATATGCCACGCGTCTCCGCGCCGCCGCGCGCGTCCATCGCGTTCGAGCTTCACGAGGTGCGCGAGTACAGTCTCACGCGCGACCTGGAGCAGGCTGTCCTTGAGGCCGCGGTAGATCACCGGCACCAGCGCATCCGGTGTCGCCTCTCCCTCTCGCAATGCCGCCAGGATCTGCTCTTCGCGCTCGCGCCGATGTTCGAGGTATCCGCGGAGGACCTCGTCGGGGTCGTCGATGACGGGGCCGTGCGCCGGAAGCAGACGCGCCGGCTTGAGCGCACGGACCCGCTCGAGCGACGCCAGATAGTCGGCGAGGTCGCCTTGCAGGTTCGGCGGAATATAAACAGTTGTTCCCTTCACCGCGAGGTCGCCGGAAAACAGTGTCCGCGATTCCTCGTGCCAGAAACACAAGTGGTCGGGCGCATGACCCGGCGTGTGCACCGCTCGCAGCCGACCGTCGCCCACTTCGATGATCTGCCCGTTTTCAATCGGTTCCCACCTCGCCGGCCAACGGCCATCGCGCTCCGGCCACGGCATCTTCAGGAATCGCGCGCCCCGGTAACGCTGCGCGAGCGCAACCACGCCGGAGGCGTGATCGACATGTGCGTGCGTCACCAGCACCTGCACGAGACGCGCGCCGGCGAGCGCCTCCTCCAGCGCCGCAAGGTGCTGAGGCTCACCCGTTCCGGCATCGATGAGCGTCGTGATACGCCCCGGGATGAGCCACGTCCAGTTACCTCCACCCGTCATCGGGCCGGGATTGAAGGCGTGAACCGCAATCGGCTTCATGGGGTCAGACCCCCTGAGTCATCGTGTATCAAGGGGTCTGACCCCTTGATCGACTCGGTTCAACCAGATGGACAGCGCGAAGTAATAAGCAGGAAACGCGAGCGAGACCCACATGACCGCCCGCGATACCGCCGGATACTGCCACAGCATCAGCAACATCAACGCGGACCAGATCCCACCCGTCACATTCGTGAAGAGCCGCAGAACCGGCGTCCGGGATGGGTACACGTATCGAATCGGAATGAACACCAGGATGACGAAGGTGGCCAACACCGCCGCATTCACTGACGAGGGAAATCCGGCGACCAGCAGATAGAACACGACGATGTTCCAGTAGGACGGGAAGCCGGTAAAGAAGTGGTCAGTTGTTTTGGCGTCGCGGCGACTAAACCCGTACCCACTCGATAAGAGCATCGCTGCTGCAATGCAGATCGTCCACTCACCAGGCACGAGCACAGCACGCCAGACGAACAACGCGGGAACGAACACGTAGGTCAGGTAATCGACGACATCATCCAGCTTGCCACCGTCGAACCACGGAATCCGTTCGGCGACACGTGCGCGGCGAGCAAGAAAGCCGTCGGTGGCATCGATGACGACCTGGAGCCAGAGACAGAAGAACGCGGCGCGGTAGTTGAAGTCGATGACGGAGCGCGTGGCGAGCAGCGCGAGAAGTAGTCCGCTCGCCGTGTATGCGTGGACGAGCCAGGCTCCGATCACAGCCGCCGAACGGCGTTTGGAAAATCGCGCCAGACGGGGACGCCACAGAAGTGAGAGCCCTCGGTGCAGCGCGGCGAAATCAAGCCGTTGCGAATGACACAGGGCGGGCCGATGTAGCGGCCGATGCGCGGGTG
>Ga0075418_10003574_pt1 | contig 17735 bp, 13 predicted proteins | sample SoiMetdeltSBSDD2_FD_81776 | JGI IMG/M metagenome (GOLD analysis project Ga0075418, IMG submission 81776) | Bulk soil microbial communities from a Populus tree surrounding site in Tennessee, USA - Soil MetaG P. deltoides SBSDD2 | ecosystem: Environmental > Terrestrial > Soil > Tree plantation... | reverse complement strand
TCAGGGTCGTAGTAACGCGATTGATAGTAATAAAGCCCCGTCTCAGCATCATACGGCTGACCCGTAAAGCGGCTCGTGAACGAAGGCCAAAAGGAGAGTGAAAAACGCTCGCTGCCAAAGGCCCGGTAGCCGTATTGCTGCGAGACCAGCGACCCACTTTGATCGGTCATCAGGCTGGAGGAGCCAAGGTGGTGGTAATGGGAGATCTCGAGGCCGCCAGTTAAAAACAGCGCCAACAGAAGGAGCACACAAGCGGACTTGTGAATCCCCTTTGATGTAATCTGACCCTTGCGCGACACGACCCTCGTACCAACCCCTGCACTCCGCAGCGATGAAGAACGCCAAAGTTGCATACGCGCCAGCACAGTCTGCGTGCCGCTGATTTCCTTCACGCCACTTGCCGGGACGCGGCTGATTCGGGAAAGAGAAGTGCTCGAAGGTTGCGTTGAAGCTCGCCGACAGCTCCTTCATCCGTTGTGAAGCACTTCGTGGATGCTTCAATTCGGACCACCGTTGGCAGAGGATTGGAGACTCGAAGCCACTGAGCTTGCTCAACCGCAACTTTGTTCGCTTTCGTCAACTGCCAAAAAGGTTCACCAAGCCACATCACCGCTCCGACCACTTCATAATACCCAGCGCGGAGCAACCGCCGACCAGGATTACCTGAAATGTCTATGATCGTTTGTTCCAGCGGGGGCGGCAGCTCGTTGGACTTCTTGGGAAGGTGCTCATAAGGCTTTCCCACCGCCGTGTATTGAAGCGGGTCGTGGGCATTCTGCCAATGCTCGTATTCGACATCTGCCAGCCACCCCATGACGAAGTTCGGATTGCCAATGAACCAGCCCGCCCATTTGTCCCAAGCAGAGCGATGCTCGCCAGTGGCTTTGATTCCAAGGAAGTCCAACTGGAAGTTGCGAACCGAGCCAAGATCAAACACAAACCCACGGCCAACCAAGTTGAACGTTTTCCGGCCGACTCTTTTCAAGCGTGGCCAAACCTCGGCCAAATCGACAGGCTTTTCATACAACTCGAATGCAGTGGACGGAACGTGCCGTTCAGCGAGCTCCGCCTGAATGGACCTAAGCGCAAACTCGGCATCGAGAGTTCCGTGCTTGAAGACGATGGTGAGTTCTTCGGCAGCCATATTACGGAAACTCCTTAACCATTACATTGACTCCATACTTTTGACCGTAGCGGATCAGTTGCTGGGCAGCACCTGCACCGCCCGGTTGAACTCTTATGTCGAGAATCATGCTGGCCGGATTGCCGTTCACACTTGCGCCGCGAGTCCCAAGGTTCTGAATGTGCGCTTGCATCCGTTGAAGCCACGTTGAGCCAGTCGTATTAACCGTCTTGAGGCTCACTAGGTTGTTGCCCTTTTGGAAGTCGATAAGGGGAAATCTTCCGTTATTGAGTTGGCCTGCTCGAAACCAACCGCTGTATTCAGTCGCAGCGAGTCGGCTTTCAATCGTCGTTCCGCGGGCAATTCCTCCCAATTGCCACACACTACTCTTTGCGACCCGCGGTACAACAAACGCCGCGCCCACCCGCCCCGCTGCGGCCGTCCTCGCGATTGGCCCGATCTCTGGAATAGCCATGAGGGTGATCGAGGCGACATTGATCAGGGTGTCTTCCAGGGCTTGTGCAGGCCGTGCCTTCCATTTTTGTAGAAACGATGCTTGTTGGTATGGATCGATGCTGCTGGGGCTGCCGGCCAGCACATCGTTCATGTCAGGAAAGCCTAGTTGCCTCCAGTGCTCATTCCAGTCATAGGCGCGAGTGCCGCCACCCCAACCCATCCCCAGCCAATCACGCCCCGCTCCAAACCCGAGTAATCCACCGGCGTCTGGGGGCAAAAAATGGGGCATCCCAAAAGACCCGTAACGGGCGGTGTAACTCGGTGAGTAGAGGCCCCACGTCGATCCCTGTTCCCCGTGGCCCGTCGGATCCACGTACTTCAACGGATTGTTTAGCACATACGAATAGCGATTGAGACTTTGCGAGCTGTCCGGGTTCGGCACGATGCTGTCCGGCTGGATGAACCGGCCCAACTCAGGGTCGTAATAACGCGACTGATAATAATAAAGCCCTGTCTCCGCATCGTAAGGTTGGCCCGTGAAGCGGCACGTGAACGAGGGCCAGGAAAGCGCGAAACGTTCGCTGCCAAAGCACCGGTAGCCATATTGCTGCGAGACCAGCGAACCATTGTAGTCGGTCATCAGGCTGGAGGAGCCCAGATGGTCGGCATGGTAATAGTAAACCTCGCCGCCGTCGGCCGAGAACGTCACAATCCGCTTGCCACCGGCCTGCACGTGACAAAGTATCCGCCACCCGCCCTCCCGTTCATAGATGTCATCAATCCAAACTGTCTCTCCCGCAAACGATGTCTTGCGGACCCGCTCCCCATCGTCGTTATAGAAGTAATAGATGTCGTTAACCTGCCGCAGGCGACTCTCCACGTCGTAAGCCAGCGCTTGCCCGTTGCGCGAGGTCATGTTCCCGGCCGCGTCGTAGCCATACACCCTCCCGTTGGCGTTCGACACGGCGTGCGGCCGCAAATCGTAGACGTACGCGCCCGCCCCCATTTCCTGGTTGAGCGTGATGTTGCCGATGTTGTCGTAGTTGAAACTCGTGGTCAGGCCTTCCCGCGTGTAGGACTTCAACCGGTAGAGACCGTCGTAGGTGATGTTCTGAAGCGAATCGCACGCGTTCCCGAGGTTCACCGCGTCGGCGATGCTTGTGACGTTGGCTACAGCATCGTATTTGTAGGAGAGGTCCTGGATCGGTACGGCGCCTGCCCGTGTGGTTTGAATTCGAGAAAGGCGGCGCGACAGCGGAAAGTAACTGTATGTCGTCGTGGTCTGGCTGTTGTTGCGCCATTTGACTGTGGCGATCTGATCATGTTCGGTAAAAGCCGTCGCCTCGTAAAACACCTGTGGACCAAACGGACTTGATAATGCCTCCACCTTCTTCAGGTGGGTGGCGGTATCGTACGAGTACTTGACTTGGGCAATATTGCCGGGATAGGTGATGCTGCTTACGCGGTCAGCGTCGTCGTAGGTGTACTCCGTTATAAAGGTTTGGCCCGTCGCATAGAAGCCCCGCTCCTTCTTGAGCACACGTCCCCGCACGTCGTAGCTGAAACGCTCGGTGCCGGCCGTGTCCCAGATGCGATAAAGCTGGCCCTTGTACACCGTGAACGCCGGGTCATCACTCACATCGTAGTCGTACAAGACGATATCCGTGATCGACCAGTCGTTAACGGCGGGATTCCAGGTATAAAGGTACTTGTCCGTTAAGCGGCTGAGCATGTCGAGAGTGTAGACGTAATCAATCCGCCTGCCGGCTGGATCGATCTGCATCGTCAAACGTCCCGCGTCGTCATAGAAGTATTCCCAATATCCCATATCGGGGTCTTCCATCCAGCTTTTCCGGCCAGCCGTGTCGTAGGAGATTTGGGTCTGGTTCAGGTGAGCGTCATCGACCACCACCAGGTTGCCCACCTTGTCATAGGTATACGAAGTCTGAATGTTGCCCGTTTCAACCACGTGCACGGCGCGACCATAGGCATCCAGGCGCGAGACTTCGCTGTTGTTTTTTGCATCTGTGCTCGTGACTGCCCATGGATTACTTCCCTCGCGATAAACTGTCGTAGAAGGGCCAGTGGGAGAGTCGGCATCACCAACTGGCGGAGTAATGATCGAAGGACGGCCCAGCGGATCGTACTGCGTGCGGGTGCGCGGCTTTGTTGCATCACGCTGGTTCGGAGCGCTCGCAAGCACAAAGTACTGGCGCGACTGATATTCAGTGTTTCCACGGGCGTCGTAAAATGTATCGACGGCGCGAAAACGGGCGTTTCCACTACCATCCGGTTCGGCCTCCACAAGAGTGCGAATCGGGCGTCCAAGACCGTCCGAATACACATAGGTTACGTGACCATTGGTATCTGTCGCGTCATTGACGCTATGTTTAACATAGTTGAAGCTTTGAGGGCCGGCGCCGATGCCCCCGAGAGCATAGCTGTAGCTTTCCTTCCACAGGTTTGTGGCCTGATAAGGCTCTGTGGAGATACATTTGCCAGTGAGGCGGTACAACTTGTCGTACGTAAAGGCAGTGACCAGGCCTTTGGGATCCGTAGAGGACAACAGCGCACCCGATCGAGGATCGAAAGTTTGACTCGACGTCGAATAAGAGGCCGTGACCTGTGTCTGAGGGAAGATCTGGTTGGCGTCGTAGGTAATACCCGTAAAAACGCCGGCAGCATCAACAGAGCAAGAGACGTTGCCATATTGGTCGTATGTAAAACTGCTCACGGTTGCGTACCGGCCCTCGGTATTGATCCAGACTTCGTTGGTCAAAGGCGCGCCAGTCTGCTGGTTGTATGTAAACCGGCTATACCTCTGCAGTCCCGCGCCGGATGAATGCGCCGTGATCGAGACCACCTGCGGCTTGTCTATGATGCGAGTGTTTGTGAGTTGGGCGTAAAACGCGTGCGTGAAAACCGAGTCGTTCTGGATGTCGACAAATGAATGCGACGCTGCAACCACATTGGTAACCTCGCCAAGATCGCTTTCCTTCTCCAGATTTCCCGTCGCAGTATCGTACTCAAACAGCTTTGCGCGTGAGCGCGAGTACTGCTGTTGTCCAGCAACTTGCGGATCAAAATCGGTGGTGATCGTTTGCGAAACGTAAGGAAAAACCCACCCGTTCGCATGCAACACCGCCTCCTCAATTTTGTTAAGCGTCCGCGAATAAAGTTTTGCGTCGCTACCCCACACTTCGATGCAAAATGGCATGCCTTTCTTGGCTGCTGAGTCTGCGTCCTGATACTCTCCTTCCGCCGCGAAATCACGACCGCCCCCCTGGTGGAACATGGTGATGGTTTTGGTGCCGAGCGGGTCGATCACTTCGCTGCGCGCGAAACCTCGGAATTCCCGGGTGTCGGCATCGTGAAAACCGTTTGTGTAGCTGTAAGTCGTGGTTTGGGGGCCGTCCAATCCGCCGTTTAGGGTGACCGTGGCGACAGTTTGCACGACATAGGGAAGGAGAGCCTTTGCGCCCGCGGCCCACGGATCGCCGGTCCACGCGCGGTCGCGATTGTCGTAATGAGTCGAAGGCCTGTAGGTGACTTCGATACTGCCGCCGATGCCATTTCGCACCGCTTTCAGCAAATCAGGGTAGGGTCCATTGCCAAGGCGGATCTTGTCGTAATTCTGACCATCGTCATGGATGTAATCCAGGATTCCGTCTCCGTTCACGTCACGAAACACGGGTCCCCAAAGGAGGTTACCATCGAGGCCGGCAGTAACGGTGATATCCCGGCCTCCTCCAAAGCCAGTGCCTGTGTTGAATTGCACTTTCTCCACGTCCGGGAATAGCTTGTCTGGCAGCCCATCGCAGTTGATGTCAAAGAGACAATCGGGGTTAGCGCGCGAGGCGGTCAGCTCACTCTGTGGCAGCAACTGGCCCCAGTCCTCCAAATTATCAAAACCCGCCCCGTTGTTGAACTGTACGCGCCACCAACCAAGGGAGGACTCAGGTCTCCGCAAAATGCGGTCTGGAAGGCTGTCACCATTCAAATCGATCAGTGCCGTGCGTGGGCTGGCGAGATGATGATAATGCGGCTCGTTCCAACCGTTCTTCAGGACATTGGTCCAATCAAGTGGCGGGTCAAAACTCCATCCATTATCAACGCTCCACCCTTTATTGATCTGGACCCGAAAATCATACGGGGCCACCATCCTGGCCAGAACGCGGTCTGGAAGCCCGTCCGCATTCATATCCGTGAGGGTTACGCGGGTGAGTGCCGCTTCACCGTCGATGTTCGATGCTGTTGGGGCTCCCCAGCGAGCAAGGACCCAAGAGTCGGGAGGATTAAAAACGCCGCCCCAATTTGTTGCAGGCAAAAATCCCAGACCAGTGCCAAACCGGACCCAAAAATTCGCATACGGAGGCGCCGCTCTTGAGACGCGATCCAGATACCCGTCGCCATTGATGTCTAACAAATCTGCAACCGTCGCGACATAACTTTCAGGACCGTCCCACTGCAGGAAAACTGGGCTTCTCGGAGCCAGATCCTCAGACGGCGTGGTATAGATGGGGGCCCAGCCTCGTTCCTGACTGTGCAGCCCACCGAAACCGGCCATCCCACCACTTCGATTAGCGCGCACCATGAACCGATTCTCGTTGGTATTGGACTCCAGAGTTCTCTCAATGATGTCCGGGAGCGCGTCACCGTCGATATCAAGAAATTTCCGGTACCATCCATAACTACCGCCCAGGCCTCCGTTGTCATCCACCTCAACGGGTAAGTCCAAGTTCGCCCAGGACGATTGCCCACCAAAACCGAGTCCTTTTTCCTGATATTCGAACATGACTGGAGGCAGTGTGGCTGTAGCGTCGGATCCCTGCTCATCAATGCGAGTCAGCAGCGACCGCCCGGTACTCGGCGAGTTAGTGTACCCGAGAATGTATTTGCGAACCTGGTCCTGCCCCACCTTGGCAACAATCTCTTTCAACCGTTTGGCTGTGGTTACCCGGAAACCGCCAATGTAACTGAAAGTGACATCCAGACGGTCATCCTCCCAGACGAACTCAACGCTGTGGGTGTACGGAAAATTCGTCCGGCCGTTGTACCATATTTTCTGCGGGTACCGCTGCATCTGGTTAGTGAAGTACTCGATCAGGGTTAAATTGCTGTTCGCTGTCTGTATGCGTTCGAGGTTCCAGAGAAACGTTTTGTCGAATTGGGACACCGACGGCTGCATTCGCGGATTTACGAGGCCGGGCAGAAAGGTGAATTTGTTGCCGCTCTTGTCGTAAACTACCCACCCGTCCGATTCGCCCGCGGTGAATGTGAGGAATTCGCGGTCGCTCGCGGCCCGGTATTCGCCGTTTCCAATTGAAACCAACCGATTGTTGATACCTTGAAAAGAGAAGACGAAGCCTTTGGCGTTATCGTATGAAGTGGCGATTCCATTTTGCCAATTCAAAGGCACCCCGTAGCGTGTTTCCCTTTGAATTACGCCGAGGTCGAGTGCCCAACCGACTCCACACCAGCCGTTCCCGCTCCCGGAACCGTAAACGAGGCTGATTTTCGGTTCCGAGCCCTGCCGAGCCGGTGCAACTCGAATCGGGAATCTGTATTGGAATCGTCCAGTGAAGGTATCGGTTTGGAAGTCGAGGGCGCCGGCAGGTGAAGACGGTTCCGGGGGAGCGGGCGAAGTGCTGGCATGCTTATAAATGTCAGCCGTGTACGCTGTGCCCGCAACGAACGAGAGCGCCAGGGCGCGTATGAACGTGCTCACTTGGCGATGTTTGTTGAGATTACAGTTCCGGAGGCAGCTAACCGATTGGACTTCGCGAGCCATTGTTCACGCGAGTCGATCTTTCCGTCCCCGTTTTTGTCCATGGACAAGATAAAGGCTGTCCTCTGGTTCTCTGCATGCGTCTGCAGTGCTTTGCGCTCGTCAGGGTCGAGCACACCGTTCTTGTTTAGATCGTATTTCTCGAACCAGACGGGCTTAGGCGTGGTCTTGGGTTTTGTGTCTACGTTCGTTGCGAGTTGTTGCGCTTCGGCTCCGATGCAAAGCGCGCTTATACCGCCCAGAAATAGGATTACTCTGTTCATTGTATGTTGCTCCAAGTGGCTAAGTTCATCATAAGTTAAGCAAACTACTCCAACCATTGTCAATCTTACGTCGAAAAATTTGGCAGAAAGTTTCATGCGAATTTTCTCGCCGTAATTCCTCTTTAGTTATGGCGCGAGACTACTCAAGGTCACTACGGATCGGTCCTGAATATCGTACACTTGTCATCGTTTCACCGGAAAGCTACTTGCTGTGCGACTCGCAAGCATCTGCGGGATCATCACATTAGCCAGTTTTTCTCGTGCGCAACTGCAAACCTCAATGACGTGGCGGAAACTCGTCAACGCAATCGCATTGAAAAGTGATTCGCTTCTGTGTTTCATGTGCGTAATGAACAAAGTGCGTCTTGGGATCGCTGGCCTCGGAAACATAGGCAAGTTCCACGCCGATTACCTCTTGCAAGGCAAGGTCAACCGCTGCGAGTTGACCGCCGTCAGCAGCACCTCCCCTGCCCGCCTCGAAACTTATCGCCAACTCAAGACCTTCGAGAGCACGGAGAAGATGATCAGTTCCGGCGCGATCGATGCCATTCTCATTGCCACGCCGCATTATCAGCACACCACGTTCGGCATTGCTGCGTTGCAACACGGTGTTCACGTGCTCGTTGAAAAACCGATTTCAGTTCACAAAGCCGATTGCGAACGGCTGATTGCCGCGCATAAAGACAAGAAAGTCATTTTCGCGGCCGTCTTCCAGCAGCGCGCCGAACCGAAGTTCAAAAAGATCAAATCCCTGCTCGACAACCGCGAACTCGGCGAAATCACCCGCGTGAATTGGATTATCACCGATTGGTTTCGCACCGAAACCTACTACTCCAGCGGCGGGTGGCGTGCGACCTGGAAAGGCGAAGGCGGCGGTGTGCTGCTCAACCAATGCCCCCATAATCTCGATATGCTCATCTGGCTCGTCGGCGCGCCCTCGAAGGTGCGCGGGTTTTGCCAGCTCGGTCGGTTTCACAACATCGAAGTCGAAGACAACGTGACCGCGTATCTCGAATGGCGCAATCACGCCACGGGCGTATTCATCACTTCCACGGGTGAAGCGCCGGGCAGCAACCGTTTTGAAATCGTCGGCGAGCGCGGGAAGATCGTTGTAGAGAATCAAAAAATTTCCTTCACGCGCAACGAAAGCTCGATGTTCGACTTCAGCAAAACCAGCAAGGCCGGTTTCGCCAAGCCCGATGTCTGGAACATCGACGTGCCCTACGACAGCACCGCCGGCCAGCATCAATTGCTTACGCAGAATTTCGTGGACGCGATCCTCGACGGCGCGCCCCTCATGGCACCAGCCTCCGAAGGCATTCACTCCGTTGAACTCGCCAATGCGATCCTTTATTCTTCCCTCGAAAACCGCACGGTCGAGATGCCGCTGGACAGCGCGGCCTATGAGGCGAAGTTGAAACAATTGATTGCCGAATCGAAGTTCGAAAAGAAAGTCGTCGCCGCCACCGCGGGCGAAGACTTCGCAAAATCATTTAACCGATAACCGCATATGTACTTAAGTGGAATTGCAGACGAGGCCGGCGCGTCGATCGATACGCAGATTCGCGCGACGAAAGAGCTTGGCTGGAAATTTATCGAGGCGCGCTCGGTCGAGGTTCAGGGATTCGAGAAAGCAAATATTCACGACATCCCCGACAAAGCTTTTGAGATTGTCGTCGACAAACTGAAGTCCTCCGGCGTTGGAGTAAACTGTTTCGGCAGCACCATCGGCAACTGGAGCAAGAAAATCGAAGATCCTATCGACATCACGCTCGCCGAAGTGAATCGCGCCATCCCGCGCATGCAGCGGCTCGGCACGAAGTTCGTGCGCGTCATGAGTTACAAACCCCGCGACGAAGAAGACCAGTTGGAGCAGGAGCGCTTCCGCCGCATGCGCGAAGTCACCAAACGTTTTCTCGATGCCGGCATTCAGCCCGTCCACGAGAACTGCATGAACTACGGTGGCATGGGCTCGCCCTTCGCATTGCGCCTCCTGGAAAATGTTCCCGGCCTGAAGTGGGTCTTCGATACCGCCAACCCCATCTTCAACGACGATCGCAGCAAGCCCAAACCCTGGTCGAAACAAGATCCGTGGGAGTTCTACACGAAAGTCAAACCGTGGATCGTCCACGTGCACATCAAAGACGCCCGCTGGAATCCGGCGAAGAACGACGCCGACTACAAATTTCCCGGCGAAGGCGACGGTGCCGTGCGCCCCATCGTCAAGGACCTTCTCGTCAGCGGTTACGACGGCGGCTTCTCCATCGAACCGCATCTCGCCGTCGTGTTCCACGACGCCAGCGTCACGGCTTCCGCCGACGCCCAATACGACACCTACGTCGAATACGGCCGCCGCCTCGAGAAACTCATCAAGTCCGTGCAGGGTGAAGTTGCCTCGCAAGCTCGGTAGTGCAACTCACCATCGATTTCCTCTTGTCAGGCAACCGGGCTCGCGGGAGAGTTGTTCAGTAAAGGAGTTTGTATGAACGAATTGGCTGAGAAGGAATGTGTGCCGTGCAAGGGTGGCGTGCCGCCGTTGAAGGGCAAGGCGTTGCAGGATTTGAGCAACAAGCTGGGCAACGGCTGGCGGGCCGTCCAGGAGCATCACCTCGAGAAGGAGTTTACCTTCAAGGATTTCCGCGAGGCGCTCGATTTCACGAACCGCGTCGGCGAGATTGCCGAGTCACAAAACCATCACCCCGACATTTACCTCGCCTGGGGCAAAGTCAAGGTAACGATCTGGACGCACAAAATCGACGGCCTGACCGAAAGCGACTTCGTGTTCGCCGCCAAAATTCAACAGGCCCACCCGGCCTGATTTACCGGACTGCCTGTTTTCGGGACGCAGTGCCCGGGTCCTGGACGTCGCCAATGCGGATAATCGTCGTGTCGCCTAGAGAAACGCCCGGCGTCTTCAGGGCCTGCTTGAAATCGATCTGTTTGGTTTCGGTTTTTTCAGGCCGTTCGCTCTTTTCGCTCCCGGTCTTCTTTGGGGTGTCTTCCATGCGCACCCGGTAGTCCCCCGCCTCGTTAACCTCCAGAAAACCGTCCATCTCCATGCGCCGAAGGATCGGGCGTGCCCAAAGCCGATCGTCCTTGTAGCGGCGGCCTTTGCCGAGCCTTTTCGAAATATCAACCACCGAAACAAATTCGTCCGGAAAGTCGTTCAGCAACTCAATAATTCGAATTTCGTCCGCGTTCATAGCTTCAGTTCTCTATCGGTCGATTTTCGACTCGGCTTTACTGCTGGCAGGCGGCGTTGCCCGGCTGGCAACAAATATTCCAGCCAAAACCACCGCCCCGCCAATCCATTGCCCCAGAGTCAAGCGCTCGTTTAGCACAACCCACGCCAGCAGAGCGGCCAACAGGGGTTGCAGGAGCAACATGATAGACGAAATCGACGCCGGTAAATGGCCCAATGCGAAAGCAATTAAGGTCTGGCCGGCAAGGTGGCTGACCAGGCCCAGCGCGATTACCGCCAGCCAACCCTTCGCGCTCCCCGGAATCAGGAGCTCTCGCGACAGCACTGCGATCAACAGCAGCGAGAGGCACGACACAACGCCCGACCAGGCCATGATCGTTGGCGGACTAAATTTCGCCCGCAGTTGTTTTACGGTGAGAAGGTACGCGGCGTAGAACGCGCCGGTAACGACCGCGAGCGCGTCACCGCCCCAGTGATTCGGCCGGATCTCGATCCGTCCACCCACGAGCAACGATGCGCCGGCAAAGGCAACGATCATTCCGACAATGATCGTTGCCGTGATTCTTTCGTGCAAAAAAACGCGAGCGCCGATCATGGCGAACAGCGGCGCGCAGTTGGTCAGTAGCGTCGAGTTCGCGACGGATGTGAACTGCAAGGACCAGTGCCAGAGGGCGAGGTCACCCGCGAAGAACAGACCCGCGAGGCTAAGCCACAGGAAATCGTTTGCGCTGGAGGGGCGATCTTCCGCGTCGCGGCGCGCGTGCGTGGCGGACATCCAAATCCACAGGAACGGCAGAGCGAAGAGCAGCCGATAGAACGCGGTTGCGCTCGGACCGACATCGCTGAGGCGCACGAGCACGGGCGCAAAGCCGATGCCCACAGCGCCCGCGACGATGGCCGCGAAAGCGAGGCGCGTGGCTTTGGTTGTGTTCAACGCGCGCCGGTTATACGTTGCGGGGCCGACCGGGGCAAACCCTCCGGAAAGGCCAAGTGAAACTTTACTTTTTGCGTCATGCCGAAGCGCTCGACGGGGACGACGACGCGGCGCGTCCGCTCTCGCCGCACGGGCGCGAGCAGAGCGAGGCGATGGCGAAGTTCTTATCGAAAGCGGACGTGAAATTCAGCGCGGCTTTCGCGAGCCCACTCGTGCGCGCGCACCAAACCGGCGAGATCGTTTTGCGAACGATGGGGATCGCTGGGGATGTGAAACTCCAAACCGTCAAGGAACTGCTCAACGAAACATCCGACGCGCAATGGCAGCGCTGGCTCAATTCGCTTGCGCAGGGCAAGCACGTGCTGCTGGTCGGTCACGCGCCGAGCCTCGCTGACCGCGTGCGCGCGTTGCTGCGAATCGTCGACGCCAACGCGCTCAACCTTGCCAAGGGCGCACTCGCCTGCATCGCAACCGACGACCGCCGCTCCGGCGAACTGAAGTATCTGGTCAGCCCGAAGTCACTGGGCTTGTGACACGGTCGGGGTCGCCCTCAATCCGAATTGCGTTTCCAAGCGCGACAACAGTTCGGGGATGACGCTGGGTCCGGCGATGACATTCGTTCCAACGATTAACTGCGGGAGCGACCCTTGCCTGCGGTGATAATAATTCGTTGCGTAAATACCGATGCCGAGTTGCAAATAGTCGTTCACCAATCTGTTCGTGAGGGCGGCCTGGAGTTGGTTGGTGCCGACCAATTCCGCAGCGCGTTGGCGCGCGATGGCCAGATCGGGAGGATGGTCGGGCTCGAAGAGCCAGTCGTCGAATTGCTCGTGCACGCGGCGATTGGCAACCCAGACCGCGAGCCCGAGGCGCGCGTACTCGCACGCATTGACATGCGCCGGTTGTGTTTTCGTGATGGCGTAGTTGCACGTGCTGTCAAACGGCATGGGCAAGCTCACGATGGCGAGTTCATTGCTGAACCGGTGCTGGACCTCTTTGAGCTGGTGGTGCGTGTCGCGGCAAAAATGACACGTGTAATCGAAAAGGCTGACGATCGCATGGGGCGCTGACGGCGCGCCCATCAGCGGCACCTCGTTCAGGTTGAATTTGAAGCGGCCTTCGTCGATTTCAAAGATGCGCGCTTGTAGTTTTGTGTCGCCGCTGGAAGTCACTTTGACTTCTGCCGGCCGATAGAGCGCCTGACCGGCGATGAGGACGGCGACGGCCGCGAGGCCGACTGCGGCTGAGACTCGCGCCTGCTTCGGAACGACATAAACGTCTTTCTCGCGTTGCCAGGGTTTCTCCGGCGCTTCGTGAACTGGTGCGAGATAAAGCAGGATGGCCGCAGCAACCAGACCGCAGGCGTGGGCGGCCATGCAATAGGGACACACGGATTTGATGACGAAGAGCTGCAGGCTAACAAACCAGACAACAGCGCCGATGACGACCCAGGCCGCAGGGACAAGCGCCGACCATGACTGACGTTGTTGTTGGGGAGAGGCCTTTGGAGTGAGGCGCAGGTGCCCCGCGAGCATTAACGTGTACACGAAGAAAGCGGGAACGCTCACCGGAATGCCGAACCATTTTGACCAGCGACTGTGCAGGACCTTGTCGCAGCCCGAGTCGGGGCCGCAACCGGCAACACCGCTGCCGCCAAAGGAGACCCAGCCGAGATAAACCGAAATGACCAACGCAGCCAAAAGCAGCACGCGCGCGAGGAGCAACAGGTTGCGTCCCGGTGTCTGCTGGTGTTTGCGGTGTGACATGTTGTGCCGTCGCGCTGGGTCAGTCGGCGACGTAAACGTTTTTGAGTTCGGTGTAGCCTTCGAGCGCGCTCATGCCGAGGTCGCGGCCGATTCCACTTTGTTTGAATCCCCCGAACGGGGCTTCGACGTGCACGCTGGAATGAGAGTTGATACTGAGCACGCCGCTCTCGACCGCGCGCGCGACGCGGATGGCGCGTTTGAGATCGTTGGTCCAAATCGAGCCGCTCAACCCGTAGGGGGAGTCATTGACCTCGCGAAGCATGGCCGCCTCGTCGTCGAAGGGGCGGATGCAAACGACGGGTCCGAAGACTTCCTCGCGCCAAACACGGTCGCCTGGCTCGACGTCGAGCACGACTGCGGGTTCGAGGAACGCACCTTTGGTTTGGGAGCGCGAGCCGCCGCACGCGATTTTGCGATTGCGGGCGGAGTCGACGAATTCCTCGACGCTTTTGCGCTGGCCTTCCGAGACGAGCGGGCCGATCTGCGTTTTATCGCGGGCGGGATCACCGACCTCGAGCTTGCGGGTGGCCGCCACGAATTTGTCCACGAACGCGTCGAAGATTTTGCGCTCAACAAAAACGCGGCTGCGGGCGCAGCAGTCCTGCCCGGTGTTTGCGAAGACGCTCATGGGCGAACTCGTGGCCGCGGCTTCGAGATCGCATTCGGCAAAGACGATATTCGGGGATTTGCCGCCGAGTTCGAGGGAGACGCGCTTCAAATCTTTGGCCGCGAGGGACATGATTCGTGAACCCACGGACGTCGAGCCGGTGAAGGAGATTTTGCGAACGAGCGGGTGAGTCGCAAGCGCGTCGCCAATATCGCTCCCCTGCCCCGGCAAAACCTGAAGGGCGCCGGCAGGAAGTCCGGCCTCAGCGGCGATGCGCCCGAGCAGGAGAGCCGTGAGCGGAGACTGGCTCGCGGGCTTGAGCACAACGGTGTTCCCCGCCGCGAGAGCCGGAGCGGCTTTCCAGCACGAAATCGGAAACGGAAAATTCCACGGCACGATCGCGGCCACGACGCCCATGGGTTGGCGCAGGGTGAAGTCGAACCCACCTCGACCGACAGGAATCGTTTGTCCGAAGAGGCGGGTCACGCCCCCGGCGTAATATTCAAGTATGCGCGCGCCGAGTTCGATTTCGTCGCGCGCGTCGCTGATCGGCTTGCCGATGTTGCGGCATTCGAGTTGGGCCAGTTCCTCGACGTGGGCGCGGATGCCGCGCGCGATCGCAAAGAGAATATCGGTGCGCTTGCGCGGGATGAGATCGCGCCACTCGCGAGTGAAAGCATTGTGCGCGCCTTGAACGGCGGCTTCGAGTTCGGACGGACCGGCGGCGGCGACTTCGGCGAAGACTTCTCCCGTCGCAGGATTGGTTTGCGGGATGCGCTTGCGGCTCGCGCAGTCCCGGAATTCGCCGTTGATGAAAAGCAAATGCGAAGTCATAGCGCAGCCTGATAAAGGGCCTTCAGGTCGTCGCGATTCACGGGCACCGGGTTGGTCAGGTGGCAGGTGTCAGTGTACGCCTGGGCTGAGAGGGCATCGAGTTGAGTGTCTTGAGCGCCGTGCGCGCGCAGGCCACCGGTGATGCCGATTTGCGTGAGGAATTTTTTCACGAACTCGATTGTTTTGCGATCGGCCTCGTCGGCGGGAGCGCGCATGACATCGAGACCGCACGCCGCACCGACGCGACGGTAAAGTCCGGGTTGGCGCTTCGAGTTGAACTCCATGACATGGGGAAGGCAGATCGCGTTGGCGGTGCCGTGGTGCATGCCGAACAAGGCGGAAAGTGGATGGGCCAGCGAGTGCGTTGCGCCGAGATCCTTCTGGAACGCGATACCGCCCATGGCGGCGGCGACGAGCATTTTGCCGCGCGCTTCGAGGTCTTTGCCATTTTTCACTGCTTTGGGGAGTGCGTCGACGATGTAGTGGATGCCTTCCAGGGCGATGCCGTCGCACAGCGGTTGGAAAACCGGCGACGTGAATGACTCGACGCAATGCGTGAAAGCATCCATGCCGGTGGCGGCGGTGAGGTGCGACGGGAGGTCCAAAGTGACCTGGGGATCAAGGATGACGAGCTTGGCGAGCAAACGAGGCAGGAAAATGACCGAGCGCCGTTGTGTCCCGGTGAGGGTGATTACGGAACTGCGGCCGACTTCGCTGCCGGTGCCAGCGGTAGTGGGAATGCAAACGCACCGGGCCAAGCCGCTCCAATCGTCGTTGAAATTGAATTTGGCGAGCCGGAGGTCGGGTTTTTTGATGAGGAGGCGAGAGGCTTTGCCGACATCAAGCGCGCTGCCACCGCCGAAGGCGACAACGGAATCGCACCCGGACGCCAGGAAGGCTTTCCCGGCATCGACGACGTCCTGCTCGGTAGGGTTGCTGTGAACCCCGTGGAAAAGTTCCCAGGAGCGGCCGAGATCCTGGCTGCCGAGAGTGGTCTTGAGGGTATTGAAGGCCTGGGTCTGGAGGAGGCCGGGATCGGTGACGACGAGGGGTTTACGCGCGCCCATCTGCTTGAGGCGCGTGGGCAATTCCGCGATGGCGCCGGCGCCAAAAATGGTCGCCGTCGGGAATGAGAAGCCAGCGACGGAAGCACTCATAGGTGATTAGACGGTATCAAGGAGTTAAACATGGCGCAGTAATAAAGGGGCGGCTGAAAATCGGCGTACGCCGATTTTGATTTGTTGTAAGTGGTTGGTACAGCGTAATCGAATCGGTAAGGAATCGGCGAGTACGCCGATTTTGACGATTTTGTGGAGTCAAACTGATTTGATAAGGAGGGCAGGAACGCAGGAGACGAGGAGTGGATCTCGCCGCGCCAGAAAAATCCGTACACTTTACTGCGTTAAAGTTGTAAGTGGTTGGTATCACGGGAGTAGAGAATTCACATTCGTGAAAATGGTCGGATTTGTACGGGTTTGTACGGATTTCGGAGCCGGACCAATAAGGAAGCCAAACATATGCAGGAACGGACCGACACGAATTCCAGTTTTGTACCAGTTTCGGGCCACAGCCAGGCGGACTGGAAGTGCCCGATAGTGCAGGTTCGGAGACCTGCGCTAAAAAGCTACAGTTCGTGCTCATGCGCCAATTATAACATGGGTTTTTCCAGCAACTGCGTTGCGGCCAAATCGAATGTGACAGGAGAGGACAGGAATGGACACGAGAGGACAGGAGAGGACATTTTTTTGTGAAAAAGGGGCTTGACCGATTTTCGGTTTTATAAGGAAGGCAGGGGATCTGGCGCGAAATTGACGAGGCGAGGGGCTGGGGTAGAATGCCGCTACGACAGCGGTTGGGTTAGTCACAAAGCGTCGATGACGCAAATCGTACGTGGCGACCGCATAAACCGTAGAACGATACGTCAAATATGAAGCAGAATATCTGTTAGGCCGTTCGATTACATCGTGGACATGAATTTGATTCAGCTACTTATTTGGATCTTCCGGATATCAGGCCTTTTGCTCTTGGGTGTTGGTGCGTTGCTGGCTCTTGTAGTTATCCGAGGCTGGGTAAGCTACCCCCTTAGCTTCGCAGCGACGCCAGAGGAGGCTTTGGATCGAACTTACTACCTTGTCAGTTTTTCAAAAGGTTGGTACGTCCTTGCTCTTGCCCTTGTTCTTGTAGGATGTGGTTTTCTCTACTGTGGCCGGCCTTTGGCACAGAGAATAATGGGAACGGAAAGGAAACTGCATGCCTCCTATGAGGGTTCGGAAGGCAAGCGTTAAGTGAAGGGTTTCATTTTTTCTTTCTAAAAGTGCGGCGCGGAGCGCCGCTCCGGGTTTTGCTTTTGCTTTTTCAGGAACGTCTCCGCGAGGGGAAACCAAGGCCGCAGTGCGAGCGCAGCTCCGCTCCGAAATTCTGAAACTGTGAAGATCAACGGATCGGCAACAGGTTATTCCATTTTCAATCCGAGCTTTTCTGCGGTGGTTTGGCCCGTGCGAAGACGCCACCAGTCGACCCCGAAGCCGCGGGCGATGGCCACCAGGATCTGTTTGCGTCGGCCGATGGTGGTTTGCGAACTCAAGAGCAGCGGCTGCCACTTCTTAATCAGCCGATACTCGGGTTGAAAGCGCAGCACCAGTTGCAATGGATTCGCTCGCGCCCGCTCGCTCGGCCCTGCGGGCCTTCTGGCAAGAGCCGAATTCCTTTCGCCTTTTCCCAAAAGGCTCAAGTGTTGCGTCCCGTGCGCCGGGTCGCTGAGC
>Ga0075418_10003572_pt1 | contig 17741 bp, 13 predicted proteins | sample SoiMetdeltSBSDD2_FD_81776 | JGI IMG/M metagenome (GOLD analysis project Ga0075418, IMG submission 81776) | Bulk soil microbial communities from a Populus tree surrounding site in Tennessee, USA - Soil MetaG P. deltoides SBSDD2 | ecosystem: Environmental > Terrestrial > Soil > Tree plantation... | reverse complement strand
CTTCTCTTTGTGCAAGATCGGGAATCCGAGTGGATTCCCGATCGCACGAGAACCCCTGAAGCGCGGCCGCTTCGCGACCGCGGTGGCATCCTCTGCTCGGGCGAGATCGGAAATCCGAGTGGATTCCCGATCGCACGAGAACCCCTGAAGCGCGGCCGCTTCGCGACCGCGGTGGCATCCTCCGCACGGGCCGAGCTCAGGCGTACCCGTACCGCCGGGCGACCTCGACGGCGGCGTGCAGATCCTCGAGCCGTCCCGCTGCGAGCGCCGACTCGAGCGCGGCCGCGATCTCGTCGGGCAGCGGCTGCTGTCTCGGGTCGAGCATCGCGGCGGCCTGCTCGAGCCCCCGCTCGACGTCGCCGGCGGCCACGGCGACCCCGAGCAGCGGGAAGCGGGCGGCCCACTGGAAGACGCCGTAGCCGAGGCGGCCTTCGGACCCCCACTCGTCGAGCGCCTCCCCCGCGAGGCTCGCCGCGCGGTCGAGGTCTCCCTCCCGGTAGGCGACCCAGGCGCCGCAGGAGCTGATCAGCCCCCGATAGCCGTGCAGCTCCTCGAGCGACTCGAGCTCCTCGAGTCGCGCCCGCGCAGCCTCGACGTCCGCCCAGCGCCTCCGGACGAGGAGCCCGTAGACGAGGCAGCGCACCTCGAGGAGCGCGATCCCGGCCCGGCGACCGTCTTCCAGCCCTCTCGCGAGGTGCTCCTCGGCCTCGTCGAGCTTTCCCCGCCAGAGCAGGCAGAAGCCGAGGGTGAAGGAGGCCCAGGGGCTGCCGCGCTCCCGGTCGAGCTCGTACACCTCCCGCGCCAGCTCCTCCGTCTCCGAGGAGAGCGCATACTGCTCGAGTCGATAGCGGAACTGCATGCGGGCGTGCAGCAGGTCGAGTCGTTGCGCAGCAGTGCCGTGGGCTGCGATCGCAGGCTCGAGCTCGTCGAGGACGGCGCGCTGCGCTTCCTGCTCGTTCTCGAAGTAGAAGAAGTGCGCCTGGTCGAGCTTCAGGTCGATCCAGCGCTGCCACCAGATCGGGCCGCGGTCGGTGAGCCCGTCGAGGATGCGCTCGCCCGTCAGGTACGAGTCGAGCGCGTCCTGCGGCCTGCCGAGCAGGCGCCTGACGACACCGGCGTAGTCGTGGAACCGAACGGCGTCGAGCGGCTCGAGCCGGACCGAGAGCGCTCGCAGGACGACGTCCTCCGCTTCGGCGTAGCGCCCCCGCGTGAAGTGCCGGTTCCAGAGAGCTTGTGCGAGAGCGACGCAGGCGGCCGTGTCCTCGGGGCGCTCGAGCGACCGTGCGAACGCCGCCCTCATGTTCGCGAGGTCGAGCTCGACTCGCGCGAGGTACTCCCCTCCCTCGAGCTCGTCGGAGCGAGGCTCGGGGACCGAAGCTGCGTACCAGGCCAGGTGCCGGTCGCGCAGCGCCTCCGCCTCGCCGGCGGCGCCGAGCTCCTCGGCAGCGAACTCGCGAATCGTCTCCAGCATCCAGTACCGCGGCTCGCGACCGTCGGAGTGCGCCTCGCGGACGAGGCTCTTGGAGACGAGCGAGAGGAGATCCTCGAGCTCGGCGTCGCAGACCTCCTCGATCGCCTCGAGCGAGCCGCCGCCGACGAAGACGGCAAGGCGCCGGAAGAGCCGCTGCTCGTGCTCCTCGAGCAGCCCGTGACTCCAGGCGATGGTCGCCCGCAGCGTCCGTTGCCGCTCGTCGACGTCGCGAGGGCCCTTGAGCAGATCGAGCCCCGTCGAGAGCCGCTCCAGGAGCGCAGCGGGCGGCAGGGCTGCCGTTCGCGCGGCCGCCAGCTCGACGGCGAGCGGGAGGTTGTCGAGACGTGCGCACAGGTGCCTGACGACGTCCTCGTCGCCGCCCTCGAGCGAGCCGGGCCCCGCAGCCCGGGCGCGCGCGCGGAAGAGCTCGACAGCGTCCTCGTCGGCGAGCGGCGGGACCGGGAAGACCTGCTCGCCGGAGATGGCGAGCGGCTCGCGGCTGGTCGCGAGGACGAGGATCTCCGGGCAGCCGGCCACGATCGTCGAGACGAGCGCCGCTGCGCCCTCGACGAGGTGCTCGCAGTTGTCCAGCACGAGCAGCGCGCGTCGGTGGGCGAGCGCGTCCACGATCGACTCCGTGAGCTGCCGCCCGGGCGCCTCCTCCACGTCGAGGACGCTCGCAAGTGCCGACGGGATCAGCTCGCCCTCTCGCAGCGACGCGAGCGGCACCCACCAGGTCCCGTCCGGGTAGCCGTCCGAGAGCTCGGCGGCGAGCTGGAGGGCGAGCCGGGTCTTGCCGGTGCCACCGGGGCCGGTGAGGGCGAGCACCCGGACACCCGGCTCGCTCGCGCGGGCGACGAGCGCCGCGAGCTCGTCCTCGCGACCCAGGAACCCCGTCGCCGGAACCGGGAGGTTCGTGCGGTGGAGCGTCTTCAGCGGCGGGAAGTCCTCCTCCCCCAGCTGATAGAGCGTGACCGGGGCGTCGAGGTCCTTCAGCCGGTGCGGGCCGAGGTCGCGGAGAGTGAGCTGGTCGTCGTCGAGCAACGCGGCCGTCGTCGGCGAGACGACCACCTGGCCGCCGTGGCCGCAGGCGCCGATACGGGCGGCACGATGCACGTCCATCCCGACGTAGTGGCGGTCGACGACGAGCGCCTCGCCGGTGTGCAGTCCCATGCGGAGGCGAATCGGCCCGGACGCGAGCGTGTCGACGATCGCCACGGCGCAGGCGACTGCCATGCGCGCCGAGCCGAATGCGCAGAAGAACGCGTCTCCCTGCGTGTCGACCTCGACCCCGCCGTGGGTCGCGAGCGCCCTGCGCACGACCTCCCGGTGCCGTCCGAGCTCCACGGCATACCCATCGGCTCCCAGCTCCTCGAGGAGACGCGTCGACCCTTCCACGTCCGTGAAGAGGAACGTGACCGTCCCCGTCGGGAGCGCGTCGCTCACGGCGCGGAGCCTACGACGCGCCGACCCGCCGCGTGCCGTGCTGGAATGCGGCGGTGAGCCGCTTCCTCGAGCGCCTGCACTCCGACACGCCGATCGTCGCCGACGGCGGGATGGGCGTGCTCGTCTCGAGCGCCGTCCCACGCCTGCGCTGCCCCGAGGAGGCGAATCTGCGCGCGCCGGAGAGCGTCCTCTCCCTGCACCTCGGCTTCATCCGCGCGGGGGCGGACCTGATCGAGACGAACACGTTCGGCGCCAACCGGCGCAAGCTCGCGGAGCACTACCTCGAGGAGGACGTCGCGAGGATCAACGAGGCCGGCGTCAAGATCGCTCGCGACGCGCGCGAGGTGTCGGGCAAGGACGTGCTCATCGCGGGCTCGATCGGGCCGCTCGGCGAGATCGGCGCCCGGGACGACGAGCGGGGGCCGGTGTTCGCGGAGCAGGCGAGGCTGCTCGAGGGACGCGGCGTGGACCTGTTCATGGTCGAGACCTTCTACGAGCTCGACGAGCTCGTCGCCGCGCTCGAGGCGGTCCGCAGTGTCTCGTCGCTCCCGATCGTCGCCGTGATGACCTTCGACGAGGATGCGCAGACGCTCGGCGGGGTGACGGCCGAGCAGGCCGCGGCGCGGCTCGCCGGGCTCGACGTCGCCGCGATCGGCGCGAACCACGGCGTCGGGCTGCAGGCCGCGCTGCGTGCGATCGGGCAGATGCGCGGCAACGACAAGCCGCTGGCCGTGCTCCCGAACGTCGGCCTCGCCAGCCTGGCCGGGCAGCGAATCGTCTTCCCGCACGCAACGCCCGAGTACTTCGCCGAGTTCGCCGCGCACGCGCAGGAGCTCGGCGCGCGGCTGATCGGCGGTTGCTGCGGCACGACCCCGACCGAGATCGCCGCGATCCGCGCAGCCGTCGACGAGCGCCGCCGGCCGAGCGCCCCCCTCGTCGTGCGCGAGCGCGAGATCGTACTCGCTGCTCCGCAGGCCGAGCAGGAGACGCTCCTCCAGCGGAAGCTCGCCGCCGGCGAGTTCGTCCTCTCGGTGGAGATCGACCCACCGCGCGGCGGGAACGCGCAGGCGATGCTGGACCTCGCGCGGACGCTGCAGGAGTCGGGCCACGTGGACGTCGTCGACGTGAACGACAATCCACGCGCACGCGCGCGCATGAGCGGGCTGATGGCCTCCGCCACGATCGAGCGCGTCGTCGGGATCGAGACGATCCCGCACCTGACGCCGCGCGACGCGTCGATCGCCGGGCTCGAGTCGCAGCTCCTCGGCGCGCATGCGGAGGGCATCCGCAACGTCCTCGCGGTGACGGGGGACCCGCCCGAGGCCGGCGATTACCCGGGCGCCCGCGGCGTGTACGAGGTCGACTCGATCGGTCTCACGCGGATCATCGCGCACATGAACGCAGGCGAGGACCTGAACGGCCGCGAGATCGACGCGCCGACGTCGTTCTTCATCGGGGTCGCGGTGAACCCGGCGGCGGACGACCTCGACTACGAGCTCGAGCGCTTCCAGCTGAAGCTCGAAGCCGGCGCGCAGTTCGCGATGACGCAGGTCCTCTTCGACCTCTCCTACCTCGACGACTTCCTCGCGCGGCTCGGCGGGTCCTGCCCGATCCCGCTGCTCGTCGGCGTCTTCTACGTGCGGAGCTACCAGCTCGCGCTCCGGCTCCACAACGAGGTGCCGGGGATCGTCGTCCCCGACCACGTGCAGGCGCGCCTTCGCGACGCCGGGTCGGACGCGGCCGAGGCCGGGCTCGCACTCGCCAAGGAGCTCGTCGAGGCCTCGCGCGACCGCGCGGCCGGCGTCTATGTCATCCCGCCCTTCAGGCAGCCGCTCGCCGCGCTCGACCTCTTCGACTAGCGCGGCTGCCGAAGCGCCGCGAGCCGCTCCAGGCTCGCCGCCGGCCAGAGCTTCTCGGTGTCGTAGTAGGCCCGGAACGCCGGGACCGACTCGGGGAGCTCGAGCCACGGCACCTTCGACCGCGTGTAGATGTGGACGTCCGGCTCGACGGTCGAGGGGTCGTCGAGCGTGCCGGCGCGGACGAACCGCACCGTCGCTCGCGTGTACGTGCTGAACACGGCGATCTGGCAGGTCGGGCAGCGGAAGATCCGCTGCTTCTTGCCCCCGCTGCGTGGGACCGGAACGGGCTTCGGCTCGCCGGCGAGGAGCTCGACTCGATCGGCCTCGATCAGGACATTGATCGCGAACGCGCTCCCCGTCTGCCGCTGGCAGTTCAAGCAGTGACAGCAGTGGACGAACAGCGGCTCGGACGTCAAGCGGTAGCGGACGGCCCCGCAGGAACAGCCGCCCTCGGGTGAGACGCTCATGCCACCTCCTCGAACGGAGTCACCACGACGCTAGCGTGCGCACTCGGTGGGCTTCACCGCCGAGGAGCCCGCGTCGGCGACGGTGGCGCCGACGACGCCAGTCGGGATGCCGAACCCACCCTGCTCTCCGGGTCTGCGTGCGAAGACGGTCGTGCGCACGCGGCCGCGGGCATCGATCGCCGGCCCGCCCGAGTTCCCGGGCTTCACGACTCCGCGCAGTGTCGTCACGAGGCGGGTAACCGGCCCGCGGCCGTAGGCGTCCCTCGTGAGGATGTCGTTCGTCCCACCCAGGCGCGCCGGCGAGCGTGCCAGCGGCCCGTTCTCCGGGTAGCCGACGATCACGACCGCAACCGATCGCTCGGGCTCCGCCACCGGGAGCGCGCGGCCGCTGAGCCCCTCCACGCGGAGGACGGCGAGATCGTTGTGGTCGTCGAAGGAGACGACACGGGCCCGTCGCACCGAGCCGTCGCCGCGGTCGACGAGCGGACGGGAGACCCCTGCGACGACGTGCGCGTTCGTGACCACGAGCCCGCGACGGACGATCCAGCCGGAGCCCTCCACCCCGAGCCCGCAGGCGATCCCGCGGATTCGGACGACGCTCTTCGACGCGCGCACGACGTCCGGGTCCCGCGCGAGCGCGCTGTCGGGCGGGGGCACGAGTGCCGTCGGGCCGCCGAGGACGCCGAGCGGGTCGACCCGCTCGATCGTCGCGAGCAGGCTCTCGGGCGGGAAGACGTCGTTGATCCGGGAGAGGATCGCCGACTCCTGCACCGACCGTCGCAGGTCGCCCTGCCCCGGGAGGTAGAGGAGCACCGCCCCGACCGCCCAGCAGAGGACCACCCCGGCGGCGGCGCCGAGCAGGAGGCCCGCCGCCGAGTCGACCGTGCGGAGGCCCGGCACGGCCCCGATCGTCGTCCGCAGCATGCCGCCGAGGATCGCGGCGATCCCGCGCAGGAGCGTCCCGCCGAGCACCGCGCCGGCCAGCGCGACGACTGGCCCGTAGGGCGAGCCCTCCGTCAAGAGCATCGGCGCGACTCGCGCTCCCACGTAGGCCCCGAGCGCGAAGCCCGCGAGCGCGAGCGCGCCGCGGACGAGCCCGGTCGCCAACCCGTAGAGGGCGGACAGGCAGACGACGAGGAGGACGATCCAATCGGCCCTGGCCACTGCCGGTCAGGCTACGTGCCCCAGGGTCCGATCCCTGCCGCCCGGCTACACTTCCTCGGCCCGGGGGGCGTAGTTCAGTTGGTTAGAACGCCGGCCTGTCACGCCGGAGGTCGCGGGTTCGAGTCCCGTCGCTCCCGCTCTCGAAGTCCTGCGAGTGACGTGCGCGGTTCCGGCTCGTTCATTCGGCCATCCGACCTCTCTCGACCACTCGACGCTAGACCGATTCTCGACCACCAGCGGAAGCGGCTCGGGCACCTCGTCCGGGGACAGGGCGGGAAAGCGTGGCCAGGCATGCTTTTGGCTGGTTCCGGCGTCCCCTCAGCCCAGCGACCGCCTCGACGTCGGGACGGAGCTCGATCCACCGATCCTCGCTCGCGGAAGTGCTCGCTGCGCTCGGCGTCGAACTCGGTCGGCAACCCGAGTCCTCGGGCGGCGCCCAGGACTTCGTGGCTTTTCTGGAGTAGGCTTCCACGAGGTCGAATGAAGATCTGGGGCCTCTCCAAGGAACGAGCGAAGTACCGACCCGCGCCTGCGCCCGAGGTGCGCTGCGACCGGTGCAGGTACATGTTCCCCCGGCTTGCGTTCGGTGGGTGCAGGTTGGTTCGCGGAGCGATCCGAAGCTCCGCCACCTGCGACGAGTTCACCGCTCGCGGCGCCCGCGAGGGCTGACTCTGTTCGCCAGGTGGTCCCGGCCGGTCTCTCGACAGACGCGAGCACTACTCGGCCCGGAGTCGCAGCTCGTCGCTGTCTCGGCTTCAGAGCTCGACCTGAAGAGTCTCGTTCGCGACACGGACGGGGTAGCTCTGGACGGGCTCCTGAGCTGGCCCTCGCAGCAGCGCGCCGGTCGTGACGTCGAACCGGCTCCCGTGGCATGGACAGGTCACGGTCGTACCCTCCAGCTCGCCCGACGCGAGCGAGCACTGGAGGTGTGTGCACGTATTGCCGAAGGCGTAGAGCGTTCCGCCCACGTTCGCGACCGCGACGCGCTCTCCGCCGACCTCGAACCCGGTCATCTCTCCCTCGGCGACCTCCACTGAACTTGCCACCGTCACGAACTCAGCCATTGCTTCACTCCTTCTCTCGGTGCCCCGGCCCGCCGATCGAGCGTGAGCCTACGAAACCATCCGTTCGTGCGGGTGCCAGCCGCAGCCACTCGGGCCACTCCTCGACGGCCTTCGCGCGATGGCGCGCGGCCTCCGGGGGCTCGGGGAAGCGTCGGTCGAGCAGGGCGAGGATCTCGTCATCGCCGCTCACGATCGTGCCGTCGTCGAGCACGAGCGTCGGGATGCTGCGGCGACCGGTCGCGCGCTCCATGGCCGTGCGCTCGGCCGGGTCGACGGGAACCTGGTGGGCGGCGAAGTCGAGGCCCAACTCGGTCAACCGCTGCCGGACGCGGTGCGAGTGCGGGCACCACTCGGCCTGGTAGAGGTCGACCACCACACGCGCGTCCTCACTCGCCGCGTTCACCGGACCAGCTTGCGGCCGTGCACCTCGGCCAGGAACTCCTGGCGCAGCTCCGGCTCGCTGAACGCGCCCCTCCAGAAGGTCGTGACGGTGGACGAGTGCTCCTCCACCCCGCGCATCCGCACGCAGAGATGCGATGCCTCGAGATGCACGGCGACGCCTCGTGCGCCGACGAGCTCGAGGAGCGTGTCGGCGATCTGCTCGCCGAGCCTCTCCTGCATGGTGAAGCGGCGCGCGAAGAGGCGTACCAGCCTCGTCAGCTTCGAGATGCCGAGTATGCGCTCGTCGGCGATGTAGCCGACGTGGGCGACTCCGTAGAACGGAAGCGCATGGTGCTCGCAGAGCGCATGGAAGGGAATCGGGCCCTCGATGATCTGGCTCGGCGCGGCCTCGAGCGCGCCGAGGCTCTCGGCAGGGAACAGAGTCGCGAGCTTCGGATCGCCGTCGTAGCCCGCGGTGGCGTCGTACAGCGCCTCGAGGAACCGCTTCGGCGTCTCCCGCGTACCCGGCGTGTCCACCTCCATCCCGAGTGCCGTGAAGATCTCTCCCATGTAGGTCTCGAAGCGCAGCCAGTCGGCTGGAACGATGCGTCGTTCCGCAGCCGCATGCCACGACGGAGGCGTCGGCAGGTCGTGCAGCGCTTCGGGCGTGTCCGCCGTGCGCCAGAGCTCGATCACGTCGGCGTCATCGTCTACAGCGGTCGCTGCCTCTTGGACATTCACGGTCGCTCGCTCCTTCGCTCGGGGACTTGGGGTCTATTGCCTTAGTGCCGCCCGCGCACAAACCCTTACCTTGGCGTCGGGAAGCTGCCGGAGCGGGAAGGCCGGTTCGGGTGCGGCGCTGGAACGAGGAGCTCGCGGCGATTCTCCGGAGGCGCACGTGATCCGCCGCGGGTGGAGCGTCCGGGCGGCAGAGGGCAGCGTTGCTCTTGTCGGTCAGGTATTCGTCACGCCGCAGGCGGTCCAGGTCGCGGGGCGCAGGAGCGAGCCGCGAAGGGAGAGCGCGACGGCGAGCGTGACGCCCCCGCACAGGAGCCCGGCTGCGTCGACGACGATGAGCGGGACGTCTCCGGCGCTCAGCCCGTAGAGCAGCCAGATCGCGTAGCCACCGGTGTAGGTCCCGAAGAAGCGGGCCGACACGTCACAGGACGTGCGACGCCGGAGCATCTGCCGCATCTGCAGGAGCGCGGCGAGCGCCGCGAGCACGCCGTAGCCGGTAGCGACGAGGGAGAGGAGCTGAGTGCCGGTGAACATGGCGTGGCAACGAGCCTAGGCCTGCATCGCCGACGCGGGAATCGGGAGTTCTCCCCATCCGACCAGGCTGTGCTCCATCGCGAAGACGGTCGCCGCAGCACGGGAGGAGACGCCGATCTTTCGGTAGGCGTTCTGGATGTGGTGATCGGCCGTCTTGGTCGAGACGCCGAGGCGCCGCGCCACCTCCTTCGTCTGCAGCCCGCGCGCCAGCAAGGCGATCACCTCGACCTCGCGCTCCGTGAGCCCTGCAGGGTGCTCGATCCGTGAGGTCTGCTGACCTGCCGCGTCGAGCACGGCGGCGACAGCGCGCGCGTCGAGCCGACCCGCGCTCGCCTCCTCGGCGAGCAGGCGCGCGGCTTCCTCGGGGGGATGCGGCGCCCGATGCGGACGCGGCTCGGTCATCGCGTGGTAGGCGTCGGCGGCGGCCAACAACCTGGCGGGCAGCTCGAGCGCGGGCCCTCGTGCGCCTCGGTGGTAGCCCGATCCGTCGAGCCGTTCGTGATGAGCGTCCGCGATCGGGCAGAGCACCGAGAAAAAGGGCGAGCGCGAGAGAACGCGTTCGGTGTGGTACGGGTGCAGGCGCACCTGCTCCCACTCGTCCGCCGTGAGCGGACCGGGCTTCTGCCAGATGCGGGCGTGAACCGTCACGCGGCCGAGGTCGTGGACGAACCCCGCCCGCCGGATCGCCGCGCCGCTTTCCGGGTCGATCCCGCTGCGTTGTGCGGCCGCGCCCGCCAACGCGCCCACGCCGAGCGAGTGTCCCGAGAAGTAGGGCGAGACGAGGTCTGCGAAGCTCCCCATGGCGCCGAGGGCACGGTCGAGCGTCTCCGGGTCCAGCGTCAGCCGCGGAGACGGCTCCGACGCCAGGACGTCGTCCCAGGCCGACCCTCCCTCGTCGAGGACGAGCAGCTCCGCAGCGTGCTCCGCGCAGCAGGTCGCGACCTCAGGGTCGAACGCGTGCCCGGCGCGCTCGCGGAGAAGCCGCGTGGCGTGCTCGATGCCTCCGAGAAGACACTGGAGGGCTGCGTCCGTCGCCACGTGGACGATCCGCATCGGCACCGGGATCTGCTCGCCTCTGGCGCGGCGGAGCGGTCCCTTGCCGTCCCAGCGCTCCGTCAGCTGCGCGAGCAGCTCGGGCACCGAAGGCGGGGCGCCCACTCGGTCGGCGAGCATGCCCGCGACCTCGCAGCCGGCGGTGAGAGCCGGCCCCTGCTCGCGAGCCATCCTCGGGAGCCGCCGAGCCGTCTGCGCGAGGCGTGCGAGCGCGGGGCTGTCGGGATCCGGGAGTGCCCGCAGCAACCCGGTGACGACCTCTCGCGTGGATCCGTGCACGACCGGGTGCAGGTGCGTCGTCAGCGAGCCGCCGAACACCTCGGCGGCGACATGCGCCTCGGTCGTGCAGCCGGCGTGGGCGAGCAGGCTCGCGTAGTAGGTCTCGGAGGCGGTCCGCCGGTCGACTCCCAACCTGTCGGCGAGGCGCGTCGCGATCAGGGTCGTGTGCAGCCCGTGCTCGAACGGAAAGCCCATCCCGAGATCCGTCGCAAGGCAGAGCGCCGCGATCAGCTCGGCCGTGCGGAGTCGCTCGCTGCCCTCCCGCTCAGCTGCCACGGGCACGACACTAACCCTCGGGTGCCGTCCTCGGCGACCGGCCGGCGATCTGGGGAGAACTCCCGATTGGCGGTGCCGCCAGTCCTCCCTAGCAGAGGATGACCAGCACTCCGCATCGACGCCCTCCTCGTCCGCGGAGCCCGGCACCTCCTCTCCGCTGCCCTCCGGAGGCGCAGCGAGCCGGCGGGCCGTGTAACGGGCCCGCCGTGTCCGCGCGACGACCTCGGGGCGGCCGGCCGGCCGGACCGCCAACAGGGCCTCGACTGCGCGCCGGGAAGGCGCTCGGCTGCCGCCGCAAGATGGCCGTACTCCGCTTCCGGGGCGCGGGAGAACCGCTCGCCCGCAGGGGCGAGCCCGTCGGCGAGCTCCGGCTCGGTATCGACGGCCGGACGACATCAGGCTCCACGTCACCGGGGGCGCGCCCGGGTCCCCGGAGCCGGTCGTCCTGGAGTCGCCGCCGGGCACCAGCGGGCTCCCCGCGTACAGCTGCGTCGTGCTGGATGTCCTGACCGGCGCGAGTGTTCTCTCCCTCGGTGACGAGGCGGAGCATCGCGTGGAGGGCGGTCACGCCGGCGCTCGACGCCTGGAGCGAGGGCCTTGTGCTCGGGACGAGTACGGCGGGCTCGGCTGGACCGCCGGCGCGTCGCCTCAGTCGACGCAGCCTGCGTAGAGCCAGTTGAGGTCTTGCGGCCATCGTCGGGCGCGCGAGCGTCGGATCGCGCAGGGCACCGCCTGACGAGGAGGGCCTCCTTGGACATCGACTTCGACCTGCATCGAGATTCCCTAGCGGCCCCCGGCGATGCGCTCGGTCACGTACGCGCTGACGTCGTTGATCAGCTGGCGGGAGAGCGAGCCCTCGAAGGCGGGCATGCCGCCGCCGCCGTTCCTCACCTGCGCGACGACGCGCTCCAGGTCGCTCGCGTTCGCGAGCGTGGGGCCGCCGTTGCCCCCGCGGCCGTTGACGCCGTGGCACCCGGAGCAGTTGTCGAGGAAGACCTGCTCGCCGGCAGCCGGATCGCCTGCCCCCGACTCGGTCGGCTCCTCCGGCGACTCCCCGGCGTGCCCACCCCCCTCGCCCGCGCCGCCGGCCCGGACCTGCGTGAGCGTGCCGTCGAGCGAGAACAGCCACAGGTTCGCACCGTGCGCTGTGGCGGCGAGCGAGTTCCCGCCGGCGAGGAAGGCGACGTACTCGGTCCCCTCGTGCTGGAAGACGCTCACGGTCGAGTTCGCGCCGGCGCCGGTCTGGAAGCTCCACAGCAGCTTGCCGTCCTCGGCGGCGTAGGCCTCGAGCTCGCCGCCGTTTCGCCCGACGAACACCAGCCCGCCGGCCGTCGTGACCGTGCCGGAGTAGCAGGACTCCGGCCAGCGCTTGCGCCAGACGACCTGACCGCTTGTCGGGTCCCAGGCCCCGAAGTAGCCGGTCTGGGCGCCGAAGCCCGTCGTCGTGAACACGCTGCCGAAGTCCGCGACCTGGCCCTGCTTCCCCGGCGGCAGCTTCGAGCCGCTGCGCGTGTACCCCGCGGCCGAGCTCATGCCGCAGATGTACAGGTCGCCGGTCTCCGGGTTGTAGCTCGTCGGCTGCCAGTTCACGCCGCCCTGCGGCCCGGGGCTGACGACGCGCATCTCCTGGCCGAACGGCGTATAGATCGCGCCCTGCCGGAGCGGCGGCGGCGTCTCCTCGGTCGTGGTCTCGCGCGCGAGTCCACGGATCTCCGCCAGGTCCTCGTCGGTGATGTCGTGCGGCGTGAAGGGCGGGTACTGCGGGATCGGCTGCGTCGCCGCCGTCCGCTGCGCCGGATCCTGGGGCACGGCCGTGTCCTCGATCGGGAGCAGCGGCTCTCCCGTCTCGCGGTCGAGCACGTACGTCCACCCCGTTTTCGAGGTCTGGGCGAGCGCCTTCCGCTGCCGGCCGTCGAACTCGGCGTCGAACAGCACGACAGGGCTCGGGGCGTCGTAGTCCCAGATGTCGTGGCGCACCTGCTGGAAGTGCCAGCGGTGCTGCCCGGTCTTCGCGTCGAGGGCGACGATCGACGCCGCGAAGAGGTTGTCCCCCGCGCGATCGGAGCCGTCGAGGTCGGGCGAGGCGTTGCCGGTAGAGAAGTAGACCAGGCCGAGCTCGGGGTCGACGGCTGGCGTCTGCCACATCGGCGCGCCGCCGTGCGTCCACGACCGATTGTCCTGCGGCCACGTCTCGTGGCCGACCTCGCCCGGCCCCGGAACCGTGTGGAACCGCCACACGAGCCTTCCGGTCTCGGCGTCGTAGGCCTGCACCCGCCCGCGGATCGAGAACTCGCCGCCCGAGACGCCGGTGATGACCATGCCGTCGTAGTAGAGGGGCGCGGCGGTGATGGTGTAGCCGCGCGTGTGCTTGCCGACCTCCGTCTCCCAGACCTTCGTGCCAGTGCCCTGGTCGAGCGCCACGAGCTTCCCGTCGAGCTGCCCGATGAAGACCTTGCCCTCGCCGAGCGCGACGCCGCGGCTCAGCCAGCCACAGCAGACGGTCCCGATGCGCTGGGAGATGTTCGAGTCGTACTTCCAGCGTATCTCTCCCGTCTCCACGTCCACGGCGAAGACGTCGTCCTCCCCGGTCGGGACGTAGAGCACGCCGTCGTAGAAGATCGGCTGCCCCTCCGCCGAGTACTTCGCCGCCGTCCCGGACTCGAGGTCGGTCCTCCAGACGCCCTGCAGCCGGCGGACGCTCTCGACGTCGATCGCGTCGAGAGGCGAGTAGCGCTGGTTGGAGAGCGTGCCGCCGTTCGTCAGCCACGCGTTCGTAGGCTCGGTGGAGAGATCCTCCGCAGAGAACGCGGGAGCCGCCGTCGGCCACTCGCGCTCACCGTCGCCGAAGAGCCTTCCCTCCTGCCACAGGACCGCGAGCACGAGCACCGTGGCCGCCGCCAGCATGACGAGGACGCTCGCCGCGACGATGCCGGCGAGGCTGGCGTCCGAGCGACGAGAGGAGTCCTCCACGGGTTCACGCTTCCCCGTGGCGCAGGGCGCGAACAAACGGCGCGAGCAGCGAGTAGCCTCGCCGGCTCACGTGGCGGCGCCCCCGGGCTCGGGGACGCGGCCGCCGCGGTCGATCTCGAAGATCGTCATGGGGATGTGGAACCCCTCGCGGACGTCGTCGGTGAGCCCGCGCTCCTGCCAGGCGCTGTGGTCTGCCGCGCGGAGCGCGAGCAGGATGTGGTCGGGCTGGAAGCGTCGGACGGCGTCCTCGAACGCCGTGAGCGGCGTCTCGTCGCCCACAGTGCCGGTCGTCTCCGCCTCCGGGACGAGCTCCTCGACGTGGTCGACCACGGCCCGGAGGCGCTCGTCGGCCTCGTACCTCGCGCGATCCGTGTCGGAGGCGAGCCACTGCAGCCGTCCGGGCAGCACCGGGGACATGACGACGATCTCCGACGCCGACTCGATCAACGAGCGGACGAGCGGCGGGAGCTCCTCGACCTCCGCGACGGCCGCGCCGGTGACGATCAGGAGTCTCGTGCCCTCGCTCGCCATCAGCGCGCGATGTAGCCGCCGTCGACGTACAGCTCGAGGCCCGTCACGAACGAGGCGTCGTCGCTCGCGAGGTAGGCCACGGCGGCGGCGATCTCCTCCGGCTCGCCGAGGCGACCCATCGGCGTCATCGCGGTCATCGCGTCCCAGACCTCCGTCCCCTTCGCCTGGTCGAGGATCGGCGTGCGGATGAAACCGGGATGGACCGAGTTGACCCGCACGCCCTCGGTCGCCCAGTGGATGGCGATGTTCTTCGTGAGCGTGCGCACCGCGCCCTTCGCGGCGTGATAGGCGGGCGAGGTGCCGAAGCCGCCCGAGGTTCCGAAGATCGAGCTGATGTTGATCACGGAGCCGTGGCCGGAGGCCTTCAGCGCGTCCGCGCACGACTTCATGCCGAGGAAGACGCCGGTCTGGTCGATCGCGACCGTCCGCTCCCAGTCGGCGAGCGTGGTCTCCTCGATCGGCGCCAGGTCGCCGAGACCGGCGTTGTTGACGAGGACGTCGAGACGGTCGCGCTCCGCGAGCACGCGGTCGACCGCGGCCTGCCAGCCCGCCTCGTCGGTCACGTCCAGGTGCACGAAGAACGCGTCGCCGCCGAGCGCGGCTGCGGTCTCCTCCCCCGCCTCGTCCTGTACGTCGGTCACCACGACGACGGCACCCTCGCTCGCGAGCCGCTCCGCCGTCGCGCGACCGATTCCACTCGCCGCGCCGGTGATGAGCGCCACCCTCCCCTCGAGACGTCTCACGCTGCCTCCTTCACGACTCTCATGCCGATCGCTCCCTCTTCGTACGCCCGGATGGGCCCGTCGCTTCCAGCCTGCCCGGCACGCCCTCTTTTGTAACCAGTGTTCTAGCCACCGCCTACCAGGCGAGTACGTCGTCGCGTCTCGACGTCACGCGGTGGAGACGACGTAGACGACGAAGGCCACGTAGAGAGCCGCCCAGAGCGCGATCGCACGGCCATTGAACCTGCGCCGGACCTGGAGCGTCAGGATCGCGACGAGGCCGCCGGCGAGCGCGAGGCAGCCGGCGACGAGCGAGTAGCTGTCGAGCTCCCACGAGGTGAAGGCCAGACCGACCGCCATCGGGAGGGTGGACTGGAACACGAGGGCGCCGGTGATGTTGCCGAGGGCGAGCGAGTCCTTCCCCTCCCGGATCCAGAAGAAGCTGTTCGCCTTCTCCGGCAGCTCGGTCGCGAACGGGGCGAGCACGAGCGAGAGCACGAGCGGCTCGAGGCCGGCGTCCTCGGCGACGGAGAGACCTGCTCGACGAACAGGTGCGCGCCGCCGACGATCGCCCCGAGCGCCACCACGAGCTGGAGCACGACGATGCCCATCGTCGGCGGATCGCTGCGCGTCGAGTCGAGCACGAGCGGCCGTAGCTCCTCCTCCTCTTCGACGGAGCCACTGTTCCGAAGCGTCCAGCGTGCGTAGACCGTGTACGCGATGACGAGCACGACGGGGGCCGGGATCCGCACCGCGGCCGGCGCACCGAGCCCGAGCAGGAGCAGGAGCCCGACGGAGAAGCACGCCATGAAGAACCCCAGGTCGCGCTCGAGGGTCGGGCGATGCACGTCGAGGCTCAGGCCGCTCTCGCGCCGGTCGCGGTAGAGCAGCGCCCCGAGGCCCACGAGCGCCATCGCGATCGTGGCCAGGAGCAGCGGCGCGCCGATGATCGCCCCGACCGCGACGTCCTCGGAGCCCGATCCTCCGCCGATGATCGCGACGACCGGGATCAGCGACTCCGGCAGGGCCGTGGCGACCGCGGCGAGGAGGCTGCCGACCGCGCCCTGGCCGAGCCCGATCGCCGCCTTCCGTGCTCTTCGAGGGGGGTGTCCGCGCGCGACCTGGGACACGAACTGGACCACCCGCCACCGAGGCGGGTCGGACGGAGCTGAGCCCCGGCCGCGACGATCCCAAGACGACGACCGCCCCGGGGCAGGAAGGCCCCGGGGGCGGTCGTTCATCGGTCTCAGGCCGAGACAGGGGTGGGCACGGGCTCGGCAGCGGGCTCCGGCTCGTCGGACCCGAGCCGGGGCAGCCACTCGAGCCAGCTCGGCAGGTACCAGTTCCAGTCGCCGAGGAGCTTCATCGAGGCCGGCAGCAGCACCCCGCGGACGATCGTCGCGTCGATGAGGATCGCTGCCGAGAGCCCGACGCCGAACTGCTTGAAGAACGGCCACGACAGCGTCGCGAAGACCGCGAACACCGCGACCATGACGATCGCCGCGCTCGTGACCACGCCGGCCGTCGACTTGATCCCGTGCGAGATCGCCTCGTCCATGCCCCTGCCGCGGTCGAACGTCTCCCGGATCCGGCTCAGGATGAACACGTGGTAGTCCATCGAGAGGCCGAAGAGGATGACGAACAGGAGCAACGGCACCACCGCGTCGATCCCGGCTGCCGAGTCGACCCCGAGGAGGCCCTTGCCGACGCCGTGCTGGAAGACCAGCACGAGCACGCCGTAGGCCGCGGCGACCGAGAGCAGGTTGAGCACGATCGCCTTCAGCGCGACGACGATCGAGCGGAACGCGATCAGCATCAGGACGAAGGCGAAGAGGAGGACGAAGGCGACGACCGGCGCGAGGTTCGACTTCAGCGCGTCCGCCTGGTCCCTCCACTCGGCCGTCTGTCCGGTGACGCCTGCTTCCGTGTCGGGAAGCGCGCCGACGGTCTCGGGGACGACCTCGTCGCGCAGCATGCGGAACGCAGCGCTCGAGGCGTCATCCGTCCCGTTCCCCGCGATCGGGACCGTGATGTTCGCGACCGTGCTGTCGTCGTTGACGTCGACGGTGATGGGCTCGAACGCGCGGCCGCTCGCGAGCGCCCGTCGCTCGAGTTGCTCGATCGCCTGCCGCACCGCGGGTGCACTCACGTCCGGTGCCTCCACGACGACGTTCGCAGGCAGCGCAGAGCCCGGGAAGGCGTGCTGCATCCGGTCGTACGTCTCGATGATCTCGAGGCCCTGCGGGAACGACTCGGGACCCTGCGCCGCGAGCTTCAGCTGTAGCGTCGGCGCAGCGAGCGCCAGCAGCACCGCGGTTGCGGCCGCGGCGAAGAGCACCGGCCGGCGCAGCACGCGGCTCACGATCGCGCCCCAGACCCGCGCCTGACCGTCGTCCCGGCGCAGGCGGCCGACGAACGGCACGCGCCCGCGGTCGACCTTGTCCCCGAGCCGCGAGAGCAGGGCAGGAAGCACGGTGAGCGACCCGACCACCGCGACCGCGACGACGAGGATCGTCGCCAGGGCGAGCGAGGAGAACGTCGAGTCGCCGGTCAGGAACATGCCTGCCATCGCGACCATCACGGTCAGGCCGGAGATGAGCACTGAGCGGCCGGACGTGGCAGCGGCGATCTCGAGCGAGGCCTGCTCGCTGCGGCCACCGGCCCGTTCCTGGCGCGCGCGCTTCAAGTAGAACATCGAGTAGTCGACGCCGACCGCGAGCCCGATCAGGAGCACCATCGCCGGTGCCTGCATCGCGACCGGCAGCACGACGCTCGAGACCGCGACG
>Ga0075418_10003570_pt1 | contig 17749 bp, 13 predicted proteins | sample SoiMetdeltSBSDD2_FD_81776 | JGI IMG/M metagenome (GOLD analysis project Ga0075418, IMG submission 81776) | Bulk soil microbial communities from a Populus tree surrounding site in Tennessee, USA - Soil MetaG P. deltoides SBSDD2 | ecosystem: Environmental > Terrestrial > Soil > Tree plantation... | reverse complement strand
CGGCGGCGGAGTGCGGATCTCTTTGCGCCCAGCTTGTGGTGACAGCGCCGACGGCTCCGCTGCGCGCATCACCTTCCGGCAGCGACGCGACCCAGGTGAAGGCTTCCTCGGGAGATTGCTGGCCCCAGGCGTGGGCTATGGATTCGGTGGCCTTTGCGCGGGAGGCCTCCGGAATTTGTGCCAGACGGGCGATCCATTGTTGCGGATTCTCCATGCTATCACCATGGAGGTGATTGAAAGCCTGCACAGCAATGGCAGGTCGGAGGGAATCCGGCGCAACTTCCAAAAGGCGATCGATGCGGTTGAGGAGGGAGCCGCCATTGAAGAGACTGCTCACAAAGTTTTCGAGTTCGCGTTCGCCGTTCAGTACTTCGGGACGGTCGGCGACGAAGCGAAGGGCGAGTTCCGGGTCCTGGTAGCCGGCGGTACGGAGGACGTGCGTGCGCAATTCTTTGGTGGCGTCGTTCTCCGGTTGCTGGTTAAGCCAATCCCAGATCGGGGAGCGTTGGCCCGCAGCGCGGTTGAGCAGGGCGCTGTTGATGGCGGGCATGATCGCGTCGAGCGCTTCGGAGTAGGTGGAAAGGAAGGCTGCAGGATCGGCGTTGAGCCGTTTGGTGACGGCGTCGGCAATGCCCATCATGTCGTCGTGAGACATGCGACCGGGATGGGCCTGAAGCCAGGAAACGGTGGCGTCGAAGTCGGCCACGGCGGCTTCCTTGAGCACGCGCGCGCCGGTGGTGGTGGCAAAATAATTTTGGCGGCCTCCGGGCGGGACTGTGTGGACGAGATCAAGTGCGGCGAGCGGATCGACGGAAGCTTTGCCGAGAAGCGCCGTCCGAATAACTTCGTCGCGATCCGTTCCCTCCGGCAGAGAGCGGGCCCATTTGACGGCGGCCTCAAGGTCGGATTTCGCCCACGCCTGAGCGATACCGCTGAGAGCCTGGGTCCGGTTTGGACCGGTGACTTTTTCGGCGACGGTGCGCGCGGCGTTAAGACCTCCCTGGGCGAGAATCGCAAACGCATCGCGCACGCTGGTGCTCCAGTAGCTCTCGGGTGCCGGCAAGCGCGACGTGATTTCGGCGACGCGAGAAGGAACGCGGCGGGCGATTTCCGGGAGGCAATCATGGGCCATGCCTTCCCAACCCGGCGGGCTGGTGAGCAGCGCCGTGACCGCGGCATTTGGATCGTGCGCAAGCCACTCCTCGAAAAACTGCTTGCGCTGTTGGGTGTCGGAGCCGCGGCCGCGGAAGAAATCGAAACCACCGACGGGATCGACCTGGACCCACTCAGCGATGAGTGCCGCGCGGAAGGCGCGACGGCGAAAGGCGTCCTTCATGTCAGCGATTTCCTTGTAGAGCGCGGGCATGGCAGCGGCATTGGTGCCGTGCTTGTCGTGTAAGGCCCGCCACTCGGCGAAGAGCGGGCTGCCTTCGAAGTTTGGCGGAGCGATTTGCTTAGACGTCGTGTCCGCTTCGGATTGCGCGATCACATTCGTCGCCGGCGCAGCCCGGTGCGAGGTGGAGAGGTGGTAACCAACCGGGACGCAAACGGCCGCGACCAGCGCGGTGGTGACGAGAAAAGTTTTGGAGGTGCTCATAGCGGCAAAGATGGGTGAGGACACGGCGGCCGAAGCGGAGGTGGCGCTCGCCGTGGCGGAGGCGGTGAAGACGGTCGCGGCGATGGCGGCGGGCGCGGCGAGCGCGCCGATGGCGGCAGCGATGGTCATGGTAAACACGGCGGTGGGGCCGGTGCGCGTGAGGACGGTTTCGACGACGCCGGATATGCGATCGCGAAGCATTTCGCGGCCGCGGGCGAGGCGTTGTTTGACGGCGTCTTCGGAAATGCTGAGTGCTTCGGCGACAGCGCGGACCGATTGGCCTTCACGATAGAAAAGGACGAGCGGCAAACGGTAAGTCTCGGGAAGTTTGGCGAGAGATTCGCGGACGAGCGCGGCCTCTTCTTCGTTGGCGGCGGCTTCGTCAGGGGTGGGGGAATTGTCGGCGAGCGCGACGGCTTCTTCGAGTTCGTCGTGACCGCGCGTGCGGCGCAGGTGACCGAGGGCGGCGTTGCGGACGATTTGGGCGAGCCAGGGGCGCAGGCGTTCGGGTTCGCGAAGGTCATGGAATTTTCTCCAGGCAGTCAGGAACGCTTCCTGGGCGGCGTCTTCGCTGGCGGCGAAGTCACCGAGAATGCCGAAGGCAATGCCGCAGACCATCGCCTGGTGGCGGGCGACGATTTCGACGAAGGCGCGCTTGTCGCCGCGGCGAGCGGCATGGACAAGGTCGGCGTCCGAAGGGCCGCGGCCCGGATCACTGTTTCGACCGTTGGTTTTTCCGATCATGACGCAATTCCCTGATTAGTGGATGCAACACGGGGGCAGGCGGTGACAAGCTTTTCTGCGTGAGAAAGAGCCCAAGGGCGCGTTATCAAAATGACATGACAAACGCGACACTGGTTTAAGAGGTGCGGGCAGCGTGCGCGGAGGACGCGCCGGGTGTTTGGAGGTTTGCGGGGGAGAAGCGCCGACTCGGCACCTCGTCGGCTACACAGTTTTGACGCTTAGAGATTCCACACGACCAGATCGGGGGTGCGAACGCGCGACAGAAAGGAAGCACGCAAATAGGCGTTGAGTTTGCGGTAGTGATCGAGCCACCAGAAGCAAGTCCAGGTGAACGCAATGGCGCTTGCCCCTGCGCGGCGGAGTCGTTCGAGTTCGCGAAGCGCCGTCTCGTCGTCTGCGGGCGGGCCCCAATATACACCGCGTTTTTCGAGGAACGGGATGGCATTGCGATGAGGCAATCCGCTGCGCAACTGGTCTTGATCGACCAGTATGAATTTCTCGTTGAGCGGGACATGCTTGATCACGGCGCGTCGCGTCAACTCCATGCGCCGGGCCACGCCCGGTCGAGGCGCTTTGGGGGATGCGGTGTCCACTTTAGTTCCCGGTTTCGTGATCACGACGAGCAGCGTGTCGCCGTCGATCGTTTTCACCGTCGCTCCGGAAAATTCTTTGAAATCGTTTGCGTTCCAAAGGCTCCGGTGCCGCTCCAATTCATTGCCGCAAAGGTCGTCCTGTAAGGTTTCATGCTTTGGCGTCGAAACGACGACCGCCTTCTTCGCTTTGGCGACGCAGCGCCGCAGCAACGACAGCCCATCGGTCTTTTCAAAATGCTCAATGATGTCGCCGAGGAAGATCAGGTCGTAGCGCGTAATCCCGCGAACGATCTGCCGCGCATCCCCAACAAAGAGTTGATCGTACAGAAACCGATGCATAGGCGTTAAATACGCGGCGTGTCCTTCGATGCCGTCGATCTTGACCTGCCAGTGCTTTCGTTTGTAGCGCGCAGGGTCGTGCTCTGCTGCCAGGATGTCGGTGTATTCGCGAAAAAGGTGACCCCATTTGCCGAACCCGACTCCGACATCGAGAATGGAGGTCGGGCGAAGCTGCCTCACGATGTGAATTACGGTGGGAATGGTGTTGGGCCGGCTGCTGGGCATTTTATTTGGGCAATTCGAAAATGATCACGCGCTCATTTCGCAGCACGCAGCGGGACGACCGAGTGAGGTGAGCGACGAAGCCGGCGTAGTGCTCGAGCCACCAAAAAGAGTTCCAGGAGAAAGCGATGTGAGTGGCGCCCTCCCGGCGCATTCGCGCGAGCTCCTCGATGGCATTGGCATCGTCTACAGGTCTGCCCCAGTACTTTTCATTGCGCTCGAGGAAAGGCAGAACACGGCGCGGCTCGAACTGCGCCGTCCGCGCACCCCACTCGTCGTCGTTGACTAAAATTAATGAGGCATTTTCCGGAACAAAAAGCTTGAGGTCGCTGACGGCGCGCTCCAATTGCAAGTACCATCGCGCAACTGGAGGAGGCGCAGCAGGGGGAGAAGGCACTCCTTTCTGTTCCAACGCGCGTGCGACGGCGGGCAGACTGCGGCCTGTCAGGAAGAGGCGTTGCTGAAGGCCGGCGACGCGCTCCGGCAACGGGACAGCGACACATTCGAGCTCGAGTTCCCGGTAGAGTGCGACGTAATCGTGAATCCAAACGTGCTCCGGACGCGGCCACGGCCACTCCTCGCTCCAGTCAATATGCAGGATGAACGTTGCGGCCCCCGACAGTTTTCGGAGGAAGTCGCGCAGGAACGTTTCGGGATGATGCAGAAAGACTTCGATCGCAACTACGAGGTCGTGGTGGCTGCCGGGAATTGGCGCGCCGGAATAGAAATCGTACGTGGCAAACGTGATGTTCTGTCGGCCTTCGCAGTATCTGCGCGCGTTCTGCAATTGCTGTTCGCTCAGGTCAACCGCAGTGATGGCTGCCTGCGGGTATGCGTCCGCGAGCAAACGCGTAATGCGGCCAAACCCGCAACCCAACTCAAGAATCCGGCAGAGGGGGAGGCCAACGGCTTTTAAAGTATCCAGCAGAAAGCGCTCCTGCAGCCGATGATATTCCTCGGGGAACTTCTCGGCGACGTACTTTCGCCCGCGCGCCATCCAGTAGGCATTGACGTCGAATGCTTCGTTCATGGTCGAAACCCGACTATAAGCTCATGGTACAGTTTGACCAATTGGTCATTCAAGTTCCGGATATCGTAGTTGGCCTCGACGAACGCTCGGCCCGCGTGCCCCATCTCCGGCCAGATTTGCGGATTTTCGATCAACTGAAGAAGGGCATCTGCGGCGGCGCGAGGATCGCGTTCCGGCACGAGCAACGCTGATTTACCTTCAATGACTCCTTCGGGAAAAGCGCCATGGCGTGTGGCCACGACTGGCAGCCCGGCGGCCTGGGCTTCCTGGAGGACGAGACCCTGGCCTTCCTGGTCGCCGTCAACGGTGACGCATGTGTGCAGGAAAATGTGGGCATGGTCGATCAAGCGTTGAAGATCGTTAGCAACAAGCGCGCCATGAAAAGAGATGACCTTTTCCAGCCCGGACTCGCGTACTTGGCGCTCCAGTCCGGCGCGCGATGGTCCATCACCAACAATGTTGAGTTGTACGTTCGCGTAGCGCTTCCGCAGTTCAGAAATTGCGGTGATGGCAAAGTTCACACCTTTGATTGGCGTTAGTCGCGCGACGACAAGGATGCGGACTGGTTCTCCCGCAACGAGCGTGCGCTTGCGGAATGAAAACCGTGCGGGATCGAGCCCCATCGGCAACCGTCGTATTTTTTCTTGCGAGCAGCCAAGGTCAGAGAGCCTTTGGAGGGCGAATGCACTGCTGCCAGTCACGGCATCTGCCGTGGCAAAGAGTTTGCGATATACATTTGAGCCCTCCTTTCGAGGCACGGTGGTGAAGTCATAACCGTGAAAGCTCACGATAAACGGCACGTGCCACAAGGCGCGCGCGAAACGAAAGCTCTCGGCCACTGGACCAAAGTGCGCGTGCGCCACGTCGTAGTTCCTGCCCTTTTCGACGAGCCGCGCCATGCGATAAACCTGAGAGAGACTTTGCGCGCGATAACCGTATTCGTCTTTGCTCAGCACGCGGAGGGCGAGTCGGGGCGATGCGCCGAAGCACCGCGCGAATTTGGGGAGCGCTCGCGCGATGCGGGCAACGTTCCAAACCGAAGTGGGCGAGCCCGGCGGCCAGGTCCGACCGAAGATCGGCGAGACGGGGATTTCGAAGGGGGCAACCTCCAGCGGCATGCCCATATAAGTGACATCCTTGAGTAACGCGCCGGCTTCGGGGTCCAACGGCACGCCCGTCGTCCCGAGAGTGTCGGCGAAGATGTCGACCTGGTGTCCAGAAGCTTTCAGGGCGGAAATTTGGCGAACGATGAACGTCTCCGAAACGGCCGGAAACACGCCGACGAAGAACGCGATCTTCAAAGTGTCCGAATGCGACGACCGAGCGTTCACGCGAATGAAATCCTATTCGGCGAGCGCTCCCTGTGGCTGGGCGGCGACAGGGGCAACGTCGCGCCGCGACACCGACTGCGCGGGCTTTACGGGAACCAGCCCCTGTTCGGCTGCCGCGGCTTCGAGCAAGCCGGCGAAAGCGGCCTGCCGAATCAAACGGTCTTCCTCTACAAACCAGATGACCAGTGGCAGGAACACCAGGGTCATCCAGATCCAGGGCAGCGATTCGCGAAGCACGGAGATGGCGATCACGGCGAATGCAATCACAAGGGCCATGAGCAGTTTTGAGCGTGCGGACCATGCGGCGCCCAGGCGGCAGCGGATATTGCGGCGGCCCTGATCCAGTTCTTCCGTAACGGTCGCCAGTCGTATTCGGTTCCACGCGCTTGCCTGCACTTCCAGGTCGAAGCTATCCCATCCCGTATCGGGCCGGAAGGGCCGGCTCTGTGCGGCGACCTGGCGTTGTATCGCCTCCAGGAAACGGTAACGGTCGGCATGGGCGGCCGACCAAAACACAACTGTGTCGGGTGCCTCGTCGGCGCGGGCGACGAGTTGTTGTGGTGGAGGCGTGAGTTCAAAGTTCAGGCGCACTTTGAGTCGGTGCCAGCCCCGGACGATCGGCTGTAGAAGGAACATCGCTGCGATGACCGGGCGTGACCACCAACGGCGTTTGTTGCGCGGAATGTGAGCCTGGGCCGCAGCGATGACACAGACGGCCAGCGAAAGGCCGGCACTTGCAAGGGCGAGGGGCCACAAGGCATTAAAATAGAGCGTCAAAGCGAGCAAAGGCAGGTTGACGAAGATGTGGTAGAGCAGGGATGTGCAGAGCATCACCGGCAAGGCTGCCTCCCCTGAGTAAAGGCGTTGAAAAAAGCCGCTCCCGAAGACGCCGTGATAAATCACCGACGGACGCAGAATGACTCCGGCGGCACCTGTCGCATAAATACGACCTTTCCAGATTCCGCCTCCAAACGAGTTGAAATACTCGGGATGTTTGCGCGCGAGGAGCGCTTCGGCTTCGCCATAGCCGGCCTGTTGTTTGAGGTATGCCTTCAAAGTTGCGCGCCGGTAATGCCATACAAATCCTGCCGGAGAAAATCCGATCTTCCGACCGCGAGCCTGCAACCGCCAGCAGACGTCAACATCATCTCCCGCCTTGCGAAACACCGGATCAAAGCCGGAGATGTCCTCCAGCGCCCACTTATAAAATGCCATATTGCACCCAGGAATATGCTCGGCCTCCCGATCGGTGAGCATCACATGGGCAGGTCCGCCGGGCGATGCGGCAACGGCAGCCGCCACAGGCGAATCCTCGGGAGGCAGGAAGTTGTGTCCGCCCACCGCGGCAAAGTCACTGCGAAGGAGGTCACCAATAAGGTAATGCAACCAGTCTTCGTCGGGGCGGCAATCATCATCGGTGAACGCAACGATCTCGCCCCTTGCGGCGGCGATGCCAGTGTTGCGGGCCGCAGAGAGACCACTGTTGCTCTGGCGGAAGTACCGCACGAACGGAAAGCGCGCGGCGATTTCGGGAGTGCTGTCGGTCGAACCATCGTCAATCACGATGACCTCGTAGTCGGGATAATTCAGACGAGCGAGCGCGTTCAAGCACGCCTCGAGTGTGCGCGCGCCGTTGAACGTGGCCACCACTACTGAGACCTTTGTGGAGCGCGGAAACGCGAAATGAGGCGCGGTTCCGTACTGCTCGCGCACCACTGCAAACGCGGGCTTTGGAGAACGATCACGGCGCGTAAGACCAAAGCCCCAGTCTTCAATCTGCATGCCTCCGCGAAACCAATCGTCGGTGTAGCTGAACAGCACCGTGCCTGCGAGGCCGCAGTTGAACGCGCTTTCGATTTGCCATTTGAGGAATTCACTTCTGTGCGCTTCGCCGGAGCGCACAGAATCCATTCCAAATTCACCGAGCACGAGCGGGCGGTGTTCGGCGAGTGATTGCAACCGCGCCAAGTAGCCTTCGAACGCCGGCGGCTGGTGCAGGTAAACGTTGAAACAGACAAAATCGATCGATTCCGGGCGGAGGAACTCGGTTGGCGGAAATGAGGCGAACGTGCACAGGCAATCGGGGCTGATCGCCTTCGCTTCACTCACCAGGTGATCAATGAATTTCTCAACAACTCGCACTCCGCTCCAGCGAACAATTTCCGCGGATATTTCGTTGACCACGCTGAAGGCGAACACGGCCGGGTGAGCAGCCGCCGACCGCACCGCCGCGCGCACGTCTTGCACCGCTTTTCGTTGAAGGTCCTTTGAATCGAGAAAACAGAGATGCTTTGGCCACGGCACGTCGATCAGCACCCTCAACCCGAATTCTGCTGCCGCATCGAGGAACCACGCCGGGGGCGGATAGTATACCCGAACGAGGTTGGCATTGAGTTGCCGAATCTGCTCGAAGTCGCGCCGGGTTTGATCGCGTTTGGCGAAGGTACCGCCGTCGGCATCCGGCGCAAACGGGCCATAAGTGATTCCCTTGACGAAGAATTTACGCGCGCCCGCGCGGAAGAACTTCCCGTCGACAATTACGCGTTCGTTCGCCACGGGGCCTCACTGTTCGGACTGCTTGAGCACCCGCGCGACCCGCGCCTGTGTTCTGCGCGCGAGCTCATTTTTGACGCTGACCTGGTATTTCCAAATCAAACTTTCGAGCTGAGGAGTCTTTGCATCGACGAGCATGGCCATGCGATCCGCGTCCTGCCAGAGTGCGGCGTCGGAGAGTTTTGGAAATGTTTGAATCAAGACCTGGTAGAGGTGTTCGGCCAATTTGGCGTGGCCCATTTGGTTTAACGTAATAAAATCTTCACGTCGCTCGGTATGCGCGGACAAATTGATTAGGTACTGCCGGACTACAAGGAGGCTGCTCAGCAAGAGCACCGCGCAAAAGAGGAGCGGGTAGATATTTCGACGAAGAAACCGCATGCCGCTTTTCCTATCAGCCATTGCTGTACCAATCCAGTGTCTAATTGAGATTGCATTCCTGTCCTGCATTGGGAATATTAGGCAGTCTGGTGAGGGTGGGTCGTGGCGCGACACCTGCTAACAGGCTTGGCATATGCACGCGGAGAAAACAGGGATAAAGTGTGGCTTCACGCTTATCGAACTTTTGGTGGTGATTGCGGTGATCGCTATCCTCGCCGGCATTCTCCTTCCAGTTTTAAGCCAGGCAAAAAAGAAGGCAAACCGAGCAACCTGCCTGAGCAATTTGAAGCAGGTGGGCGTCGCGATAAACCTCTATGCTGACGATCATGACGATTACCTTCCGGGGCCGGTTGTCGCCGGAGCCCGCGCCAGCTATGACGACACTTCGAGTCAGGAACTGATTTTTCACATTGCGCCGTACCTTGGGCTTCCGGAGCCGGGTCCGAAACCCGTTGTTGCGAGAGTGTTCGTTTGCCCGGGATACGAAAAGAACGCGCCGGGGCTAATTTCTTTAATAGGGCGGAAAGTTTATTTGCTCAATGATGACATCGATCCCGATCCGGCGGTCCGCACGCCGCCCTTTGGATACCCTTTGGCGCCAACAGCCGACCCCCAGCGGCTGACAGCGGTGGAAACGAGAGCTGCGGACTCCTTCGCGGTTACGGACGTCGACCAGGCACTTCCCAACTTGAACCCCGGTGTATCATGGTGGGATGACCTTCCAAATGCCCCTGTCCACGGCCAGGTTAGAAACCGGCTGTTTTTCGATGCGCACGTCGAGGCGGTGCGCTGGTAATGGCGGGCTAAAACTCAGCCGACAATTGCTCAAAAACTTCGGCAAAAGGTGCTCTGGCAGCCATCACTCCGCGATAGGCATTGAGGCTTTGCGCGGCATGGGCGTAGTCGAGATCGGCGAGTTGTGAGGCGTGGCAGCGGATTGCCTGGAGCTTCCGCGGCATCACCGCACTGATGTCAACTGCGATGGAATACTCACTGAGCGGAGTCCATACTTCGTAGCCACGAATCTCGGATCTTGAGGCGGCGCCGCTTTGCAGCGATTGCTTCAGAATTTCGACCGCAGCTTTGTGGTCGGGATGCCATTCGCGCGGGTGCGGTGCGTAAATGAGTTGTGGTCGTTCGCGAGTGAGAATTTCTGCAACTGCGGTGGCGGTCGGGCCAACGACGTCCGCTAACGTCCAGTCGGGTTGCCGCAGGAAATGCATTTCGGCGATCCCGAGGATTTTACCCGCCGCTTTGGCTTCGGCTTCCCGGATCTGCCATGCCGCTTCGCGAGCGAGGTTCTTGAGGCCAAGTTCGCCGGAGGTCAGAAATATGACGGTGACGCGATCTCCGGCGTCCGCGTGACAGCAGAGCGCACCGCCACAACCAATCGATTCATCATCGGGATGAGGCGCGATAACGACGATGTTCATGCCAATTCACGTTGACCCGCTAGCCTCTGATACACTCCCAGATAATCTCTTGCCATGCGCTCCGCAGAAAAGCGCCGCTCCGTAGCGGAGCGAATCGTGGCTCGCGGCAGGGCAAACGCCTGGGGAATAGCGCGGATAAACCCCGTCCGGTCTGTCGTGCAAAAGCCGGTGACGCCTTGTTCCACGATTTCGGGCGCGGCGCCGATGCCCATGGCTACGACTGGAGTGCCGCAGAGCATGGCCTCGATTAGGACAAGGCCGAAGGCTTCCGGGTATTGGATCGGGTAGAGCAAAGCCCGGGCGCGGCCGAGCAGTTCGACTTTGCGCGGGCCGGAGACATATCCCGCGTATTCGACATTTTTGCCGTCCACGTGCGGCTTTATGTGCTCTCGAAACCATGCGTTCTCGGGCCCCGCGAGCACCAGCTTCAATCCCAGTTCGCGGGCGTATTGGATCGCGTGCTGGGGACCTTTACCAGAGACGAAGCGCCCCAAATACAAGACGTAATCGTCCGGTGTCTCGCAAAATGTAAACGCGTTGCTGTCCAGCCCATGCGGAATGACTGCGACTGGCTTGAGCTTTGGATATGCGCTCCATTGATGTTCGGAGATGGCAGTGACGGCCGCGCTGGGATGCAAGGCCCAAAGCCGCGCCGAATCATCGTCCGGCACGATGTGCATCGTGTGCACCATTTTCGATTTGCACAACGATCCGAGCGGCATGCCCCAAAGGTATGCGTGCGCATGCACGATATCGAACTCAGCGGCTTTGCCGACCGCGTGCGCGAGGTTCAGCCATTCACAGACGTGCCAGTCGCTCAGCGAGCCGGTAGCCCCGTATGCCGCGGGTAATATCGACTCCAACCTACCTTCTACTTGTGAGTCGCGAGTGCCGAACACCGTCACATCGTGACCGAGCTTCTGAAGCTCCCGCGTCAGCAGCCAGACCAGCGATTCGACGCTGCCACCCGACTCGTTGCGCACGGGGGCGGAAACTGTGGCGACCTGAGCGATTCGCATATGCTAATTGAAAACGTCCTCGAGAAATTTCGGGAGCACCTTATGCGTCGCAAACACATCCTCTGCGAGCCGGCGCGCGGCGAGACGGTGCCTTTTGTAATCGCTGTTCACGCTCTCGATCGCGGCGACAGCCGAATCCAAATCAACAAAGGTCTGGAAACCTTCTCCACTTCCGATCTCCGCGCCAGTATCCCCGATGACGACTGGCCGCCCCGAAGCCAGATAGCAGACGGAACGATCGCTGATCCAACCGCCGCGCATCGCAACATAGCCATGCTTGGGAATGCCCAACTCGCCTCGCGATTGCTGAACGAACTCGCGGTAACTCTGCGGCGTTTGGGAGATGATTTCGCCGGGAGCGACTTCCCAGCCGTGCGCCTCGAGCGTTTTGGGATCGACCCCCATTTGTGCGACACGAAATGTCTGGCGGGTTCGACGCGGCAGGTCCTGTAATTTGGGGAACTCTGCATTGCGTTGCCCATAATTCACGCCGTTGAAGGTGACTTCCTTGAACCCCTGCCAACGCACGATCGTTGTAAAATGTGTGGCCACGGAGTCAGCAAACGGCCACTCCGGCAGGAATACCGGCGGCGATGTTTTCAACCATGGGCCGCCAACAGTTGGGGCAGCGCATCCTGCGTCGCCAATCTTCTGGCCCACAGTGAAGCGCCGCTCGCAACGCGCGATCCCTTCCGCCAATCCTTTGTCCCCATTCGCGATGCTGATCTGTGTAAAGCCCGGGTCGACATCGATGAATGCGCGGCGTTTCGGCCCGCAGTACTCTTCGCGCCAAACCCACAATGGCACCGCGCGCATTAGCAGCAGATCGGCTGTCACGCAGAATTCGAGGAAGTCCTCCAGCGCCGCGCCGCGCGAGCCCTCGTCCGTACGATAGATCCATGGCAAGCCATGAGGAGCGAGGCAGGAGCGAACGTACTCCGCGGGGTAATCCAGTTCGGTGGTCCACTCGGTTTTGTCCCAATTGTAAACCCATGATGATTTGCCGCAGTCCTCGAGATAAAACACCTCGTGCCCGAGCGCGCGAAAGCCGAGCAGATATTGCAGCACCGCCCATGCCTGGCCACCGAGACCGGAGCGACCAATCGTTCCCGCAACAACAATTTTCATAGCCCGGCCCGTTCCATCAGGCTGCCGACGACTTTCTCCGCCGCGAAAAATTCGTGGGCCACGTCGCGCGCCGCGCGGCAATGGCCGGCGTAGTCGCTTTCAATAGCATCAATCGCCTGAACAATGTCTTCCATGGTCGTGAATCCAAACAATCCTTTGCCGCTGGTCAGATGCCGACTGAATCCAGTCTCTTGTGTGATCACCGGCCGGCCCGCCGCCAGATAGCAGGCGGTGCGATCGCTGAACCAACCGGTCCGCGGACGCACATATTGGTCGCGCGCGACGGTAAATTCACCGCGGGAATTCCGGATGTATTCGCAATACTGTTTCGCGTTGCGGGACAGATCAATGGAATCGCGAACGGCCCATCCATGCCGGTTCAGCATCGTCGCGACGTCCTGTGGCACGGTAGCGGCCAGTTCAATTCGGACCGGACGTTTGGCCGGCAGGGACAGAAATTTCTCGAACTCGCGGTCTTTCGTCCAGTACCACATCTCGCCGCGGTACTCGAGATCCTTGCCTTTGTTGTGCCACGTCGTAATCGTGGTGTAGGTATCGCCGCCAAGGGGAGAACCGGCCCAGAGGTCCATCACGATCGGTTGCCGCGTCGGCAACCATTTGAAGCCTTCGACCGGGACATCGCAGTCAGCGGAGCCGACACTTTCTCCAAAGGTAAACAACGTGTCGTGTTGCGCGAGCGTCTGAATCATCTTCTCGTCGCCTTTGACCACTTTGATTTGCGACGCGAACGGATCGGACTCCACGTAAATCCGTCGCGCAATTCGCAGGTGCTCCGGGCGCAGTTCCTGCGCGCCGGTTACATTCAGGAACGCATCCGCGGTCTTATATAGCTCCTCCAACTTGCTCTCACTCATCCCGTAACATTGGCCGCCTTCGTAGACGCCACGAAACACCCAGCGATCGGCGAACCCGTGCTGTTTGAGGATCGGCGCAATCGCGTTCACGTTTGCAGTCGCGTCCGGTGAAAGGTCGTTGAGTTGCGGATCGTAAATCCATCGCCCGGAGTCTTCGACGTAGTAGACATCATAGCCCAGGCGCCGCAATGCGATCAGGTAGTGCAGGAATTGATAGGTAACGCCGGCCAGCGGATACCAAAACAGGATTCCGAAGACGATAACCCGGCCTTTGCTATTCGGCATCGCGTTCCTCCGTTGTTAGCGCCCTCACGATCCGCGCGGGGTTTCCGGCGACAATCGTAAATGGCGGCACGTCGGTCGTCACCACGGACCGCGCGCCGACGATGGACCCTTCGCCAATGGTGACCCCAGGCAGGACGCAACTCTCGAAGCCGATCCACACCTTCGATTCGATACGAACAGGTCTCGCTTCCACTGCAGCCGCGGCGATGCGCAATTCACGCTGCGCCAGAGCTTCCAGTTCCGATCGCCGGCCCGCGACGGCCGTCGGCACCCGGTAGGTGTCCATCAACACCACGTTCCATGAAATCAGCGCATAATCGCCGATAAGAATTTCCGAGTCACAGATAATGCGGGCGCCATGCACGAGGGCAAAGTCGCCGAGCTTCACGCGCGCCTGTGGACCGACATCAAACATGGTTCCGAGATACGTCGAAGCACCACGACCGTACTCCACGCCGGGCGAGCGCTCGCTGCGGAAAAATCGAAAGCTGAAGCTTGTTTCCACGTAGGCGTCTTCATGGATCTTGACGTTTTGCGGTAACTCCCCGTCGTACCAGTCCCAAGGCAGTTTTCGGCCGCTCATGACACCTCCCCAATCACCTCCGCGGGGTTTCCCATGATACGGGCGCCGGGCGGCACATCGCGAGTCACCATGGTGCCCGGTTCGATCCATGCTCCTGCCCCGATGCGTACGCCTTTGAGGATCGTCGCGTTGGGCCCGATCCACACGTCATCTTCGATAATAATCACCTTGCAGGCGATGGGCGGGCGCGGACGGCCCTTACCAAGCGGCGAACAGGCGATCGCATCAGCGACCCGCTGGGCCGGGGCGATCGGGTGAAAATCGCTGTCGGCCAGCGTGGCGTTCCATCCAATCACGACGTAATTTCCGATGCGCACTTCCAATTCGCACAACAAAACTACATTGGTGAAATAGCAGTAATCGCCGATTGTCACGCGCCCGTTTTCGCCCAGATCAAAATGCACTCCGTCCATGGTGCCATGCGCGCCAATGCGCAGCCCGTCGGGTAAACGGGTGTGAAAACGTTTGAAGGCGAGATCGCCCGTGATCACCGTATTTGGTCCGAGCGTCACGTTTTCCGGAAGCGTGCCGTGCAACCATTTGCCCGGTTCAGGTTTCATGCCGTCGATGTCTGCATCTGATAGAGCCGGGCATACTGACCGCCCGACGCCAGCAACTGATCGTGTGTGCCGGTTTCGACAATGCGCCCTTCATTCAGTACGACGATCTGGTCCGCATGCCGCACTGTGGACAGTCGATGCGCAATGATCAGTGTCGTGCGACCCGTGCTGAGTTGACGCAATGCCACGAGCAACGCCGCTTCCGTTTCGGCATCCAGTGCGCTGGTCGGTTCGTCGAGGATAAGAATCGGAGCGTCCTTGAGCAACGCGCGCGCGATCGACAACCGCTGCCGCTCTCCGCCAGACAGAGTTGTTCCTCGTTCGGCGATGACTGTCTGATATCCCTGCGGCAGCCGCTTGATAAATTCGTCGGCGCCGGCCGCTTTAGCGGCTGCTTCGATTTGAGCCGTCGTCGCCTCTGGTTGGCCGTAGGCAATGTTCTCCGCGATGCTCAGCGGAAACAAAAACAGCTCCTGCAAAACCAACCCAACGTTCCTTCGCAAGCTCCGCAGTTGCACGTCGCGGACATCGTGTCCATCGACAAGGACACGGCCCTCCCACGGATCAAAGAACCTTGGGACGAGCCCGGCCACGGTTGTCTTACCGGCACCCGTTGGTCCCACCAGTGCTACGGTTTTGCCCGGAGCGATATCCAGTGAAACTCCACGAAGCACGGGCCGGTTCAACTCATAACCCACAGTGACGTTCTCCATGGTAACGTGACCGCGTACTCGGGGGAGAGCGAGCGCCCCGGGTTTATCACGCACGTCCGGTTCAATATCCTCAATTTCCCATACTCGCTGAGCACTCCCCGCGGCGCCCTGGATCGTGGACGACGTGTACATCACCGACTCGATCGGCGTGTAAAGGGCCCCAAGGTACGAAAGAAAGAGGAGAATCGCGCCCACGGTGATTTCGTTAGCCATCGCCTGCCGCGCACCGATCCAGAGAATTGCCGCTGTTCCGAGCGCCGTGGCCAACCCTATCAAGACTTTGAACCGAAGCTGCACGTTCGTGAGGCTAAGGGTCGCCGCCAAAGCTTCCCCAGTGCATCGCTTGAAGTATCGGTCATTCCAGTCCTCCCGGCCAAACGCCTGGACGACGGCGAGGGCGGAAAACGTTTCTTCGACTGTGGTGTAGATCCGCCCCTCGAATTCCTGCTGGCGATAACTTTCGTCCAGCATCGGCTGCGCGTAGGCGCGGAAAACAAAGACCATGTAGGGCACTACCGCCACAGCCAGCAGCGTGAGCGTTGGATTCACCCGCCACATCACAGCGAACATTGCGACCAGGGTGACAAACGCCGAAATGACGGGCAGCAAGCCGTCCTTCACGATCGTCGCAATGCTCGCGCAGTCAGCCGTGACTCGCCTTATGGTGTCGCCCACTGCGCGGCGTGCGTGGAAGCGCAGCGAGAGCTTTTGCAACCGCGCAAACAAGTCCGCCGCGAGGTCGTAGACCATACGCTGGCCGAGGCTGATGCCGGTGTAAGTCATGAGCAGGCTAACAGCCCAACTGAGCAGGAAAAGAACCACGGTCGCGGCGACGCTCCAGCCAATAAGATAGTCTACTGTCGGCGGCCCGGGCAGGACTTCGATCACGTCCTGTACCCATCCGGGCATCACGCGGCCCTGCAAAATGTGGTCGACCAGAAACACCATGGGCCATGGCTTCAGCACGTCGAGGCCAACCTTTACCAGCATTGCGACCATTACGCCGAGGAGCGCTCCCCAGCGGCGCAGCGCATAGCGCATCGCCCAGAGAGAGACGGCAACTATAGTGGCGCGGCGCTTCATGCTCTTTCGGCGGGCTTTGGTTCGTGACGCTGGAATTGCACGTTGTGGAAACGCGCGTAAAGCTCTCCGCGCGCCATCAACTCATTATGGGTCCCGATTTCTTCGATACGTCCAGCCTTGAGCACCACCACCAGATCTGCGCGACGAACGGTCGAGAGCCGGTGCGCGATGAACACGGTGGTGCGCCCTTTCCTCAATCGCTCCATGGCATCCAGCAACAAATGCTCGGTTTGTGCGTCCAGGGCGCTTGTCGGCTCGTCCATGATCAGGATCGGCGCATCCTTCAGAATTGCGCGCGCAATGGAAATCCTTTGCCGTTCTCCACCCGAGAGTGTCGCGCCGCGCTCTCCCACTTGCGTGTCATAGCCGTTGGGGAGTTTTGAAATGAATTCGTGCGCGTTTGCCGCGCGCGCGGCGGACTCAATTTCCGCTCGCGTTGCATCCGGGCGGCCATACGCGATGTTTTCCGCGATGGTTGTGGGAAACAGCACGGATTCCTGCAGAACAAGGGCAATCTGGTCGCGCAAGCTCCGCAGTTTAATCTCCCGCAGATCGTGCCCGTCGATGAGCACTCGGCCGCGCGATGGGTCAAAGAAACGGGGGATGAGATTGACGAGGGTGGTTTTGCCGGCGCCGGTCGGTCCGACAATAGCAATGGTGCTGGCCGGTTTTACTTCCAGCAAGACGTCGTGCAGCACGGGTTGGCCAGGCTCGTAACCAAACGTGACGTGTTCGATTTGGATGTGCCCTCGCGTCTTCGGCAAGTCGCGTGCCGTGGACGAATCGACAATCTCAGGCGAGCTTTTCAATACCTCGACCACGCGGTCAACGCTGGCGCCGATTGTTTGCGAGCTTGTGTACATGTTCGCCAGAATCTTCATTTGCTCCTGGAGCGAATTCAGGTACACCAAAAACACGAGGATGCTGCCGATGGTAAGCGTTCCTTCGAGCACCTGCCGCGCTCCGAGCCACAATACGACCGCAGCGCCGAGCGTCATCACGAGTCCGGAGCTCAGGCTGTTGATGCTCCCCACCAGCGCGGTCCGTTGTTGCGCCGCGATGGCCACGCCGGCGTACTGCTGCAATCGTTCATTCTCACGACGCTCCTGCGTGAATGCCTGCACGACCGAAATACCGGCGAGCGTCTGTTGAATGTGCGATTGAATGCGGGATTCGATTTCACGCTTCATCCGGGCGGCCGCTCGCAGCGGTTTGCCTACCAGGAATGACGCCCCAACGATGAACGGCGCGGAGGCCAGCGCCACCCATGTCAGCAGCGG
>Ga0075418_10003569_pt1 | contig 17753 bp, 21 predicted proteins | sample SoiMetdeltSBSDD2_FD_81776 | JGI IMG/M metagenome (GOLD analysis project Ga0075418, IMG submission 81776) | Bulk soil microbial communities from a Populus tree surrounding site in Tennessee, USA - Soil MetaG P. deltoides SBSDD2 | ecosystem: Environmental > Terrestrial > Soil > Tree plantation... | reverse complement strand
TGGGGTTGGCCTGGCCGCGATCTGCTCCGGCGGCGGCCAGGGGGACGCGCTTGTCTTAGAGGTCTAGGCCGAGCGCGGACGCTACGCGCAGATCCTTCCGGCCGCGCAGTGCTCGGTCTGCTAGAAGCCACCTCCGTGAGCTTCGAGCACGTCCTCGTGGTCGGTGCCGGTCAGATGGGCGGCGGCATCGCCCAGGTGGTCGCCGCCTCCGATCGTCGCGTCTCGCTGCACGACTCGCTCCCGGGCGCGACCGAGCGCGGCCTCGCCACGATGCGGAAGAGCCTGGAGAGGCTGGCGGAGAAGGGCGGCGCCGATCCGGGCGAGGTGCTGGCCCGTGTGGAGGCCGTCGACGACCTCGTGCCCGCCGACCTGATGATCGAGGCTGTCGTGGAGGACGCCGGCGTGAAGGAGGAGGTCTTTCGGCGCGCTGACGAGGTCTGTCCGCCGGAGGCCGTCCTTGCGTCCAATACCTCTTCCATTCCAATTGGCTCGCTCGCCTCCGCGACGGGGCGGCCGGATCGGGTGATCGGCATGCACTTCTTCAACCCGGTGCCGGTGCTGCAGCTGGTCGAGATCGTGCGCGGCCGGGCCACCTCGGACGAGACCGCCGAGGCGATCACGCAGCTCGCGGTCGATCTCGGCAAGACGCCCGCCGTCGCGAATGACTTCCCGGGCTTCGTCTCGAACCGGATCCTGATGCCGTACATCAACGAAGCCGTGTGGGCGCTGCACGACGGCGTGGCCGAGGCGGACGCGATCGACACCATCGCGAAGCTCGGCTTCGCCCATCCGATGGGGCCGCTCGCGCTTGCCGATCTGATCGGCCTCGATACCTGCGTCGCGATCATGGAGGTGCTCCGCGCGGGCTTCAACGACGACAAGTACGCGCCGTGTTCGCTCCTCCGCGAGTACGTGGGAGCAGGGAAGCTGGGCCGGAAATCGGGCGAAGGTTTCTACTCGTACGACTGACCAGTGTAGCTGGGGGGAACCTCCCGGTTCCCCCCAGACCCCCTCCACCGGTCCGCTTCGCGGACAGGCGCTTGCGCGCCGGTTTCTACTCGTACGACTGAAGCGCGTCGCGCACGAGCCCCTGGAAGTGCGCGATCAGGCGCTCGCTCTCGGGCAGCAGCCGCCCCCTGCCCGAGCAGCCCCGCGCGCATCCCGCGTTGCACCGACTCGACCAGCACGCGGTCCTCCGCGCCGACCTGCGAGTCGAACGCGATCAGCTCCTCCTTTTCCTCGTGCGTGACCTCCGGCCCAAAGAAGTAGTCGTGGTAGCCGGTCGTCCGCTCGGGACCGTCAGGGAGCGCCGGTCCGATGGAGAGGTTCGGTGAGCCCGGGAAGACGTTGATGCGCGTGTTCGGCGAGCCGTCGAGCCCGTACGTCCACGCGTGGTAGTGGCACTGGAGCGTCTTGCGGCTCCCGCTTTCGCGGACGACCTCCGCGCCACGGTGCCGGCACACGTTGAGGAAGGCGTGCAGGTCGTTCTGCTCGTCGCGGACGACCGCGATCGGGATGTGCCCGGCGCGGCCGGGGAAGCGGTCGCCCGCGCGCTCGATTTGTCCGGTATGGCCGACGTAGCCAGCCACGGGCGAAGATCCGCCTGCGCTCCGCGTCGAGAGCGCCCGCGTCCGAGTAGGTGCTCCAGGCGAGCGTCTCGTTCATACGGATGTCGCCGGCGTGGGTGCCGGCGTGGGAAGCTGGTGCCACAGGACGATCCTTCCGCGCACGACCTTGAACGCCGCCACGGCCTCCTCGCCGGGAGCGTCGCAGCGGCTCGTCTCGCGGTCGCCGAGCCGGAACGTTGCCGTTGCGGTGTCGTCGTGGGTGGTCACATCCACGATCTTGCCCGAGCAGGGCAGGGCGGAGTTGAAGTCGACCGCGTCGGCATGGGTCCGGAGGAGGACGACCGAATTGCCCTGCACCACCTGCGCGCCCTCGGCGAACAGATCTGCGGCGCGTTCGTTGTCCCCGGCGTTCAGTGCATCGCTCCATTCCCGGACGACGGCCTCCGGCGCGGTCGCGCCTCCGCCGCCGCAGCCCACCACGAGGGCCAGTAGCACGAGCGCGAGGGCGGCCAGGAGCGCCAAACCGCCCGGACTATAGTCCTGGCGTGGACTTCGAGCTCACCGCCGAGCAGCGCGAGATCAAGGCGCTCGCACGTGAGTTCGCCGAAGCCGAGATCGAGCCGCACGCGGCCGAGTGGGACCGGCAGCACCGCTTCCCGAGGGACCTGTATCCGAAGCTGGCCGAGCTCGGCCTCATGGGCGTCTGTGTCCCGGAGGACCTCGGCGGTGCGGGAGCGGACTTCCTCTCGTACGTCCTCGTTCTCGAGGAGCTTTCTCGGGCCGATGCCGGCGTGGGGGTGACGGTGGCCGTCCACACGAGCGCCGTCACGCTCCCGATCCTCACCTTCGGGACCGAGGAGCAGCGTGCGCGCTTCGTGCCGCCGCTTGCGCGCGGCGAGACGATCGGCGCATTCGCGCTGACCGAGACCGAGTCTGGGTCAGACGCCGGATCGCTGCGGACGACCGCGACAAGGGAGGGCGACGCTTGGCGCATCTCGGGGACGAAGCAGTTCATCTCGACGGCTGAGTTCGCCGGCACGTTCCTCCTGTTCGCGCGAACCGATCAGGAGACGCCGGGCGCCCGCGGGGTTTCAGCCTTCATCCTGGACGCCGACCACATCCGTGTAACTGGCGCGGAGGAGAAGCTCGGGCTCAACTCGTCGACCACGAACTCGATCGCGGTCGACGCGTTCGTCGACACCGACCGCATGCTGCACGACGAGGGAAAGGGCTTCACCGTTGCGATGGCGACGCTGGACGGCGGGCGGATCGGCATCGCGGCGCAGGCGCTCGGCATCGCGCAGGCGGCCTACGACGCCGCGCGCGCGTACGCCCTCGAGCGCAAGCAATTCGGGCAGCGGATCGCCGACTTCCAGGCCATCCAGTGGAAGCTGGCGGACATGGCGACGGACATCGACGCGGCCCGCATGCTCGTCTACCGCGCGGCTTGGCTGAAGCAACAGGGCAAGCCGCATACAGAGGCGGGCGCGAAGGCGAAGCTCTTCTCGTCGGAGATGGCGCGGCGGCAAACGGCCGAGGCGATCCAGATCTTCGGCGGCTACGGGTACACGAAGGAGTTCCCCGTGGAGCGGTACTACCGCGACGCCAAGATCACCGAGATCTACGAGGGGACGAGCGAGATCCAGCGGCTCGTGATCGCGCGGTCGGTGCTCGGCCTGCGGCGGCAGGCGCTCGCGCAGGGCTGATACCGCTAGCGGTTCAGACCCTCGTCGGGCGTCGCGAAGAGCCGCCTCGAGTTCTCGTTCAGATCCTCGAACTTCTCCACGAGCTGCGCGGCCACACGCCAGCGGTCGTCTGCATGTCGGACGCGCCACGTGTGGAAGCACGTGCCCGTGAACTCCTCGCTGAAGGGCGAGGGTGCCTCCCAACGGCGTAGGAAGAAGTGCAGGCGCGTGCGCGCCTCGACCGCGTCGTCACCGTCGTGGCGCTCGAGGAGCTCCTCGATCTCGTGACGCTCGTCGAAGAAACCCGCGCGCTGCGAGAGGAAATCCCGGAGCCCGTCGAGACCCTGCCAGAGGAACCCGCCTACGAACCCCGTCTTGAAGTCCGGAGTCACGATCAGATGCATCATCACTTCGGCGGGGCGATGAGCCTGCAGGATCGTCAGGTACTCGGACAGGACGGCGACGAGCTCGTCGTCGGTCAGCGCGGCCATGCCAGGCCGGACTCTATGCGTCTTCCACGGCTCGCGACATTGCGGCGCGAGCGTCCTCCAGTACGGGCTCTCCGTGCGAGACGAGGAGCCGCTCGACCGGGAGCTCGAGCAGCGTGTGCAGGGCGTTATCGAGTGCCGCGCGGTCCACGAGCGACGGTGACGGACACAGACGCGCGCCCCCCTGTCCGTCGCCCGCGAAGATCTCGGCCACGACGAGCGCACGGTGCGGGCGGATGAAGTACGCGAGCTGCTCTTCCGGCGCGCCTTCGATCGGATACACCTCGACCCCCTCCGGAACACGCTCCTCGGCGCCGTAGCGCTCGCGCAGAGCCGGCGCGCTCCGCTCGTGCCACGCGGCAGTGAGCAGAACCACCACCGGCCGCCCGATACGGTCGACGTCGCGGTCGAGGTGCGCCAGGAATTCGTCCTCTTCGCCGGTCGGCAGCAGCGGATCGATCAGCACGACTGCGTCAGGCGCCTCGTAGTACACGCATCCCACCGCCTCCGGCCAGTTGGCCCCGGGCCGCCACTTCGGGTGCGGCGCCGTCCAGTACCAGAGGCCCTCGTCTATCCGCCGGACGTCCATTCGTAGCGGGCGTCGGGCTCCCGCTCCATGTTCTCCGAGCCGTCCGTCAGCTCGGCCAGCCGAAAGCCGTAACGCTCGTAGAAGCGCCGCGCGCCCTCGTTCTTCTGGAAGACCCACAGGAGGAGCCGGCCGTCGCTTTCGGTCTTCGCGTGCTCCAGCAGCCGGGTCCCGATCCCGCGGTCCTGCCAGGCGGGATCGACGTACAGGTGTGTGAGCTCGCCATCCTTGATGCCGCTGAACCCCACGACCGCGCCGCCCTCCTCGGCCACGAAGATTGGCCCGCGCTCGATGAACCACCCACCGAGCAGCGGCCGGTGCTCGTCGACGATCCGGGGCAAGTACGTCATCTCGTCGCGAGCCGCCACGAACACCCGGCTGACCTCGGCTGCATCGGCCGCCGTCGCGCGTCGGATCATCGTCGTAATCTAGAGGTGTGCCACGGAAGGCCGAGGAGCCGGTCCGCCTCACCCGTATCTACACGCGCGGGGGGGACAAGGGCGAGACGAGCCTCGGCGACGGCTCGCGGGCCTCGAAGCTCGACTGCCGGATCGGAGCCTTCGGAACCGTGGACGAGCTGAACGCGGCGATCGGCGTCGCGCTCGCCGGCGAGCTCGACGACAACGCGCGACCAGTCCTCGAACGCGTCCAGAACGAGCTGTTCGACGTCGGCGCCGACCTGAGCGTGCCCTACGGGGTCGGAGACGGGCGGCTGCGCGTCACCCAGGAGCAGATCGACACGCTCGAGCAGGACTGCGACGCCTTCAACGCCACCCTCCCGGAGCTGAAGAGCTTCGTGCTGCCGGGCGGGACTGAGACGGCGGCGCGTCTCCACGTCGCCCGCACCGTCTGCCGGCGCGCGGAGCGGGACACGCTTCTGGCCGCGAAGGAGGTCGATCTCCACCCGCTCGTCCTCGTCTATCTGAACCGCCTCTCGGACCTGCTCTTCATCCTCGCGCGCGCAGCCAACGCCGGCCGCGCGGAGATCCTCTGGAAGCCGGGCGCCAGCCGGTAAGCAGGCTCGCGCGGCGCCTGGGGACGGGCGACGCTGTCGTAATCGGGCTCGGCGCGATGCTCGGCGCGGGCGTGTTCGCAGCGTTCGGGCCGGCTGCGCAGGCAGCTGGCTCCGGCATCCTCCTCGCCCTCGCGTTGGCCGCGTTCGTCGCCTTTTGCAACGCGACCTCATCGGCCGAGCTGGCGGCGATTTATCCGCAGGCCGGCGGGACGTACGTCTATGGCCGCGAGCGCCTCGGCCGCTTCTACGGCTTCCTCGCCGGCTGGGGCTTCGTCGTCGGGAAGATCGCCAGCTGCGCGGCGATGGCGATCACCTTCGCCGCGTACGCCGCGCCTGACTACGAGAAGCCCGTGGCGATCGCCGCCGTCGTCGTGCTGACGGCCGTGAACACACGGGGAATCCACCGGACCGCCGCGCTCACGCGCGTGATCGTCGTGCTCGTGCTGGCCGGGCTGGTGCTGTCGGTGGTCGCGGCGCTCGCGGGCGACGACCCGCAGGCCGACCGGCTCACGCCCATCAGCGGGACGGGCGCGTACGGGATTCTCCAGGCGGCCGGGCTCATCTTCTTCGCCTTTGCCGGCTACGCGCGCATAGCGACGCTCGGCGGGGAGGTGCGCGACCCTGAGCGCACGATCCCGAAGGCGATCCCGATCGCGCTCGGGATCGTGCTCGCGGTCTACGCGGTGGTCGCGGTCACGCTCCTTGCCGTTCTCGGGGCCGACCTTCTGGCAGAGGCGGCCGCGCCGCTGGCCGCGGCCGTTCAGGTGGGCGACCTGCACGCGCTCACACCGGTCGTGCGGGTTGCCGCGGCGATCGCGTCGCTCGGCGTGCTGCTCTCACTCATCGCGGGGATAGGGAGGACGGCGTTCGCCATGGCCTCGAACCGGGAGCTCCCGCGCGTCCTCGCGACCGTCCACCCCCGGCACAGGGTTCCGTGGGTGGCGGAGGTGGCCGTCGGCGCGGTCGTGGCCGTCCTCGCTGCCACCCTCGACCTTCGCCACGCGATCGGCTTCTCGTCGTTCGCGGTGCTCGTCTACTACGCAATTGCGAATGCGTCGGCCTTCACGCTGTCGCGCCCGCAGTTGCGCTGGCCCCGTGGGCTCACCGTCGCCGGGCTACTGGGGTGTCTCGCAGTCGCCTTCAGCCTCCCCTGGACGTCGGTGGTCGCAGGCGCCGGCGTCCTGGCGGCGGGATCGCTCCTGTACGCGGCACTAACATTCCGGCCATGGCAACAACCGAAGACCGATCGGGGCTGACCGGGCAGGACGCCTGGCGCGAGGAAGTGTACGACGCGACGCCGGAACGCCAGGGCGAGCTCTTCTCCACCATCTCCGGGCTCGAGAACGAGCCGCTGTACTCGTCGGAGACCGTCGAGATCGACTACGACCGCGATCTCGGGTACCCGGGCGTCTATCCGTACACGCGCGGCGTCTACCCGTCGATGTACCGCGGGAAGCTCTGGACGATGCGCCAGTTCGCCGGCTTCGGCACGGCCGAGGAGACGAACGAGCGCTTCCGCTACCTGCTCGACCACGGCCAGACCGGGCTCTCGACCGCCTTCGACATGCCCTCGCTCATGGGCTACGACTCCGATCACCCGCGCTCGCTCGGCGAGGTAGGACGCGAGGGCGTCGCCATCGACTCTCTCGGGGACATGGAGACGCTGTTCGAGGGCATCCCGCTCGGCGAGGTCTCAACCTCGATGACGATCAACTCTCCGGCGGCGATGCTGCTGGCGTTCTACGTCTGCGTCGGCGAGCAGCAGGGCGTGCCCCGCGATCAGCTGCGCGGGACGATCCAAACGGACATCCTCAAGGAGTACATCGCGCAGAAGGAGTGGATCTTCCCGCCCGAGCCTTCCATGCGGCTCGTGGTGGACATGATCGAGTTCTGCTCCCAGGACCTGCCGCGCTGGCACCCCGTCTCGATCTCGGGGTACCACATCCGCGAGGCTGGTTCGAACGCCGTCCAGGAGCTCGCCTTCACGCTCGCCAACGGCTTCGCCTACGTCGACGCCTGCATCGAGCGCGGCCTGGACGTCGACGATTTCGCGCCGCGCCTCTCCTTCTTCTTCAACGCCCACGTCGACTTCTTCGAGGAGATCGCCAAGTACCGAGCCGCCCGGCGGATCTGGGCCAAGGAGCTGCGGGAGCGGTACGGCGCCAAGAACCCGCGCTCCTGGCTGATGCGCTTCCACACGCAGACCGCCGGCGTCTCGCTCACCGCGCAGCAGCCGGAGGTGAACATCGTGCGGACGGCGCTCGAAGCGCTGGCGGCCGTGCTCGGCGGGACGCAGTCGTTGCACACGAACTCCTTCGACGAGGCGCTGGCACTGCCGACCGAGGACGCCGTGCGCCTCGCTCTGCGCACGCAGCAGGTGATCGCGCACGAGACCGGCGTCGCGAGCACCATCGACCCGCTCGGCGGCTCGTACTACCTCGAGGACCTGACCAACCGCCTCGAAGCCGCTGCGTATGACTACTTCGACCGCGTCGAACGCCTCGGCGGCGTCATTCCCGCGATCAAGGAGAACTTCTTCCAGCGGGAGATCGCCGACGCGTCGTTCCGCTACCAGTCCGAGGTCGAGGCGAGGGAGCGCATCGTCGTCGGCGTGAACCGCTACGAACTGGACGAGGAGCGGGAGATCGACATCCTGCGGATCGACCCGGCGCTCGAGCGCAAGCAGATCGAGCGCGTGCAGGCGCTGCGGGCGCGTCGTGACTCCGGGCCCGTGGAGGCGACGCTCACGCGGTTGAAGGAGGCCTCGCTTCGTGACGACGTGAACCTGATGCCGCTCATCATCGACGCCGCGAAGTCGTATGTGACGATGGGCGAGATGTGCGACGCGTTACGTGAGACGTGGGGCGTGTGGCGCGAGACCCCGGTCTTCTGAAGTTGGCGGAAACCTCCCGGTTTCCCCCAAGCCCCCTTCCACTGGTCCGGCTTCGCCGGACAGGCGGCTTCGCCGCCGGCGCGAGACGCCCGTTTTCTAAGAGTTTCATGAGGCGCGGGCTGGGGCGTCTAACAAAGTCGCTACCCTGCCGTCTGAGGATTTGACCCCGATGAACACGTTCCAGTCCACGATTTCCTCTCCGCGCAACCAGCGCATCCTCTTCTGGATGGCGCTGCTCGCGCTCGCCGCCGGAGTCGTGGTCCTGGTCGTCAAGCTGGTCGGAGGAAGCGACCCGACGTCTGTCACCCCGGAGAAGGGCTTCAAGCCTCAGCTGCCGGCCAAGACCCAACCGCTCACCAACGCGGACGGCGTCCGCGTGAAGTCCTATGCGCAGCTCGATCCCGAGATCAAGGAGGCGATTCGCGGCTTCGTCGTTCCCGGTGTCATAAACGGCAACTACGGAGCGTCCTGGAAGTACACGGCACCGAGCCTCACCCACGGGGCCACGTTGACCCAGTGGGCGAACGCCACCGAGCACTCGGTGATTCCGCTTCCGGGATACACGCTGGACGGGGCCCAGTTCAGTCTCTACGAGGCGACGACCAAGGAAGTGCTGGTCAACGTGAAGCTGAATCCGGCGAAGCCGTCGGCTGGGCGAGCGGTCGACTTCCGCATCGGGCTTGTGCCTTATGGCAAGGGCGACAACCAGCGCTGGCTGGTGAGTTACTGGATGCCGACCTACCAGCCACTGGTTCCGTACGGCGGCGGCGGATAGGGCGCAGGACAGCGCTCCGCCAGGGGACCTAGCCTTCCGACGTGAGCGGCCTCCTTTCCTCGGCGAGGATGAGGCGGCGCCTGATCTGGATCGCAGGGTTCATGGTTCTCGCCGGAGTCGTCGCGATTCTGATCGTCGTTATCAAGAACCCGCCACCACCGGCCGGCGAAAAGACGTCCCCCGGCGGCGACCTGGTGAAGCCGGGCACGAAGATGGCTTTCGCCCCGCACCAGGACCAGGTCCTCGGCCTGGCGCAGCAGTTCGTCTTGACGGCGGTGCGGCGCGACAACACCGAGGACTCCTGGGAGATGGTGTGCCCCGAGATGAAGCAGGGCTTCACGAGGGACACCTGGGCGAAGGGTGAGATCCCCGTCGTCCCCTACCCGGCCCATTTCGCCAAGTGGCACCTCGCCTACGCATATACCACCGAGATCGATCTCCAGGTTGCGCTCTACGCGAGGCCCAACAAGAAGCTGCACCCGGTCGTCTTCGATCTCACCCTCCACCCCTGCGGGACCGCCGGCAACCGCTGGCTCGTCTCGTCGTTCATCCCCACCCCCTCGGCCAGCGGCGACTTCGGGTCATCGGATGAGAAGAGCCGATTCAACCCGCTCGGAATCGGGACGCGCTCGACGCTCTTCCAGCCGAAACGTGCCAGCGGGTTCTGGCTCGCGATCCCCCTGGGCATCACGCTCGGCATGCTCCTGATCGCTCTGGGGATCGTCGGCGTCCGCAGTTATCGCGGGAGGAAGGCCTACAACGACTACGTCCGTGCGCGCCAGCTACCCACCCGGTAAAAGGTCTAACCTGTCGGCGTGAGCGATCTCCTGGCTTCGGCGAGGGTGAGGCGCCGCCTCGCCTGGACGGGAGGGTTCCTGCTGGTGGCGGCCCTGGTCGCTTTCCTGGTCGTCATGTTCCCGAGCCCGGGCAAGCGCGCCGGCGAGAACCTCTCGCCGGGTGGGGACATCGTCAAGCAGGAGAAGACGAAGGCGTTCTCTCCCCAGGCTGGCGAGGTGCTCGAGGTCGCGCGGCGGTTCGTGGCGACGGCTGTGGCCCGCAAGCACGTCGAGGACTCGTGGGAGCTCGTGTGCCCCGCAATGAAGCAGGGCTTTACGAGAGAGCGCTGGTCGAGGGGCAATATTCCAGTGGTCCCATTCCCGGTCTTTACTGGGAAGTGGCGGCTGAGCTACTCCTTCGCCAAGGAGATCGACGTGCAGGTTGCGCTCTTCGCCAAGCCCAAGGCCAAGATCAAGCCGGTTGTCTTCGACCTCACCGTCCAGCGGTGCGGGCAGCAGGAAGGAAGGCGCTGGCTCGTCTCGTCCTTCATTCCGACCCCCTCGGCGAGCGGCGACTTCGGCTCGAGCACGAGCCGAACCAACCCGCTCGGCATCGGGACGAGGGACCCGAAGCCGCTGCCCAACCACGCGAGCAGCACGTGGCTCTTGCTTCCGGCCGGGGTCGTCGGCGGCACGGTGCTGCTCGTCCTGAGCATCTCGGAGTCCGCAGCGTGCGTGGACGCCGCGCGTACGCGGCGCACGTGCGCGAGCGTCAGATGTCGAGCTCGAGACCGTCGTAGGCCTGCTCGAGCGAGCCCTCGATCGGCAACTCGAGCGGGCGGTGCGTGATCAGCAGGCGCTTCGCGCCTGAGGCTTCGTAGGCCTCGCACGCCTCCTCGAGTGAGAGGTGGCCGCGCGGCTGGCCGTCGAGATCCCCATGCTCCAGCGTCGCCTCGCAGACGAAGAGGTCGACGTCGCGCGCCAACTCGGCCAGTCGCTCGCTCGGACCGCTGTCACCGGAATACGCGAGCGTTGTCGTCTCGTTCGAGACGCGGAAGCCAAAGGTGCGCAGTGTGTAGTGCGGGAGCCGCACGGGCATCACGCGCAGCCCGGCCGCCTCGAACTGCTGGTCCTCCTCATACTCGCGGACCTCGAATGTGCGCTCGAACATGTCCGGCATCCCGAAGTGCTCGCCGAAGAGCGCTAGCACTCGAGCGCCACCCGATTGGATCCAGAGCTCAGGCGTCTTGAGGTCATGGCCGAGCCCGTACATTCGTCCCCACACCCAAGGGACCAGGTCTCCCCAGTGGTCGAGGTGGAAATGTGTGATCGCGATCGCGTCCACATCCGGCCAGCCGTTTTGCTCGCGCATACGCGCCAGCACGCCGGGCCCGCAATCGAGCAGCAGCCGTCCGGGCCCCTCCAAGAGGTACCCCGACTGGGCCCCCCCGGGATTCGGCCAAGCCGGTGAACAACCGATGACTTCGAGCTTCACGAGCCCATCATGCCCTCCGGGGGCGCGGCAAACACCTTCATATACTTGCGGATCGTGGCAGGGAGAATTCGTGTCGTTATCGCGAAGCCCGGTCTGGACGGGCATGACCGGGGAGCGAAGATTATCGCCCGGGCGCTCCGCGACGCGGGTATGGAGGTGATCTACACCGGGCTGCACCAGACGCCGGAGCAGATCGTTGAGACGGCGATCCAGGAGGATGCGGATGCGGTCGGGATCTCCATCCTCTCCGGCGCGCACATGACGCTCGTGCCGCGCATCCTCGACGGCCTGCGCGAGAACGAGGCCGAGGACGTGCTCGTCCTCGTCGGCGGGACGATCCCGGCCGACGACGCGGACGAGTTGAAGAGACTCGGCGTCGGTGAGGTCTTCACGCCCGGGACTCCGACCAGCGAGATCGTCGAGTTCGTCCGCTCTCGCGCGGGCGCCCCCGCTTGACGGTCTCCAGCGAGCGCGACGGCGCGGTCGCCGTCGTGACCATCGACCGCTCGGAGGCGATGAACGCGCTGGACGTCCCGACCCTCACGTCTCTGCGCGAGATGCTCCTCGAGCTAAAGGCGGACCGCGAACTGCGCGCCATCGTTCTCACCGGCTCGGGCGACCGCGCGTTCGTGGCAGGCGCCGACATCAAGTACATGAGCGGGCTCGACCCGGAGGGGGCACGGGAGTGGGGCGAGCTGGGGCATACGGTCGGAAACCTGCTCGAGGCATGCCCACAGCCCACGCTCGCGGCGGTCAACGGCTTCGCGCTTGGAGGCGGGTGCGAGCTCGCGCTCGCGTGCGATATCCGCTATGCATCGCGCGCGGCCAGGCTGGGTCAGCCGGAGATCAACCTGGGCATCATCCCAGGCTGGGGCGGGACCCAGCGGCTCGCTCGCGTCTGCGGGCTCGGCGTGGCGAAGGAACTCATCCTTACCGGCCGAATCGTGGACGCGGACGAGGCGTTGCGAATCGCCCTGGTCACCGCCGTCTTCGAGGCCGACGAGCTCATGGACCGGACGCTCGAAACTGCACGCCTGATCGCGTCGAAGAGCCCGGTCGCGCTCGGCGCCGCGAAGCGCGCAATCAATCACGCCCTGCAGGGCGACCACGTCAACAACCTCGCAAGCGAAGCAGATGCGTTCGGCCAGCTCTTCGCCGGCGAGGACGCTCAGGAAGGGCTTGCGGCGTTCGTCGCGAAACGTGAGCCGAAGTTCACAGGCAGGTAGGTTTTGGGGAATCCGAACCGGAAAGGGCGGTACGCATGGTTTTGCTCATCATCCTCGCACTGATCGTGGCGCTCTTCGTCGGCCTCGGTTTCGTGGTGAAGTGGCTCTTCATCATCGCCGCCATTGCCGCGCTGATCTGGCTGATCTCGTTCTTCATGCGCGGCTCGCGCGCCTAGGCGCCTACGTCGGCTTGAGAACGACCGTCGCGGCGTCAAAGAGGCTGCGGCCGAGGAGTGCATCGAGCCTCGTGGCGGCCGGCGCTGTCGTGACGGTCAGAGCCTGACCCTTCTTCGCCGCGGTCAGCCGCGTGAGCGAAACGGTCGTTGCTGCGGTTGTCGGCCCGGTGTGGAGCAGCTGGATCGAATCCGTGTCCATGACCGTCAGTGAAATGGTGCGGTTGACGCTCGCAATGCGGAAGCCGCCGGGCCATGCGCGGAGACTCTTCACGTCCACCTTCAGCGTCGCGCTCGCCCCGTCTTCGCTCAGCTCGGTGGAGTCGACCGTCGCCGAAGCCGAGATGGTGAACTTCCCCGTCGGCAGCACGGCGAACAGCGACCGGTACGCGCGGTTGAGGTACTTGTAGGGATTGACGGCGCCACCGTCGTTCGGGTGAACCTCGAAGTGCAGGTGCGTCCCCACGCCGTTCGCATCACCCGAGTCGCCGACGAAGCCGAGGAGCTGTCCGGCCTGCACCTTTTGACCACTCTTCAGTCCTGGTGCGTAGGCCGTTCCGGCCACGCACTTGCCCCGGTTGTCGTTTCCGTTCGTGAGGTCGTTGTTGAGGTGGATGTACAAGTAGGTCGTCCCGCTCTTTCCGTACAGGTAGAGCATGCAGCCGGCCGTGGCCGAGTGCGTCCAGATCTTGACCTTCCCGGCCTCGGTCGCAACGGCGAGCGCGCGGCGCGGCGCCATGATGTCGTTGCCCTCGTGGGGGCCCTGTGGACGCGGGGCTCCGAAGTCGTTCGTGTACTGCACGCGCCCGACCACGGGGAAGACGAACCGGCTGGCGTTCACCGTCGCCGGCTTGCTCGACCCTGGCTTCGCGGCCCGCCTCTTGCCCTTCGGCCCGTCGCCCGGGTAGACGCCCGTCGCGGCCGTCGCCGCGCCCGCGACAGCGACTCCGGCGATAACGCCGAGTAACAACAAGAGAGAGATTCCCCCTCGGGCTGTCGTCCGGTGGCTTCGCAATAAGGCTCCGGTTCGCGCTCGAAGGGCCGAACCCTAGCAAACGATCCGGAGCGCTTCAGAACAACTTTGTGTCCAAATTTGCTTACACGACGGCGGTTAGAGTCCAATGCGTGAAGATCGCCGTGTGTGTGAAGCAGGTGCCGGATGCGGGCGCGCCGAAGCGGATCGACCCACAGACGAAGCGGCTCGACCGCTCGGTGGAGGGCGCTCTCAACCCGTTCGACGTGCACGCGGTCGAGGAGGCGCTGCGGATCAAGGAGGCCGCCGGGGAGGGAGAGGTCGTCCTCGTCACCCTCGGTCCGGCGAAGGCGACGGAATCGCTCAGGCGCGCGCTCGCGATGGGCGCCGACCGCGCAGTCCTCGTCAGTGACGACACGGCGGAGGGGTCCGACCTCGTCGCCACGAGCCGCATCCTGGCCGGAGCGCTGGAGCGGGAGGAAGCCGACCTCGTCCTCTTCGGCCAGCAAGCAAGCGACTCCGACGGCGCCGTCCTCTGGGCCGCGGTCGCCGATCGCCTGCGTCTCCCGGTCGTATCGCAGGTAGCCGAGTTGGAGGTCGCGGACGGAAAGGTGAAGGCGAAGCGCCAGACGGAGTTCGGCTACGACGTGATCGAGGCGCCGGCTCCGGCCGTGATTGCCGTCTCGGACGCGATCAACGAGCCGCGCTTCCCGTCGCTGAAGGGGATCATGGGCGCGAAGTCGAAGCCGCAGGAGACGCTGTCGGCCGGCGAGCTCGGGCTGGAGCAGGCGCAGGTGGGAGAGCAGGGCTCACGCACCGAGGTCTACGCACTCACTGACCCGCCGGCCCGCGGCGACTCGGTGAAGATCGAGGACGACGGCTCGGCCGCACAGAAGATCGTCGATTTCCTGGCGGAGAAAAAGCTGCTTTAGATGGCCACCTTCCTCGCATCTCGTACTCACCGGTGTGCTGCAAAGCGGCCGGAGAGCACGATCTGCTCGGGCGGTGGCCCGTGAGCATCCTGGTGTTCCTCGAGCACCATGGCGCCGAGCTCCAGAAGGGGGCGCTGGGCGTGCTTTCGAAGGCCGCCTCGCTCGGCGACGAGCGGGTCGCCGGTGCGGTCCTGGGTTCGGGAGTGAAGGATCTGGCGGCCGGCGCCGGCGCCTACGGAGCGCAGACGGTTTACGTCTTCGACGACGCCAAGCTGGAGGCTCCGCTTCCCCAGCCGCGCGTCGACGCGCTCGCCAAGTTGGTGGAGGAAGAGGGGTTCGACACGGTGGTGTTCGCCGGATCCGTGCTCGCCGCCGACGTCGCCGCCGGGCTCGCAGCGCGTCTCGAAGCCGGGCTGAACTGGGATCTCGTTGACCTCTCGCAGGCGGACGGGAAGCTGGTCGGCAAGCGCCCGGCCCTGAGCGACTCGGTGTACGTCGACGTCGGCTGGACCTCCGAGCCTCGCATCGCGCTCATTCGCTCCGGCTCGTTCGACCCGGTGGAGACGGGTGGTAGCGCCGAGGTCGAGGAGCGGCAGGCGGACGTGCAGGACTTCTCCCTCGCCGCGACGATGGTCGAGCAGGCCCACGAAGAGTCGGAAGGTCCTTCGATCGAGGACGCGGACATCGTCGTCGCCGGCGGACGCGGGTTGGGCTCGCCCGAGAACTTCGCGCTCGTGGAGGACCTGGCCAAGGCGCTCGGCGGCGCGGTTGGGGCAACGCGCGCGGTCGTCGACGCCGGTTGGTACCCGTACCCGACTCAGGTGGGTCAGACCGGCCGCACGGTGTCGCCGAAGCTCTACATCGCCTGTGGGATCTCGGGCGCGATCCAGCACAAGGTCGGAATGCAGGGCTCCGGGGTGATCGTGGCGATCAACAAGGACCCGAACGCGCCCATCTTCGAGTTCAGCGACCTCGGCGTGGTCGGGGACCTGACCGACATCGTTCCGAAGCTGACCGAGCTGGTCCGGGCTCGCAAAGGGTGAAACCCGCAGAATTCCCACCGCCCTTCGATCCGGCGGACTACGTCACCCCGCCTACGGACCCGCCGGACGAGCGGATCGAGGTCGGCGTCCTGGTCGTCGGCGCCGGTCCCGCGGGCCTCGCCTGCGCGATCCGTCTCGGCCAGCTGCTCGAAGAGAACCCCGAGCAGACCGAGCGGCTCGGCGACGTGCCGGTGGCGGTGCTGGAGAAGGGCAAGCAGCCCGGCTCGCACCTCCTGTCGGGCGCGGTCGTCAACCCGCGCGGGCTGCAGCGGCTCTTCCACGGCCGAAAGCGCCTGGACGAGCTCCCGTTCATTGACCGAGTCGAGTCCGAGTCGGTCTACTTCCTGACGCCGAACCACGCGGTGAGGATCCCCACGCCGCCGACGATGAAGAACCACGGCAACTACGCGGCCTCGCTTTCTCAGCTCGGCCGCTGGCTCTCGGAACAGGCGGAGGAGGGCGGCGCGACGATCCTCCCCGAGACCGCCGGCCACAAGCTCCTCGTGTCCGACGGACGCGTACTGGGCGTGCGCACGGGGGACAAGGGGCGCGGGCGAGCCGGCGAGCCGCTCTCGAACTTCGAGCCCGGCTCGGACATTCTCGCGCGCGTCACAGTTCTGGCCGAAGGCACCCAGGGCCACTTGACCGGGGTCGCGATCGACCGCTTCGGCTTGCGGGGCGAGAACCCGCAGGTGTGGGCGCTCGGCGTCAAAGAGGTTTGGAAGGTTGCCAAGCCGCTCGACCGCGTCATCCACACGCTCGGGTGGCCGCTGCGGCCGCAGTCGCGCTACCGCGAGTTCGGCGGCTCGTTCATCTATCCGATGGGCAAGGACATGGTCACGCTCGGGATGGTCGTGGGGCTCGACTACCGTGACGTCGAGCTCTCCGTCCACGACCTCCTGCAGGAGCTGAAGACGCACGGACTCGTGCGCGAGCTCCTCGACGGAGGTGAACGGGTCGCCTGGGGTGCGAAGACGATCCCCGAGGGCGGACTGCTGGGGCTGCCGAGCCCCATGCACGCCTCGGGGCTCCTGATCACGGGCGACGCGGCCGGCTTCGTCAACGTACCGGCGCTGAAGGGGATCCACTACGCGATCGAGTCCGGCCGGCTCGCTGCCGAGGTGGCCCTCGGTGCCCTTCGGCGTGGTGAAACCGCGTGGCGTCCCGGTGGGCTCCAGCCCTACGACGACTCGGTGCGCGAGAGCTTCATCTGGAAGGACCTGGAGGAGGTGCGAAATATGCGCCAGGCCTTCGGGCGCGGCTTCTGGTTCGGCTCAGGGCTGGCCGGCGTGATGACGGCGACGAAGGGCAAGCTCCCACCGGGGCCGTTCGAGACGGAGGCCGACGCCGAGCAGGAGCTCACGCGCTCCGGTCGCGCAGCCCGGTACCCGAAGCCGGACGGGAAGCTCACCTTCGACAAGCTCTCCAGCGTCTTCCTGAGCGGGAACCGAAGCCGTGACGACGCGCCCGACCACCTGCTCGTCCGGCACCGCGTGCCGCGCGACTTGGCCGAGGCCTGGCAGTGGATGTGCCCGGCGCAGGTCTACGCCGTCGGCCGCGAGGCCGGGAACGGCGACGTGGAGCTGGAGGTGACGCCGTCCAACTGCGTGCAGTGCGGCGCTATCACCGCCAAGGGCGGGCGCCTGACACCGCCGGAGGGCGGCGCCGGGCCCGAGTACACGATCACCTGAACCGCCAGACGTCCGAGCCGGCGTAGCTCGTGATCCACATCGACCCGAAGGCGCCCAGCGCCTCGAACGCGCCGTCCCCGCCCGCGAACGAGTCGACGGGCCGGCCGGAGCCGGGATCGACGCGGAAGACGCGGTCGATCTCTTTGTCGGGCACCCAGATCGTGCCGTCACGGGCTGCCGCCGGATGGCCCAGGGTCCGCCCGAAGCGCGCCGTGCCGAGGACTCGCGCGGCCTTCGGGTCGAGGTGGACGAGCGCGTTGTCGTTCGCCGAGATCCACAGGTCGCGCGTGCCCGTGCTGAACCACGCCGGCGCCTGCACGCCGACAGGGATGCGCGTGATCGCCCCACTCGAGGGAGCGACGCGCGCGAGGGAGGTCGCCGATCGTCCGAAGCCGACCCAGATCGATCCTGAGCGCGCCGCGAGCCCGGCGGGG
>Ga0075418_10003566_pt1 | contig 17757 bp, 18 predicted proteins | sample SoiMetdeltSBSDD2_FD_81776 | JGI IMG/M metagenome (GOLD analysis project Ga0075418, IMG submission 81776) | Bulk soil microbial communities from a Populus tree surrounding site in Tennessee, USA - Soil MetaG P. deltoides SBSDD2 | ecosystem: Environmental > Terrestrial > Soil > Tree plantation... | reverse complement strand
GACCCGCGTGCTCGTAGCAACAATCCAGTGACACCCGAGACCCCCGCGTCATACACCTGCAACGGGCTCGCCCGCACCAGTGTGTGTCGACGTCACCGGCCGACCCCCAATTCTCATCAGCCAGTGAAGCGATCGAAGATCGCAAACCCGATACACCCGATGCACCGGAGGTAGTCGCTCGGGTCGACCTGACCGCACAGGCGGCTTGTACCCCCTTGGGTGGGTGTGACGATGAGCATGCACAAGAGGCAGACGCCGCACTCCCCCGCCTAGTGCCGACCGCGCTAGGAGCCGTATCGATCAACGCGGTAACAGATCGGGAGATCACACGGGCGTTGATCATCCTGACTAAAAGTGGCTTGGCAGAGTCATCGGTGCGTCGTTTCCGAGACTCGCTGTCATCGTTCTTCGCATGGGCAGTTCGCGAGCGGATGATTACCGCCAATCCGGTTACGCCGACTCGAGTGCCGCGTGCCGGAACACCACGTGTCGAAATGCTTCCCTTCAGCGAGGACGAGCTCGAGGGCATCTATGTCCGGGCGACCGCGCGGGACCAGCGACTCGCGGACCTGCTACTCATCGATGCCTGGACTGGCCTGCGCTGGTCAGAGTTGCGCGCTATGCGTGTCCGAGACTTCGTCGAGGTCCCACTTGCCGATCTTGGTAGTGCAGCGCGCGGAGCCCGAGGGCGTTGAGATCAAGAGCACCAAGTCGGGAAAGACCCGTCGCGTTCCGATCGCCGACCGCGTCCTGCCGCTCGTGCGAGCCATGGCTATTGATCGGGACGCAGATGCCCGTCTATTCGTCACCGAATCCGGCCACCAGCTGCACGCCACGGCATTCAAACGGACACTCGCTTGGACCACCATTGCCGAGGGCCGACGCATCCACGACCTGCGGCACACGGCCGCGTGCTTATGGCTGGCGCGCGGGGTTGATCCTGTAACCGTGCAGGCGTGGATGGGGCACGCCTCGATCGCAACCACGAACCTTTACCTGCACCACCTCGGAACCTCCGCTGATCGGGCTGGTTTGGACCGTCTGAACGCCCGGGAGCACAAAGGGGGCACACGCCAGCCAGGAACCGAAGAATCACAAGCATGAGAGGCACGCTTAGATCTGGCATCGCGCCTAGTCAACAGCAGAAACAAGGAAGTGGAGCTAAGGGGACTCGAACCCCTGACCTTCTCGTTGCGAACGAGACGCGCTACCAACTGCGCCATAGCCCCGCAGACCGCGTGGGGACGATCAGCAGCAGACTTTACCACCGTCAGGCCGAGGCCGACTTCTGCGATTCCTCGCCCTTCACTGCTTGCGATGAGTCTGACGGTGAGTCAGGAGCATCCGCGGTTACGGGCCCTTCATGGGGTGCTGACGACGTTGCGCCGGGACCTGAGAGGTCGATGGTGCGCACGGTTCGGGGCGCCAGTGGCTTCGAGACATAGGTCGGCACGGTGATCGGGATGGGCTCCCACAAGGTGCCTGGTCTCGAGGCCACATCTGACTTGCTACTCGATCGGTGGGAATCTGGTCCACCCGTGGAAAAGTCCTTGCGACTAAGGAAGATCGTGGACTCGTTGTTGCCGTGTCGGATCTCGCGATAGCGGACGTCGAGCCTTGCCCGCATGACCTGAACACTGATCCGCGCGACCACAACGAAGATCAACAACAATCCGCCGGGAATAGCAGCGCTCCACCAAAGGATGAGGTGTGCACCGCACAGACCGACCACCGCGCTCAGCGCTGCCATGAGCCCGAGCAAGACGCGGCGCCGTCTCGAAGACGCCACCGCTTCGAGCCGACGTAGGTCATTGACCGCGGCGTGCCTCGTCTGCGGTGTCGACACCTCGAAGGGTGCTATTTCCTCAAGATCATGATCGAGAAGTGGCGCGGTGCCGTACCGGACGATGCGCATCGAGTCGGAGAAGCGATCCGCCGGATCTGACTCGTCCAGATCTTCGTCGTCACGACGGCGTACGAAATGCGGGACGAGATATGCCAGCCACGCGACTGCGATGGCAGCAAAAATCACACCGGTCGTCCCCACACCCAGACGGTACGGGGCCAGCACAGCTCTCCAGGTGATCTTGAGCGGTGTGTCGCAAGAAACGGATGTGACGGATGTTTCGCCTGCTGAAGGTTGGGTCTGTCAACGCTGCCGAAGGTTCTCCCAGCGCTGCATCAGACCCTCTGGTACCTCCTCGGCGTTCAGAGCGAAAACTAAATGATCACGCCAGTCACCGTCTATGTGCAGATACCGCGGCCGCAGTCCCTCTGGCCGAAAACCTAACTTCGCCACCACACGAAGGCTCTTGGTGTTCTCGGGGCGGATCGCGATCTCGATCCGATGTAGTGACATGACCTGAAAGCAGTAGTCGACCGCCAATGCCACGGCCGTCGGAATGATCCCCCGGCCAGCCAACCGCTGGTCGATCCAGTAGCCAATCTGGCCCCAGGAGGCCGAGCCGCCGACGATTCCGCTCACCGTCAACTGGCCCGCCATCTGCGGCCTGGAGCGATCTTGCCCCTCGTCATAGAACACCAGCCACGGCAGCATCCGTCCCTCCTTGGCCTGGCGAGTCACGGAGCGGACTAGACCTGCGTACGTGGAGGGCCCGATATGAGATCCGGGCGGAAGGGTCGCCTCCCATGGCCGCAGCCAGCCCGCATTCTCACGCCGTACGCGTTCCCACGCGGCGCGGTCCTTATGGCGCAGCGGTCCGAGCAGCACAGGCCCATGGCGCAGGGTGACCGGCCACCGGTGACGACCGAAGCCACCCAGCCCGGTGAGTCCGTTCGGCGGCTGCTCCAGGCTCGGCATCTCAGTGATCCCCACCTCGTATCTGGCTGATCGCGTGCTCGAGTATCGGCGCCAGCACGGCCATCCCGTCGCGAGCGCCCCCACTCGATCCAGGCAGATTGATGATCAAGGTACGATCCGCGACTCCAACAAGCCCACGACTCAGCACCGCGGTCGGTACGCCATGATCAATACCATATCGAGCGATCGCCGCCGCCAGCTGTGGTATCTCTCGCTCGATCACCGCGCGGGTCTGTTCGGGCGTGTGATCACGAGGATTCAGTCCAGTGCCACCGGCAGTGATCACGACCGCGTGTCCGGCCATCACCGCCTCACGGAGCGCGGCACCGACGGGCTCTCCATCGGACACGACCACCGGGCCCAGCACATCAAACCCAAGATCATGAAGGGCAGTCGCGATGATCGGTCCCGACTTGTCCTCATATACCCCGGCAGCGGCGCGTGTCGATACGGTGATCACGACTGCACTCTCGATCATCAATCGGCCTCGCGAGACCAGTCACCTCGGCGCCCACCCGACTTCGACAGCACGCGTACGTCGCTGATCACTGCGGCGCGATCGATGGCCTTGATCATGTCGATCACTGCGAGCCCGGCCACGGCGACCGCAGTCAGCGCCTCCATCTCGACGCCAGTTCGCTCGGTGGTCTTTACGGTTGCCGTGATCTCCACACCCTCGTCGGTCACATCAGTGAAGACATCGACTCCACTGATGAAAAGCGGATGACACAACGGGATGAGATCGGGAGTCTTCTTGGCTCCCTGAATGCCCGCGATCCGGGCCACGGCCAAGGCATCACCTTTCGGGACCGTTCCCTCCCGGAGCGCCGCGACGCACTCAGCGCTGAGCAGGACGCGGCCCGCAGCGGTTGCCGATCGGGCCGTTACATCTTTTCCAGAGACGTCGACCATACGGGCCTCTCCGGAACTGCTGAGATGCGGAAAGCGATCTTCGCTCACGCCGGCACCGCTGTCATTAGGGAGACTCGTCAAGCAGCCAGACGTCGACCTCTCGCCCCGCCGCCACGAACTGGGTGTCCTCAGGCAAGATCACCAAGGCGTTCGAGCGGGCAAGATCGGCGAGCAAGTGCGAGCCATGTCCACCCGCGAGCGCGACCTGCCAATGGCCGGAACGTCCAGCGGTGATGATTCCCCGGGCCAGCTGCAGACGGCCTGGGATGGAGTTCATGTCGTGCGCCGCTTCACACTTCACCACCGTCCGCACGTACGGCCGTGCACCCATCAGCTTGCGGATGACCGGACGTACGAACGCTTCAAAGGATACGAAGGCACTCACCGGGTTGCCTGGGAGCATGATCATTGGGATTCGATCATGGCCGATCAATCCGAAGCCCTGCGGCTTGCCCGGTTGCATCGCCACCTGCGCAAAATCACAGGCACCCATCTCAGGCATAACGGCCTTCACGATGTCGAAGTCGCCTTGACTGACTCCACCCGTGGTCAAGATCAGATCGGCACGCAGCAGTTGATCAGCGATCAGCCCTTTGAGTCTGTTGGGATCATCAGCGACCAATCCGACGCGGAAGACCTGGGCACCTGCCGCCTTGGCGGCAGCCGCCAGCAAGTAGGAATTCGAGTCGAAGATCTGTTGCTCGTTACTGAGCTCCAGCCCGGGATCCACGAGCTCAGATCCAGTGGAGATCACCACCACACGTGGTCGCGGCCGAACCATCACCTTGTCCAGCCCGATGCCCGCCAACACCCCGATGTCGCGCGGGCCTAGATGATCGCCCTCTTGGTACAGCAGGGTCCCCGACTTGATGTCCTCGCCGATCCGACGAATGTGTTGTCCGACGACGCTCGGCGCAAAGACCTTGACATCGCTCTCGCCACGATCGGTGTCTTCGTACGGGACGATCGTGTCAGCATCGAGGGGTACCGGCGCTCCGGTCATGATCTTCATCGCCGTCCCCGGGGACAGCCGGTGCTCTGCCGCCCTGCCTGCCGCGATCTCCCCGACGACCGGCAAGCTCAGCGGCTCATCCTGATTGGCGTCCGCCACGTCATCGGCTCGCACGGCATAGCCATCCATCGCCGAGTTGTCGAATCGTGGCAGGTCGATCGTGGCGACGATATCTTCACAGATACTCAGGTCCACCGCGTCGAGGATGTGCTGACGAAAAGCCCTCAGCGGGGTGACGCAGCTGAGCAGATACTGTCGGTGAGCCTGCATCGACCGGAGCTCACCGCGATCTGGCTCCGGTGGCTCCGGCAGCGAGTCGAACTGGGGCGCCACATGCTCCGGTTCGTGGGTTCTCTTACGCGTGAACAAGGGCATGCTCCACACAGTAATGCTGCCCACAGGCAATGGCTCGGACGTTACGGCCGGTTGTGCGCTGCCGAAAGGCCAAAAAGATGATCATGGGTGCCGACACGCTGCTCTGCTGCAAGGCGTTTGTGCTGTCAGCCCGACTAGGCTAGGTCTGTGCAAACCCAGCCAGAGGCCGCCGACCTTGCGGCGATGGCGGAGGTCGACGCCGCCGCGATCGCTGGGGCCAAGCGTACGCTTCGGAAGGCCATTCAGTTCCGCCGCGATGCGCGCACCAGCAAACGCCGCGAGCGTGATGACGGCTTGCGAATGTCGCTGATCGAGTCCGCACTAGAGGACCGGATCCCCGACACCGTCGCAGCGTACCTTTCCCGCGGCTCCGAGCCGGCCACGCTCCAGCTCGTCGCCTGGCTGGCGGCCAATGAGGTCCGCGTACTGCTCCCGGTGCTGTCGCATCCGGTTGGCGGTCGTCTCGACAAGCCGGCGTGGGCCGCATATGAAGGGCCAGATTCACTCCGGGTCGGGGCGTACTCGATCTTGGAGCCAACTGGAGAGGTTGTGCCGAGCGAGCAGCTGCCCGAAGCAGAACTGATCATCTGCCCCGGACTGGCGGCTAATCTGCACGGCGACCGTCTGGGGTGGGGCGGTGGCTGGTACGACCGCGCGCTGCGCCACGCCTCACAAAGCGCACCGGTTTGGGTGCTGCTTAATGATGACGAGGTGCTGGAGACCATTCCGGTGCATGGTTGGGACCGCCGTGTCGACGTGATCGTTACGCCGACGCACATGATCACCTGCGAGCCGTCTGTCCTCTGCAACTTGTAAGTTCCACACCCGCAATCAGCGGACTGAAAAGCCGAGCTCGCCGCGCGGCTGTTCCTCGATAACGTCGAGCTTGATCACTCGCGCCTGCGGTGGACCATGGCGGGCCCAGGCGATGAGCGCCTGCACTCCGTAAGGTTCGCCTTCGAAGACAGCCTCGACGGCACCATCCTCTCGATTGGTGACCCACCCCGACACCCGATGAGCCCGCGCTTCGCGTCGGCAGGTGTCGCGGAAGAACACACCCTGCACGCGTCCGTAGGCAACGACTCGGCGCCGGATCACGGCACCAGTGTGGATCATCGGTGCCTGGATACTGGCGGAAAGTGGTCGGCAACGGCACGAGAATCGGCGATTCGTTGTCTTCTCTGACCACTCGCGTCACCGTCTCCGGTGGTCCGGCCTCCGTCCCTCAGCTGCCCGGCTTCAGTTCCTGGCGAGTCTCGGTTCGGGCTTCCACCGCCGCTCGCGAGGAAACGAACGGCCAGAGCTGGTGATTGGCCCACAACGCGGTCTGGTCGTCGTAGTTCCGATGGAAGGCATGGCCCGACACCCCGCTCTGATTCACCCAGCGTGCCGCATCAAGATCACCAAGATCGACCAGCATCCGCATCGCCGGTGCACTCGTCACGGCATACCCCTTGAGATCATCGAACGCCATCGCATCGACGACCGCCGGACCCCCGCCAACTTGATACCCGCCGCGATTGAACAGACTCTCGATCGGCTTGATGCCGCTGCTGCCAAGAGTCTGGTTGCGCAGTTCGACCCTGTGCAGCTTGCCCCACTGCCATTGATCGGTATCCCGCGCCATCAAAGAGGTGATCTCCTTCCGCGCATTGATCATCGCGGCGAGCAAGATGTCGTCTCGGGTCTCGATCTTGTCCTTGGTCGTCACGTCGTCCCACCAGGGATTCCTGGGCTGCTTCAGCAACATCGTCAGTACGCCGTACCACCGGTCGCCACCATCCGGCCACAGCTCCTGAGGCAGCTCGTCGCGGAAGGTCAGTTTGAAGATGTTGTGGCAGACCACGTTGAAGTACGCGGCTGCGGCGGAGTCCTTGCTCGAGGAGTAGTCCCAGCCAACAAGTGTCCGCTGACCCTCGACCACCCACGGATCGGGGACCTTGATCTTGAGCAAGATCGGTACCAGCTCAGCGGCAAACCGGATCGTGTCGTCATAGAAAATCTGTTCGGCGCTGTCCAAGGTCAGCGGTGGGGCCTCGCGGAGCCTGTCGATGATCTCCTGACTACGCCACCCGTACGAGAAAGTCGACCCGAGAGGATAGGGGTACTGCGCGCCGATCACCTGCTGATTTGCCGCGACAATGAAGCCGCTCGGCGGGTTGGAGACGTACGGCAGCCTCGCGAAGGGGATGAGGCCGCGCCAGTCGTAGCTCGGGTCCCAACCCGGTGATGGCTTGATCCCGTTGCCCTTGCGGCGGAGCGGAGCTGCGCCAGCCAGCTGATAACCGATGTTGCCGCTGGTGTCGGCGTAGATGAGATTCTGTGACGGTGCGCTGAGCAGCGCCGCCGCGGCGCGAAACTCTTGGAAGTTCTGGGCCTGATCAACGCCCAGTAGCGCATCCATGCTGTGGCCTGGCTGCAGCGCGGTCCAGCTCAGCGCGACGGCGTACGGCTCCCTGCTCAGATCGGATTTGCCGGCCGACACTGCTTGCAGTAGATGGTCGACATCGGAAAGCAGCGGCCCATGCCGGGAGGAGCGGATGCGAATGGTCCGGGGCTTGTCCTCCCCCCGGACTCGGATCTGCTCGGTGATCACATGGAGCGGGACATAGCTGTCACCCTCGCGTACCGTGTCACCACGCACATCCTCCAAGTAGAGGTCCTGGACATCGACGTAGCTAGTCGTCAGGCCCCACGCGATCTTGGTGTTCTTGCCGATCACGATGCCAGGCATCGAGGCCATGCTGAAGCCGGAGACGTCAAACGGACAGGCAGCCGAAAGATTGCGGCAGTGCAAGCCGACTTGAGCGAACGCCGACGGGATGGAAGTAGTCAAGTGCGGGTCATCGGACAGGATCGCCTTGCCACTCGCCGTGCCGGAGCCCGTCACGGCCCAGGAGTTGGAACCGGTCCCGGCATCCAGGGACCCGGAGCCCAGCACGTGGGGAATCGCCTGGTTGATCTTCGCTGCGTCCTCGAATGCACCGACGGCCTTGCGCAGTTGATCATCGCTCAGTCCGCGAGGAAGCGGGCGGGCAGAATTCTTGCTGGCATGAGGATCAAACGACTTGCCGACCACGTCTCCGCGTCTGAGAATCGGCGCGAAAGCATCATCAAGCGGATAGCGAGGAAACAGGCTTGCGGCGCGTCCTGCGCCCAGTTTTGCCGTGATGATCGCCCGTTGGGCCTCTTGCGTGAGATTTGAACCCAGATCCCAGGCCATGACCTTGAGCCACGCCACCGAATCGGCGGCCGTCCAGGGCTCAGGCGTGTAGCGCAGACCTTGGAGCCTGAGCAGCGAATACTCAAGCGAGAGGTCGGCAGCTGATCGACCTGCTAGGTATGCGTTCACACCAGCGGCGTAGGCGTCGAGGTAGCGGCGCGTCGAGGGTGCGAGCAGTGCGAGCTCCTGCTCGGCTACCCGCCGCCAGCCGAGAGTGCGGATGTACGCATCACTCTCGACCTGGGACGCGCCGAAGAGCTCAGAAAGGCGGCCGGCGGCGAGGTGACGGCGGAAGTCCATCTCGAAGAAGCGATCTTGAGCGTGCACGTACCCCTGAGCTAGGAAAAGGTCCTCGGGATTGTCGGCGTAGATATTCGGGACGCCGTAGGAATCGCGCAAGACCTCCACCTGACCCTTCAGCCCGGGCACCATCAGCTGGCCGGAGATCTGCGGGAACGACCTGCGTACGGTTGCAATGCCAACGCTGCTCAGGCCGCCAACGGCAAGAACCAGCACGATCGCTGTAAAGATCGTCCAGCGCGGGATGCGACGCACCGTCAAACTCTAATGTCCAGGCCTGTGGGAGACGGGTCGAGAACTCCGCACCGGTCGGAACTTCCGAAACGATCCCCAGCCAGTCCTCGCTCAAGCAATCGGCAAAGCGTTAGCAGTCGGTATGCTTGAGTGCTAGGTTGCGGTTCACCTTTGAGGGCGAGACCGCTTCTCGAGGAGAAAGACACCGATGCCCACCTACCAGTACCGCTGTACCGAGTGCGGCGAAGACCTCGAGGCCGTGCAGAAGTTCAGCGACGCGCCTCTCACCAGCTGCCCGGCCTGTGGCGGCCGGTTACGCAAGGTCTTCAACGCCGTCGGCGTGGTGTTCAAGGGTTCCGGTTTCTACCGCACGGACAGCCGCAACGGCTCCAAGGGCGGGGACGGTGCCGAGTCGGGATCCTCGGAGAAGTCGGGATCCTCGGAGAAGAAGTCAGGGGTCGAGACCAAGTCGGCTGACAAGGTGTCGACCGGCGCAGACTCAAATGGGTCCAACAACTCCGGCAAGGGCAAGCAGTCGGTCGCCAGCGGAAGCTCATCCACAGGGCAGAAGGCCGCAAGCTAATCCCCTGTGGAGGAAGCGCACGATCTTGCCGCGCATCCTTAGGGTCCGGATATGACCGATCACATCTCAGGACCACCGAGTCTGCTGCCTCGCCCATGGCATCGGTAAAGGATCCTCGGCGCCGACCGCTGCGCGGTCTGCTGTACGGCCTGGCCCGGGCGGCATCGTGGCACCGCAGAAAACTCGCGATGGTGGCCGCCATTGCGGCCGTGCTCACCGGAATCTCCGCCGCTGCGCCGGAGGGGCCGGCCATGATCACAGTGGTCAAGGCAAAGTCCCAGCTATCCGGAGGAACAGTTCTTTCGACCTCAGATCTCGTGCTCGGCAAGGTTGTCGCAGCCGACGCGCCGGAAGGTGCGCTGACCGACCCGAATGTCCTTGTCGGCAAGACGCTGGCGGCGCCTGTCGCCGAGGACCAGATGATGACGCTGCTGACCGCCGCGGCGGCGCCAGCCGCGGTCCCGGTTGGACATGTGATCGCGCCGCTGAGACTCGCCGACGCAGCGCTAGCCGCATTGTTACGGCCCGGCGATGTTGTCGACGTTGTGGCGGTCGACGTGGAAGCCAAGCAGGCTGCTGTCGTGGCGGCGAATGTCCGAGTCGTTACCGTTCCTGCAGTACCGGGAGATCGGGCAAGCCCAGGTCCGGATGGTGCCCTCGTACTTGTCGATGTTGAGGGCCAGACTGCAACGACTCTCGCCCAGGCCGCCGCGTCAGCGACGCTCAGTATTATCTGGCGGTAGTCACACACCCGCCCTTGGACCGACGAGGCGCGACCACGGTGATCGGGTGGCGGTCCCGCGTTTCGATGATCAGTCGATGCGTCTGGCGCTGGCCCCTATGTCACCGCAGGATTCGTCTCACTGGTAAGCATCGATCCGGCTGGGATGCTCTGGGGGATTCCGGGATCTCCGAGAGTTACATCACCAATCACACGAACATCGGGCTCGAATGTCCAATCGCCAGTCACGTCGAGGTAGCGCGCGTTCTGGAGCGAGGGTGCGCCGGACGGGAATCGTTGATCAAAGTCGGCGATGATCTTGTAATACCGGTCGTCAAGATCGACGACCGGCGTCTGATCGGCAACCTTGGCGAGCTGTCCACTTGCTTCGAGCTCGTACGCGTCGGAGCGCAGCACTAGCAGATCGCTGGTGGTCTTGACCGGCAGGAACCGATCACGACCGACCCCGATGGCAGTCGCGCCCTCGAAAACCTCGACCGCGGCACCCATCGCCGTCTCGATCTGAATGACCTTGGGCGAGGCGGAGTTCGACGGGTCGACGGTTTTCTCGTTCTTGATCAACGGAAGCCCGAGTACTGACTTCCGCTCACGGAGAGTGCGCTCGAGTACTTCGAGATCGAACCACAGATTGTTGGTATGGAAGAAGGGGTGGCGGAACTCGTCGGTAAAGAAATGCATCTCCGACTTCGGCGTCTGGGCGGTATCGCGCAAGATCAGTTGGCGGTCGGACTTGCGGATCGCCAGATGGCCGCCTTTGCGATCAGCGGCCGTGCGGCGACACACCTCCGCGGCGTACGGTGCACCGCTGGCGGCGAACCACCCTGCGATCGTGGCGTTCGGCCCAGCACCGAGATTGTCGGAGTTCGACACCGAGGCATAGCGATATCCCAACGACAGCAGACGATCCAGGATCCCCGATGTCTCGAAAGCGGTATAGAGATCACCATGACCGGGCGGACACCACTCCAGACTGGGGTCGGTGGGCCACTCAACGGGCGTCAAGTCATCAGCCCGGAGCTTGGGTTCCTGGTTCTGCATGAAGCCAAGATCAAGTCCGGCAACGACAAGATCACTGTAGGCCGCCAAAGCCGCCAGCGTGTCGTCGTGGGTACGGAAGCTGTTCATGAAGAGCAGCGGGAGCGGGATCCGGTACGCCGCACGCGCATGGCGTACCTGATCAACAATGATGTCGAGGAATGTCTTGCCCTTGCGCACCGGTAGCAGTGACTTGGCTTTGTCCATTCCCATCGAGGTGCCCAGACCACCATTGAGTTTGATGATCACCGCCCGCTCCAGGGCTGCTGCCGCGTCTGCCTCGCTGACGGCGACGTCGCTCAGCATCGGCGGATCCACGAGTGGCTCGATGGTGTCTTCGGGAATGAAGCCGCTCACGCCCTCCTCAAGCTGGCGGTAGTAGTAGGTGAAGACATCGATGGCTTGCTGCGCGATACCGGCCGCAGCCATCTTGTCCTGGGCTAACTTCAGACCCGTCTCGCTCATATCCCAGATCTTAGGGAGAGCCGACTACCGGCCGCTCCACACCATGTCGGATGACTATTTCTTGGCCGGCGGCGGGGCCACTGCGGCCAAAACTGCGAGCGTGGCCTTGTTGATCTCCATTTGCGCAGCGGATCGGTCGATGGTCGGTGTTCCATCGCCCGGCTGGTCGCCGTAGTCGCCGAACGAGCTGTGCACCGCGCCGTTGATCACCACAAGGTAGGCGTCGGGCGGGAGCTTCGCCCTCGAGGCCTCAATATCGGCCGGCGTCGCGAAGCCATCCGCTGTGCCCGAGATTGAGGCCACCTTGAGGTCGTTCCGGACGATCGGATCCGCAGGGTAGGAGGCATAGAGCACCAGGCCCTCGACCTGATCATCGTCGTCTGCCAGGGAAGCGGCTACGGCGCCACCGAGCGAGTGACCTCCGACAACCCAGTGGGAAATTTCCGGATGAAGATCGAGAACTTTCTTGCCGTGGTTGGGGTCGAGAATGGCGAAACCGAACGGCTCCTTCAGGACCGCAACCAGGTAGCCGGCCTCTGCCAGTGGGCGAAGCATGTGGGCATACGCGCGCGAGTCGACGCGCGCCCCCGGCACGAAGACGATGCCGGTCGTCGGCTTGATCTCCTCGCCTGCTGAATCCACTTTCACTGGGACCAGCTCGTACCAGCCAAGCCGGTCAGAAAGCCGTACCCCCTTCTCGGAACGGAGGCCCGCAGTGGCGGTCGGCGTGGCGACGAAGGGACGCGCATAGGCCAATGCGAGAACGAGAAGCAACGACAAGACGAGCAGGGGAACCGCGACGATGATCCGCCGCCGCGCCCGCCGACGGACCTGCGTGGAGGTCCGGCGCGCTGGATGCGCTGAGTCCCCCTCGCGATCCTGCCGACCACCAACGGCCAGTGTGCCGATTGACCATGCAACGGCGATGAAGCCAAGCAAGCCGCAGGCGATGCCGCTGATCAGCATGGCCGGATGGCCGTTCAAGATCGCCGGCCACCGTGTCCATCCGAGCCAGACCGGTACCGCGATCATGGCCAGACCGAGCAGTAGCCAAATGAGAGCCAGTACGGTTCGGCTGAGCGCTCCTGGCTGCCACATAGGGCAGAGTGTAGGCCGCGAAAATGTGCTCTGAGCCGCTCCAAGAGCGCGAGTCGCGCTTCGACAAGCTCAGCGCGCAGACGGCGCTAACTGGCGATGTCGGCGACCTTTGCGTCGTACGCGCGTACAAGATCATCGATATCGACGAATGCGCTGTAACCATGACCGCCGGCACCAAGGGCTGCCCGGCGACCGGCCAGCCGCCGATCAACAATCACCGGCCAGCTCCGCTCGCTGCCGATCGGGGTAATCGTGCCGCGCTCGTAGCCAGTCGCCCCGAGAGCCTCAGCCGCATCGGGGAGTTTCATCTTGCTCACGCCGAGCAGTGACCGCAGCTTGGGCCAGGCAATCTGCGTGCCACCTGGGATCAGAGCGAATAGGTAACTACCACTCGACCGACGAACGACAATCGTCTTTACCATCTCCGAGGGATGTATGCCGAGCAGCTCGGCCGCTTCCTCAAGGCTGCCCGCGGCAGGCCGGCGTCGCAACTCGACTGCCAGCCCATGCTGATCGGCGTCCGCCAGCATTCGTCGCACGCCCTCCCCCAGCTCATCATTCATGATCATCTGAGGCTGCCCGAAGGATGCCGAGGTAACTCAACACGGCCATCACCGCGATCAGTATCAGAAATGACAGCGGACCGATAGCGTCAAGCGGTCCGCGGTCGCTTCCTGCAATCTGAAGCACCAGACGTATCAGGCAGAAAACTGCTACCAGTGCTGCCAACACGCCGAGAGCCGGGAATCTTCTGCCAAGCCGCACTGCCACGGCGCTCGCAAACGTCACAATCCCCACGAACAAAATGTCGTCGCCAAATGGTTCCCGCAAATTCCATCTGCCAGCCGGTGCGGGTTGACTCGGATCCGCAACAATCGCGATCACCAGCGTGATGAACCCCGGCACCAAACCGCACCCGGCCATGATCATGCCCGCTGCCGCGACCACAAGGTCGACCGAGCGTAGCCGCCACGCGTACGCTCCGAGGAGCGCGGCGGCCACCAGGCCGAGGATCTGCAAGATGATGATGAAGGTCCGATGCGCCGCGTAGAAGTTCGCGACGAACACCGGGCTGTCGGCCTCGTCGGGAAGCGAAAGGACCAGCTCGGTCGCCAGCAGCAGCACGACGAAGCCACCGGCCAGCGCGCCGGCTACGCGATCGGGCCTGCGAACGGACTCGATGCGTGGCGAGAGCGTCAAAGTTCTTCCTCTCCGTAATCACTAAACCTCGCACTGAAATGCGCGGGATAGTGGGACCGTGGAACTCACCGTAGATTCACGGCCGCGGGCTACCCGTCTCGCGCGAGCCCGTCCGTGGGTTGCGGTGATTGTCGCAGCTATCATCTTCGCCCTCATTCCCGTCCTCGGGCTCCAGTTGTTCTTCGTTGTGCCGCTGATCGGCCTTGTGCTGGCCGCCGGTGGCCCTCCGGACTACGTGGCTGACGCCAAAACGGTCGATCGCCGGCCACGCAACCTTGTCCTCGGCATCGTGGTCCTGATCTGCGTGGCGCTGGTGGTCCTGCAGCCGCAGTTGATCCTTTGGCTGGTCGTGACGTTCGGGATCGACGCCGCGGGCCTCGTTGTCGCGATCATTGCGGTGGCATCGCTGGCCCTGCCGTTGGCGATGGCAGACTCAACCGCAGTGATCAAAGACATGCCACGGAGTCGAGTCGTACTCACCCGCCGCAACCTCATCCTGTGCCTCACGGTGGCAGTGACAGTGGCTGTCTGGTACGCCGGGCCTGGCTTGAGCTATCTCGCGATCGCGGTGCTCGTCGTGGGACTGCCCATCCCGCTTGCCCTGAGCCGACTGCTGGCGGCGCGTCGGGATCGTCTGGATCTGGGGCTGCTGCGCCAACCATTCTCTATGGGAGCTGCTCGCGCAATGCCGGCGCTCGCAGCTCCACAGTCGCGTGGCAACCTGCTGCCGCACCGGCTGCAGTTCCTGAACATGCTCGTGCTTTGCGGGTTGCTGGCATTCACGCTGTTCACGGCGCGCGTACGACGCCGCAGCCTTTGGCTTCTCTCACAGTGGCTACCGGGCCTTCCTGATCGCATACCTCGGTGGCTTGCTGGTCCTGCTGCTTGCTGCGGCCGTGCCACTCAAGCATGTGCGATCGGCATCGAACCTGCTAATGCTGTGCGGGGTCAGTGTTCATCGCGGCCCAGACGTTGATGATCTTCCGGCCAGCAGCGAATCCGGTGCCGATCGCATCCCCGCTGGCCGATGAATGGCTGGTTGGTCAGGGCGGACACGCCGAACTCGTGAACTACCATCACGTCACCTCGACCCAGCGTGATGCACTCGACATTCTCCAGGCGCGCGACGGCCGCACACACCAGCCGGGAAACACCGAGCTGACCAGCTATTACATCTATGGCAAACCGGTACTCGCGCCAGCCGATGGCACAGTGACGTTCGTCCAGGACGGTAGGCCCGACCAGCAGATCGGATCGACGGACAGCCACTTCCAGAGCGGCAACAACGTCGTCATAGACATCGGCAGCGGGCGTTATCTGATGATGGCGCATCTCAGCCCAGGCAGCATTCACGTCAAGGTCGGCGACCACGTCAGCCTGGGCCAGCCGATCGCGAAAGTGGGCAACTCAGGCAATACCACGGAGCCCCACCTCCACATCCAGGCTCAGACCATCGGTACCGGTATTGGGGACGTTGCCACCATGGACGCCCCCGCCCTCATTCGTACGCTGCACACGTACCCGCTGGTGTTCACCGACGTCGTGCTCACCAGAGGAGGTAACGAGTCGCAAACAGCCAACGTCGATCCTCGGCGGGGCGACCTGGTCCGGCCAGCCGGCTGATGCTCAGCCTGGATATCTGTCCAGCAGCACCTCGGCAATGGCGCGGTGCGAGGCATCGAGATAGCCCTCTTTGAATCTGACAAGGTCCCAGACGGCAACCTGAAGCACTCGTCCGAACGTCCAGCCGGCGGCGCGCGATCGATCGAGCCGGAGAATCTCCGTCATGAGATCGAAACGACGCAACAAGGCCTTGGAGATGTCGCCGGTTGCCACCAGATCGTCCCAGCGGTTCCATAAGGCTGGCAACAGCTCGAACCCCGAATCGCCGCTCAGAGGTTTGGGGTCGATCGCCTTCCATTCGCTTCCATCCAGTGTGGAAAGTGTGTTGAAGTAGTGCAGATCCCAATGCAGCAAACGATTGTCGATCCGATCTGTGATCAACTCCCGGAACCGGTCGGCACAGTTGATCAAGAGTCGACGCTCATCCGGATCCTTTGCCAGCCGAACTGCTTCCGGCGTGTCTGCCAAGGTGGCCGCTGCGACATCGCTGAGGCTGCGCAGACTCTCCAGGGCGGCCACCGAGTTGAGGTGCACCAGCAACTCCGCAATGATCTGGGCGGCAGCGAGATCATCTTCCATTGTCGAGAGGTCCCGCGAGGCATCGAGACGCTCGAGCAGCATCGCACCCGACGCGGGATCGTGCTCCAGCAGCCGTACAGCGCCTCGTCCCGCCCATGCCTTCAATGCAGCAGGCTCGCCGCCGGTCTCGTCGTCAACCGGTTGCAGTTTGAGCACTGCCTTGGACCCGTCGTGGCGGGCAACCGGAATGATCAAGGCGACGGCCCCCGATGCGACTGGACCTTCTAGTGCCAGCTGCCATCGATCCAGATAGGTGGCGGCCATAGTCGGTAGCCCAGCAATCCAGACTCGACCAGCCTCGCCTGACCACTTCTGGTGTAGGGCAGCCAGTTCGGCCGGTACGACGATCCCGCGTTCGCTCAACACGCACTAAGTGTGCTGGAGGTCGTTGGCGGTCCGGAGGACCGGCGGCCTATCAAGCGGCTGTTCAAGTTTCCGACCCCTCGTCCGAACCAGGAAGGTCGTGCTCTGCCCCGCAGTCAAGGTGACGAGAGCGTCGTCGACCGTCGCGTCCGCGACCGCTTGATCAGCTAGCAAAGTGACGTCGCGGGCCAGCGAGCGAGCTGTCACCTGCACGGCATACCCGTCGTCGACCTCCTTGACCGTGACGTCGACCGGATCAGGACTCAACGCCAGCTCAATGTCTTCCACGAACGTGTGCACTCTGGTCAGGTCTTCAATACGGGCCACCACAATCTCCGCGCTTGGCTCACCGGGCCGGCAGAACTCGGCTGCCAAGGCTATCGACCTGGCGGTCCGCGGCGGAATATTGACCTCGACCACTTGGCTTGCGAGGGTTTCGCCGTCGAGCTGATCCCGGCTCAGCAGCATGTCACCCTGCCAGGGCAGATCGGTGTCGTTGATCACCACGACCGAGACGAGGCTGTTGGCGGCGGCGAAGACCACGTTCCGCGGCGCAAAAGCGCGTCGCAATGCGTACCAGAGTGGCTTGGGCCGCTCCTCGAAGTCGATTGCGGCCCACGACGTGACGGGCCAGCAGTCGTTGAGCTGCCACACGATCGCACCGGCAGTTCGCGGCCACCATCGCCGGTAGTGATCGATCGCGTACGTCACCGCACGCGCCTGATTGAGCTGGGTCGCCCAGTGCCAATCCGCGAAGTCCTTCGGCACGCCGAGGTGTGGGCCCAAGCCACGGTCGAGCTTGCCGTTGCCGTCCTCCGCTTTTTGATGAAGGAGGAAGTTGGCGTCGTCCTTGGGGTCGCTCACCGCCGCCAGTTGGCCGCCGTCGACGGAGTGCACCCAATCAGTCAGGGTGCGCCAGGCCGGCGGAGCCTGAAATCCGAACTCGGAGCAAAATCGCGGAATCTCGTTGCGATATGCGGTGTAGTCGATGCGATTCCACACCTCCCACTGGTGGTGGGTGCCGTGATCGGGATCGTTGGGATGGACGGCCTTGCCGTCCCGGCGCGGTGAATACGGGCTGTTGTCGCAGTACGGGCGGGTCGGGTCCAGCTCGGCCACGATCGTCGGCAAGAGCTCGAAGGCGTACCTCGCTCCCCAGCTCCGGCCGTGCAGCGAGTCCCGCCAGTTCCAG
>Ga0075418_10003564_pt1 | contig 17762 bp, 18 predicted proteins | sample SoiMetdeltSBSDD2_FD_81776 | JGI IMG/M metagenome (GOLD analysis project Ga0075418, IMG submission 81776) | Bulk soil microbial communities from a Populus tree surrounding site in Tennessee, USA - Soil MetaG P. deltoides SBSDD2 | ecosystem: Environmental > Terrestrial > Soil > Tree plantation... | reverse complement strand
TGCCGCGGGCAGGCCGAGCCGATCGGCGAGTGCCGCATACGGCCCGGCCAGAGCCTCGAGCGTGGCCCTCCGTCCGTCCACGAGCTGCACGCCGAGCGCCGCGACGGTCTCGTTCCAGGGGTCGAGCGCCTCGCGAGAGGAGGCGCCTGCTGCGAGGCGGCGGAGCGCTGCGTTCCGCTGGCCGACGGCGGCAGCGTACTCGACGGAGAGCGTCGCCCTCGCCGGGAAGAGCCTGCCGAGTGAACGATCGAGATAGGCGCGTCGAGCCGCCGGGCCCCCCTTGACGACGGCGAGACGGTCGGGCGTGAAGACGAGCGCCTGGAGCTCGTGCCGGAGCTGCTCGGAGGAGCGGAGCGCGGCGCCGTTCAGCCGTGCGCGACGCGCCTCGCGCGCATGCAGGACGACGTCGGACTCGAAGGGCCCCGTGCCGTTCGTCCCCGCGAGGGCGACGCGGCCAGCGTCGGCGCCGAAGCGGATCAGCTGCGCGTCGCTCCTCGCCCGCGGAGAGAAGCCCTGCGTCCCGACGTGGAGCGCCTCGAGCAGGTTGGTCTTGCCGGCGCCGTTCGGGCCGGTGACGAGGACGACCCCGGGCTCGAGCGCGAGCTCGAGCCGTGGATACGAGCGGAAGTCCCTGAGCGTGACCGTGCGGACGATCAGGCCGGGCTCGCTCAGCCCGCGAGCCGGATCGGCATGATCAGGTACCAGAAGCTCTCGTCCGGGGACACGATGAGGCCGGGCCGCAGCGGGTTGATCAGCTTGAGCTGCACCGAGTCGGTCGAGACCGCCTCGAGCCCGTCGCGGAGGAAGTCGGGGTTGAAGCCGATCTCGAGCGGGTCGCCGGCATAGTCGATCGGAAGCGACTCGTGCGCCTCGCCCACGTCCTGCGTCTGCGCCGACACCCCGAGCTCGCCCTCGGCGAAGCGTAGGCGGAGCGGCGCGTTGCGCTGCGCCATGACGCCCGCGCGGCGGATCACGTCGAGGAGCGGGGCCCGCTCGGTCGTGACCTCCGCCTCGAAGGCGTCCGGGAGCAGCTGGTCGTAGTTCGGGAACTGTCCGTCGATGCGGCGGCTCGTCAGCCACACGTCGCCCGCCGAGAAGATCACGTGGTTCTCGTGCCCGCCGAGGCGCACCTCCTCGGCGCCGGCGGCGAGACGCGCGAGCTCCTGAAGCGCGCGGGCGGGGATGATCGCCTCGAGGTCCGGCCCCGAGGCCTCGAGCGCGGTCTCCTTCACCGCCAGCCGGTACGAGTCCGTCGCAGCCATGACGAGCTTCTCGCCCTCGAACTTGACGAGGATGCCGGTCAGAACGGGGCGCGACTCGTCGCGCGACGCTGCGCGCGCGACCTTCTCGATCGTGGCGAGGAGCGACGGCGCCGCGATGGCGTGGAGCGGGACGTCGATCGGTGGCAGGCGCGGAAAGTCCTCGGCGCTGTAGACGTTGAGCTTCGACGCGTGGCTCCCCGATGTCACCGAGAGGACTCCCTCCCCCTCCTCGTGCACGAGCGTGACGCTCTCGTCCGGCAGCAGCCGGGCGAGATCGCTCAGCAGCCGCCCCGGAACGACGACCGCTCCGTCCCCCGACACGTCACCCCGAACCGTCGCGCGCAGGGAGATCTCCATGTCGGTCGAGGCGAGTGTGAGCTTGCCGTCCTCGGCCTGGAGGTGGATGCCGCTCAGGACCTGGACCGCGCCGCGCGTCGAGACGCCGCGGGACACGACGCCGAGGGCCTCTGCGAGGTCGCTCCTCGCGCACGTGGCTCGCAGCTCGGTGGAGATCGCCATGTCTGTGTTCATTACTGAAGAAAGAAGAAGGTCGTAGTGCTAGTAGGAGTGTGAACGACGGGGAAGATGTGCGGTTTGTGGGGCGGGAGCGGGGAAAACGCCTGTGGGCGAATCTGTGGCTGGCCGTGCACGGGTTCCCCAGTGTGAACGGACGCGTTCTGCGGGACCCACACTTCTACCGCGCCTGCTTGATCCGCGCGGTCAGTTCTTGCACGAGGTTGTACACAGATCGGTCCTCGCGGATGAGGCGGGTGATCTTCGAGGTTGCGTGGATGACGGTCGTGTGGTCGCGGCCCCCGAACTCCTTGCCGATCTTCGGCAGGGACGAGTCGGTGAGCTCGCGCGACAGGTACATCGCCACCTGGCGCGGGTACGCGACGGCCTGCGACCGCCGTGGGCTCACGAGCTCCTCGAGCGTGACGCCGAAGCGCTCCGAGACGGCCTCCTGGATGCGAGGGATCGTCACCTCCGGCGCCGCGCTGCCCTGGGGGAAGAGGTCCTTGAGGACGTGCTCGGCGAGCTCGACCGTCATCGGGCGGTCGGTCAGGGACGAGAACGCGACCACCCGCGTCAGGGCACCCTCGAGCTCACGGATGTTGGAGGAGACGCGGCCGGCGATGAACGTGAGCACCTCGGGGTCTGTCACCGCGATGTGCTCGGTGTTCACCTTCTTGCGCAGGATCGCGATCCGCGTCTCGAGGTCGGGTGGCTGGATGTCCGTGAGGAGCCCCCACTCGAACCGCGACCGCAGCCGCTCCTCGAGCGTGGCGATCTCGCGCGGCGGCCGATCGGAGGAGATGATGATCTGCGCGCCGCCCTCGTAGAGGGAGTTGAAGGTGTGGAAGAACTCCTCCTGGATCCGCTCCTTGCCCTCGAAGAACTGGATGTCGTCGATGAGCAGCAGGTCGTAGTTGCGGTAGCGGCGCTTGAAGCCCTCGATGCGCTTGTCGCGGAGCGAGTCGATGAAGTCGTTCATGAAGATCTCGCTCGTGACGTAACGCATCGTCAGCCGCCGGGAGTGCTGGCGGACGTAGTGCCCGATCGCCTGCAGCAGGTGGGTCTTGCCGAGGCCGGTGCCGCCGTAGATGAAGAGCGGGTTGTACGCCTGGGCCGGTGCCTCCGCAACCGCGAGCGCCGCGGCGTGGGCGAAGCGGTTCGACGATCCGATGACGAAGAGGTCGAAGGTGTACTTCTTGTTGAGCTCGGCGTCGGGGGGCGGGCGGTCCCCCAGGTCCGGGACGCGCTCGGTCGGCGCTGCCTCGACCCCGGTGGAGGAGCTCACGGACGGCCGGGCGCGGGCTCGCTCGACCGCGAACGAGACGGGGACGTCCCGGCCGAGCGACTCGCGAGCCGCGCCCGCGACGAACGCCTGGAAGTGGCTCTCGATCCAGTCGCGCGTGAAGTCGTTGGGGACCGACACGACGAGGCCGTCGTCACCGAGAGACCGCGGCTCCGCGTGCGCGAACCACGTGTCGTAGGTCGTCTCGCTGAGCGTCTCCCGGAGCCTGCCGGCGATGGCGTCCCAGAGGCTGTCGGCGCTCGTCTGTGTTGCGTGCTCCACCCGTCCTCGAGCTCGTCGCGGTCCCGCAGAAGGGCGAGCATAGCAACGTTCGCGTCCGCCTCAAAGGACGTGACGAGCGCGCCTGTGGATGAATAACCGCCCGATTTGCAGGGATTTACCGCGTTCCACATGATTTTCCACAGGTGTGGAAAGTCGCCGGATCGTTCGCGACCAAGACAACGCGGGGCCGCCCTGAGCAGCGATTTCGACCCGGCGCCCCACCGCAGCTTCTGTGGAAAAGTTGGGCGCCCGAGGCGTCGTCTATACTCCGCGGCTCGGCCTTCCCGGCCCTCCTCTTCTCCGACACCTCGAATCGTGAAACGCACCTACCAGCCGAACGTCCGCCGCCGCAAGCGCAGGCACGGGTTCCGGGCCCGCATGGCCACCCGCGGAGGCCGCGCGATCCTCAAGCGGCGCCGTGCAAGAGGGCGCAAGCGCCTCTCCGCCTGAGGGCGCTACGCGCGTGCAGCGCCGTCACCGGCTCTCCCGCTCGCGGGACTTCGACGCCGTCTACCGGCGCGGGGCGTCCGCCTCGACGAGGTACCTCGTGCTCCACTGGTTCCCCCGGGAGGAGGACGAGGACGGCCCTTCCCGGCTCGGGCTCGCGGTGCCGCGCTCGGTCGGCTCGGCCGTGATGCGAAACCGGGTGAAGCGGCTCCTGCGGGAGGCCTGGCGCGCTCTCCTCGACGACGTCCCGGCAGGCCACGACTACGTGCTCGTCGCCAGGCCCGGGCTCGCGGAGACCGCCTCCACGCGGGACGCGGAGTGGCTCGCGACCGAGCTCGCGGACGTGCTGGCCAAGGTGCGGTCGTGAAGTACCTCGGGATCGGCCTCGTCCACGCCTGGCGCTGGACGTTCGGCCTGCTCACCCCGAGCGGAACCTGCAAGTACCACCCGTCGTGCTCGCAGTACGCGCTCGACGCGCTTCGTGAGTTCGGGCTCGTCCGCGGGTCCGTGCTCGCGGCCTGGCGGATCCTCCGCTGCAACCCGTGGAGCCACGGAGGGGTGGACTACGCCCGCGACCAGACGCTGTTTCCCCTCTTCCGCTCCCGGAAGGCGCGCACGTGATCCTCGGCGGGATCCTCTCCCCGATCGAGAACGTCCTCACCGACGTCCTCACGTGGCTCCACGACACGGGCGGGCTCACCTGGGCGTGGTCGATCGTCGCCCTCACGGTGATGGTGCGCATCCTGCTCGTGCCGCTCGCGATCCGGCAGATCCACTCGATGCAGAGCCTGCAGATGCACGCGCCGGAGATGAAGGCGATCCAGCAGCGCTACAAGTCGGACCGCCAGAAGCAGAGCGAGGAGCTGATGAAGTTCTACCGGGAGAACAAGATCAACCCGTACGCCTCGTGCCTCCCGATCGTCTTCCAGATCCCGATCTTCATCGCCCTCTTCTACGTGCTCAAGGACTTCGAGAAGGAGATCTTCCCGCAGTTCCCGGAGTCGACCCTGCAGTGGCTGAACCTCGTCGACATCACCGTGCCGACGAAGGACGGCTGGGGCCCGGTCCTGCTCCTCGTCTACGTGGCCAGCCAGCTCACCTCGACGTGGCTGATGTCGACGCAGATGCAGTCGACGGCACAGCGCGTGATGATCATGGTGCTCCCGATCGTCTTCATCCCCTTCATCCTCAACTTCCCGTCGGGGCTGATGATCTACTGGCTGACCACGAACCTGTGGACGACGGGCCAGGGGATCGTGACGCGGCGCCTGATGCCGCGTCCCGCCGTCCCGCCGAAGCGCTCGAGCAGGACGCCACCGAAGGAGGAGGACGCTGCCTCCGCCGGGGACGAGCCGGCGACCGCGGCGGTGACCGCCTCCGGCGCTCCGCGGCGCGTGCGCAAGAAGAAGAAGGGCGGGCGGCCGCGCCGATGAGCGACAACGGCACGGTCCGGGTCGAGGCCACGGGCGAGACGGTGGGCGAGGCGAAGTGGGCGGCCCTCCGCCAGCTCGAGCAGCTCGTGCCGGACCTCGACCGCGAGAGCGTCGAGTTCCAGGTCGTCACCGAGGGCGAGCGCGGGCTTCTCGGTGTCGGGTACACGCCTGCCCACGTCGTCGCCACCGCCGCGGCGAGCGCAGGACGACCTCCCGAGAGCGCAGCGACGGCTGGCGCGCGCGAGTTCGTCGAGCGGGTCGCGTCGGCGATCGGCGCGAGCGTGACGACGTCAGTCGGCGAGCACGAAGGGGTCGTGACCGTGACCTGCTCGGGACCGGACCTGGGGCTCCTGATCGGGAAGCACGGCCAGACGATCGATGCGATCCAGTACCTCGCGAACGCCATCGCGCGCACGGCCGGCGAGTCGCACGACGTCGTCGTCGACGCTGCCGGCTACCGGGCGCGTCGAACGGCGTCGCTTCAGGCGGTCGCCCAGCGCTCGGCACGACGGGCGGCCTCGACCGGACGCCGCGTGGATCTCGACCCGATGACCGCGGTGGAGCGGAAGATCGTCCACGAGGCACTGAAGGACGACCCCGAGGTGGAGACGGCGAGCGAAGGCACCGAGCCCAACCGGTACGTCGTCGTCGTGCCTCGGCACGCGCCTGTCTGATCTCGCCGCGCCGTTCCTCGAGCGCTGGCTCGAGGCCGTGGTCGCGACACCGGGGCTGACTGCGATCGCCGATCCCGCCGAAGCGCGGCGCGTCCTGGTCGACGACGCGCTCCGGGCGACGGGCCTCGTCCGCGAAGCCGGCGGCCCCGTCGTCGACGTGGGCTCCGGCGGCGGCTCGCCGGGGATCCCGCTCGCGGTGACCCTGCGGGAGCTCCGGTTCACGCTGCTCGAGGCGGAGCGCCGAAAGTGCGAGTTCCTGCGCGAGGCGACCTCCGGGCTCGACAACGTCGACGTGGTGTGGGGCCGGGCCGAGAAGCAGCCGACGGATGCGTTCGCCGTCGCACTGGCGAAGGCGCTTGCCAAGCCGCCGGTCGCCGTGGAGCTCTGCCTGCCGCTCGTGCGCGAAAGGGGGATCGTCATCCTCTGGGTCGGCAAGACGGCGGATCCGGAGCACGTCTCGCGGGTCGCCGACCGTCTCGCCGCGACGCTCGAGGACGCTCGGGACGGGTTGCTCGTCCTCCGCAAGGTCGGCGCGACCCCTCCGGGCTTCCCCCGGCGCCCGGGGATGGCGAAGAAGCGGCCGCTCGCTTGAGCTGGTGTCTGACACCGATCGCGCGCAAGCCCGCACCGTTGCAGGGCCCCGGTGTCGGACACCGGAGGCGTCCGGCCGCGGCACTAGCCTGAGGGCGTGCCCGCCCGGGTCTACGCGGTCGCCAACCAGAAGGGCGGCGTCGGGAAGACGACCACTGCCGTCAACGTCGGCGCCTGCCTCGCCGAGGCCGGCGAGCGCGTGCTGCTCGTCGACCTCGATCCCCAGGCGAACGCGACCTCCGGGCTCGGCCTCCGCGCCAACGGCGTGTCGAGCCACGACCTGCTCGACGGCGCCCCGCTGCGGGACATCGTGCGGCCCTCGGGCCTTGCGAACCTCGACGTCGTCATGGCGAAGAGCGATCTCGCGACGGCCGCGGTCGAGCTGTCGGCACGCGACGGAGGGGAGCGGTACCTGGCGGAGGCGCTGGCCGGCGAGCTCGAGCCGTACTCGTTCGTCTTCCTCGACTGCCCGCCCTCGTTCGGGCCGCTGACCGTGAACGCCCTCGCTGCGGCCACCCGCGCGCTGGTGCCGGTGCAGGCGGAGTACTACGCGCTCGAAGGCCTCTCGCAGCTGCTGGGGACGATCAACCTGGTCAAGGCTCGCCTGAACCCCGGGCTCGCCGTCGCCGGGATCCTGCTGACGATGGCCGACGGGCGAACGCGGCTCGCGGCCGAGGTCGAGGCGGAGCTGCGGCGGCACTTCAACGAGCTGGTCTTCACGACGACCGTGCCCCGCTCGGTGCGACTCGCAGAGGCACCGAGCCACGGGCTTCCCGCGATCGCCTACGACCGCCGGTCGGCCGGCGCGCAGGCCTACTGGAAGGTGGCGATGGAGCTTGTCGAGCGTTCCTAAGGAGCGGCGCGGCCTCGGCCGCGGCCTCGAGGTCCTGTTGGGCGAGGGCGGCCAGCCGGAGCTGCTGCATCTCCCCGTCGAGTCGATCCATCCCAACCCGCGCCAGCCACGGCGTCGCTTCGAGCCCGAAGCCGCGGCGGGCCTCGCGGCCTCCGTGCGCCACGAGGGGATCCTGCAGCCGGTGGTCGTGCGCCGGCGGGCCGAGGGCGGCTACGAGCTGGTCGCCGGCGAGCGCCGCTGGCGGGCGGCGCGCTCGGCGGGCATCCCGACCGTGCCAGCGCTCGTGCGCGACGTGGGCGACCGCGACTCCCTGCTCCTCGGCCTCGTCGAGAACGTCGCCCGCGAGCAGCTCTCCCCCGTCGAGGAGGCGCGTGCCTACGCGTCGCTCGTGGACGAGTTCGAGCTCTCGCTCGGCGAGCTCGCCGACCGCGTGGGCCGCTCGAAGTCGAGCGTCTCGAACCGCCTCCGCTTGCTCGACCTCCCCGAAGAGGTCCTGTGGATGCTCGCGCGCGGCGACCTCAGTGAAGGTCACGCCCGCGCCGTGCTCTCACTCACCGACGACGAGTCCCGCCGGCGGCTCGCCCGCCGCATCGTGCAGGACGGCCTCACGGTCCGCGCCGCCGAGCGCGCGGCGCAGAACGGGGGCGCCCGCCGCCGCCCCCGCAAGGAGAGCGCTCTCGACCCGTCGCTCGTCGATAGGGCCCGTACCGTCGCGACGGGCCTCACCGGGTTCCCGACGAAGGTCGCGAACGGCACGCTACAGATCACCTTCGGCGACGACACCGGCCTGGCGGAGCTCGTCGAGGCCCTCGAAGCCGCCGCAGCGCCAAGCCGCTGATCCGTGCACATGGGACCGTGGCCGGAGGCCGGCTCTGCCGGCCGGAAGGCCAGGCGGCACTCCTTCGATGCGGAGGCGGAAGAGGAGGGGGCACGTGGGGGAACCAGGGGTTCCCCCACGAATGGTGGGCGATCCTGGACTCGAACCAGGGGCCTCCGCCTTATCAGAGCGGCGCTCTAACCGACTGAGCTAATCGCCCGGGGGCCGCAACTGTAGCGGAGGCCCGTGTCTAAGATGGGCGTGGGGCCGGCGATGCGAGAGATGACCCTCTACGGTGTGAGCTTCGAGCCCATCGGCAAGCAGCCGATCGTGCTCCTGAAGACCGCCGACGACGACAAGTTCCTGCCGATCTGGATCGGGCACGCCGAGGCGGCGGCCATCCTGATGAAGCTCCAGGGAGCAAGCGCCCCCCGTCCGATGACGCACGACCTCTTCACCGACGTGATCTCCGAGCTCCAGGGCGAGATCGTGCGCGTCACGGTCACCGAGCTCAAGGAGAACACGTTCTACGCGCAGATCACGATCGTCCAGGACGGCCGGGAGGTCGAGGTCGACTCGCGGCCCTCCGACGCGATCGCCCTGGCGGTGCGCTGCGACGCGCAGATCTTCGCGACCGACGACGTCATCGACGAGTCGGCGATCGACTTCCAGGCCGATGACGAGGATCAGCCAGGGTTCGTGACGGCGTCGAGCCTCGCCGACCTCGACCCCGGAGAGTTCCGCAAATTCCTCGAGACCGTGACCGTGGAGGAGTTCGCGTCGAGCCTCAGCGAACACCTGGCGGGCGAGGGGGGCGCCGAGCTCGAGGGCGACGAGCTGGACGACGAGCCGGACGAGGGCGACGAGGAGCCCGCCTGACGGGTCGTCAGGCGACGGTCACCGAGAGCAGCAGTGCGGTCCCGTTGAAGACTCCATGGAGGAGCATCGACGGGTAGACGCTCCCGGTTCGCGAGCGGAGCCAGGCGACGACGATTCCGAAGATCGTGAGAACGGGGAGCCCCGCGACGAGGCCGTGCGCGGCGCCGAAGAGGACGCCGGTGACGAGGATCGCGACCCGCGTGCCGTACGGCGCGAGCAGGGAGAAGCCGAGCCCGCGGTAGGTCAGCTCCTCGACGACCGGCGCGAGGACGGCGACGACGAGGAAGAAGGCAACGAAGGCGCCCGCGCGGCTCGAGTCCCAGTCGTCCGGCACGAGGCCCTGCTCGTCACTCGCGTCGAGGAACGGGGAGAGGGCAGCGCTCGCGGCCCAGATCACGAGCAGCGAGAGGAAGGCGAGCCCGAGCGCTCGCGGCCAGGACGCCGGACGGTGCAGGGCGAACATCTCGCGCTTGGAGAGCCCGCGGGCGATGAGCAGCAGGATTCCAAGCATGAGGCCGTACTGCACGAGCGCCGCCACCGAGGACGACCAGCGGTAGGCGAGGTCATCGGGGGTCTCGGTGTCGGCGAGCCGCGCGGCGTACGCGAGCGCGGTCAGCGCGAGCACGAAGGCGAGCCAGCCCGCCAGCCTGCCGGGCATCCGGCCAGGCGTCCAGGTCGTCGGGGCGGCGGTCATGGGCGGGATTCCAGCAGGTGTGGCCGAGGTCGCGGCGGCTGAGGAGTCGTGCTCGCCCCGCCGAAAGCCGACGGGATCATGGCTAGCATCACCTCATGAGCCCGGCTCGCGGCAAAGGCCCGCTCGATCCGGACACGCTCTTCCCGCGCGGGCGGCACCTGCGCGCCGCGCGCCGCCGGCGCCGGCGGCACGGAGCGATCGCCGCGTTCGTGGTGATCGGCGCGGTCGTCGTCGCCGGGGCGATCGGCGGCTCGGCGGCGGTGTTCGCGTACGGCTCGTCGTGCGACCTCGACTCGCTGACGCCCGTCTCGATCGGAAGGAACTCGTTCGTCTACGCGGCCGACGGCTCGCTCCTGGGGTCGATCCCCGCCGAGCGAAACCGGCAACCCGTCGCGGCGAAGGACATGTCGCCGTGGGTGCGGAAGGCGATGGTCGCGGTCGAGGACCGCCGCTTCTACACGCACGGCGGCGTCGACGTGGAGGGGATCGCACGCGCCGCCGTCACCGACATCAAAGCCGGGAGCGTCGTCGAGGGCGGCTCGACGATCACGCAGCAGCTCGTCCGCAACCTCTACATCTCGCGCGAGCGGACCGTGCAGCGCAAGCTCAAGGAGGCCTGCCTCGCGGCGAAGCTCGACGGCGCCTGGTCGAAGGACCGGATCCTGACGACCTATCTGAACCAGGTCTTCTACGGCAACCAGGCCTACGGGATCGAAGCGGCCGCGCAGACGTATTTCTCGAAGCCCGCCCGCACGCTCTCGCTCTCCGAGTCGGCGCTGCTCGCCGGGCTGACGCGGGCGCCGTCCGTCTACGACCCGTTCATCTCGCCCGGCCGGGCGCAGGCGCGCCGCGCCGTCGTCCTGCGGGCGATGCTGGACACGGGGGCCGTCACCCGCGCCCGCTTCCGGAAGGCGAACCGCTCCGACCTCGCCTTGCGGCCCGGCAAGCTGTACAGCCGGATCCGCGAGCCGTACTTCTTCGGGTACGTGCGAGACCGTCTCATTCAGGCCTACGGGGCCGAGCAGGTGCGCTCGGGCGGGCTCAGCGTCTACACGACGATCGTCCCCCGCTACCAGCGCCTCGCCGAGAAGGCCATCCGCGACACGATGAACCGTCCGACCGACCCGGCCGGCGCGCTGATCTCCATCACGCCGCGCACGGGGGCGATCCGTGCAATGGCCGCCGTGATCCCGAACCGGCCGAAGAACGAGTTCAACCTGCTCTCCCAGGCGCGACGCCAGCCGGGATCGACGTTCAAGACCTTCGTCCTCGCCGCCGCCGTGGAGATGGGCGTCAACCCCGACTCGACGTACTACGTCTCCGCCCCGTTCACGTACAAGGTCCACCCCGCGGGCAACTGCGACGACGGCAGCTGGTGGTGCGTTCACACGTACGCGAACGACTACTACGGGTGGAGCTCCATCCGCAGCGCGACGATCCGCTCGGACAACTCCGTCTACGCACAGCTGACTCTCGACGTCGGGCCCGAGCGCGTGGCCGAGGTCGCGCGCCGGATGGGCGTGCGCTCGCCGCTCGACGTGCGAGGCACGTACGTGCCGGCGATCGGCCTCGGCTCGGTGGCCGTCTCTCCGCTCGACCTCGCCTCTGCCTACGCGACGCTCGCCGCCGGCGGGGTGTACGCGGAGCCGACCGCGATCCGGCGGGTGGTCCTGCCCGACGGGCGGGAGGACACCGAGGAGGGCTGGGGGACGCCGAAGCGGCGCCGGGCGATCTCGGAGGGCACTGCCGCGGTGGTGACGCGGATCCTCGAGCAGAACATCCAGTCCGGGACCGGGACGCGTGCGGCCTTCGGCCGTCCCGCGGCGGGCAAGACGGGCACGAACGAGGAGCACAAGGACGCCTGGTTCGCCGGGTACACGCCGGAGCTCGCGACCACGGTCTGGATCGGGTTCACGAAGGGCGAGATCCCGATGGAGAACGTGCACGGGATCGCGGTGAGCGGCGGCAGCTTCCCCGCCGAGATCTGGCGGCTCTTCATGCAGCCGGCGCTCGAGGGGGCGGAGCCGAGCGCCTTCCCGGAGCCGACGCGCTGGCCGACGTGGCAGCCGTTCACGCGAGGCGAGTACGCGCTCACCTACGACCCGAGCGCCGCTCCGACGACGGACCTGACCGAGGAGGAGACGACCGAGCCCGAGAAGCCCGAAGGTCCTCCGCCCCGCGGGATCGGCTAGAAGGGTCGTGGCGGAGCTCCTCGCCCTCGAGGAAGCGCTCGAGCGTGTCCTCGGCCGAGTCCGTCCCCTGGCTCCCGAGACGGTGCCGCTCGAGCACGCGGCGGGGCGTGTCCTCGCCGTCGCCGCGCGGGCAGTCGCCGACCTCCCTCCGTTCGCGAGCTCGGCGATGGACGGCTACGCCCTGCGGGCGAGTGACACGCCGGGATCGCTAGCGGTCGTGCTCCGGGTCGCCGCGGGCAGCCCGGCGACGGAGGCCTAGCCCGTGCACGCAGCGGCCGCGATCGCGACGGGTGGAGTCGTCCCGGAGGGTGCCGACACGGTGGTGCCGATCGAGAACGCGGGCGAGACGAACGGACGCGTCGAGATCCCCGACGCGGCGGCTCCGGGCGCGCACATCCGCCCACGCGGGGGCGACGTGACCGCCGGCGAGACCGTGGTCGAGGCCGGCCGGCGGCTCGGCGCGGCGCAGATCGGCGCGCTGGCGGCAGCCGGTGTCCCGCACGTCGAGTGCGCCCGCCGACCGACCGTCGCCGTGCTCGCGACCGGCAGCGAGCTGCGCTCGCCGGGGGAGCACCTCGGTCCCGGTCAGATCTACGAGTCCAACCGCGTGCTGATCGCGACGGTCCTCGCGACGGCGGACGCCGTCGTCGAGCAGCTGCCCGTCGTTGCGGACGAACCGGAGGCACACGCGCACGCGCTCGAGCGAGGACTCGCCGCCGACGTGCTCGTCACCACCGGCGGCGTCTCCGTCGGCCCGCACGATCTCGTTCGCCAGACCGCTGCGGCGCTCGGCGTCGAAGAGGTCTTCTGGGGAGTGGCGGTGAAGCCCGGCAAGCCGCTCTCGTTCGGAGTGCGGGGGGACACGCTCGTCTTCGGCCTGCCCGGGAACCCCGTGTCGTCGCTCGTCGGCTCGCTCCTCTTCGTGCGACCGGCCGTGCTCGCGCTGCAGGGGCTCGCCGACCCCCGACCCGAGCTCCAGTCGGGGCGGACGCCGGTGGCCCTGCGTCGGAACCCCGTCCGCGACGAGTTCCTCCGCGCGAGTCGGCACTTCGAGGACGACGGCGTCCTCCTCGAGCCCGTCTTCGGCCAGGAGTCGCACATGATCGTCCGCGCGGCGCTCGCCGACGCGCTCGTCCACGTCCCGCGCGGGTCGGGCGAGATCGCGGCCGGCGCCTCGGTGCGCTACCTCGCTCTCGCGTAGCGCGAGGCACGCGCGAGCGACGAGCGCACGAGCCCCGGAGGCGGATGGGCGACCCCACCGGCGTAGGGCCGGTACCGGCCTGCCGCGAGGGCGGAGAGCTGTGACGCCCCCGCCAGCCAGGCGACTGCGAAGAGCACCGATCCGAGCGAGACGTAGCCGACGGTCGCGAGGGAGAGGACGTACAGCACGGCGTCGACGGGCCCGAGATCCAGCTCGCTCGCGAGGACGGCGAGGCCCACCAGCGGCCCGAGCAGCCCGATGACGTACAGGAGCGCCCGCGACCAGGCGCGCGCGCTCGCAGGCAGCCAGAGCCAGGCATAGAGCGAGGGGAGCACGAACACGAGCGCGTATGGCTTCAGGACCGCGAGGCCCACGGCGACGAGCGCGAGCCAGGCGAGGGCGACGACGTAGCCGGCGAGCTGTTCTTCCGGAGCAGGCATGAGGGTGGAAACGAGGCGCCGCCGGGCGGTGAGCCAGCCGAGTACCGCTGCGGCCGAGAGGAGCACCAGGCCCGCGACGGGCCGGTCGGAGACGGGTGGCGAGTGTGGGGAGAGCGCGAGCGGCGCGCCGGTCGGGAACACCCCCATCAGCGCGCCGAGGCCGAGCAGCAGCCCGCAGTAGATCCAGAAGAGAAGGCGCGCGCGCAGGCCTCGGAGCGCCGAGCGAAAGGCGAGTCCCCGGCGCCTGCTGCGCGCGACGAGATCGACGACCCCGAGGACGAAGGGCACGATCGCGACGACGAGCGTGAGACGCACGGCCCAGCCGCTGGCGGCCCGCTCGTCGAAGAAGAGGCTGTCCGGGGTGCGGAACGCGGCGCCGACGCTGGTATCGATCGAGCTGACGAGCGCCTCGGTCGCGCGCCCGAGACCGCCGACCGCGGAGGCTGTCCGGACCGGGTCCTCGGTGCTCTGCGGGCCGCCAGCCGCGATAGTGACGGCCGAGAGGCCGACGTCGAGAAGCGGTCCTTGCTCCTCCGCCGCGTACGGGATCCCGAGGTCGACGAGCTGCGTGAGGACCGAGGCGAGCTCGGGACGCCTCCCGGTCTGCTCCTCGAGGCGGGCGGCGGCGGTACGGACGAGCGTGCGCGCCGGCGAGACCGGGCGGTCTCCGGCGATGGCGACGCGCGGTCGCCCTGTCCGGTCGAAGCCGTCGAGGACGACCGCGGCGATGGCGCTCTCCGCGTACGGCGAGGTCCGGGCGAAACGTCGAGCACCGGCTCCGCCGTAGGCGCCGGCGTCGGTCGACACGAGGACGAGGGTGCGCTCGGGGAGCGCTGTCGGCGCGGACTCCTGCGGCGCGAAGCCGCGCGCGAGCTCGATCAGGGCAGCGGTCGCGGCAGCGTTGTCCCCGAGCGGGTTGTCGACGCCGGCGTTGTCTCGATGGGCGACGAGGACGACCGCCTCGACGGAGCGGCCGGGAATCACGGTGACCACGTTGCGCAGCTCGACGCTCCCGAGGCCGGCCAGGTCCTCCGTCCACACGTCTTCGTCGGTCACCAGGCCGAGGCCGGAGATCGTCTCGCGGTACCAGCGCGTCGCGTTCTCCGCTCCGGTCGTGCCGGGAACCCGGTCGGGGTTCTCGGTGGAGAACCGTGTCGCGAGCTCGACCGCAGCGGCGCCGTCGAAGAGTGGATCGAGCTCCGAACGGGGGAGGACGCCGGTTGTCGAGATCGAGAACAGAACGGCGAGCAGAGCGGGCGCGATCACGAGCGATGCGACCCGTACGAGACGTGTGTTGACGGGGCGTGAGACCGTGCCGCGGCGCGGCCGCCGCCTCCGCCCACGGGGCCGAGCCGCTTCCATCGCGGGGCTATAGTAGGCGGGCAGGCAGCCGCGGGCCCGCGCGATCGCACCCATGCCAGACGCCTCGACCATCCTGCTCGTCGACGACGAGGACTCGATCCAGACGCTCTTGACGTTCCCGCTCGAGCGCGACGGCTACCGGGTCGTGCAGGCGCGGGACGGCGAAGAGGCCCTTCGCCGCTTCGCGGACGACGACGTCGACCTCGTCGTCCTCGACATCATGCTGCCGCGGCTCGACGGGCTCGAGGTGTGCAAGCGGCTGCGGGCCGAGAGCAACGTGCCGATCATCATGCTGACCGCCCGTGGCGAGGAGCTCGACAAGGTGCTCGGCCTCGAGCTCGGCGCGGACGACTACATCACGAAGCCGTTCTCGATCCGCGAGTTCCGGAGCCGCGTCCGCGCGCTGCTGCGGCGCGCTGCGAGCCCCGCGGCCACGCGGGAGCGGCAGGAGGTCATCGAGCAGGGCGACGTGCGCATCGATCTCCCCCGGCGGGCGGTGGAGGTTCGCGGGGAGCCGGTGCAGCTCACGTTCATCGAGTTCGAAATGCTCGCGCTGCTCGCCGCGAGCCCCGGCGTGGTCTTCTCCCGGCGCGAGCTCCTCGAGCGCCTGCGCGGCGGCGCCGACTACCGGGAGCCGCGCACGATCGACGTCCACGTGCGCCACCTGCGCGAGAAGATCGAGCAGGACCCGAGCGACCCGGAGCTCATCCTCACGATCCGCGGAGCCGGCTACCGCTTCAGATCCGAGTGAGGCTCCCGGGCGGCATCCGGGTCCGGATCGCGCTCGTCCTCGTGGCGATCGTGGCCGGAGCGCTCGGGACCGCCTACCTGATCGTCGTCCCGTCCCTCGAGCGGCGGCTCGTGGACGCGAGGCTGTCGGAGCTCGAGGAGCTCGCCGTGCCGCTCGCGGCGAGCCTGCCCGGAAGCCGCTTCGAGTGGCCGGAGACGGTGGAGCGCTTCGACGTGGCGACGAACACGCGCGTCGTGGCGTTCGACGTCGTCTCGCGCACGCCCCCGGCGCTCCTCGCGCTCGCCGACTCCCGTCCCTCCGGCGGCGGAAGGACGCGCACGCTCGCCGACGACGAGGTGGCGCGCCGGGCCGTGACGACGGGCGAGGTGGAGCGCGGCAGGGTCGTCTCCGACATGCAGGACTACGCGGACGTCGCCGTGCCGAAGGGCCAGGACGTGATCCTGCTCTTCCGGGCACCGCTCGCGGACTCGCTGGCGACCGTCCAGCTCGTGAAGCGGCGCCTGCTGCTCGCGACCGGCTTCGCGCTCGCTCTCGCGCTCGTCCTCGGGCTCACGGCCGCCGGGATGCTGGCCAGCCGGCTCCGCCGCCTCGAGACAGCCGCGGAGCGCATCGCGGGCGGGGACTTCGACGTCCCGATCGTCGACCACGGCGATGACGAGATCGGGCAGCTCGCACACGCGTTCGACCGCATGCGCGTGCAGCTCGCGCAGCTCGACGACGCTCGCAGGGAGTTCGTCGCCAACGCGTCCCACGAGCTGCGGACGCCGATCTTCTCGCTCGGCGGCTTTCTCGAGCTGCTCGCGGACGAGGAGCTCGACGACGAGACTCGAACGCGCTTCCTGACGACGATGCAGGAGCAGGTCGAACGGCTCGCGAAGCTCTCGACCGACCTGCTCGACCTCTCTCGCGTCGACGCGGGCCAGCTCCGCGTCGCCGTGGAGGACGTCGATCTCGCCGAGGTCGCGCGGAGCCTCGCTGCGGAGCTCGAGCACCTGGCCGCCGGCTCCGGCCACGTCCTCGAGACACCCGGCGACGGCGACGCCTGGGTGCTTGCGGACGAGGAGCGCGTCGCGCAGATCGGGCGGGCGCTGCTCGTGAACGCGCTCGTGCATACGCCGCCCGGCACGCGCGTGCGCCTGACCGCGAGCAGGCGCGGCGACCGCGCGGAGCTCGCGGTTGCGGACGACGGCCCCGGGATCCCGGCGGCGCAGCGCGAGGCGGTGTTCGACCGCTTCTATCGGGTGGAGGGCGGGAAGGCCTCGGGGAGCGGGCTCGGGCTGGCGATCGCCCGCGAGCTCGCACGGCTGATGGGCGGGTCCGTTCGTCTCGAGTCCGCGCCCGGGCGGACCGTGCTCACGCTCGATCTTCCTGCCGGGACGGGCCGGGCCCGGGCACACGCCGCGGCGTTTTCACGTGGAAACACCGCGGGCGACAGCCGCGCCGAGGGCTGACCCGGAACGGTGTGCCGACGCGGTCTACGATCTCGCCGATGAGCGGGCTCTCCCATGTGGGCGACACGGGCGAGGTGCGGATGGTCGACGTCGGCGGAAAGCCGCTCTCGCGGCGGCGCGCGGTCGCGCAGGCGCGCGTGCACATGGCGACGGCGACCGCCGGCCGGCTGCGCGAGCTGCCCAAGGGCGATGCGCTCGTGACCGCGCAGCTGGCCGGGATCATGGCGGCGAAGCGCACGGGCGACCTCGTGCCGCTCTGCCACCCCCTTCCGCTCACCCACGTGGAGGTCCGCCTCCAGGTCGAGGAGCGGTCGGTCGAGATCGAGGCGTCGGTGGAGACGACCGCGCAGACGGGAGTCGAGATGGAGGCCCTCGTCGCGGCCACGATCGCGGCGCTCACGGTCTACGACATGGCCAAGGCCGTGGACAAGGGGATGGAGATCGGCGAGGTGCGGCTCGTGGAGAAGACGAAGGAGGCGGTGGAGTGAGGGCCGCGGTGCTCACCGTGTCCGACGGCGTGCACGCAGGCGAACGGGAGGATGCGAGCGGCGACCTGCTCGAGGGCCTCCTCCGGGGGGACGGGTTCGACGTCGTGCGCCGGGTGGTGCCCGACGAGCGAGAGACGATCGCCGCCG
>Ga0075418_10003563_pt1 | contig 17764 bp, 16 predicted proteins | sample SoiMetdeltSBSDD2_FD_81776 | JGI IMG/M metagenome (GOLD analysis project Ga0075418, IMG submission 81776) | Bulk soil microbial communities from a Populus tree surrounding site in Tennessee, USA - Soil MetaG P. deltoides SBSDD2 | ecosystem: Environmental > Terrestrial > Soil > Tree plantation... | reverse complement strand
GGCACTCACCGGACGCGGATCGCTGCCGTCCAAAAGCAGCGTCCACAGGTTGTCGCTTCCTCCGCGGTCGCTCGTGAACAGGAGGCGTTTGCCGTCCGGTGAGAAGCGCGGCTGCATGTCGTAGGAGGTCCCGGAAGTGAGCCGGCGGGCCTCGCCGCCCTGAATAGGCATCGCATACAGATCGCCGAGCAGATCGAACACGATCGTCTTGCCGTCCGGTGAAACGTCGAGCGAGATCCACGTGCCTTCATCGGTGTCGAAACGCACCGTTTCGGCGGGGCCATGAGGGGCGGTGACGAACCACGATGCCTCGTCGGCTTTCTTCGCGGTCGACGTGTCGGCGGTGGCCTTTGCCGAATCGGCCTTTGCCGAATCCGCGGCCGCAAACCCGCGGTAGTCATCCTCCGGATGGCCGGGAAGCGTGGTGACTGCGGACGTCATGGAAAGAACGAGCCCGCACAAAAACCGAAGGGTGGACTCCATGTGAATATCCCTTTAAGAGGTGAACGCAACGAGCCTTGGACTCGCGGGGAAGCGGCGCCTGGCCGGCCAAGGGGGTTCAAACGAAGGCGCAGGAAACGGGAGTCTACATCCTAGCCGCGCCTTTTCAAGCCCGCGTGTTGGCTCTCCCTTGCCGGTGTCGACCCCCTGTGTTAATTTCCACGCCGGGTTGGGGTTGGGGCACCGGGGTGTCGGTGATCGTCCTTCGGAGTTGACGCAGTCTTCCGCGCGCCTTCCCAAGCTCTCGCCAATCTCCCCGTGTTCCCGGGCAGGGTTGACCGTCCGGTCCGAGGACCGGCTTCCGTTAGCCTGAGCGCTCCTCTCTGGGAGGCGCAGAGTGAGGAACCATGAAGAGGATCTATGTAGGCAACCTTCCGTACAACGCCACCGAGGACGATATCCGCGCGCTGTTCGCGCAGTATGGAACGGTGCAATCCGTGAGTATCTTGACCGATCGCGAAACCGGGCAACCGCGCGGTTTCGGTTTCGTGGAGATGAACGAGGGCGCCAATGACGCCATCGCAGCTCTTGACCAGAAGGATTATGGCGGACGCAACTTGCGGGTAAACATCGCCAGGCCCCGTGAAGAGGGCGGGCCCAAGCGCCGCTGGTAGGTTGAAACGCCCGGGCTACGGGCGTGAGTGTGGCGGCCGGGGCGATCGTGGATCGCTCCGGCCTTTCGTTTCCGGATCGCTCGCCGGTCCCCTCAAGCGGGCGTCCACCGAAGAGGTGCAGCATGCAACCAACGTCTCGCCGTCCCATGACCGTGGAGGATCTCTGGGCATTTCGCCGGCTCGGTGCTCCCGCGGCCTCGGCCGACGGCTCCGTCATTGTCTTTCCCGTGACCACTTACGACATGGAGCAAAACGAGGGGAAAACGCGCCTCTACCGCATGCCGGAAAGTGGCGAAGCGGTGCCGCTTACCTCGGCCGAAGTCAATGCCGCCGAGCCGGCCATCTCTCCCGACGGCACGCGGCTCGCTTACGTGCGCAAGGCGCAGGGCGGAGAAGGACAGCTTGCTCTCCTGGCCCTGGATGGCGGCGAATCCGAAGTGCTGACCGATTTTCCCTTCGGCATTACCGATCCCCGCTGGTTTCCCGATGGCAAGCGGATTGCGTTCCTGGGCTGGCTCCTGTCCGATGCCCTCACTCCCGAAAAGACCCGGGAGCTGCAGAAGACGCGGGAAAAAGAGCCCATGAAGGCGCGCGCAACCGAGGATCGTGTCTACCGGTTCTGGGATGGATGGCTTACCGAGGGCCGCGTGCTCCACATTTTCGTCCTCGACGTCGCATCGCGCAAATGTACGGATATCACCCCCGAGTCGAAACGGTTCTTCGATCTCATGGATCCTTCCGGCCATTACGACATTGCACCCGACGGCGAGGAAATCACGTTCAGCGCCAACTCGGTCGAGCCCCCCTATCACCCGGTCATGAATTGGGACGTCTTCACCGTGTCCACAAAAGGCGGGCCGGTCCGCAATATCACCGAGGACAATCCCGCCGATGACGTGCGCCCGCGCTATAGCCCCGACGGGAGCACGATTCTCTACGGCATGCAGCGCCGGAACGACTTTTATGCCGATCGCGTGCGCCTGGTTGCCTACGACCGCAAGTCACGCCGACATCGCGTCCTCACCGAAAACTGGGATCGCTCGGCGAGTGCTTGGGAGTTCATTCCCGGCCGGAATGAATACTGGCTCGCCGCTGAAGACGAGGGCCGCACGGGACTCTTCCGCGGCGCGCTCAAAGAAGACGCCCCCGACCTGGTGCGGCGTGGCGGCACGTACGACGGCATCCATCCCCTGGCGGACGGCAGCGTGCTCGCCATCAAGAGCACCGTGGCCACTCCGCCCGAGCTCTATCGCATCGATGGGTCAGGAGAAAAGCAACGCACCCGCCAAAACGCGGAACTCACCGGGCAAATTGCCTGGGGCGAGGTGAAGGACATCCATTTCCGAGGATCGGAAGACCGCGAGATCCAGGCCTATCTCGTTCTACCTCCTGGATTCGATCCGTCGCGCAAGTGGCCGCTCATCGAAATGCTTCACGGTGGGCCGCACGGCATCACTCCGGATCAGTTTCACTTCCGCTGGAATTTGCAGCTCTTGGCCGCGCGCGGTTACGTGGTCCTCGCTCCGAACTTTCACGGCTCGACGAGCTGGGGACAAAGTTTTGCCGAGTGTATCCAGGGTGGCTGGGGAGATCGCCCGTATCGCGATGCCATGGCGGCCGTCGATGCGGTGATCCGCGAGGGATATATCGACGAATCGCGCATGGCTGCCACCGGAGCATCCTACGGCGGTTACCTGGTGACCTGGATCGCCGGACAAACGGATCGATTCGCCTGCATCATCAACCATGCCGGGGTCGGCGATACGCTGGCCGAATACGCCTCCGACGTCACCTATGGCTGGGGAAAGGACCTGGGTGGAGAACCCTGGGATGGTTTGGAAGGCGTCGATCGCATGAACCCCATCCGCTTGGCCAAGAACTTTCGTACCCCAATGCTCATCACCCATGGCGAGCGCGATTACCGGGTCCCGGTCGACCAGGGCTTGCAGCTCTACAACATCTTGAAGGCCAAGGGAGTGCCGGCCCGGCTCGTCGTCTTCCCGGACGAAAATCACTGGATCATGAAGCCCCGTAACTCGCGCTTTTGGTATGGCGAAGTAGAACAATGGTTGAGCCGCTGGCTTTCCCCCAAGAAGACCGCGGCGGAATCAACCGAACCTACCCCGGTACTTAACAAGACCTCATGAACCCCTTCAGTCGTTCATCTCGAGCCACGCTCGAAAGGAGACCCCCATGTTGCGACGCGTAGCCGCGCTTTCTTTGGCGGCGTTCTTGATCCTCCCCGCGATGGCCCACGCTGCGTCCTGGAAGATCGATCCCAATCACTCCTCAACCCGATTCGAGATTCGCCATTTGTTCTCGAAGGTGCAGGGAGATTTCACTCAGTTCTCCGGGACGGTCGAGTACGATCCCGCCAATCCGGCCGCGAGCAAGGTCGAGACGAAGATCATCGCCTCGAGCATTAACACCAACAACGAACATCGTGATGCCGATCTCAAGAGCGAAAATTTCTTCGATGTGACAAAGTACCCCGAGATCAGCTTCGCCAGCACCAAAGTGGAGACGGTGGAGAAGGGTCTCAAGGTGACCGGCGATCTCACCATGCACGGAGTCACGAAGCCGGTCGTGTTGGATGTTGAGATACTTGGCACGGGCCCGCATCCGATGATCAAGGGCGGGCAAGTGGCAGGGTTCAGCGCGCGCACCAAGATCAATCGCAAGGATTTCGGGATCACGTGGAACAAGACGTTGGATAGCGGCGGAACGCTGTTGGGTGACGACGTGGACATTACGCTCAACATCGAAGCCGTGAACGCGCCGCCCAAGCCCGAAACGCCGGCCACGCCGCCAGCCAAGAGCGGCAATTAACCCGATAGGGGGGCACGAGCTGAATCAGCGGTCTCGCGATCGTGCGGCAGTGTTCATCGTGCGCGATGGCCAACTCCTGGTGATCCATCGCCGAAAACGCGGCGAATCGTACGACGCCATTCCCGGAGGCAAGCTCGAAACGGGGGAGACGCCCGAAGGGGCGGCCGTTCGCGAGGTCGCCGAAGAAACGGGATTGACGATCCGTGTGGGCGCGCCGGTTCTTGTTCTCGAGAACGAGGACCGGCGCGAATATTATTTTGACGCGCTGGAAGCTGACGGGGAGCCGGTGCTAGGGGGCCCGGAGGCCGAGCGTCACAGCCCGGAAAATGCGTACGTGCTGGACTGGATTTCGCTCCGGGGTCTCAAAGACGCGCCCGTCAAGCCCGTGGCGCTCAAGAACTGGATGTTGGCGCGCGATTGGAGCGGTGTAGGGCCCTAGGCGTCCGCCGCCGCCAAACTCTTCAACGCTTCCTCATTCGTCGGATAGCGCTGTAACAGCTTCAAAAGCCCCAGCATGGCCTGGTCGGCTGGGTACGACGCGGCGAGCCGGCGCAGCTTGTGTAACCGCGCGACCACATCCGGCGGGTACAGCTTTTCTTCCTTGCGCGTGCCGCTCTTCCCGATGTCCACCGAAGGGAAGATGCGTTTCTCGAAGAGATCCCGGGAGAGCACGAGCTCGGTGTTACCGGTGCCCTTGAACTCCTGGAAGATGACCTCGTCCATGCGCGAGCCCGTATCGACAAGCGCGGTGCCCAACGTGGTTAGGCTGCCGCCGTCCTCGATCTTCCGCGCCGCCCCGAAGATCTGACGCGGGGCCAGCATTGTGCTCGCATCGAGCCCGCCCGAGAGCGTGCGTCCCGAATTGCCCTGGACGTGGTTGTACGCCCGGGCGAGACGGGTGATCGAATCCAGGAGGAGCACGACGTCCTCACCGGCCAGAACCGGTTCCACGATCGTGTTCACGCATTCCTCGGCGATCATCACGTGGTCTCGCGCGGACATGTCGCTGGACGCGGCATAAATCGTCGCGTGCGTGCTGCGGCGGAAATGCGTCACTTCCTCGGGGCGCTCATCCACGAGCAAAGCGAACACCTTGACCTCGGGATGATTGATGCGCAGCGCCTCCGACACCTGGATGAGCAGCGTCGTTTTCCCGGCCTTGGGCGGGGACACGATGAGCGCCCGCTGCCCGCGTCCGATGGGAGCGATGAGGTCCATCACGCGCATCGACAGCACGTCGGGGGTCGTTTCGAGGTTATACCGCTGGAGGGGATCGATGCTGATTTGCTGTTGCAACAACTTCAATATTTCGAGGCCACGGCGCCGTTCCTGCCGCACGGCTGGGCCACCGCGACCGGGACCTCCCGGCCGCTGCATGGGCCGCCCACCCGGCCGCCTCTGGGGCGGCGCTTCGGCGGCGGCGATGCGATGTGCGGTTGTGTCCCGGATGCCTTCATTGCCCCCGGAACGCCGCGGTTCGGGCCTCCCTCGGCGGCGGCGCATGCCGCGGTCGGATCCGTTTTCCCGCGATCCATTGGAATCGGGGTGGCGGGGGTGCGGCCGTCTCAGCCGGGGATGTAAATCAGAGCGTGATCCCTCGGAATTTCGTGGTCCGTCGGGATTTCGTGATCCCTCGGAATTTCGTGGTCCATCGGGATTTCGTGATCCCTCGGAATTTCGTGGTCCGTCGGGATTTCGTGACCCCTCGGGATTTCGGCGAGTTCCTTCCTGCCCCTCGGGGCGAGGGCGATGCACGTGCTGTTGCGGTGGTTCCGTGCCTTGGGTGGGGGGGTCGTTTCCAGCCGGACCTTGATCCGTACCGGGGCGGGTTTCGGTTTCGCTGCGCATGCGTCGGCGGCGAAGCCGGCGGGGGCGGCGTTCCATGAACTCGTCGAACATTCTGGGTTCTATCCTTTTTCCTCGGAGGGGAAGCGGCGCCCTGTATGGCGCGCCGCACTTCACGGGCGTCGAAATTGACGCCCGAATGCGTGAGTCAATATCCCGGCGCCGGGCGAACGGGCCACGAGCTGCCGGTTGGAGCCATCAGGAAGCCTGGTTGGCTGCGCCGACCCTGATCCCGACGGACCAGAGTCCGGAGCGCCAGGGCCTGGGGTCTACCGGGCCAGATCCTCGCGAGGGCGTGCCTTTCAAAGGCATGGTGCAAGGATCGGTCGTCTTCAAGACGAGGCTGCCACCCTCCATATCGGCAGCCGCCTGGGACCCCATTAGGATGCTCCTCGCAATGCCACTTCGTCCAGCGAATCCTTGCGTCCGTAATCGCAATTGGGAGTGTCCCCAGCCGGGGGCGCTTTTAGGAGTACCTGCCCCCGGTTTTTGGAGTACTTGCCATCCAGGGCGACGCAAATCGGGGCTCCAAGCCGTCCGTTTGACGTCCCGTGTTCTACCCGAAATGGCCTGGCGACACTCCCGTCTTTCCGCGGAGGGTCTGCGCTCAAGATAGAACACCCCAGGTGTTCCTCGCGTCAGGCCATGCTTGCGAGCACGTCCGCAGCATGCGTTTGGACATTAACCTTGTTGAACGCCTGAAGGATCGTGCCGTCCGGTCCGATCACGTAGGTGATACGATCGGCGTAACCCTGATCCGGATCGGAAGCAGCGTGGTAGTCCAATCCTATACGGCGTTCAGGATCGGAAAGCAACTGGAACGGAAAGTCGAACTTCCGAGCGAACGCCCGGTTTTCCTCAACCGAATCGAAGCTGACCCCCAATACGACCATTCCCTTGGATTCGAAGTCCTGGATTCCGTCCCGGAACCCTTTCCCTTCGATGGTTCACCCGGGGGTGTCGGCTTTGGGATAAAACCAAAGCACTACGGTCTTGCCGGAAAAATCCGAAAGCTTGACCGTCTTACCGTGCTGATCTTTGGCGCTAAAAAGCGGAGCTTTTTCCCCGACCAACAACATGCGGGTTTTCCTCACTATCCGAACCTACTGAACGGAGAAGCGGGAATGAACCGGGGAGAAGGATAACATGTTCCCGCACGTCTTTCGCCACCCCGGATTTTTTTCGCTGTCTCTCCTCATGGCCGGGACTCCGGCTCTGGCCGGCGATGCGGATCCGAGCCTCACTCTGCCCCGGTGGAAAGAACTGGCGGGAGGGGTGGCGTTCGCCCGGGTCGAAGCCACGCGTTACTGCCGGTTGGGCAGCGTCGGCATCGCCGTAGTCAGACTCGATCCGACGCGTTGTCGCCTCGAGCCTTATCACGAACTCGAGTTCTCCGATCAAGCGACCATCCTCGACTGGGAAGCACGCCTCAAAGCCCCCGTCGTTTTGAACGCGGGTCTCTACGACACGAATCGGCGGCATCTCGGCACGCTGCGACGACAGGGACGCGACTTGGGGGGGAGCCGCCATGTGAGCTGGAAAGGCGTCCTCGCGCTGGATCCTCGGGAGGCGGGGTTACCTCCGGCTACGCTTCTCGATCTCAGCTCGCCCGAGGACATCGCTCTGGAAACCAAGTACGCAACCGCCGTTCAGTCGATGATGCTGTTCGATCGCAAGGGGGACATTCGGGTTCGTCGAACCGACCGGATCGCGCGGCGATCCGCAGTCGCTCTGGATCGGCAAGGGCGCATCCTTCTCCTGGTTACGGAAGGTGCATATACGCTGTGGGACACGGGCGCACTGCTTCGGGAATCGGGATGGGATCTCGTCCAGGCCCTCGCGCTCGACGGGGGTAACGAAGCGAGCCTGATCGTGGAGTCGAACGGCGTGCGTTATCGATCGTTCGAGAACGATCGATCGGGCTCGGATGTCGCAACGCTGGTCACGCTGCCCGCCATTCTTGCCGTGCGCCTGTCCAACGCGCCGGCCCGCCGCCCCTGAATCATGCCTTCCAAAGCCCGACGCTGGCGTAGCTGACCGTCCCCGTGTCGTCGATCGCCTGCTCGTAACGAAGCACCTTGCCATCCGCACCGCCCAATGCGGCCAGAAGACCGAAGATGGGGGCCAGGCCGCAAATGCGGCGAGGATCGCCGGCTTCGAGTACGCCCTCCATGAAGGCGCGTGCGTCGCCATGACGCACGAACTCGAGCGTTGCCCGGTCTTTCTTTTCCAGTAATTGCAGCTGAATCGGCGTGAGCGCGTCCGGGTCCCCGAATCGGGGACCGACGTGGGCTAGGTCGGCGGCCGCGATCGCGATCGCTGTGTTCCCGCGCTCCTCCAGCAAACGGCGAAGCTCCGCGAGAAACGGATCATCGGACAGAGGTTCCGAGGATGTCCTCCGCGAGCCGCAAAGCACTGGCACCAGATTCACGTTGCGTCCCTGCTCGCGGAGGGCGGCGAGAAAGACGGTCTGAAACTCGATCGAATGTTCCTTGCGGTGGAAGTACACATCTTCCGGGTCTGTTTTCGCCGCGCGGGCAAGCTGCCGATACGCGTCCACATCGACCGGTACCGTCCCGAGGGGGGTTTCGTACGGTTTGTCGGTCACAATCCAGGCCGGCCGAGCGCACCCGTGAGCCGTGCCCAGGACGATGACCGTCGTCACCGATGTCGCTTCCCCCAGCAAACGATAAGCCAGGGCAGTTGCAGCCCCGCCTACGCGCAAATCGATGTGGGGCGCCACGATTCCGGCCAGACGGCCCTGCGGTCGTTCTCCCGGTTCTTCTATCGACCCCGCTTCGCGGAAAAAACCGTCCACGGCCTGGCGCGCCATCGCCACATCGGCCGGGTAGCTTCGTCCCGCGTGCGCGGCGGGCCGGATTGCTGCATCAAGAAACGCCTGCCGGGCTCGTTCCCGCTCCTCCAGGAACGCGGGCGATTCGATCATGAACGCGCTTTCAAGACGATCGAAGACCGCTCGCGCTTGATCCACGTCCATCGGCCGTCCATAGCGGAGCGCGAAATTTTGTCCGAGCTGCTCGAGCGTATGCTCGCCGTCGCCGTGCGCGGCCACGAACAACGCCGCCTCGCTCATGACCAACTCGTCTTCGGCGTATCCCTCCGGATCGCGAAGCAGAAACGTCTCGCCGCCGTCACTCTGCGGCAGCCGAAGAATCTCGAGAGGTCGGAGTCGCGGAAGGGGATTCATTACGCCAATCGCTTCCTGAAAAAATCGAGCATGCGCGTCCAGGCATCCTGGGCCGCCTTGGGGTCGTACACCTCCGGGCGGGTATCGTTGAAAAAGGCGTGCTGGGTTCGGGGGTAGATGTGCATCTCGACATCCTTCCCGGCGTCCCGTATTTGTGTTTCCAGCTCGCGAACCGCTGCCGGCGGCACGCTCTTGTCGTTCTCGGCAAACAGGCCGAGCACGGCCGCTCGCATCGATTTGAAATCAAGCTTTACCTCGGGATGGATACCGTAAAAATCGACCGCGGCCAAGATGTCCGGATTCTTGGTGGCCGCGCAGAGAGCCAGTTGCCCGCCCATGCAGAATCCGACCACCCCTACGCCTTTGGAGGTCATCGCGGGCAGTGTTTTCAAGTAGGTCACCGCGCCACGCACATCCCTCTCCGCGTGGTCGATGTCGAGTGCCATCATGAGCTTTCCGGCTTCATCAGGCGATTTGGCGATGCGCCCGTGATAGAGATCGGGTGCCAGAGCCACGAAATCCTCTTCGGCGAACCATCGACACACGTTTTCGATGTGGGGAACGAGCCCCCACCATTCCTGGATCACCACTACGCCGGGCCCGCGCCCGCTTTCGGGCACGGCCAGGAAACCATCCGTCGTTTCACCATTGGATGAAAATGACACGCGCTCTGCATCCATGAGCGACTCCTTCCTCAATTGTTCCGGACGCAATGCCGGTCCGGAATGTGGAGTATAGTCACCCCGCCCAAACGCCTAAAAGACCGGGAGAAGAGCGACCATGTGTTTTTTTCGGATGGTAGCGGCGGTCGTGGTGGGAATCACGGTGTTCTTCCTGCTCGCGGGCGGCATCGCCTACGTGAAATGGGGGGAACCCCCGCGCGTCGAAAAGGGATCCATCCTCGTCGTGTCCCTGGAGGGCACGTTTCCCGAATATCCGCCCGGTGGGTACACGTCCGGACTCCTCGCCGAATCGGTTCCTACCCTGCACGGGGTGCTCGATGATCTCGCCAAAGCGAGCGTCGACGACCGGGTGAACGGCGTGTTGCTCATCCTCGATCGACCGCAGGCCGGTTACGCGACCCTGGAAGAAATTCGAGCCGGCATCCAGAAGGTGCGGGACGCAGGCAAGCCCGTCTGGTCATGGTCCGACAATGTCGACTTGAAAAGCTTGTATGTCGCGTCCGTCTGCGATTCATTTTTCGTGCATCCCACCGGGTACTGTTTCCTGGGCGGGATGTACGTCGAGCGCATGTACATTGCGGGAACACTGGAGAAACTTGGCATCGAGCCTCAGATCGCGCGTGTGGAGAGCTACAAGTCCGCGGTGGAAATGTTCACCCGCAAGGATATGTCGCCAGCGGACCGGGAGATGGAAGGGTGGCTTTTGGCCGACATCTATCCCCGGGTGGTCGATGAGATCGCGAAGGGCCTCGGTACCGATGCGGTGACGGTCGAATCCGCCATGGAGCGCGCGGTCATGCTGTCCTCGGACTTGGTCACGTTACGCCTCGCCAAGGGCGCCCGGGAATGGGACGAGATGAAGAACGCGCTGCCGCGATCCAAGGGCAAAGACGCGCCCACGCTTCTCGCCGCTTCCGATTACGACCGCGTGCCGGCGGACAAAGTGGGGCTGAAGGGCAAGAAGAAGATCGCGGTTGTTCACGCGCAGGGGACGATCGCGGGCGATGAAAGCGGCAGCGATCCCTTCCTGGGTACGATCATGGGCTACAAGACCGTGAACCACGATCTTCAAGCCGCCCTGGATGATGACGACGTGGCCGGCGTGATCCTGCGGGTGGACAGCCGTGGCGGCGAGTCCATCACCAGCGACCGCATCAGTCGCATGGTCGAAGTAGTGGACAAGAAGAAACCGGTCGTGGTCTCGATGGTGGACGTGGCCGCTTCGGGCGGGTACAACGTTGCGTACCGCGCCCGGAAGATTCTTGCCGATGGCCACACGATCACGGGATCGATCGGCGAATTCACCGGCAAGTTCTCCGCCCACGATTTCTACAACAAACTGGGGATTACCAAGGACGGAGCGGGACTCGGTCCCAACGGCGATTTCTATTCGGATTATCGCGCCTGGACCGCGCCCGAGTTCCAGAAGGTCACCACCAACAATTGGATCGCGTATCGCACCTGGATCCAGAACATCGCCCGCTTTCGAAAGCTGGACGTTGCCGCAGTGGATTCGGTAGCTCGTGGCCGCGTGTGGACAGGACGACAAGCCCTCGATCGCAAGCTGATTGACGGGCTAGGCAACCTGGACAGCGCGGTGGCAGCGGTGAAGCAGGCCGCCGGCATCGATTCCACGGAGAAGGTCACCCTCGATCACTACCCGAAACCGGAAGGATTTCTCGCCACCCTCTTGGGCATGAATCCCGCCGGCCTGCCAGGGGTACTGGCTCAGCGCTGGTTGGAGGAGCGGCGGAAGAGTTGGGACGATTTGAACCGGGGAACATTACGGATCATGGATCTGCCCGTGCCGTAAGCTCCTTCTTGCGTGCCTCGCGCGTGTACTCGATGAGCCGCATCGATTCGCGGGTGCGCGCCCCGTCCGACGGTTCGCCCAGCACGATGGTCACGAAGTCGCCTCCGGGGTCTGCTACGCACTGCACGAGGCAGTAACCGGCCTTGTCGGTGTAGCCGGTCTTGGCCGCCATCACATCCTCGCGGCAACGCAGGAGCCGGCAGGAATGCGAGATGGGGCGGGGCCCACGTGCCGTCTCGAGCGTGAACTGGCTCGTTCCCATGCACTCGCGAAGTAACGGGTGCCGCATGGCCGCGCGAAAGAGCAGCACGACATCGCGCGCGCTGGCCACGTTGCGCTCATCGAGCCCGCTCGGCTCCGCGAAGCGCGCATTGCGGCAGCCCACGCTCCAGGCCGTTTGCTCCATCAGGTAACCATAGGATTGCCAACCCATCCCGAAGGGATGGGTGAGCGCGCGAACCGCGCAATTATCCGATGCGACAAGAGCGAGGCGCAGGAGAGTGCGGGCGGGCAAACGATCCCCTACGCGCAGCCGCGTGCGTCCGGCGTGCAACCAATCCTCTTCGGTGATCGTGATGAGCTGATCCATGTCGTGGGTCAACCGCACGAACGTGAGTGCTGCCGCGAGCTTCGACAAGCTGGCCACCGGCACGGGATCGTTCACGTTTCTGGCAAAGAGCCACGCCCCCCGATTCAAGTCATAGATTCCGCACTCGCGCGCACGAAGGCGGGCCAGCGAACGATGGCTGTCCGGAGCGGGAAAGAACACCGAGTCCAGCGGAACGTGAAAGTAGGGCTGCGTTCCGGGAATGGGAACGACCACGGACGGGGGAACGAGCGGGTGAACGCCGGGAGACGTTCCACGGGCGGTTCCCGCCACGAGGCAAAGGAGTGCGGCCAGAGTCGCTGGGGTGAGGTGCCGGTGCATCATCCTGGATGTCCTGTTCCCCGAGTGCTTCGGGGGTGTCTCTCGATTATCGGCCCCCGAGCGCGCGTGACCCAAGACCTGAATTTGACCGCCGGTCAAATCGCCCACATCGGGGAAGCTCTTGTGGCGCTTGGGGATTCCGTAGTCTCATAGGTGTCCTTTCCCCACCAAAACGAGGACGAGAGCCATGCAGGAACGCATAGAGGGACCACGCGTCGTGGTGATCGGAGCCGGAACGATGGGACACGGTATCGCGCACGTCGCCGCCCTGTCCGGCTTTGCAACCGTGCTCGTGGACGTAGACGCCGAACCGCTCGAGCGCGGTCTGGCCGCGATTCGTCGAAACCTGGATCAAGGCGTCCAGAAAGGAAAAGTCACCGCGCTCGATCGCGACCAGGCCCTCGCTCGCTTGCACGGCTCGCTCGATCTCGATGCCAGCGTCGCGAACGCAGAGATCGTGATCGAAGCGGTGCCCGAGAGTCTGGGCCTCAAGAAAAGCCTCTTCGAGCGCCTCGATCGCGCCGCACCCCTAGGTGCGCTTCTCGGCACCAACACTTCCTCCTTGCCGGTGAGCGAGATTGCCTCCGCCTCGAAACGCCCCGAGCGCGTGGTCGGCATGCACTTCTTCAATCCCGTCCACATCATGGACTTGCTCGAGATCATCGAGGGTGAACACACCTCGAACGCTTCCGTCCTACGAGCAAAAGCGTTCGGAGAGCGGCTCGGGAAAACGTGCATTGTGGTGAGGGACACGCCGGGATTTGCCACGAGCCGTCTTGGTCTCGCCCTCGGTCTCGAGGCCATGCGCATGCTCGAAGACGGCGTGGCGAGCGCGGAGGACATCGATACCGCTCTGACCCTCGGCTACCGGCATCCCATCGGTCCCCTCCGGCTCACCGACCTTGTCGGGCTGGACGTCCGGTTGGCCATCGCCGAACACCTGGCCCGAACCCTCGGGGACCGGTTCGAGCCCCCTCGAATACTCCGCAAGCTGGTGTCGGAGGGGAAGCTGGGCAAGAAAGCCGGGCAGGGTTTTTACGACTGGGGAGCCTCCTGAATTACGCGCTCACGCCCCGCTAAGTGAATGCCGATCAAAGACTAGCTAATTTCTGCGGTTCAGGCAGTCGGCCATTTCAGAGGAGAGGAAACGATCCGGCAGGATCCAGTATGTCTTTTCTCGACGCCAAAACTTTCCTGCTCGAATTGCTCGAACACAGCGTAGACGGTGTGCTCGCCGTCGACACGCAAGGCACGGTCGTGGTCTGGAACGCCGCTCTCGAACGTATGTTCGGCAAACCTCGCTCCTCCGCGATCGGTCAACCGGTCTTCGATGTGCTGGCGTTTCTCGGCGAGACGGGAGAGGACTGGTCGATTCGCGAATCCTTGTGGGGGCAAGAATGCCAGACCGAGGAAAAGAAGTTTTTCCTGCCCGAAACCGGACGTGAGGGTTGGTATCAAGCCTGGTACACGCCGCTTCGCAATCCCGAGGGCGAGATCGTCGGCGTGCTCGGGCTCATTCGCGACGTGACGGAAGCACGACAGAAACTCGACGCGGGCCTGGCCGAGGCAGAAGGCCGTGAAGAGGCGCTCCGGCGCGAGCTCCGCCGCCGGGAGTCGCCGCCGGCGCAAAGCCGTTCACGAGCTCCCGTCACTCCCGCCGAGCCCCGGCGTCCGCCTGCTCTTCCAAGCACGCCGCCGCCCAGGCCACGATCTACACTTCCTCCCGCGTTACAAACGCCGGCTTCGCCTCCCGACATGCTCGAGTTACCCGCGTTCCTCGAATCGCCATCGCCGCAACCCGATGCCGAGCCAATTCTGAAAATCGAAGGTGGGCCGTCGGAATTCGGGGGGGAGGGCCCGATCTACGACCACGACGCCGCGCTCGCCTATGTCGGCGATCCGGAGATTCTGGAAGAGTTGGTGCAGGGCTTCATCGTCTCCTTGCCCGAGTTCGTGCGGGAGATGGATCACGCAGTGGGCCGACGCGAGCTCGAAGTCGTGCTTGCAAACGCCGAGGACGTCAAGAAGGCTGTGGTTACGCTGGGCGGCGTTCGCGCCACCCGCATCGCCACGCGCCTGGAGACGCTCACCCGAGAGGGCAAGGTCGAGGAGGTGGAGCGCACCTGGTGGCGGCTGCGGCGAGAGCTGGCCGTCTTCCGCGAAACCCTCAAGACGTCGCGAAAAGCAGCGTGAGCATATAGCGCCCCCTCCGTCCGCGGAGTATCATCGCGGGCGGAGAACTATTAGTTGCGCAAGGCCTACATCCTCGATACCAACGTTCTGCTTCACGATCCAGGCTCCCTACGTTCCTTCCAAGACAACACGGTCGTGGTCCCGATCTACGTGATCGAGGAGATCGACCATTTCAAGAAGGAAGCGTCGGAGCTGGGGCGCAATGCCCGCGAAGTGTCCCGGATCCTCGACGGATACCGCCTGCAGGGCAAGCTGTCCGAAGGCGTGGCCCTGGAAAACGGGGGGACGCTTTGCGTTTCGCTCGGCGACGACGGCGATCCTTTGGCCGCCCAGAACGGCCGTTCTTCCCTGAGTGTGGATAACTTGCTCTTGGCTCTGGCGCTCAAGATGCGGCATCAGGAAGAGGGGCGGCCGGTCGTGCTGGTGACCAAGGACACCAACCTGCGCATCAAGGCCGACGCGCTGGGTCTCCGGGCCGAAGATTACGAGACCGATCGTGTGAATCCGGGGGATCTCTACCATGGCGCGGCCGAGTTGCGGGTGGCGGCCAAGGACGTGCGCCGGTTGAGGGAGGGCGAACCCAGCCCGCTCCCGGAAGGCAGCTTTTATCCAAACCAGTACGCCTGGGTGCGCTCGGACGAGGAAGGTTCGCTGAGTGCCTTGGCCCGCGTGTCTCCGGATCTGACCGAACTTCGCCCCTTGCGCGTCCCATCCCGCACCATTCACGGGCTGACCCCGCGTAACAAGGAACAGCAGTTCGCGCTCGATGCCCTCCTGGATCCCGAGGTGAGTCTGGTCACGCTGATGGGGAAGGCGGGCACAGGGAAAACGCTACTCGCCATCGCGGCCGGTTTGTATCAAGTGGAAGAGCTGGGTGTGTACGGGCGACTGCTCATGTCGCGGCCGATTTTCCCGATGGGCAACGATCTCGGCTACCTGCCCGGGGAAATCGAAGAGAAGCTCAATCCCTGGATGCAGCCCATCTTCGACAACCTCGAGTTCCTGCTCGAGCGGCAAAAGGGGCGAAAGGTCAATTCCGTGGCCAAGCTTCTCACGGACGGCATTATTGGCATCGAGCCCTTGACCTACATTCGCGGCCGCAGCATTCCGGCGCAGTTTCTGGTCGTGGACGAAGCCCAAAATCTCACCCCTCTGGAAGTCAAAACGATCATCACGCGAGTGGGCGAGGGCACGAAGATCGTGCTCACCGGAGATTTGCAGCAAATCGACAATCCCTACGTGGATGCGTGGTCCAATGGCTTCAACTATTTGGTGCAGAAGTTCCGCCCGGAGCCCCTGGCGGCCCATGTGGAGCTTATGAAAGGCGAGCGCAGCGTGCTCGCCGAGCGTGCCTCCGACATTTTGTGAGCCTCATCGCAAGCATTTTTTGAAAAATCGAACCTCGCGACTGGATGTGCGGGCAGCCCTCGAATGCATGCGGGGCTCTCTTTGTTCACAGAGCACTGGCTGCGTTTTCGTTTTTTGGCGACCCAAGGCAAGTTCGCTGGGTGAAACAGGTTCCACTCTACGCATTCCCCCGAAGAGGCCATAGGGCGAAACCTTGTCCACGATTCGTCCACAGTGTTCACAGGGTTCTCCACGTGAGTCGACGTCATGTAACGGTCGTGCAGATCAGAGGTTGAAAAGCTCGTTTCTGAAATCCGGCTAAGGGGCGTCCACAAGCGCCAAACGATGTGTCGCCTTAACCAACCAAAAACGCGTTTGAAGGCGATCTTGAGGGGTTTCTGCGTTTTTTTTTGAAATCGTGAGGGACCCGGAGTACTCTGCTCATGAGGGTCATTGAGACCTGTTCGGCACCGACACCCGGCCTAGCCGGGACGAGGTGCAAGAACCCCAGGAGGGAGAGAGGATCTCTTCGGAGATCTTCGATGCTCCTGGCGATCGAGACTCCGAGGAGCCGGGTTTTTCGGTGCGTGCTTGCACGCGTCGGCCCAAGCTCGGGGGAGGAATCCTGCTAACGCGGGATGTCGCCGGGAGAGGGTAACCCTGGAGGGGAAGGAAGCCCAAGGGAGGCTCGAGTCCGACCGCTCCTTCGGGAGGCTGGGGACAACGGACTTCCACGGAGACAAAAGCCTGGAAGACGGGCGAGGATCTGCTTGGCTCGGGTCGGCAGTTCCGTTTGAGCTAACGTCAGGCAGGCTGGATGCGCCGAGAGGCAGCGTCTTGGCCGTGGAAGGGGAAACCTTCGAAGGGCAAATCCCATGAGCGTTACCGTCTGAAACATGGCGGCAAGGCTTCGGGGGGAGTTAAAGCGTCAAGAGAGTAGAAACTCTGAAGACGCAGCGTAACTGGGCTGGGTTAAGCCCAGGGTATGTCGCTCCTCGATGCTGCACGCGCTGTAGGGACCAAAACCCTTGAGAGGCGTGAGAAGCCGAGAGGCTTCACACAAGTTCGAATCGGTCGTACTTCGAAGAGGAGCAAAAGCTCAGAAGGGTCCGCGGCATCCTTAAACAGAAGCCGTGGCGGCGAGAGTCGAGACGTCCACCTTCGGGTTCCAACGAACTCAGGTTAGGTGGGAGCGCTGAACCCATAATGGCGCAAACGATTTTCGAGCACCCTTGAGGAGCAAGCGAACCTCACGGAAGACCGCGGAAGCAAGGCGACTTGGCTTCTCGCTATCGGTTCGTTCGATGTCTCTGGAGGGGCGACGAACAGGTTTTTTTGGCCCTCATTTTTTCTTCTAACCGATATCGGCGTGTTCCACCGAGGTGCACGGAATTATCCCGGCGCCTCGCTCGAGCGGGCGATCGCAAACGGCGACCGCCCCGCTTCCCGCCGGAATGCGCCGGGACACGGGTGCCTAGCTCTCTCCAGGCACCCGTATGTCCGGCGATCAATGCACGCGAACTAATTTCCCGGTTGAACCGCCGTTCACGCCCTGCTGCGGAGCCGCGAATTGGTCGGAAATCAACTTATTGCCAGATCAAAGCCAGCGCGATCTCCACTCCGATGAGCACGATGATGACGAGCTCCAGTACCTCGGTGCGGCGGGCCTGGGATTCCGCATTCAGCATCGTGTAGGCGTCTCGAATGATCGCGACCTTGCGATCGATGCCGCGGCGCCAGGTCGGACCCCGGAAGATGTCCAGCGCGGCTGCGTAGATCCGGGCCAGGTAAACATCGTCGGTC
>Ga0075418_10003561_pt1 | contig 17768 bp, 20 predicted proteins | sample SoiMetdeltSBSDD2_FD_81776 | JGI IMG/M metagenome (GOLD analysis project Ga0075418, IMG submission 81776) | Bulk soil microbial communities from a Populus tree surrounding site in Tennessee, USA - Soil MetaG P. deltoides SBSDD2 | ecosystem: Environmental > Terrestrial > Soil > Tree plantation... | reverse complement strand
TCTGCGGCACCATCCCGAAATCGAAATCGAGCGCGAACGGCTCCGACCGCCGAACCGCCACTTTCTTCCCGTCGAGAGAAAACTCGACGCCTTTGATCCCCTCGCCGCTGATGATCGTGTCGATCGTCTGAATCCCGCTGACCGGATCGCCCGACGGCGGAACGATCCTCAGTGAAGGTTCTTTCGTCTCCCTCTCCCCGCTCACGGCGGGGAGAGGGTCGGGGTGAGGGGCGATCTCTTCAGCCGCCGCCACCTGCACCGGCTCCGGCACGAACACCTCCGGCACCTTCAGCGCATTCTCGACCACCGCCTCCGCGCCGCTGTTCGCATCCATCACTTTGATGCGCGACAGGTACTCCGCGGGCCGGAGGTAGCGATCGATGACGATCGGCAGTTTGTCGCCGCGAAAGTCGCCGGGGAAATCGAATCGATAGCGATACTTCTCCCAGAGCTTCCCGTCTCTGAGCACTTCTCCGGTCACATCGATCGTGTACACCTCGGTGCCGCTGATCTCCGCGGGCGAGATCTGTTCGCGCGGCACGAGCAGGGTCAACTGCACATCGGTGCGGCTGCCTTCTTTGCCGGGATACGCGACGCTGAAGTCCGTCGCGAGCTTCGGCGCTTTCGGATTGGCGATGACAACTGAGCGCAGCATCTTCGCCGCGTCTTCCTCTTTCATCTGCGGCGGTTCGAAGAGCTTCAGCAGATCGATCCGCATCTGCACCATGCCGGTGATCGCGCGCATGATCTCGTCGCCGTCGCGGCACTCGAGCTGGATGCGGCTGAGATAGGCGTACGGACTCGAGGACTCACTGATGTCGCGAGGGGTGGCACGATCCGCGGCGCTCGCGGCGATGACGTCAGCCGCGGTGAGCTCGGCCAGTGCGACTGCACCTCCGATCGGATTCCACAACTTGTAATCGTTCGCGTAGCGCGGCTTGTAGAAGAGGAGGCGCACGCCCTGACCGACGCCCTGCATCTGCGAGTACTTCCAGATCTCGATCGGTTGCAGAAGGCGCGAGCAGTCGGCGCGCACGACGTCCGAGGGCGGGCCGTGCAGCAGAAACATCTTCGCGCGGTCCGTGTTGATCTTGCGGAAGCGCTCCTTCGCGACCTCGAGGCGCGAGTAGTACACGTCTCGGAACGAGATCGTCGGCGATCCGCCCGCGGCGTCGCGGCGGCGCCAGAAGTCGTCGACGAACGAATCGCGCTGCGCGTCGGTCTCGAGCATCAGGAACGTGTCGAGCTCCGCCGGCACGATAATCGGCTCGACGTCGCCGACGAAATCCTGATGCCGTACGTCGAGCCCTTTGATTTTCTCGAGGCGCTCACGCTTCGAGAGCTTGCGCAAGACGTCCGGCGGACTCTGTTTGTCCTTCGGTGTGGAATCGGTCTGACCGAGAATGGTTGTAGCGAACGCGAAGGTCAGTAGGCAGGTCGCAGTTCGCAGTTTGCAGGACCAGCCGGCAAACCTGCGATCGGCGAAACTCTCCTGCGAACTGCGCACTGCAGACTGCAGACGCTTTTTCATATGCGGATCTATCTCGACAACAACGCCACGACGGCGATTCACCCCGAGGTCCTCTCGGTGCTCGAGAGCACGCTGCGGGATGTCTTCGGTAACGCCTCGTCGATTCATAGAGAAGGCCAAGCTGCGCGGCGGGTGATCGAAGACGCGCGCGAGTCGGTCGCCCGACTGGTCGGTGCGACCGCGCGAGACCTTGTATTCACCAGCGGCGGGACCGAGTCTAACAACGCCGCGATTTTCGGCGCGGTATCCACGACCGGTCGTTGCCACATTGTCACCTCTTCGATCGAGCATCCCTCGGTGGCTGAAGCGGTTCGCGAGCTCGAGCGTCGCGGATGCGAAGTGACGCGCGTGAGTCCATCGCGTGACGGACTCGTGTCTGCGGACGACGTGATCGCCGCGATGCGCGAGGACACGCGACTGGTCACGGTGATGATGGCCAACAACGAGACCGGCGTCGTGCAGCCGGTCGAAGCGATCGGCCGCGCCTGCCGCGAGCGCAACGCGCACTTTCATTGCGATGCGGTGCAGGCGGCGGGAAAGATCGCCATCGATGTCGAGTCGATCCAGTGCGACACGCTCTCGCTGTCCGCCCACAAACTGCATGCACCGAAAGGCATCGGCGCGCTCTTTGTTCGGCGCGGGATCACGATGGGCTCGCACATCGTCGGCGGTGCGCAGGAGCGACGTCGCCGCGCGGGCACGGAGAACGTTCCCTTCGCTGCTGCCTTCGGCGCCGCCGCTGCTCTTCCTTCCGCCGCGACGTTTGTGGCCTCGCTTCGCGATCACTTCGAATCGCAACTGCGCGCATCGTCACTCGACTTCACCATCAACGGCGCCGGCGTGCGACGCCTCCCCAACACGAGCAACGTGACCTTTCACGGCGCCGACGGCGAAGGCATCGTCATCGCCCTCGACCTCTCCGGCGTCGCGGCCTCGACCGGATCCGCCTGTTCATCGGGACGCGTCGAGCCGAGTCCAGTGCTGCTCGCGATGGGACTGTCGCCGGAGGATGCGCGGGCGACGGTGCGGTTTTCGTTGAGTCGGTTTAATACGGAAGCGGAGATCGATCGGGTTGTGCCGCTCGTAAAGTCTATCCTTCGGCGCGATTAGCGCCGGAGGATCTCTGGGTTATCCCGCGACGAGCTATCCCAACGACGACGACCAGTGCAGTCGCGGTGAGAGATCCAGCCAATTCGGATTCTTCTCCTGGATGCGACCGATTCGAGACGATGTAGACGTAAGCGTTACGCATGTCGGAATGGTCGCCGCGGGATAACCGGAGATCCTCCGCCGCTTCGCGGCGAAGGATAGACTGAAGAGAACAAACACGCGGAATTCGCTTGAAACCACGCGGTTTCCCATGTCATTGTTGTGACCGTTTTGGGCACCGAAACTCCAATCCTGCAGGGCGATCTCTCCAAGATCCAACTCCCCGACGTGCTGAGCTTCACGGCGATGATTCGCCAGAGCGGGAAGCTCGTGGTGAGCCAGGGCGCGCTCGAGCGCACGATCCATTGGAAAGACGGAGAGATCGCCTTCGCGAGCTCGAGCTCGACCGAGCATTCCCTCGGGCAGTTCCTGCTGCGCAACGGCAAGATCACGCCGGAGCAGTACGAAGAGTCGAAGCGCCGCGTCACGCCGGCGCTGCGTCACGGCAAGGTGCTCGTGCAGATGGGCGCGATCTCGCCGAAGGATCTCTGGTGGGGCGTGAAGAACCAGGTCCTGGAGATCATCTACTCGCTCTTCGCGTGGAAAGACGGCGAGTTCGCGTTCTACGACTCGGCCGAGGAGTTGGCGCAGGAGCGGATCATGCTCCAGATCAACACCTCGAGCGTGATCATGGAAGGCATCCGCCGCCTCGACGAGTCGGCGCGCATCCGCGAGAAGATCCCGAGCCTCGACGTGGTCTTCACGAAAGTGCAGGGCGTCAATCCCGACTTCCGCGCGCTCGACATGAACGAGATCGAGATCGCGGTCTTCAACAACATCGACGGCAAGCTGAACGTGCGCGAGCTCACCGGCCGCTCGGACCTGACGGAGTTCGAAGTCACGCGCATTCTTTTTCAGCTCATCACCGCGCGGCTCATCGAGCCGGTGCACGAAGAGCGCGGATTCCGTCCGGTGTTCCTCGACGTCGAGGATTCGCCGGAGCTGCTCAAAGTCATCTCCACGTACAACGACATGTTCGGCCGGCTCTTCGAGGCGCTGGAGAAAAAAGTCGGCGAAGACCAGGCCCGCGACATCTTCATGACCATCCTGCAGAACGCGGAGACCGACGAGCTCTGGTCGGGCGTGTTCTTCGATCAATACGGCCGCTTCGACGAGAACATGCTCATCGCGAACATCTCCGAGCTGCCGTTCGAGAAACGCAAGATGGTGCTCGATGAAGGACTGAACACGCTCCTGTCCGTGCAGCTCTTCGAAGTCTCGCAACATCTCGACCAGGCGGGGAAGGTCGACGTCTTCCGCTTCATCTCCGATCAAAAGGCGCAGCTGGAGAAAGCGACCGCATGACCCAGGCCGTGCGCCCCGCGGAGATCGCGTGGTACGTCACGGGCCGCTTTTATGTGTCGCTCAGCGACTCCGCGATTCAGGATGTCGGCTACTTCATCCATCTCCAGAACGTGATCGGCGATCTGTTCGAAGGCCGCGAGATCCACGAGTCGAAAGCGCACTTCACGTTTGCCTCGACGCCGTTCCAAGCGAGGAACATCCAGAACGGCGATCTCAAGATCGGCATCGATCCGGTCGGCGAGTTCAGCATCTTCTACAACGCGAAACCGCGCGCGACGTTCGACGATCCCGCATCCTTTGCGGCCGGAGAATGCATCGCCACGTTTCGCCGCGTCAGCATCGTCGCCGGTGTGACCGTCGACAGCTTCGTGACCACGAACGTCTTCTCGTCCGTGGTGGTCTGGAGCAAAACCTTCGAGCACGCCAAACACCGCTACGACTTCCGCGATTTGTTTCCTCATGGCGTCACCCAATTCGGCGACGCCAGCGCATCGCCGTTGCAGCCCGCGATGATCAACTACGCGGCCGTCATCCCATTCGTAGGATCGGCGATCGCGGTGGGGTGATCGGCGACTCGCCGACTCGTCTCCTCGCAATGCTATCCTCCGCCCCGCATGTGGCCCACCCTCGTCAAAGTCGGGAATTTCGAGATCACCACGTTCGGGCTGATGATGTTCCTCGCGTTCATCACCGCCGGATGGGTGCTGGCGCGGCAGTTCCGCAAGTACGGTCTCGATGAGGAGCTCGCCTCTTCGATGGTCGTCGCCGCCGCCCTCGGCGGAATCGTCGGCGCGAAGATCTATTACGCGATTCTCTTTCGCGACTGGCACCTGCTCTTCGATCGCGCGGGTCTCGTTTGGTACGGCGGGCTGATCGGCGGGTTTCTCGCCTGCGCGTGGCTGATCTGGCGCAAACGCGTGGACTTTCTCACCGCTGCGGATGCGACGGCGCCCGCGCTCGCGATCGGCTACGCGTTAGGCCGGATCGGATGTTTTCTCGTCGGCGATGATTACGGCCGTCCCACCGATGCATGGTTCGGCGTGGCATTTCCGAAAGGCGCGCCTCCGACCACCGCGGATTCACTGCGCGACTTCGGCGTCCCCGTCGATCCGTCGATTCCCGGATACCAGGTATTGAGAGTTCACCCGACGCAGCTCTATGAAACGACGGCCGCGCTGGTCATGTTCGCGATCCTGCTCTGGCTCAATCGCCGCGAGCATCCGCGCGGCCGCGCGTGGGGAGTGTTCCTGATCCTGCTCGGCATCGAGCGGTTCCTCGTCGAGATCGTGCGCGCGAAAGACGATCGCTTCTTCGGTCCGTTCACCGTCGCGCAGGTGATCTCCGTTCTGCTCGTGATTGCGGGAACGTATTGGGCGGTGCGTCGATCTTCGGAAGCTGCGGCGACCGCGGCGTAGACGGCGCGCGAAGCTGGTGATGTTCCCGGTGCATTCGGAACGCAGTTCCAAACGGACGTCACGATCGCCAATCGGACGGGCTCCGCGGTACGCGTCGCGTTCTTCTGGTTGCCGCAGGGGCGCAGCGGAAGCATTACGGTGCCGGTGCACACCATGATGCCGGCGCCGAGCGCAACGACGTTCTTCCCGCGATTCGTCACGAAGACGCTTGGCCAAACCGGACTCGGAGCCATTGTGGCGCGTGCGATCCATGGCGATGGATCGACGAACCAGAACGGCCGGATCGACATGTTCGCGCGAACCTGGACTCCGACGCGGAGCGGGCTCGGTACGTATTCACAAGGTGTGTACGGCACGACGTTGACCGGACCGGGGACGGACGATCTGCAGCCGATTCCGGCGTGGGTTTATGGATTGCGTCAGGACGCAAACTTCCGTACGAACTACGGCATTGTGAACTTAGCCGCAGAGTCGCGCACGTTTACGGTCACGGCGACGGGTGAAGACAGCGCGCACTTCGCGCGAGACATTACGCTTCCCGGCGCGTCGATGATTCACGAGTCCCTTCCGCAGGGACAGCGCTTCGGTGCAGTGACGCTCGAAATGGTCATCCATTATGTCTTCCCGCCCCTCGTGAGTATGCAGTGGGCCGGCTTCGCCTCCTCGGTCGACAACATCACCGGCGATGCGTGGTACTCGAAGGCCCAGGCGTCCTATCGCAATAATCAGCCTTGAGCTCCGATGCGGTTCCAGGGCGTAAGCTGTTCCGATGCGGAACACAATTGCGGTCCTCGCCGTCGCGCTTTACGGACTCTCCTGGGCCATCACGGGGTTGTTCGGGATCGCGGCGCGGCTTTACCTCGTCATCCTCATCCTTGGCATCGCATTGATCGTCTTCCGCCGCCCGATCGCGGCGTGGATCGTGCGAGGCGCGGAAAGCGACACCGGCGTGCTCGCGCTCGCCGCAATCCGCGGCATCGGACTGTTGTTCCTGTTCGGCGCGACGCGCACGATCGTCGAGATCGTTCAGCAGCTCACGATTCCAACCGCCGGTGAAGTGATGCCGCGAGAAACATGGCTGCCCGCGAGCGGTGCGGTCCTTCTCGCGCAGATCGCGGCCGCGATTGTCTTGCTGGCGCGTCCCGCCGCCATCGCCCGCGTGCTCGATTCCGCGCCCGACGAATCGCCGCAGGCCGTGCAGATCCAGACGGTGGTGTTCGGCGCGATCGCGTTGTGGGTCTTGATCGACGACGTCCCGAGGTTTCTCTCGTTGCTCGTGGGGATCTGGAAAGAAGTGAGAGCGGGCGATACGACGATGCACGCGGGATCGCTGCTCTGGACGTCTCGGTTCCCCGATGCGCTCGCATCGCTGGCGAGAATCCTCATCGCGCTGTGGATCTTCTTCGGCCGCGAGCGTCTCGCTCGCGTGTGGCATCGACTGCGCCCGATGACCGCGGAGTGATGCGTCGTGACGCGCCCCGCCTTCACCTTCGTCGCGGTCTTCGTCCTCGCACCGACCCTGGCGGTCGTGCTAATCGGCGCACTGCTGCTCTTCGGTGCCGAGCCTCGTCTCGTGTTTCTTCCCGGGCATTTCGTCAAGGCCGGACTCGAATCGTTCGGTGTTCACGCTCCGAATCGCGTCGGTGTTTTGAGCACGGTCGTCTTTTGGTGGGCCATCGTGCTGTCGGTCTGGCTCGGATTGCGACGCCTGCCGCGAACGCGCGCACAATAAAGCGTGACCTTCACCTCGTCCGTCACGTCATTGTGTGATTGCGCCGGATCCTCCGCCCTCACCTCCACGAAGCGAATTGCCGGTCGGCGTCACCGCCGACGCCCTTCCGCGCAACGCAGGCGAGATCAGCGCGGCATCCGCAAACGCGCCGTCTTGGCGGACGCGGAGCGCAAGTCATGAGCTCATGCCTTACGACTCGATCTGTGAATAGATGAATCCATCACCACTAGAGGGTCCATCTCTTGGGCGGCTCATAGCTGTAAGTTAGCCTGACAGGTGGAACCCGTTGGTGACAATGCGATCAGTCAGCTAATCTCCGAACGTTCGGCCTTCGATATAGTCCGTTTTCTTCGGTTCGAGAGAATGCTCAATCGCAAATAATCTCAATAGGTCCGCCGGGACCGATAGCAGACCGGGATTAGCTTCAAGCATCGCCAATTCCTTCTGGCTCATGGTTCGAACGAAAACGGCACTCTCTCCCGATGGCGTTTTCGCTTTGATGATGAGTAGCGTATCGATTTGGATTGCAGCTTCTGGTGTGTTGGCTAGCGCCGTCAGAACTTCACCGACTGCTTTGCCGAGAGCAAGATTCGCTTCTGCTTCTGGCTTGCGGATCTGTTGCGACTCGACTGCGTACTCAACTTTCTTGAGACGCTCTACGACCTCCTCAGAAGTCAGTGCTTCTTTCGATTTCGCAAACCAGCGGGCGATTTTACCGGGCGCTCCCTTTTTTGGGATATCGTCAGCCATTCTCAAATCCCACGGCGTGCACGAGTTGTTCAACGGCTCCGATCAGCAGGCCCCGCTCTGGTTCGGGCGCGTAAACTCTCACTGGTAACTCGCGGACAGTCCGTATCTCTCCGGCTCCCGCCATTCTTGCAACGACCAGTTGCAATGACCTGAGCGCCGACTGCATGTCATTTAGGCGTGTATCGACCCTATTGCGAAAGGTAGCCAACTGGTTTTCAAGCAAATCGGATCTCTTTCGGCTCTCGTCGCCTTGCCTTTGCCAAATTCGCAGCAGTTGATCTGTATCTACAACGTCGTCCCGCGTCGATTCTTGGGCGGGACGACCAAGCAGATATCCGGCAGCTTCGTCGTGCGCAGCCAAAATGTCTTCCAACGGGATGTCCAGCGCGCCGGCGAGTACTACCGATAACTCAAACGCATACGCCAATGCCTTCAACACGTCGTCGGTGTTCTGCTGCGATCTCCCGTGAGTCATCAGTGACTCGATAACTTCCGCAAGAGACGAGAGCCCGAGGTGCGCTCCTTCGCGCGAACGCAAATGCTCGCTCGCAACTCTTAAAGCATCCTTCAATTTGTCTGCTGCGTCTCTTTCGGTGGTTATCGCCATATGGGCAGATTCTAGCACTTCCAGCTGTAGCAGCTACCTTGTGACCGCCTCGCCAGATAGTCAGTCATCCATGCGTCGAGCGAACATGCCCAAGTGGTGCAGGCTAACTTTGGTGTGAAGCTGGCACGGCCCGGCTTCGGCCCGGCAGCCGAGCTGCCTACTTCATCGCCAGCGTGACGGCGTCACGGCGATTGCAGTTCGCCCGTCGGTGCTCCGCACGTCATTGGCGGCAACCGCCGCGCCGCTCCGGCTTCGGCACGCGGAACCGGCCGTGCAGCTTACACCAAGGTCGTTAGGCGCACGAGTCACGGTTCGCGTTGCCGGCACGTTTTCTATGAAGCTTCGCGTACGTGGACGCTCAGCGCCCAACGCGCAATCCGTTGTCAGCGCCAACCTCATCAGGCGCACGGACGACGGATGCACGGCGACCTCGTCCGCCAGCGATATACTACCGCACAGATGGATACGTCGCGCCTACTGAGCCTGACCACCGCCTTCGTTCGCGAGTTGGAAGCGGTCTCGCCAAAGATGACGGCGTTGCGCGAGGCGCTGAAGAAAGGTTTCCTCGACCAGCTGTCGGACTTACGCCACGAAGTTGAACAGCGACTTGCCGAAGGCCCATCGAATCACTTTCCGCCAAGTTGGCTGAAGATACTTGAGCAAATTGGTACTAAACGCTTGGTAGCTCCGGAACTTCATCGGCGTTTAACGTACATACTTGACAATGAAGACCTCAGATTACCTCAAAAAGCAATGCTCATCGGCTCCATCCAGTCCGAAATCAACACCTTTACCGGCGAACTGCGCCATCTCGAGTCTGGCTTGGCTTCAGTCCGGATCCAACTTGAATCAGCACCGAGAGGCTACTGCGAGGTTGGCGCTCTATATCCATCAAAGTGCTTCACGGATCTCGAGGATTTTGCGGGCGAACTAAAACAGTTGGACAAACACCTTCGAGCTCTCGCTGAACTCTCTGGCGAGCCGGGTAGTCTGCATGTTCGTCGACTCGAAACAGCATCATTGGAAATCTTTCTCACGGCTGGCACGGCAACCGGTGTCACACTAGCAACTCTCTTCTGGGGCTTAATGCGCGCGTGGCGGGAGTTCGAAGAAATCAAGAAGATACGTGCCGAAACAAGGAAGATCGACGCTGAAGTGAGCGACATGCTCGATAAAAAGCTCAAGGAAAAGGTAGCCGAGGCCCGAGCTCTAATAGCGAAGGACGTGATGGCCAATGGTGCTGTCGGCGATAAGTCGCGTAGGAACGAATTATCGATAGCAGTCGAGCAAGCAATCACGTTCTTCGAGAATCGGGTAGAGAAAGGCGCCCTCTTCGAGGTCACTGTCGGAGCCGAGGGAACGTCGCCCGAGCGCGAACAGCCTACGTTAGGTTCCGAGAAGGAATTGCTCATCCGCGAACGTGGTGGCGCAATGTCGCAAATGCAGCTGTTCGCGGAACCGCCACTTCTCACAGGAGAGTCTGACACTCAATAGCTGTGCAAGAGGGCGGCGCCTAACTTTGGTACGAAGCTGGCACGGCCCGGCTTCGGCTCGCCGGCCGAGCCGGCTGCTGTATCGCAAGCGCGGGGGGCGTCACGGCGGTTCCAGTTCGCGGCGCGGTGCTACGCACTTACTCGCGGCAACCGCCGTGCCGCTCTGGCTTCGGCACGCGGGACCGGCCGTGCAGCTTACACCAAGAACGTTGGACTAAGCCGCCTGACGGCGGCGCGCTGCGCGTAAGGCAAGTGAGCAGGATAGTGGCGCGATGGTGAGTACCGCCCGATCGTGATTGAGGAACCGCCAAGAACCTCAACACGAAAGGAGCGAGATCATGGTCACCACCGCGCTACGGGAAAGGATGCGCGCCATTCTGCGCGCTCGCAACTATTCACCACGAACCGAAGAGACGTACATAGGCGCAGTCATTCGGTTCGCTCGTCACTTCGGAACACCGCCCGATCAGCTGGGGGCAGAGCATGTGGCCGCGTATCAGGTCTGGCTGCGCGACGAGAAGCGAGCATCGCATGTCTCGTTCAATCAGGCTGTCTGCGCGCTGCGATTCTTTTGTCAAGAGGTTCTGGAGCGTCCTGACATCGTCGAACGCATTCACTATGCTCGGCAGGAGCGACACTTGCCGGTCGTCCTTTCGGTCAGCGAGACCATCGACTTTCTCAGATCGATCGATCTACCGCGACACCGCGTACTGTTGATGACGATCTATGCCACTGGCTTGCGGCTGAGCGAGGCGCTCGCCTTACGCGCCGCGGACATCGACTCGAAGCGGATGGTCGTTCGCGTTCGCCAGGGCAAGGGAAAGAAGGATCGCTACGTTCCGCTGTCTCCGCTTCTGCTGGAGATGCTCCGCGAGCACTGGCGGCGCGAGCACCTCCGTGATTTGCTCTTTCCTCGTGCTACGGACCCCACGCTTCCCGCTTCGCCGACGACCGTACAGAAGTACATGCAGCGCTTTGCCGCGAAAGCCGGACTGACGAGAAGGTCACGCCGAAAACGCTGCGCCATTGTTATGCCACTCATTTGATTGAGCAGGGGACCAGCACGCGAGTGGTACAGGTCCTGCTCGGTCATTCGAACGTTCATACGACCGAGACCTACACGCACGTTGACGTCATCGCGCTGGGTCATCAACAACTCACGCGTGAGTGGTGAGAGCGGGCGGTCTCAGAATTCGACCTGTACGCCTCGCGCTTGGTTGTGGCGGAAGCACAGGTCGGCGACCCGCAGGCTGCTGCTGCGCGCTTGGCGGTGCTGGAGCCAATCACACTTCTAGCCGAAACCGCCGAGAGTCGTTCGCTTGCCCAAATGCTGCTGGCTGCGGGCGGACTGCCCAAGAAAGCTGCATCAGACGCGCTTCACATTGGCGTCGCTGCTGTTCATGGGATGGATTATTTGGTCACGTGGAACTGTAAGCACATAGCGAATGCACGAATGCTCCGGTTCGTGGCGGACACTTGCCGGTCGGCTGGTTTCGAGCCGCCCGTGATTGCACGCCGGAAGAACTCGCGGAGGAATAATCATGTGGGAAGATCCTATCGTCAAAGAGACTCGCGCCGCACGCGAGGAGTTACTCAAACGCTTCAACTACGATCTAGACGCACTTTGTGAATATCTGCAGCAACAGGAAACGCGGAGCGAAAAGAAGGCTGTGACGTTGGAGCCGCGGCGTCCGACTGCGCCACGCAAAGCGTCAACCACGCGCGACCTCGCCGTGTAGCCTCGACTTGGCGGAATGTTCGTGACATATTCGCCCGAATCGGGTTCACCCATGAAGAAGGAACAGTTTCGTCGGGTGTTTCAGGTGTTCGCCGGAGCGATTCTCATCGGTGTCATTAGCGCGATCGTCACGCACGGCGACTACTGGGCCCTGAACCGGCTGATTTGGATCGACACGGGCAGCGTGTTCGTTCTCATGCTGATCGGCACAGGCCCTTTATCTTTGGACTCGAACCCCGCCGCTTTGGGAGAAGTACATGGCTGGTGGCCGCCTCTGTTTTGCTGGCTCTCCCCGTGGCGTTCATCGCAGCGCGGGGTGTCGTTGCCCTCGAGATCTGGAAGGCCAAGCGTTACGTACATGAACAAGTTGCGCTTAGAGAACTCCGAGCATCCCCAGACGGATACCGGCGCAGCTCGATTTTTGTAACGAGCCAGCGCCGAACGAGCGCCTTCGTTGTTCTGCCATGAGCGCCCATCCGTGGCGCCCGCGCCATCTGATAAGCTGAGACGGACTTCTCTATTGGAGGATACGCTGATGCCTCACGGCAAGATCTGTTACCTCGAAATCCCGGCGAACCGTGCCGAGGATTCTGCGCGCTTCTACTCGGATATCTTTGGTTGGAAGGTGCGAGAACGCGGAGATGGGAACCTGGCCTTCGACGACGCAGGAGGGGTGAGCGGGACGTGGGTCAAGGAGAGCGACCGGACGCCAGACGAGCGTACCCGGGCCTACATCATGGTCGACAGCATCACAGAGTCATTAAAACGGATTGAGGGAGCGGGCGGCAAAATCGTTACGCCGCGCACCGACATTGGGCCGGGAATGGGGGCATTTGCCGCCTTTACGGACCCGGTCGGCAACGAGTTCGGGCTCTACGAGGAGCCGCACCTGTAGAAACGGCAGTGTGCGGGCCGGCTCACGAATGACACGACCCACGATCTCCGGCATCACGCCGCTCTTTATCGTAAAAGACGTTCCGGCAACGCTCTCGTTCTATCGCGATATGCTGGGTTTTGAAGTCACCTTTCGAGGCCCAGCTCCTGACGACGAATTTTTCGGGATTGTCCGCCGCAATGGGGCGATGATCATGTTCAAGGCGCTGGGCGAGGTCTTGGACGGCAAAGAGGTCGTCGTCGAGCCGGTCCCAAACTACAGCCGTACCCCAGCCTTCAGCTGGGATGCGTATCTCGAGGTCCCTGATCCCGACGCGTTGGCGGCGGAGTTCGCGTTGCGTGGTGTTCGTTTCGCAGTGCCTCTAGGGAACCTCTGCACAAGAGCGAATGCTGCGTAGTTTTGTAAATATAGAGCGAGATAAGGCTCAAATAAGAAAGTTGAACCCGCGTTGTTCGGTCATTTCGTGGCGTTTTCGACGGCTGGGACTCACCTCTGACTCATTGCTCGTGTCAGCAGAGACATTTCTCCCGATCAGGAACAATGAATTTGCGAACGAGATAGAGGTTGGCCATCGCGAACGTTGCGAACGCCCGCGTGGTGTTCTTCATCAATCCGCGGTACCGCACTTTCGCGAACCCCCACAGCCGCTTCACGATCCGAAAGGCGTGCTCTCCGCGCGCTCTCGTTCGCGATCGACTCGTGTTGATCTTCTTCTGATGCTCCGTCAACGGACAATGGTGGGTTCCCCGCCGATTCACGCGATACTTCACACCTTCGGCTCGAAACCGCTGACGATCGGCCTCTTTCCAGTAGGCTTGGTCGCCGAAGATTTCTTTCTCATCGCCGTGAAGCAACGCTTCCATGTGCTTGATGTCCGCGGCCGCCGCATGCGTCGTAACCAGGCTGTGCACCACTCCACGGCGATCGGTTCCAACGTGAACCTTCATTCCGAAGTGCCACCTGTTTCCCTTCTTCGATTGACGCATCTCAGGGTCACGACTCTTCGTGCTGTTCTTCGTCGAGCTCGGCGCGGCGATCATCGTCGCATCCACGATCGTTCCCGATCGCAGCAGTAACCCTTTCTGTTCCAGCACTCCATTGATCTGCTGAAACATCGCTTCGGTCAGGCTGTGCCGCTCCAGCAAATGTCGAAAGCGCAAGATCGTCGTTTCGTCCGGCACCACGTCATCCGACAACTCCACCCCGGCGAATCGTCGCATCGCCTCGCTATCGTAGATGGCATCCTCGGCTTGCGGATCCGACAAATCGAACCAAAGCTGCAGCAGATAGATCCGCAGCATTTTCTCGATTCCCAAGGGCTGACGCCCGCGACCTGCCTTCGGATAGTGCGGCTCAATCAGACTGACCAGAAGGTCCCACGGAATGATCTGGTTCATCTCGCTGAGAAACCGCTCGCGCCGCGTCACTTTCCCTTTGTTCTTCCACGCCAGCCCCGCGAACGTCTGCTGTTTTCCCATCCGATCCTCACTCGCCGTTTGCTTTCGGTAGTATCGGATGAAACCTCACGTTTTTACAGTCGCGCGTGACTTGTGCAGAGGTTCCCTAGGGGACAATGATGATGGTCTCAGAGGCTTCGTGATCGAGGACATCGATGGCTACGGGTTGTTTTTCGGTCGTCTTCGAGCATGAGCCACTGTGCGCATCTGGAATCGTACGAGTGTTGTGTTCGAGAGCGCCATTTGGGGCGAGCTCGAGGATGCATTCCAGCGCGGTGATCCCGGTGTGTGTCATTTGCACTCTTTCCGAGGTGGGGAGGAAACTGTGAAAGCAAAAGGCAAGAGCGACGAGTCCGTGTCGTACGACGAATTCAAGGAGTACGAAGGCCGCAGATACACCGGCATGAAGGTGGGCCGGAGTCATAAGTGGTATTACGACCAGGGCGAGTGGAAGGAGAAGAAGGTCACGCCGGATTTGTGGCAAATCACTTATGCCGTGACCAAGCGCCGCGCGGGCCGCGCACCCGAGGGCTCCGGCGTGCCGGTCGGCACGGAATACCACTGGTACATCCTCGGACATCAGAACGTGCGCAAACTGAATGCGAACGATTACACGACTTCACTGGCGGGATTGAAATTCAAGATTGCGCACAAGAGAGCCGGCGACAACAAGTGGAGCGCGAGTCCCAAAGCACAGCGGCGGCGCTTGATCAAGTTTCTGCAGCAGGTCATTGAAGACCTCGAAAACCAGGAGGATGCGGAGCTCGAGACCGCGGTGACGCCGGTGAAGCCCGCGCAGAAACAAAAGAAGGCTCCGGTCAAGACAAAACGATTGCGCGCCGCGGCCTGAGCACATGTTGTCCCGAATGATTTGCTCTGAGCATCCCGCCAAACGTCCTGCGAGAACGGCCCATGTGGATGTGTGGAGATGACGTCGTACGACGCCGTCATCGTCGGCGCCGGACCGAACGGTCTCGCCGCGGCGATCACGCTCGCGCGCGAGGGGATCCGCGTGCTCGTGCTCGAGGCGAAGGAGACGATCGGCGGCGGCGCGCGCACGGAAGAAGTCACGCTTCCGGGATTTCGCCACGACATCTGCTCGGCGATTCATCCGATGAGCGTCGTGTCGCCGTTCATGCGCTCTCTTCCGCTTGCCGAGCATGGACTGGAGTGGGCGTATTCGCCGGCCGCGATCGCGCATCCGCTCGATGACGGCACCGCGGCGACGCTCGAGTTTTCCCTCGACGCCACGGCGTCGCGACTCGGCGAGGACGAGCAGGCGTATCGCCGCACGATGAGCAAGCTCGCCGCGAACGCGGGCGCGATCTACGACGACATCCTCCGTCCGATCCTGGCCTGGCCTCCGCCGCGCCATCCGTTTCTTCTCGCGCGCTTCGGCCTAACAGGACTGATGCCGGCGACGCAGCTCGTGAAGCGCTTTCGCACGCCGCATGCGCGCGCGCTCTTCGGCGGTTCCGCGGCGCATTCGTTTCTACCGCTCGATCGCGTGGGCTCCGCATCGTTCGGCATCGCGCTCATGCTCGCCGCGCACGCGACCGGATGGCCCGCGGCGAGGGGCGGCTCCGCCTCGATCATCCGCGCCATGGCCAGCTACTTGAAATCTCTGGGCGGCGAGATTCGCACGTCGCAGCGGGTGCGCTCGCTGCGCGATCTTCCTCCGTCGATCGTCGCCATCTTCGACGTGACGCCGCTGCAGCTCGCGTACATCGCGTCGGACGAGTTGCCGTCGCGCTACGTGCGCAAGCTCGGGCGATTCCGCTACGGTCCGGGCGTGTTCAAGATCGACTACGCGCTCGACGGACCGATTCCGTGGAAAGCCGCGGAGTGTCTGCGCAGCGCGACGGTCCACGTCGGCGGCACCATCGAAGAGATCGCGGAGCACGAGCGCTCGGTGTTCCACGGTCGCATGACGGACAAGCCGTTCGTGCTCGTCGCGCAGCAGAGCATGTTCGATCCGACGCGCGCGCCGGTGGGGAAACACACGGGATGGGCGTATTGCCACGTGCCGCACGGATCGACGGAAGACGTCGGCGATTCGATCGATCGCCAGATCGAGCGCTTCGCGCCAGGCTTCCGCGATCGCATCCTCGGCCGCCACACCATCAACACCGCGCAATACGAGGAGTACAACGCGAACTACATCGGCGGCGACATCGCCGGCGGCGCGAACACGATGATGCAGTTCCTCACGCGCCCGTTTCCGAAGCTCGATCCGTACGCGACGCCGAATCCGCGCATCTTTCTCTGCTCGAGCTCTACGCCTCCGGGAGCGGGCGTGCATGGGATGTGTGGACATCTCGCGGCGAAGAGCGTGCTGCGCCGAGTGTTCCGGAAGTGAAGCTACGAGTGGTGGAACTCATCCGCGTCGGCGAAAACTCAATTACCATCGCCGCCAACGTATGAGCGCAGGACGCATTCTTCTCGTCGAGGACGATCGGATTCTGGTCATGCTGTTGACCGAAGGGCTGCAGGCGGAGGGCTACACCATCGAATCCGTCACGAACGGCGACGACGCGATCGCGCGGGGCAGCTTTCCTGATATCGACCTGATCCTTCTCGATGTGACGCTGCCCGGCAAGAGCGGATTCGAAGTCTGCCGCGAGCTGCGTTCGAGAGGCGTCGAGACGCCGGTGCTGATGCTCACCTCGCGCGACGACATCACCGATCGCGTGCAGGGACTGAAGCTCGGCGCCGACGACTATCTGACGAAACCGTTCGAGGTCGAGGAGCTCATCGCGCGCATCGAGGCGCTGCTGCGGCGCGTGCGCAAACACGTGCAGCCCGCGGATGTCTTCGAGTGCGGCAACGTGCGCGTCGATTTCCGGCGCGCGTCGGTGTGGCGCGACGGCGAAGCACTCGATCTCTCCGCGATCGAGCTCAAGCTGCTGCGCTACTTCGTCGATCATCGCGGCGAAGTGCTCTCGCGTCAGGAGCTGCTCGAGAAAGTGTGGGGCTACAACGCGACGCCGCTCACGCGCACGGTCGACGTGCACGTGCGGCTGCTGCGGCAGAAGATCGAAGCGAATCCGTCGCGGCCCGAGCACATCCTGACGGTGCACGGGATGGGATACAAGTTCATGCCGTCAATGCGGTAAGCCGAACAGGTAGTACGCCGCACAAAGCGCGGCCAGCACCCACGCTCCCGCGCGCACTTCGCGCCATCGTCCGGCCAGCACTTTCATGATCGGATAGACGACCAGTCCTGCCGTCAGTCCGTTCGCGATGTTGAACGTGAACACCATCACGATCACCGTCGTGAACGCGGGAACGAGCTCGGTCAGGTCGTCGAAATCGATCTTCGTCACGGAGCCGAGCATCAGCATGCCCACGATCATCAACGCGGGTGCGTACGCGTACTGCAGCGATTGCATCGGCTCGAGCAGCGGAATGAAGAACAGCGAGAGCGCGAACAGCGCCGCGGTGACGATCGACGCGAGACCCGTGCGCGCGCCTTCGCGAATGCCCGTCGACGATTCGATGTACGCGCCGCTCGTCGACGTTCCCACGAGTCCGCTGAAGACGCACGACAGCGCGTCGACGATCATCGGTTTCTTGAGATCGCCCTTGTTGCCGGTGGCGGTGTCGAGCGCGACGAGGGTGCCGAGGGTGTCGAGC
>Ga0075418_10003556_pt1 | contig 17782 bp, 16 predicted proteins | sample SoiMetdeltSBSDD2_FD_81776 | JGI IMG/M metagenome (GOLD analysis project Ga0075418, IMG submission 81776) | Bulk soil microbial communities from a Populus tree surrounding site in Tennessee, USA - Soil MetaG P. deltoides SBSDD2 | ecosystem: Environmental > Terrestrial > Soil > Tree plantation... | reverse complement strand
GAGCAGGAGCCCGCACCCGTCTAGGCGGCTCTGGCCGCCATTCGCTGCTCCACCTCGCCGCGCAGGTCGCGCAGGTCGATGCCGGCCTCGGCGAGGATCAGGGCGCCCAGCCCGTCGCCCTCGCGGATCAGGAGATAGCGACGGCCCTCCCGGTAGTAGGCGGTGTAGCCGCCGTCGGGGTCACGGAACCGCTCCCAGGAGTCGAAGTACGAGACGTTGGGCGTGACCCCCGCGGCGTACCGGATGATCTCGACGGCGGAGACGGGGAACGGTACGCCGACGGCGAGCTCGGTCAGCCCGATGCCGCCTCCGGACATCAGCCGTACGTCGCAGGCCGCGGCGACCACGCAACCGCCCGCGATCGCATGACCGTTGACCGCGGCAACGACCGGACGCGGGTGGTCGAACACCGCGAGGAACGCCGCGCTGAGCGCGGGCAGGAACTCCGCCACGTACGCCGCGCCGCCGGCCACGATCCGCTTCAGGTCCACGCCGGCCGAGAACGCTCGCCCCGTGCCGGTGAGCACCACCGCGGCATCGGCGTGCTCCGCCAGCGTCTCGCGCAGCGCGACGCACAGCTCGGTGTCGAGCACGTTCACGGGTCCGTGCTCGAGCCGCAGCACCAGCACGTCGTCGTGCCACTCGGTCGCGATCATCGGTCGGTCACCCCTAACGATGTAGCGGTCTCGGCGGCGTCATGACGGGACCTGACGCCGAGCTTGGCCAGGATGTCCGACACATGATGGTCGACAGTACGCACCGAGAGCACCAGCCGGTCCGCGATCTCGGCGTTCGTCAGGCCGTTCGCGAGCAGTCTGAGCACGTCGACCTGGCGGTCGGTGAGACCGGCCGGGTTGGCCCGGGTGCTGCGCCGGGCACCGCGCGGGATCCGCACGCCGCGCCGCTTCAGCCGGTCGCGCGCCATGGTCGCGGCCGGCCGGGCGCCGAGCTCGTCGAGGATCCGCAGCCCGGCCAGCGCGGCCTCGGGCTCGGCGTCGTCGGAGCCGGTCAGCTCGAGCGCCTGCTCGTACCTGTCACCGACCCGCTGCCAGCCGTCCGCCGCTGCCTGCCAGTCACCGCGCAGCCCGGCCGCGTACGGCTCCGGGCAGCCCTCGAACCCGGCACCGTCCAGCCCGGCCCGCTGCAGGTACCGCTCCAGCTCGCCGCGGAGCGCCGGGAAGGCACCGGCCGGGTACTGTCGCAGCCGCTCGGTAACCGGCCAGACCAGCTCCGGCTGTCCGGTCAGCCAGGCCCACTCGACGTATCCGAGCCCGGCGTAGGCCAGACCGAGCAGGTGCCGCTGCCGGACCGCGCGGGCCCACGCCTCTGTGAGCATCGGGCCGGCCGCGGGGTCGCCGCGACGGGCCAGCAACCGGCCGAGCGCCGGGACGCTGTACACGTACAGCATCCCGGGATCGCCGGCCGCGTCGACCAGCCGGCGCAGCCGCCGCTCGGCGCCGTCGGGGTCGCCGTGCCGGACTTGCAGCAACGCCCGGTGGACCTCGAGGTTGTAGCTGACGCTCCACATCCCGCGGTCGGCGGCGAACGCGGTCGCGACCTCCAAGTGGCTGTCGAGCGCGTCCCAGTCGCCGGCCCGGTTCAGGATCTCGGCCAGATGGACGTGCGCGTGCGCGATCGCGGGATGGTCGTCCGCCGCGGTCGCGATCCGCAGCGCCTCGGCCAGCTCGTCCCGGCCGCGGGGGTCGCCGAGGTCGCACAGTGCCATGCCGAGGAAGTTGTGGCCGAGCGCGAGCAGGTCCTCGCGGTCGGCCAGCGTCAGCGCGTCCCGCAGGACGACGACCGCGTCGGCTGGCCGGTTGGCGCGGACCAGCATCATGCCGCGGTGGGTGGCGACGGCCGCCCGGACCTGCTCGGCCTCGGTACCGGACGCGACCTCCGCGGCCCGCTCGACCGCGGCCAGTGCGCCGTCGGTGTCACCAGCCAGGTACAGCTGCCGGCCGAGCCGCAGCAGGCTCGTGGCCAGCGCCGCCGGGTCACCGACCTGCTCCCGCAGCCCCACCGCCGCGCGGCCGGCCTCGACCGCGTCGGCGAACCGTTGCGCGTACTGGAGCTCCCAGCCGTAGTCGTCGTACAGGCCGGCCCGGTCGGGCTGGTCGAACCGGTCCGCATGTGGCAGCACCGTCTCCAGGTAGGACAGCGCCTGCCGGTGCGCGCCGCGCTCGGCAGCGGCGCGGGCCGCCAGTGGCGCGTACCGGACCAGCGCCGTGGCGTCGTCCGCTTCCGCGGCGTGGTGCAGGACCCGGGCAAGGTCGAGCTCGTTTCCTGCGGCAAGAAGGACCGCGAGTACGGCGACGTTGTGCCGGCGCCTGGTGACAGCGGGCAGCTGCTCCTCGACCGCACGACGGGCCAGCTCGTGCCGGAACGCGATGCCGTCGGCACGGACCTCGACGATCCGCACCTCCTCGGCCGGCACCAGCACGTCCAGCGGATTGAGCAGCTGCTCGGCCATATCGAACTCGAGCAGTGACGGAACCACCGACAGCTGCTCGACCGCACGGACCGTTGCCGGCGGCAACTGAGCGACCCGGGCCAGTACGGCGTCCGCCACCGTGGCAGGTACCTCCTCGGTGCCGGCGGCAAGTACCTCGGACAGGTAGAACGGGTTGCCCCCGGTCGAGGCGTACAGCCGCTCGGCCGCACCGGTGCCGGCCAGGGTGGCGACCGCGGCCTGGGTCAGCGGCTGCAGCTCGAGCCGGTCGACGGCGGTACCGGCGAGGGTCGCGACCAGCGGGCTGAGCCCGCTTGCGTACTCGCGGGCGTCGTCGCGGAAGCTCAGCACCAGCAGCGCCGGCAGCCCGGCCAGCCGGCGGACGACGTACCGCAGCACGTCCAGCGTGGCGTCGTCGGCCCAGTGCACGTCCTCGATCACCAGCACCGTCGGCCGAGTACCCGACAGCTCCGCGATCGCCGCGTCGTAGACGGTGTCGGCGTGACCCGCCGACAGCGCCGCCTCGAGCGGGCCGCGGCTGCCCGCGACCGCGTCGGCCAGCGGGCCGAGGGTGCGCGGTGTCCGCAGGTCGTCACAGGTGCCGGCGAGCACGCGGACGTCGGCGCCCAGGTCGTCCAGGAACGCCTGGATCAGCGACGTCTTGCCGATCCCGGCCTCGCCGGTCACCAGAACGGTGCGCCCGGACCGTGACGCGACGACCTCCCCGACCGCTTCCGCCAGCCGACGCAGCTCGCCTTCCCGTTCGAGCAAATCCCCCACGCCGTCAGTATGAGCGTGCGACCATGTGCAAGGTGGGGCGGAGGATTCTCGAGCGGGAGCGTGAGCTCGCCGAGCTGGCTGAGGCGGCACGGGAGGCGGCGGGCGGCACGGGTTCGGTCGTGCTCGTGTACGGCGAGGCCGGGATCGGCAAGTCCAGCATGGTGCAGGCAGTCCGCAGCCGGATCCCGGCCGAGGGTCGGATGCTGGTCGGGCACTGTGACGACATGGCTACGGTGCGGATCCTCGGGCCGTTCCGGGACCTGGTCGGCAGCGTCGGCACCGAGCTGACCGGTGCACTGCGTGACGGCTCGGACCGCGACCGAATCCTCACCGCGCTGCACAGCGAGCTGGACTGGACCGGGCACCCGACCGTGCTCGCGGTCGAGGACGTGCACTGGGCCGACGACGCCACATTGGACGTGCTGCGCTACCTGGCGCGCCGGATCGAACGGCTCCCGGCCGTGCTGATGCTGACCTTCCGCGATGACGAGCTGGGCCGCGAGCACCCGCTGCGGCAGGTGCTCGGACTGGTGTCCGGGAGCTCGCGGACCCGCCGGCTGCCGCTGCGCAGGCTGTCGCCCGACGCGGTCCGCGAGCTGGGTGCCGGGTCGGGGGTCGACATCGACGAGGTGTTCGCGGTCACGTCCGGCAACCCGTTCTTCGTCGGCGAGGTGCTCGCGGCCGGCGCCGCGGCCGGCGTACCGCGGACCGTGGTCGACTCGGTGCTGGCCCGGCTGCGCACGCTGGACCCGGCGACCCGCGACGCGGTCGAGCAGCTCAGCGTGGTGCCGACCACGATCGACCGGCGGCTGGTCGACGCGGTGGTCCCGGGCGGCCTGACGGCGCTGATCGCGGCCGAGGAGTTCGGGCTGCTGGCGGTGACACCGGACCGGGTCGCCTTCCGGCACGAACTCACCCGCCGGGCCGTCGCGGACGCGCTGCCGGCCAGCCGTCGTACGACCCTGAACGCCCGGGTGCTCGCCGAGCTGCTCACCGAGCCCGACGGCATGGACCTGGCCCGGGTGGTGCACCACGCCGCAGAGGCCGGCGACGTCGCCGCGATCGTGCGCTACGGGCCGGCGGCGGCTCGTGCCGCGTCCGAAGGACGGGCGCACCGGGAGGCGGCGGCGCATTACCGGCTGATGCTGCAGCACCGGTCCGCCTTCACCGTGCAGGAGCAGGCCGACCTGCTGGAGCGTTCCGCGATCGAGACCTACACGATCGGCGACCGCGGCCGCAACGCCGTCGCGGACCAGCAGGAGGCGGTCGCGCTGCGCCGGGACCTGGGCGACCGGGTCGCGCTCGGCGGCAGCCTGCGCTGGCTGTCCCGGATGCAGTGGTGGCAGGGCGACCGGCCCGGCGCCGAGGCCGCGGCACGCGAGGCGGTCGCGGTGCTCGCGGATGCCGGCGACCCGCGGATGCTCGCGATGGCGTACAGCAACGCGGCCCAGCTGGACATGCTGGCCGACCGCAACCCGGAGGCGATCGAGACCGCGGAGCAGGCGATCGCGCTGGCCCGGGACGCCGGGGACGCCGCGGTGCTGTCCCACGCGCTGAACAACCGCGGCTCGGCCCGCTGGATGATGGGCGACCTGGCCACCGGTCGGCGCGACCTGGACGAGAGCCTCCGGGTGGCGCTCGCCGCCGGCGAGACCGAGCACGCCTGCCGGGCGTACGTGAACCTGGTGTGGGAGCTGTTCCGGGATCTGCGCCCGGCGGAGGCCGTGGTGTACCTGGACGAGGGGATGGAGCTGGCCGAGCGGGCCGAGCACATCGCCTTCCTGCAGTACCTGAGCGTCGGCCGCGGAATCGTCGAGCTGGCCGGAGCGCGCTGGTCGGCGGCGATCGAGGCGGCGAGCGTGGGGCTGGAGTCGTCCCGTCCGATCCGCTGTGCCGCGCTCACCGTGATCGGCCGCGCGAAGGTCCGCACCGGGCAGTCGGCGGCCGACCTGCTGGACGAGTGCTGGGACCTTGCGCGCGGCCTCGACGAGCTGCAACGGATGGGCCCCGCGGCCGTCGTGGTCTGCGAGGACGCCTGGCTGCGCGGCGACCTGGGCCGGATCCGGAAGATCGCCTTGCCGGTGTACGAGCTGGCCAGCGGGCGAGACCACCGCACCCAGGCCGAGCTGGCGATGTGGCTCGGCCGCGCCGGCGAGCGGGTACCGGTCGCGCGGCCGGACCACCCCTACGCGCTGCAGCTCGCGGGCCGCTGGCAGCACGCCGTGAAGGCTTGGGAGGACGCGGGCTACCCGTACGAGCGAGCCGCGGCGCTGGCCGAGAGCCCGGACCCGGCCGACCAGCTGGCCGCCGTGGCCGAGCTCGACCTGCTCGGCGCCGTGCCGCTGGCGCAGCGGATCCGCCGCCGGCTGCGGGCGGAAGGGACCCGGGTACCGCGTGGCCCGGCGGCGGCCACCCGTGAGCACCCGGCTGGGCTGACCGAACGGCAGCAGGAGGTGCTCGCGCTCCTCGCCGAAGGGCTGACGAATGCCGAGATCGCCGACCGGCTGGTGCTGTCGGTGCGCACCGCGGCCAACCATGTCGCCGCGGTGCTGGAGAAGCTCGGCGTGCACAGCCGGGAGGAGGCGGTCGCGCGCAGCCGCGATCTGGGTATCGACCCGGCCAATTCTGAGTAGCGCAGCCCCACGTGCCACCCCGGGCACGCGGCGTACACATGTCCTCGAAGGGGAACACCAGCTTGCGGGAAGGGGACAGCCGACATGGCTGTGGACGAGGCACGACTGATGGACTTCCTGCACCGGTTCGTCGGTGATCTCGGCGCGACCGTTGCCGCGGGCAACATCGTCGTGGGGGACCGGCTCGGTCTGTACCGGGCGCTCGGCGAGGAGCCGCTGCTGCCGACGCAGCTCGCGGACCGGACCGCGACGGCGCCGCGGTACGTCGAGGAATGGCTGCGCGGCCAGGCCGCCGGCGGCTACGTCCAGTACGACGCGGAGACCGGGCGGTACTGGCTGACCGAGGAGCAGAAGTTCGCACTGACCGACCCGGAGGGGCCGGTATACGCCCCCGGAGCGTTCCAGCTCGCGCTCGGCGCACTGCGGGCCGAGCCGGAGATCACCAACGCGTTCCGGACCGGCGAGGGGTTCGGCTGGCACCAGCACGACGACGATGTGTTCGACGGGTGCGAGCGGTTCCTCCGGCCCGGGTACGTCGGCAACCTGCTGCCGTCCTGGCTGCCCGCGCTGGACGGTGTCGAGGAGAAGCTGACCGCCGGCGCTCGGGTGGCCGACGTGGGCTGCGGTCTCGGCGCGGCGACGGTGCTGATGGCGAAGGCGTATGACAAGTCCGTGTTCATCGGCTCGGACGACCACCAGGGCTCGATCGAGCAGGCGGAGAAGCGCGCCGTCGAGGCCGGGGTCGACGGCTGGACTCGGTTCCAGGTCGCGTCGGCGCAGGACTTCGGCGGCGGCCCGTTCGACCTGGTCACCACGTTCGACTGCCTGCACGACCTGGGTGACCCGATGCGTGCCGCCCGGCACATCCGCGAGTCGCTGGCGCCGGACGGCACCTGGATGATCGTCGAGCCGTACGCCGGCGACGCGGTGCCGGACAATCTGAACCCGGTCGGCCGGGTGTACTACGGGTTCTCGACGTTCCTGTGCGTGCCGAACGCGCTGTCCCAGCAGGGCGGCTACTCACTCGGTGCGCAGGCCGGCGAGGAGCCGGTCCGGCACCTGGCAGCCGACGCCGGGTTCACCCGGTTCCGCCGGGTCGCCGAGACGCCGTTCACCATCGTGTATGAGGCCCGGCCCTAGAGGGCCACCTGAGGCGACGGCACACTGGGAGCAGGGGAGGGAGACACCATGCACGTTCCGGACTGGAAGGGTCCGCTGGCCGAGGCGTTCGACCAGGCGACCGACTACCTGGCCGGGCTGCCGGACCGCCCGGTCGGCCCGGAGGCGACCGCCGAGGAGCTGCACAAGGAGTTCGGCGGCCCGCTGCCGGAGCAGCCGCACGATCCGCGGCTGGTGGTCCGGGAGCTCGCCGCCGCGGCCGAGCGAGGCTTGCTGCCGAGCGGCAGCGGGCGGTTCTTCGGCTTCGTCTTCGGTGGCGCGATACCGGCCGCGCTGGCCGCGGACTGGCTGACCGTGGCGTGGGACCAGAACGCCGGCCTGTACGCCGCGGCGCCGGCCGCCGCCGTCGTGGAGAAGGTGGCCGGGGAGTGGCTCGCGGAGCTGTTCGGGTTGCCGCCGACGGTGACGGCCGGGTTCGTCACCGGCGCGCAGATGGCGAACTTCACCGCGCTCGCGGCGGCCCGGCACGAGGTGCTGCGCCGGTTCGGCTGGGACGTCGAGCGGGCCGGGCTGACCGGTGCGCCGCGGATCCAGGTCCTGGTCGGCGCCGAGCGGCACGACACGATCGACCGTGCGGTCCGCTTCCTCGGACTCGGAACCGACAACCTGGTCCCGGTGCCGGTCGACGACCAGGGGCGGATGCGCTCCGACGCGCTCGGCGCGGTCCTCGCGGAGGAGGCGGGGCCGGCGATCGTCTGCGCCCAGGTCGGCAACGTGAACACCGGCGCGATAGACCCGGTCGGCGAGATCTGCGACGTGGCGCACGCGGCCGGTGCCTGGGTGCACGTGGACGGCGCGTTCGGGCTGTGGGCCGCGGTGAGCCCGAGGCTGCGGCCGCTGCTGGCCGGTGTCGAGCGGGCTGACTCGTGGGCCACCGACGCGCACAAATGGCTGAACGTGCCGTACGACTCCGGCCTTGTGTTCTGCGCCCATCCGGAGGCACACCGCGGGGCGATGACGGTGCGCGCCGGGTACCTGATCCACGACGACGCCGGCGAGCGCGACCCGCTCGACCACAACCCGGAGTTCTCCCGGCGCGCCCGCGGCTTCGCGGTCTACGCGGCGATCCGGTCGCTCGGCCGGACCGGGATCGTCGACCTGGTCGAGCGCAGCTGCGCGCTGGCCCGCCGGTTCGCCGAGCGGCTCGGCGCCGACGACCGGGTCGAGGTGCTGAACGACGTGGTGCTGAACCAGGCGCTGGTCCGGTTCCTGGCCGACGACGACGTCACCCGCCGGGTGGTCCAGGCGGTCCAGGACGAGGGCACCTGCTGGATGAGCGGCACCACCTGGCAGGGCCGGGCCGCGATGCGGATCTCGGTCTCCAACTGGTCGACCGACGAATCCGACGTCGACCGCTCGGTCGACGCGATCCTCGGCTGCCTCACCGCATCCAGCTGAGGAGTTCAGGGTCCGCGGCCGACACGGGTCGCAGGTGCGCGAAAGTGCCTGTTGGGCTCAGCACCCGGGAAGCGGCTGCGGCGATGTTCCTCAGCCCGAAGACGATCGAGTAGCACCTGCGCAACGTCTACACGAAGCTCGGCATCCACTCGCGCGCCGAGCTCGCTGACCTGATGAAGGATTAGGTGTCGAGATCGCGATGCGCTGATCGACGCGTCGGTGAGAACGCCTGATCGGCAGGCGTAGCAGAATCGCCGCACCGGCGAGAAGGAGATCGACGATGAAGACTGTCCAGTCCCAGGACGGCACCACGATCGCGTACGACGTGTCCGGCGACGGCCCTGCGCTGGTGCTGGTGTCCGGAGCGTCCACCGACCGGGCCTCGAACCAGCGCTTCGCTGCCGCGCTCGCGGAGCGCTTCACGGTGTACAACTACGACCGGCGCGGCAGGGGTGACAGCGGCGATACCGCGCCGTACGCGGTGGAGCGGGAGATCGAGGACCTGAACGCGGTGCTCGGGGCAGCCGGCGGCTCGGCCGCGGTGCTCGGCTTCTCGTCCGGCGGCGCGCTCTCGATCAACGCCGCCGCGGCCGGCTCGCCGATCACCCGGCTGCTGCTCTGGGAGGTCCCGTACAGCACCGCGCCCGACGGGCCACAGCGGCACAAGGAGTACACGACCAAGCTCGCCGACCTGCTCGCCGCGGACCGCCGTGGTGACGCGGTGGAGCACTTCATGACCCTGGTCGGGCTGCCGGCGGAGATGATCGCCGGGATGCGCGGCGCACCGTTCTGGGCCGGGCTCGAGGCACTCGCCCCGACGCTCGCGTACGACGCGGCGGTGTTCGGCGACAACACGGTCCCGGTGGACAAGCTAGCCGGTATCGCCGTACCGGCGCTGGTGCTGGACGGCGGCGCCAGCCCGCAGTTCCTGCGGGACGCGTCCGCCGCGATCGCGGACGCGCTGCCGGCCTCGACGTACCGGACCCTGGAGGGCCAGGACCACAACGTGGCGCCCGAGGTGATCACACCGGTCGTGATCGAGTTCGCCACCGAGTAGCACTTCGATCGTGTGGCCGGCCCCCGGCTGGGTACCGGAGGGCTGGCGACACATCGAAGGAGCGCGCGATGAGCACCAGCCAGATCCACCTTTCCCCGACGATCTGGCACGACCTGGTGGTGGCCGTCGGGCTGGGCATGCTGCTCGGTGCGGTGGTGCTGCTGATCACCACGCTGTTCGCCGCGAAGTCGCCGCCGGTCGTGGTCGCCCGCCGGCGCCCGCGAAAGTCCACGGCCAACGCCGATGCCCTGGCTCGAGCCATGCTCAGTGCCGCGGAGCTGGCGGTGGCCGAGCTGAGCGACGTCGAGCTGTGCGCCAGGTGGACCGCGAGCTGGGAGCTGCTGCGGACCGGTACGCCGGCTCAGCGGCTGGTCTACGTCCAGGCGAGGCAGCACTATCTCGACGAGCTGGAGCGTCGTGACCCGGCCGGTCTGCGCGCCTGGCTCGAGTCGTCCGCCAGTCCGGCCGGAGACCCGCGCCCATTCATCTCCTCGTCGCGCGAGCGCGGGGACAGCCGCTGAAGGAGTGCTCAGCGCCGCGCGCGCGGGCGTGCCTCGGCGATGTAGCGGTAGGGGTAGAACTGCAGGTCGACCTCGGTCAGCCGGAGCACCTTGAGCACCAGCGGTCCCGCGCCCGCGATCCGCAGCGTGCCACCGGCCGCGACTGCGAGGTCCCGGGCAGCGAGCAGGGCGTCGACGCCCACGCTGTCCAGGAAGGTCACCCGCCGGAGGTCGATCACCACCCACGGAGAGTGGTCGAGTACCGCGGCCGCCACGTGGTCGACGATCAGGTGGGCGGACGCCAGGTCCACCTCGCCCGCGACGTACACCACCGAAGTGTCACCGGACCGCGTCCAGGTGCAGCGGAACACGTCGGCCCGCGCTTCGGGATAGTGGGAAGAAACTGCGAGGGCACCCATCGGTCGACCTGCCTCGAGCCAGGCGAACTGTCCACGCTGCGGGAGACAGATCGGTCTTCCCCCTTGGTACCAGAGGGCAGACCAGCCTGTCCATGGTGTGGTGTAGTTGGAGGCGGAGCCCTTCGTCCGGAAGACATCAGATGATCGCTGACCGCCCACCGAGCGCGCACCCGCGCGAGCGGATCCTGCAGACCGCCTATGGCCTGTTCTCGCGGCGCGGCATCCGTGCGGTCGGGGTCGACGAGGTGATCGCGCGTTCCGGTGTCGCGAAGGCGACGCTCTACCGGCACTTCCCGTCCAAGCAGGACCTCGTGCTGGCCTTCCTCGAGCGGCGCGAGCAGACGTGGACGATCGGCATGGTCGAGGCGGAGGCCCGCCGCCGCGGCGACACCCCGGTCGAGCAGTTGCTGGCGATCTTCGACGTGTTCGACGACTGGTTCCGCCGGGACGACTTCGACGCCTGCTCGTTCATCAACGTGCTGCTCGAGATGGGACCGGACGACCCCGTCGGCCAGGCCAGCATCCGGCACCTGGAGAACATCCGCGGGATCGTCCGCGGGCTCGCGAAGGAGGCCGGGCTGCGCGACCCTGATGGCTTCGCCCGTTCCTGGCACATCCTGATGAAGGGGTCGATCATCTCCGCGACCGAGGGTGACTGCGACGCCGCGCGCCGCGCGCAGGCGATGGCCAAGCTGCTGATCGAGCAGCACCGCTAGCCGGCGATCGTGTTGCCGCGGGCGATGAGCAGAGCGACGTCGACGACCGCGATGACCATCGCGGCCCGGAACATCCACCGGCTGGCCGGCTGCCGGCCGGCCAGCGCGGCACCAGCCAGCAGGCCGGCCGTGACCACGATCGCCGCGACGCCGAGCGGGTCGGCTCCCGGCCCGACCGCGAGCACGACGCTCGCGGCCAGTAACAGCACCCCGGCCGTGACCACCGATGCGCGCGCACCGATCCGGTGCGGCAGACCCACCACGTGCTGCCGGATGTCGTCCTCGATGTCCGGTACGACGTTCGCGAAGTGCGCGCCGAGTCCGAGCAGCGCGCCGGCGGCGACCATCCACCACGGTGGCCACTGCGGGTCCGGCAGCCCGAGCAGCACGAATGCCGGCAGCGCGCCGAACGCGACGGCGTACGGCAGCGGGGACAGCAGCGTCGCCTTCATCCCGAGGTTGTACGACCAGGCCGCGGCGACCCCGACCAGGTGCGCCGGTGCAGCCCGCCAGCCGCTCGCGAACGACAGCGGGATGACGGCGAGCAGGGCCAGGCCGGCGGCGACCGCCACGGTCCGGGCCGGTACCAGCCCGGCGGCGACCGGCTTGTCGGTCCGGCCGGCGGCCACGTCCCGGCGGTGGTCGACGACGTCGTTGCTCCACCCGACGGACAGCTGGCCGGCCAGGATCGCGGCCAGCACCCACAGCGTGCCGGCACCGCGGCCGGCAGCGAGCGCGAAGGCGCTCACCACGGCGGTGACGGCGATGGTCGGTTCGGGATGGCAGGCGCGGAGCAGGCCGACCCAGCGCCGTCCGTCCATCTGCTCATTATCGTGCGCGGTCTCAAGTCAGGCCCGCCGCCCGTGAGCGCGCGAACCGCCGCGGCCGGGCGCGCGCGCAACGACCCGGCCCAGTACGACGACCTGGCCGGGACCTGGTGGGACCGGCGCGGGCCGTTCGCGATGCTGCACTGGCTCGCCGCGTCCCGTGCCACCCTGGTGCCGCCCGCGACCCGGCCCGGCGCGGTGCTGCTCGACGTGGCCTGTGGCGGCGGCCTGCTCGCGCCGTACGTCGCCGGGCTCGGCTACCGGCACGTCGGGCTGGACCTGTCGGCGCCGTCGCTGGCGGTCGCCCGGGATCACGGGGTCCGGCCGGTCCGCACCGACGCGCGCCTGCTGCCGGTCGCCGACGGCGCCGCCGACGTGGTGGTCGCCGGCGAGTGCCTGGAGCACGTGCCGGACCTGCCGCTGGTGGTGTCCGAGCTGTGCCGGGTGCTGCGACCCGGCGGAACGCTGGTCGCCGACACCATCGCCGACACCCGGATCGCCCGGTTCATCACGGTGACCCTGGCAGAGCGGCTGCCCGGGGGCCCGCCGCCCGGGCTGCACGACCCGCGGCTGTTCGTGAACCGGCGGCAGCTGGTCGATGAGTGCGCCCGGAACGGTGTCGCGCTGGAGCTGACCGGGCTGCGTCCGTCGGTACCGGCGACAGTGGCGTGGCTCACCGGCCGGCGGCCGGAGTCGCGGATGGTCCGCACCCGGCTGACCCTGGTGCTGTTCCAAGCGGTCGGTGTCAAACAGGCGCCGGCCACCCCGAGTGAAGGTGAGGATCCCGCATGACCGGAACCGTCTCCGGCCCAGGCCTGTCGCCCGCGGACGTCATCGAAGCCGCCCGCGAGCTGGCACCCGGCCTCGCCTCTCGGGCGGCGGCCACCGACGCCAGCGGCGCGTTCCCGGCCGAGGACTTCGCTGCGATCCGCTCCGCCGGGCTGCTCGGCCTGCTGGTGCCCGAACGGCTCGGCGGGTCCGGAGGCGGCTTCGCCGACTATGCCGAGGTGGCGATGGCCCTTGCCGCGGGCAACGGTTCGACGGCGCTGGTGTACAACATGCATGCATCCGTGACCGGGACGCTGGCGCTCACCTCCGACGAGGTGGCCCGCGCGCTCGGCGTACCGGAGACGTTCTTCGCGATGCGGGACCGAGTGCTGCGGGACGCCGTGGACGGCGCGCTGTACGGGGTCGCGATGTCCGAGCGGGGCGTCGGCTCGCGGCTGTCCCAGCTCGCCACCCGCTACTCCAGGACCGAAGACGGGTTCCACCTCAAGGGCTCGAAGACGTTCTGCTCCGGTGCCGGGAACGTGAACGGGTACGTCGTCGCCGCGCGGTCGGCGGAGACCGGTGCGGTGTCGCAGTTCCTCGTCGACGCCGAGGTGCCGGGCATCACCGTGGAGGAGACCTGGGACTCGCTCGGGATGCGGGCAACCTCCAGCCATGACGTGCACCTGGACGTCGACGTACCCGCCGACGCGCTGCTCGGCGGGATCGAGGGCCTCGGCGTGCTGGTCGGCCAGGCGATGCCGCAGTGGCTGGTCGCGTCGTACGCGGGGGTGTACGTCGGTGTGGCGCAGGCGGCGGTCGACGCGGCCGCGCCGCAGATCACCGAGCGCGGACTGGAGCGGCTGCCGGCCGTGCGGGCCCGGGTGGGCCGGGCGGACGCGGCGGTGAGCGCGGCCCGCGAGGTGGTCCGGCAGGCCGCCCGCCGGGTCGACGCCGCACCCGGCGACCCGGAGACGAACCGCTGGGTGTGGCGAGCCAAGCTGCTCGCCGGCCAGACCGCGATGGACGTCGCCGCGTCGATGCTGGAGGCGTGCGGTACCAGCGCGACCCGGCGCGGCAACGACCTGGAGCGGCTCTACCGCGACGCCCGCTGCGGGTCGTTGCAGCCGGCAACGAGTGATGTCTGCGCGGACTGGCTCGGGCTCGCCGCACTGGGCCTGGATCCGGAGAACCAGGCGGAGGTACCGCGATGGTGACCGGCGTCCGGCTCGCCTCGGTGGCCTCCTCGGTGCCGGCGGCCACGCTGGACTCCGACGAGCTCTGGGACGGCTACTTCGCGACCTGGTACGGCGGCGACCGCCGGGCCCGGAGGATCTGGCAGTCGGCCGCGGTCCGGACCCGGCACGGCGTGGTCGACCCGCGGGACGAGGACGTCGCCGCCTGGAGCACCGCGGACCGGATGCGCCGGTTCGGCACCGAGGCCGCGCCGCTGGCCAAGCAGGCGGTGACCGAGGCGCTCGGCGCGGCCGGCGTCGCCGCGGCGGACGTCGGGCTGCTCGCGGTCGCGTCCTGCACCGGGTACGGCACACCCGGCCTGGACATCACCGTGGCCCGGGACCTCGGCATGCCGGTGTCGGTCCGGCGGCTGGCGATCGGGCACATGGGCTGCTACGCCGCGCTGCCGGGACTCGGAGCGGTCGCCGACTATGTCCGGGTCAGCGGCAAGCCCGGCGTACTGCTGTGCTGCGAGCTGACCAGCCTGCACCTGCAACCGCCGCCGCAGCCGCGTCCGGACGGCCGGCTGGACGACACCGAGCTGCAGCAGGTCGTCACGCACGCGCTGTTCGCCGATGCCGCGGCCGCCGTCGTACTGGTCCCGGGCGACGACGGGTTGCAGGTGATCGACGTACAGGCGCGGACCGACCCGGCGACCAGTGACCACATGCTTTGGGACATCACCGACAACGGCTTCCGGATGGGGCTGTCGCCGCGGGTACCGGACGTGCTCGCCAGGCACGTCCGGCCGGCTGCCGACGAACTGCTGGCCGACCACGGACTGGCGGTCGCCGACGTCGCAGCCTGGGCCGTGCACCCGGGCGGACCGCGGGTGCTGGATGTCGTCGAGGAGCACCTCGGCCTGGCGGCGCACGCGCTCGACGCATCCCGGCAGACCTTGCGGGACCGGGGCAACTGCTCGTCGGCGACCGTGTTGATGGTGCTCGAGCGCATCCTCGGCAATGCCCGGCCGGAGCCCGGGGACCCGATCGTCCTGCTGGCCTTCGGGCCCGGTCTGACCCTGTACAGCACGCTGCTGCGATCAGGCTCGCGGACCTGATCGGCGCGCCACGCCATCGCTCTGTACCAGCGGACCGGCACTGGTAGAAGATTGTCGTGTCGGCACTCGCCGGCCACGGTGATATCGAGGAGCGCGGTGAACGGTGAGTATGCCGAGGACTTCGCCCGGATGGCGCTGCAGCTGCATGAGGAGTCAGGCGTCGAGCAGACCGTCGAACGCGTGCTGCAGTTCGCGCTCGCGGCCGTGGGCTGTGGTCATGCCGGTGTGATGCTGGTACACGGCGGCAGTTCGGTGGAGACCGCCGCTGCGACCGACGCCCTGGTGGAGAAGGCCGACCAGCTCCAGATGGAGACCGGCGAGGGACCGTGCCTCTCGGTGATCTTCGAGCACGACAGCTTCCGGATCGCCGACACGGCGACCGACGACCACTGGCCGCTCTGGTCACGTCGGGTGGCCGAGCTGGGTCTGCGCAGCATGATGAGCATCCGGCTGGCGACCGGAGGGTCCACGATCGGCGCGCTGAACCTCTTCGACGCCGAGCCGAACCGGTTCGACGCCGATGACGACGCGGTCGCCCACATCCTCGCCCGGCACGCGTCGATCGCGCTGTCCAGTGCCCGGCAGGAGTCGAACCTGTGGCAGGCGATCGACGCCCGCAAGCTGATCGGCCAGGCCCAGGGCATGCTGATGGAACGCTTCGATCTGGACGCCGACCAGGCCTTCGCCGTGCTCCGCCGGTACTCGCAGGACAACAACATCAAGCTCCGCGACGTGGCCCAGCGGCTGATCGACACCCGCAGACTTCCAGACGACTAGGCCACGTCTCCCGGTGAGATCCGTTCAGCGCCGACTCCAGCCCTCCGACGGGGTGACCGGACGCGACTCTCCGGAGGGCGGCTCGACCGGGCGACCCTCGTACTGCGTGGAGAGCACGACATGGGAGTTCATCTCGCCGTGGTCCCCGAGTCGCTCGAGGACCCCCTCGAGATGCGGCATCGACGCCAGCCGGAGCTTGAGCATCGAGCAGAACGCTCCACTCAGCTTGTGCACCTCGACCACCTCCGGGAACTCCTCCGCGGTGGTCGTCTTCAACAGGCAGCGCCCGTGGCTGCAGCGCATCTGGACAAAGGCCGTGAGTGGGAGACCAGCCTTCGTCGCATCGATCCGCGCCTGGTAGCCCGCAATCACCCCGGACTCCTCAAGCCGTCGAACCCGCTCGGCCACGGCGGGGGCGGAGAGGTTGATTCTGCGGCCGAGCTGATTGAACGACAGCCGCCCGTCGCGCTGCAGCTCGGCGACGATCTGCCAGTCGACCTGATCCATCGTTTTGGGCATACGTTAAGTATTCGCTGAATCTACCTGGCGAACAACAGGCCTGTCGGGCTAGGAGCCATTCATTGGATATTCATTCCCGAAGATCGCCTGTCTAACGTCGGGGCATGGCTCTTACCGCACCCCTCCTCGCGTCGTACCGCACTCGGCTGGCGCCTCTCTTTCTCGCCGCCGCCGCCATGAGCGCCACCCTCAGCGTGACAGGCGCGATCGGCACGATCGTCGCCGGCGAGATGATCGGCACGCGGTGGGCCGCGCTGCCCAACATGACTGCCGTTGTCGGCACCGGGTTGGGTTCGCTGGCGCTGTCCAGGGTGATGTCTGCCTGGGGATGGCGCGGCGGACTCACTCTCGGGTACGGCGCGGCGGCCCTCGGCGGCGCGCTGGCAGTCGCCTCGGTGACAGCCGATTCGGCACTGGGCCTGGTCGTCGGCATGCTGGTGCTGGGTCTCGGCAACGCCGCCGCCCAGCTTTCGAGATACGTTGCCGCCGACCTGGCACCCAGTGGTCGCAGCGGCCTCGCCATCGGGGCGCTGGTGTGGGCTGGGACGATCGGCGGCGTCGGCGGCCCGCTGCTGCTGGGTCCACTCGTCCGCGCCTCGTCCGCGCTGGACTGGGCGCCGGCAGTCGGGCCGTACCTGTTCGGGCTCGGGTGCGTGGTGTTCGCCGTGGCCGCCACGGTGATGAGCCCAGCGCGAGCGACGACCCCGACGACCTCAGCGGCGCCGAGGCCGACCGGCAGGAGTGTGCTCCGGCGACCGGATGCCCGCTCTCCGCTCGCCGTGATGATGACCGGTCAGGTGGTCATGGTGCTGGTGATGACCGCCACGCCGCTGCATATGCACCTGCACGGCGACTCTCTCGCAGCCGTGGGGACAACGATCTCGGCGCATATCCTCGGAATGTTCGGCCTGGCGCCGTTGACGGGACGTTGGGTGGACCGGTCCGGCCCCCGACCGGTCATGCGGGCTGGCCTCGTCTTCCTGGCCGCGTCGGCTGTGCTGAGCGCCGCGGCCGACGACCTGGTCCGGACCGCGGCGCTGTTCGGCCTGGGTTACGGCTGGAACCTGTGCTTCGTCGGGGGCAGCAGCGCCCTGGTCCTCACCAGCCGACACGCGGATCGCAATGGGGTCGAGGGCGACGTCGACGCGGCGATCTGGGGCGCCGCGGCGCTGGCCAGCATCGCGTCGACCATGCTGCTCGCCGGCGTAGGAATGACCGGCTTGGGGCTGCTGGGCGGCGCGCTGGCGCTGTCTGCAGCGGCGGTGCTCAGCGGGGAGCTGTGGTTAATAGGCCGCCGTGGTCGTGCTTGATCTCGGCTCCGATGGGGAACCGATATCTAGAGGACCGTCGGTCGCTCGAGAGGCTGATGGCCTTAGGCCTCGGCGTTGCGACCACAGCGTCGGGGCCGCTCCCTGTCAGGCCGCCTTCTTCTTCGCCTTCTTCGTCGTCTTCTTGGCGGTCTTC
>Ga0075418_10003552_pt1 | contig 17789 bp, 14 predicted proteins | sample SoiMetdeltSBSDD2_FD_81776 | JGI IMG/M metagenome (GOLD analysis project Ga0075418, IMG submission 81776) | Bulk soil microbial communities from a Populus tree surrounding site in Tennessee, USA - Soil MetaG P. deltoides SBSDD2 | ecosystem: Environmental > Terrestrial > Soil > Tree plantation... | reverse complement strand
GCACCGTGCTGCCGACCAGCGATCGTGAGTCGATCTGAACGCCTTGCGGCGTCGCTGACTGCGGCGGCGCCGATGGCTCCGACGGGGCGGGCTGCGTCGTCACCGGCTGCTCGGCATGCATGACACCCGCGGGCGCCAGGATCAACATGAAAGCCGTGCCGAGTACCATCCATCTCATTGGTCATCTCCCGTTCGTCGATCTTTCAAACCAGACGACCGACGGCAACGTAGATACGACGCAACGGGGGTGCCAGTGAGTAGGGCGGGTTCTCCCTACGCCATCATGCGGAGCAGCTCGGCACGTGACGGACCAGGAGGCGCCACGAGCTCGCGCCCACGCGCAGCCTGCAAGATCGAATCGACGAGGCCGGGGCGGGACATGACCTCCCGGGGCAGCGTGAGCAGCGCCGTGATCTCGCTGAAGGCGCGGAACACGTCCGCGTCGTACCGCATCGCAATCGGGAACGCGGCGCGGACGCGCGCGGCTGGATCGGTCGGCTCCGGCAAGGACCGACCCTCGATGGCCGCGTCGATCGCGGCCGCCCGGGCTCGGTCGAGCTCGATGGTGTGCCGGTACCACGGCGTGAGGCGAGCCTCCGTCATCTCGTCGTGGGCGGTGGCCAGCGCCAGCGGGTTGCCGAGATGCTGTCGCGCCACCTCTCGCGTGCCCGCGGCGTGGATCAGTCCCATGGCGAGGCCGCGGCCGAGCGACGGGTTGGTGCAGGCCCAGGAGTCCCCCACGGCGACGATGCCCGTGGCGACCGGCGTTGCATCGACCGACAGGCGCCGGTACCGATCGAGGACACCGCCCAGGGAAAGAATGTCGGTGATGGGCGTGGCATCGAGCAGATGGGCGTGCAGCGGGCAGGCGGCCACGAGCGCCGTCCAGTGCTGCAGGTCCCGGACCTGCTTCAGCGCCGGATCGCCCGCGGCGACATAGACGGTCACGGACCAGGTGTGCGCGTCGCCGGGCAGCGTGAGGATCGAGAACGAATCGAAGTGCGTCAAGAGACCCGCGCGAAACTGGGCGGGACTGCCAGTCGCCGACCGGAAGTAGCGCGAGTAGTAGATGAACCCCGAGTCCTCGGCCTGCTCGATCGGACGGCGACCTCCGATGCCCTGCAGCCAGTCCGGCAACGCGGAACGTCGTCCCATGGCGTCGATCACGAGATCAGCGGCGAGCGCCTCGCCCGCCGACGTCCGGACTCCCGCCACGTGTGGGACGCCGCTCGCTGCCGAGGGGCCGGTGAGCAAACCGGTGACCGTCACGCCTCGACGAACCTCCAGCCGGCCGTCGGCGACGCTGGCCACCGCGTACTCGATCACGGGGCGGCGACCCGTCACCGATACGAAACGCTCGTCCCCCGGGCGCGGCGCACGATCCTCGATGGACGGCGGCAGCAACGTCAGCCCGTCGAAGGTCGTGGCGCCCGCGCGAAGGAGCGCCGCCTGGACGTCCGGCAGATGGCTCTCGAGAAGGAGGCGTCCGGCCGGGTGAAGGTAGTGGGGTTGCCTGAACTGGCCGACGCCGCGTCGTTCCCACGTCTGCCACGCTTCCTCTGATGACGTGGGGACGGGCGCGGGATCCCGCTCCAGCACGATCACGTCGTGGCCGTCACGCTCGAGCATCATCGCGGTCGACAGTCCGATGACGCCGCCGCCCAGGACGAGGATCTTCGACATGTGTCCCTCCCGCGACCCCCGAACGCGAACATCCTAGCCATCCGCGCCGGGCCGCGACAACCGTCGAAAGTTCCCGTTGCCCCGCCCGAGGACCGGTTCGGCCGGTGGCGAAACTTGCGCGCACACTTCCGGGGCGCAGTAAGCTAGCCGCGCTGTGAACCAGCTGGCTGAGCTGATCGGCTCGAGCCCCGCGATGGATGGGGTGCGGGATCAGATCCGGCGTCTGGTTGCTCGCCAGCAAACCGGCCACCGGCTTCCCTCGATCATGATCACGGGCGAGACAGGGACCGGCAAGGGTCTGGTCGCCCACCTCCTGCATCGGTCGAGCCCCCGCGCCGCCGGGCCGTTTGTCCCCATCAACTGTGCGGCCATCCCCGACGCGCTCCTCGAGGCCGAGCTGTTCGGCTACGAGCGGGGCGCGTTCACCGACGCGCGCCAGCCGAAAGCCGGCCTGTTCCAGACCGCCCACCACGGCACCATCTTCCTCGACGAGGTCGGCCTGCTGCCCGAGGGGCTTCAGGCCAAGCTCCTCAAGGCCCTCGAAGAGCGCGCGGTGCGCCGGCTGGGCGGCACCCGCAGCGAGCCCTTCGACGCCTGGGTGCTCTCCGCCACCAACGCCGACCTCACCGTTGCGCTGCGCGAGCGGCGCTTTCGCGAGGATCTCTATCATCGGCTGGCGGTCCTCACGCTGACCCTTCCCCCGATCCGCGAACGGGGGGAGGACGTCGTGCTGCTCGCCGAGCACTATCTTGCCCGGGCCTGCGCCGACTACGGGCTGCCTCCGAAGACGATTTCCCGGGCCGCGCGCGCCGAGCTCACCGCCTTCCCGTGGCCGGGCAACGTGCGGCAGCTGGCCAACGTGATGGAGCGCGTCGCCCTCCTCGGCGACGCCCACGACGTGACCCCGGAGATGCTCGACTTGCCGCCGGTGGTATCGATCGGCGCACCGGCGGCCGCGGCTGACGAGCCGGCCACGAAGCCCCTGGACGCGACGGCCATGCGACAGCGCGTGCTCGAGACCCTGGAGCAGCATCGCTGGAACATCTCGCACACGGCGATCGCGCTCCACATCACGCGCAACACGCTGCGCGCCTGGATAGAGAAATACGGCCTGCGTGAGGGGATACACGGGGCACGCAAGCCGGGTACGTCGAGAGCTCCGGACGCCGACGCGACAACGGTCGCGGAGGCGGCCGTCGTCCCATCGCCCCCCGAGCTGCCGGCGCCGCCCCCCGGGCTCAGGCCAATGCCGACGGGACTTTTTCTCGCGGAGCCCGCGAGCACCAAGATCCGCTGGGAACGACGACAGCTGATTCTCCTGCGGCTCGTGCTTCCCGGAACGTCAGGTCTCGATAGCCTGCACGACACGAGCCCGCTGCTCGAGGCGCTGATCGACAAGGTGCGGAGCTTCGGCGGGCGGATCGAGGAGCTGAGCCCCGCGTCGATCGGCGCGGTCTTCGGGATGGAATCGATGGAAGAGGCGTCGCGTCGGGCCGTGCACGCCGCCATGGCCATGCAGCGACTCCTGGAGCGGGGCCGACACGGTGAAGGCGCCGGGATCGCCGCCCGCGCCGGAATCCACGCGGCGGTCCTCATGGTCGGTCAGGCTGTCGACGCGCAGCACATCGACGCCGACGCCCGGCGCGCCGCGTGGGCGGCGCTCGATACCCTCGTCAGCGCCGCGCCGCCCGGGGGCGTGATGGTCACGGCCGCCGCGGCCCCGCTTCTCGAGCGTCGCTTCGCCCTCGCGGCGCCGGTCGCGCCCGTCCCCGGCACCGAGGGCGCCCTTCAGCTCGTGGGATCCGAGCGCGCCGCGATCCGCCCGGGCGGTCGCCTCACGAGCCTGGTGGGCCGGCAAGAGGATCTCGATCTGCTGGAGAGTCGTTTTCGAGCCGCCGTCGCGGGGCGCGGGCAGGTCATCGCCATCGCGGGTGAGGCGGGGATCGGCAAGTCGCGCCTGGTCCACGAGTTCCGTCAACGCATCCGTGACCAGCGCGTCACGTATCTCGAGGCGCACTGCCTGTCCTACGGGACCGCGATTCCGTATCTGCCGCTGCTCGAGCTGCTCCGGCGCGCGTTCCGGATCGACGACGCCGACCCACCGCCCCTGGTCGAGAGCAAGATCCGGCGCGTGCTCGACCGCTTTGGTATCTCCGCCGTCGAAGCGGTGCCCGCGCTGCTCGACTTCCTCGGCATCAAGAAAAACGACGAGACACCGACCCTGGCCTCCGAGGTGATCCTGGCGCGGATCCGCGACGTCGCCCGTCAGCTCAGCGTGACGGCGAGCCGGCGCCGGCCCCTGATCGTCGTTGTCGAGGACCTGCACTGGATGGACGCCGCGTCCGAGGCGCTCGGCCTCTCTCTCCTGCACGGTGTCGACACGCTGCCGATCTTCGTCCTCTTGACCTACCGTTCCGGGTATCGCCAGCCGTGGATGGATCGCTCGTACGTGACCCAGATCGCCTTGCCACCTCTGTCCCGCGAGGACAGCGAGGGCATCGTGAAGGCCGTGCTCGATGTCGACGTCCCGCCGGCGACCACCGACCTCATCGTCGACCGGGCGGAGGGCAACCCGTTCTTCCTCGAAGAGCTGGCCCGCGTGGTTGCGGAGCAAACCGACCTGGGTCAGCCGCGAGCGGTGCCCGAGACGATCCAGGAGGTCCTGCTGGCGCGCATCAATCGCCTGACTGACGGGCCCCGTCGTGTGCTGGAGACCGCCGCGGTGATCGGGCGGTCCGTGTCCCGCCGCCTCCTGAACGCAACGTGGCCGGGGCCCGAGCCGGTCGATGAGCTGCTGCGCGATCTCGTGCGCCAGGAATTCCTCTACGAGACGACGAGCGAGGCCGGTGAGGCCCAGTACGTCTTCCGTCACGCGCTCACCCAGGAGAGCGCCTACGAGAAGCTCGTCGAGAATACGCGCAGTCGCCTCCATGGCCTGGCGGGCCAGGCACTCGAGCAGATCTATGCCGGACGGCTGGAGGAAGTGGTCGAGCTTCTCGCTCACCACTACAGCCGCAGCACGCTGGACGAACAGGCGGTGGACTACGGCCTGCTGGCCGCCGGGAAGGCGGCCCGGCGCTGGGCGACGGCCGAGGCCCGGACCGGCTTCACGGGCGTCCTCGGCCGCCTGGATCGGATGCCGCAGAGCCGGGACAACCAGCTTCGCCGCCTGGACGCAGTTCTGCAGCAGTGCGAGATCCGCTTTGCGCTCGGCGAGCACCGGGTACAGCTGCAAGGGCTGGCCGCCGTGCGGGATATCGCCGAGCAGGTCGCCGACCCGCCGCGGCGCGCCGCCTGGCTGTACTGGTCCGGCTTTCTCCACAGCGTCGTGGGCGGTCGACCGGAGGTCGCGCTGGCCCAATGTCGAGAGGCGGCGAACCTCGTCGCGGCGGCGGGCTTCCAGGAACTCCGGCCCTTCGCTGACTCCTGCCTGGCCCACGTCCACTTCCTGGCCGGCGACCTGCGCGATGCGACGACCGCCGGCGAGCGCGCCCTGTCGCAGTTCGAAACGCGCGGGAACATGTGGTGGGCTTGCCGGACGATCTGGGCGCTCAGTCCGAGCGCCAACGCGCTGGGGGACTGGGTCCGGAGCCTGGACTACTGCGGTCGCGCTCTGGAGCACGGCGAGCGCACGAACGACCGGCGACTGAAGGTCGTCGCGTGGTCGCGGACCGCCGGCACTCAGGTACAGCGGGGTGACGCCAAGGCTGCCCTGGCGGCGTGTGATGCGGCGTTGAAGCTCGGTCCCTCGCCGTTCGACACCGCGATGATCAACGCGGTGCGGGGCTACGCCATCATCAAGAGCGGAGAGACGTCCGTGGGCCTCGGGATACTCCGGGGCGCCGTCGAGTGGTACGCCGGCTCGCACCTGGTGTACACGCGATCGCAGTGCTCGCTGTGGCTCGCCGAGAGCCTCGTCCGCAGTGGCGACCGGGACGCGGGACGCGCCCTGGCGGCCAGTGTGCTGCAGACCACCGAGTCGATCGGCTACCGGTATCTGGAGGCCGTGGCGCATCGGATTCTCGGCGAAAGCCTCACGCCGACCGACCCCGAGGCCGCCGTACATTTACTGCGAGCTCGGGATCTCCTCGAGCCGATCGGCGCCAGGAACGAGCTGGCCAAGACACTCGCGGCGCAGGCCACCCTGCATGTGGCGCAGGGGGAGATCGCCGAGGCCCGACGTCTCCTCGGCGAAGCCCGTGTGATCTTCGGGGAACTGGATACGGTCGACGAGCCCGACAGGGTCCGCGCCGCCCTTCAATTTCTGAGGGACGGCGCGGACGGCTAAGGGTGGTGACCCTGACTGCTGGTTGCTAGATTCCGGCTCCGCCCTCGTAGCCGATCACGATCGTGGACGCGTACCCGTTGACCATGTAGCTGACGCGGATCGCCTTGCTGACCCGGACGGTCTCGGTCGCGCCGTTCGTCGCGCCCACCGTCCAGAAGAAGCCCTGGAAGTACAGAGGGTCGGTGACGGCAAGATTCGTCACGGTGTACGGGCTGAGGGCGTTCTTCGCCTTCCCGAGGCCGGTCTTCACGACGTTGGCGAGGTCGATGGTGCTCATCACTCCGTACGGGTTCTCGCTGCCGATCAACTCACCAAGCTCCTGCAGAGGGGTCGCGCCCATGATGGCCTCCTGTTGTTCCCACGTAGTCGTGGGGGTTGCGAGGAACTGCGCCGCGGAGAGCGAGGGCGTGAAGAAGTAGCCCCCGCCGGTCATCGCCACATAGTGGTGCATGTCGAACATGGTCGGCAGCGTGTTCGACGATCGCAGAACGACGCGAGCCGGCTCCTCACCCTGACCCGCGACGGCGTCCTGTCCGGTCTGGGGAACGGGGTGATTCCGATCGTTCAGCCAGCGCTGGACCGTTTCGTACTGACGGCCCAGGTCGGACTGAAACGCGGCGAACAGAAGGCCACGGTCACGGCCGTCGTCTTGCGGAATACCGTTCGGCGCGGCGGCGAGCGGAGTCCCGTACGGGATGCCGCGCCGCAGGAGCCGCGGACGGAGACTCCCGCTGTTCGAGTCACGCGGGTCTGCCTTGCGTACGTGAGCCGCGCCGGGGACGCGGTGACCATTCGGATCCGCCGCATACTCATTGGCCGTGTACTCGGCCGGAGCGGCGACGCCGGGATCGCTCTCCTGGATCGGGTCCGACAGCTTGGCGCCGCTCGGCCAGCGGCCGAACAGCTTGGCGCCGAGCTGGGCGCGATTCTTGAGCCCCGCGTTCTTGGTCAGGACATCGAGGGCCTGGTGGAATCCGGCCACGTCCTGGTGGAGCCGTCGGAAGACGAGATAGCTGCCGTCCCGCGTCCAGGCCGGTCCGGAGCTCGATACCACTCCGGCGGAGTCTGGATACCCGAGCACGAAGTCTCCCGTGCCCGGCGAGCCATCGACGGCGGGCTCGCTGATCCCGTCCCGGTAGCCAAAATGCTCGTGCCCGCGGAGCTCGCCGGGAAGCTTCGCGCCGCGACAGTCCGCGCCGAGGATCTCCAGGAAGATGTCCCGGGCGCCGTGACGTGCCAGCCGCTCGCGGTGAACGTCCAGCGCCTGCAGCAGGTCCGCCTCGGTGTCGGCCGCGATGATAACCAGGGCGTGCGCCTCGGTGTCGGGAGTGCCACCGAAGCGCCAGGCGGACGGCGTATCGCCCAGCAGCGCCGCTCGTGCGGCCATGCCTTGCTCGAAGGGCTCGGGAAACGTGCCGGCCGGAGCCGGGACGAGGAGATCGAGCCCTGCCCGCGAGAACGCGACGTTCACCCACGTCGATCGAATATCGACGGACCCGGATTGCGCGAGGAGCTGCGCGCGCAGCGCACGGAACGCGAGCACCTCCCCGGCGCTGGTGAGCTGCGGGACGGTCTCTTTGAGCCACGCCCGAGCTGAGTCCGCGGAGGGAAACCTGAGCCACAGGAACGCCTGCTCGTCCTTGGCGAAGCCGGGGGAGACGCTACCCTGGATCCGATCAGCCCGCAGCCATCCACTCATGTCTCTCGCCCTCCTACGCTTCCGGCGCCCACTTGCGCCCCCGGTCGCCCCGCGGCCACTGATATAGCAAGGAGCGCGCCTCAGCGACTGACCGCAAAGTCAGGGGTTTGCGTGTCCCACCCGCAGTTCCTACTGCTCAATGCCCAGTGGGTTGCGCAGCACGCTGAGCAGCTGGGGGGCAGGCCGAGAGGCCGGCCCCCGGCGCCTGGCGACCCGCCAAGCGCCCCTAGCGCGTGTACGTCGGTCCAACTCGCCAGATCCACCCGTCGCATTCCACTTCGTCCGTCATCGGCAGACCAAGGTCGGGAGCCTCCTCGGTGCTCGGTTCGCTCGGCTTGACCGTAGGCGTCGCGAACCAGGCCAGCATCGCAGTGAGCAGACCGGCCACCACGAGCGAGCCAACCGGGATGAGCGTGAGCAACCACGGCACCGGCGCGTCGAGCACCGTGTCGATCACCGGGCGTTCGAACACGGGCCAACGCTTAGTCGCCACCTTTTCGCGACGGGCGGACTCGGTCAGTGCTCCCACTTTCATTGGTCTTCATCCTTGGGGCCGCTGCCCCTAGTGCCCCTGATGCCCCTAGTCCCCCCGCGGGGCCGCGGGGTCCTCACCACGCGGCCGCTCTGTGTCGCCTCGGGGGTGCTCCGTGTCCTGACCGCTGGGAGCCTGAATGCTCTCGTCCACGACGGCGGCAGACGCACCGGCGGGCGGCATCAGGCCGAGCACGAGTCCGGTGAGCCCTACGGCGATGAGCTTGCGATGCGAACGCGTGTGCCTGTTCATCGTTCAACCCTCCTGTTTCGTTGTGGAACCACTCGACTCGTCCCCCTCGACCACCTCGCTGCTCGACACCTGCGACGCCAACCAATGGCAAGGGGCGTGCCGCGTCCGTCAACGGTGAAAATCGAGGAAATCCAACGTCTGGAGGCCCGTTCGTACTGCGCAGCGCTGCTCAACGGAGCCGAGCTGCTGCTCAGTGCTCACCAGTAGCCGAGCCCCAGCTCTGACGGGCACTTCCGTGACAACGCGAATGGCCGTCATCGTTTTTGCTAACAACCATCACGGACGCTGCTCACTTCGCCCGTCGCTCGCAGTCGATTTCGAGGTGGGCCGTTCGACCTAGTGGTAGACAGAAACGCTCAGGAGGTCAGCGATGCCAGGCAAGCTGCAGAGGATCACCCCGTTCTTGTGGTTCGACTCCCAGGCCGAGGAAGCCGCCGACTTCTACGTGTCGATCTTCAAGAACGCCAGGATCCGGGAGGCCTCCCGGTACGACGAGGCGGCGTCCAAGGCCTCCGGTCGGCCCAAGGGCTCGGTCATGACCGTGGCGTTCGAGCTCGACGGGCAAGAGTTCATCGCCCTGAACGGTGGGCCGATGTTCAAGTTCACCGAGGCGATCTCTCTCGTCGTGAACTGCGAGACGCAGGCGGAGGTCGACCACTACTGGGACAAGCTCACCGACGGCGGACAGGAAGTCCAGTGCGGCTGGCTCAAGGACCGGTTCGGAGTGTCGTGGCAGGTCGTGCCCACCGTGTTGACCGACCTGCTCCAGGACAAGGACCACGAGAAGGCCAAGCGGGTGATGGCGGCGATGCTGCAGATGAAGAAGATCAGCATCGACGGACTCAAGCGGGCCTCCGAGGGACGAGCCGCATAGAATCGGGGCATGCGCCTGCCGTTCGCGCCGCCCCTGGCCCCCATGCTGTCCAGCGCCGCGGACGCCCTCCCCGGGGGAACGGGCTGGCAGTTCGAGCCCAAGTGGGACGGCTTCCGGACGCTGGTGTTCCGCGACGGCGACGAGCTCATGCTGCAGAGCCGCGACGAAAAGCCCATGAATCGCTACTTCCCGGAGCTCGTCGCCCCGCTCGCCGCCGCGTTGCCCGCCCGCTGCGTCGTCGATGGCGAGATCGTCATCGTCGGCGCCGCCGGGCTCGACTTCGAGGCGTTGCTGTTGCGCATCCATCCGGCGGCTTCGCGGGTGAAGCTGCTCGCCGCGGAGTCGCCGGCCTCGTTCGTGGCCTGGGACCTGCTGGCGCTCGACGACGAGGATCTGCGGCCGCGCCCCCTGGCCGAGCGGCGTGAACGGCTGGAGCAGGTGCTGTCGGCCGAGGCCAGGCGCGTCCATCTTTCCCCGGCGACCCGGGATCGAGCCATGGCCGAGGACTGGTTTCACCGCTTCGAGGGCGCCGGGCTCGACGGCGTCATGGCCAAGCGGCTCGATGCGCCCTATCGCGCCGGCGAGCGCACCATGATCAAGGTGAAGCACCAGCGCACGGCCGACTGCGTGGTCGCCGGCTTCCGCTGGCACAAGAAGGGCCCGGGCACGATGATCGGCTCGCTGCTGCTCGGCCTGTACGACGAGGACGGCACGCTGCACCACGTCGGCGTCACCTCGGCATTCACCGACGCGGTTCGCAAGCAGCTGGTGACCGAGCTGGCGCCGCTGCGTGAGCACGCGCTGGACGGGCATCCGTGGCGCGACTGGGCGGAGGCGGAGGAGCACGCCAACGGCAAGGAGCAGCGGATGCCCGGCGGGAGCAGCCGGTGGAATCGCGGGAAGGATCTGAGCTGGGAGCCGCTCCGGCCCGAGCGGGCGTGCGAGGTGACGTTCGACCACATGCAGGGCACACGGTTCCGTCACGCCGCCCATTTCGTTCGCTGGCGCACTGACAAGCGCCCCGAGGACTGCCGCTACGATCAGCTGGAGGTCACGCCCGCCTACGAGCTCGAGCGCGTGTTCGGCGCCCGCTGAGCGCCCGGTCCTCTGTGATACCGTCTACGCGCGAAAGACCAGGAGGGCCCCTGTGCCTGAGAGGGATTCGACGTGACGCCCTGGACCTCCGGCGCGAGCCGGCCCGAGCAGGACGGCGTTCAGTACCACATCCGCTGCCGCCCGGGTGACGTCGCCCGTTACGTGCTCTTGCCCGGCGATCCCGCGCGCGTGCCGCTCATCGCCGAGCGCTGGGCCGAGGCGCGAGAGATCGCCGTCGAGCGCGAGCACGTCACGTTCACCGGGCGTCTGTCGGACGGCGGCCCCATCTCGGCCTGCTCGACCGGAGCGGGCGGCGCCTCCACCGCCAGCGCGCTCGAAGAGCTCGTCGCCATCGGCGCCGACACGTTCATTCGCGTGGGGACCTGCGGCGCGATCCAGCGCGAGATCGAGTGCGGGGACGTCGTCATCCACACCGCGGCGGTGCGGCTGGACGGCACCAGCCCCCAGTACGTGCAGATCGAGTATCCGGCCTTCGCGCACCACCTGGTGGTGCTGGCGCTGGTGCAGGCCGCCGAGGAGCTCGAGGTGCGCTACCACCTCGGCGTGTCGGCCTCCACCGCCGCGTTCTACACGGGGCAGGGACGTCCGGGCTGGCGGGGCTACACGCAGAGCTGGATCGAGCAGATCGTTCCCGATCTCCAGCGCGCCGGCGTGCTGAACTTCGAGATGGAGGCAGCCACCATCTTCACGATGCTCGGGCTCTACGGCCTGCGCGGCGGCAGCGTGTGCGCGGTGGCCGCCAACCGTGTCACCGATACATTCAAGAAGGACGGCGTCGAGACCTCGATCGATGTGGCCAATCGGGCGGTTCGCATCCTCCAGACCTGGGATGCGGAGACCGTAGCGCGGGGCAAGGCCACCTGGTACCCCGGTCTCCAGAAAGGAACCTGATCATGAGCTCGCTCTCGCGTCGCGCCTTCATCGGTCGAGCCGGCGTGGTCACCCTCGCCCTTGGGCGCCCTCTCATGCCCTGGGTGGCGTCCGCGGCCAGGCCGGAGAACATCAGCATGCGCCTGGGCTGGCTGGCCAACTCCCAGTACGCGGGCGACTTCGTGGCCCTCGAGAAGGGCTGGTTCAAGGAGCGCGGGCTCGAGCTCAAGATCGAGCCCGGCGGGCCGAGCATCGACCCGATCTCGCTGACCGCGGGCGGCTCCAGCACGCTCGGCAACGTCGCGTCGATCGCGGCCCTGATCCTGGCCCGCTCCAACGGGCTGCCCGTGAAGGCCTTCGGCACCGCGCTGCAGCGCCATCCGTTCGCGTTCATCACGCTGGACAAGACCATCAACTCGCCGAAAGACTTCGTCGGCAAGAAGATCGGCATCCAGGCCACGGCGCGACCGCTCATCAACGCGGTGATCGCCAAGTACCAGCTGCCGCGCGACCAGGTCCAGGTGCAGGTGATCGGCTCGGACACGCTGCCGCTCAAGACCGGCCAGGTCGATGTCATCACCGGCTGGGTGATCGACGCGCCGCAGATGGCGGCGGTCGGCCCCGACGCCAAGGCGTTCCTGCTCTGGGACATGGGGATCCGGCTCTACGCCTTCACCTACTTCACGACGGACGAGGTGCTGAAGAACCGCTCCGACGTGGTCGCGGATTTCCTGGGCGCGAGCGCCAAGGGGTGGGAATGGGCCGCCGATCATCAGGAGGAGGCCGTCGACATCGTGTTGAAGTACGCGCGCGATCTCAAGCGCGACCTCGAGATCGCCACGTGGAAACGGGAAACGCCGTTCCTGTGGTCGGACAAGACCAAGACGAACGGCTGGGCCTGGATGGAGTCGCAGGTATGGGACGAGGCCATCAAGGTCTACGCCGATCTCGGCCTGCTGAAGGCGCCCGTCACCTCAAAGGACACGATGACGCAGGACATCCTTCAGCGTGTCGACGGCCGGCCCAAGCGCTAGCGGCGCGGCGGCCCCCGCCGGGATCCGGGTGGAGAGCGTGGGCATGACGTTCTCCACGCCCGCCGGCCCCGTCCAGGCGCTCGCGAACGCGAGCCTGACGATCGCGCCCCGCGAGTTCGTCTCGCTCCTGGGGCCCTCCGGCTGCGGCAAGTCCACCCTGCTCCGACTGGTCGCCGACATCCTGGTGCCCACCGAGGGACGCATCGAGGTGGGCGGCGAGCCACCGGGCGTGGCGCGCCGCCGCCGCGCCTTCGGCTTCGTCTTCCAGGACTCCACGCTCCTGCCCTGGCGCAACGCGCTTCAGAACGTGCTGCTGCCGCTCGAGATCGGCGGAGACGCGCGGCGCGGCCGGCCCGACGCCCTGGCGCTCCTCGAGCTGGTCGGACTGCGCGGCTTCGAGGAGGCCTATCCCTGGCAGCTGTCGGGCGGGATGCGGCAGCGGGTCGCGATCGCGCGGGCGCTCATCACGCGGCCGCAAGTGCTGCTCATGGACGAGCCGTTCGGCGCGCTCGACGAGATCACCCGCGAGCACATGAACCAGGAGCTGCTGCGCATCTGGGAGGCGACCGGGACGACGATTCTGTTCGTCACCCACAGCTCGCCGGAGGCGGTGTTCCTCTCCGATCGCGTGCTGGTCCTGGGGGCGCGGCCCGGCCGGGTGAAGCTCGAGCTGCCGATCGAGCTGCCGCGGCCCCGCGATCCGGCCGTGAAGGAGACGGTGGAGTTCGCGCGACATACCGCCGCGCTGCGCCGCGTGCTGGCGGGCGAGGCGCGGCCCGAATAGTGGCGCTGGCGCGCGCGGAGGCCGGGCCGACCCCCTCGCGACTGTTCGTCCGGCGTTACCTGCTGCCCGCCGCGGGCATCCTGGCCCTGCTGCTCGCGTGGGAGATCTACATTCACGTCTTCCGCGTCCCCCACTATCTGGTGCCGGCCCCGTCGGTGATCGGCTGGACCCTGATCGAGGAGTGGCCGACGATCCGCCGCAACGTGGGCCGGACGCTGGTCGAGGCCGTCGGCGGCTTCCTGCTCGGCAACGGCTTCGCGGTCGTGCTCGCCATCGTGTTCGTGCACAGCCCGACCGTCCAGCGCTTCCTGTACCCGGTGGCCGTCGCCATCCGCACGGTGCCCATCATCGCCATCGCGCCCATCCTCGTCCTGCTGCTGGGCAACGGCTACGCGCCCAAGGTGGTCATCGCCGCGCTCATCTCGTTCTTCCCGACGCTCGTCAACATGGTGCGCGGTCTCGAGGCGGTGGAGCCCTCGGCGCTGGAGCTGATGCGCGTGCTCTCGGCCAACCGCCGCCAGATCTTCTTCAAGCTGCGGTTGCCGTCCTCGTTGCCGTTCCTGTTCTCCGCGCTGAAGATCGCCACGGCCTCGTGCGTGATCGGCGCCATCGTGGCCGAGTGGGTGGGCGCTGATACAGGTCTCGGCTATCTGATCATCGTGGCCACCTTCGAGTTCCGGACCGGACTGCTGTATGCGACGACGGCGGTGGGTTCGTTCCTGGCGCTGAGCTTCTTCCTGGCCGTGGTGCTGCTGGAGAAGGCCATCGTCCGCTGGAAGCCCGAGACGCCGCCGACGTGAGCACGGTGCTGCTGGCCGATCAGGTGCTCACGCTCGACGCGAAGGGGACGATCTACACTCCGGGCGCGGTCACCTTCGTGGGGACCGAGATCACGGCCGTGGGACCACCTCCGGAGCGGCCGACGGGCGAGGTGGTCGATCTTCGCGGGTGCGTGCTGCTGCCCGGGCTCGTCAACACGCACACGCACACGCCGATGTGGGTGTTCCGCGGCCTCACCGAGGATGTGCCGCGCGGCGAGTGGCTCACCGGCCGGCTGCTTCCGCTGGAGAGGCGGCTCGGCCCGGACGATTTGCGGCGGAGCGCCCTGGCCGGCTGTCTCGAGCTGATCGGCAACGGCGTGACGACGATCGCCGACCGCTATGGCCACATGGACGCGGTGGCGACGGCGGTGGAGGCAAGCGGGCTGCGCGCGGTGGTGGGTCATTCGCTGTTCGATCGCTCGGCGGAGAGTGACCTCGCCCGGTCCGAGCAGCTCATCGAGCGCCTGGGCACCGATCCGGCGTGGGCTCGCGTGTGGGCCGGGCTCGCGCCCCATGCCACCGATAGCTGCGGCCCCGAGCTGCTCCGTCGCGTGCGGCGCCTGGCCGATCGCACGGGCGCGCGCGTGTTCATCCACCTGGCCCAGTCGGAAAGCGAGGTCGCCGCGGTGCTCGCGCGGGGCGCTGCGGGCTGCGCAAGCTATCTCGACGCGCTGGGCCTCCTGGCCCCCGACGTCGTCGTCGCACACGCCACCTATCTGACCGACGCCGAAGCCGATCTCGTCGGCGCTCGACGGACCGCGGTGGCGCATTGCCCGTCGAGCAACGCCAAGCTCGAGGGGCGCGTGGCGCCGGTCGCGCGGATGCGACGGGCCGGCGCGGTCGTCGGGCTCGGCACCGACGCCGCGTGCTGCAACAACGGGATGGATCTCTTCGACGAGATGAAGGTGGCCGGACTTCTCAACAAGGTGGCCGCCGACGATCCCGCCGCGCTGCCCGCGCTCGATATTCTTCGGGCCGCCACTTCCGAGGCGGCCCGCGCGCTCGGGATCGATCATCTGGTGGGCACACTCGAGCCCGGCAAGCGGGCCGACGTCATCGCGGTGCGCACGCGCGGGGCGCATCTGCGACCGTGGCACGATCCGGTGGCCAACCTCGTCTACGCCGCGCGCGGCTCGGACGTGACGGCCGTCTTCGTCGATGGCCGACCGCTCCTGCGCGACGGTCGGCTCGTGGAGCTCGACGCCGAGCGCATTCTGGCCGACGCGACGCAGGCCGCGCGGGAGCTCGCCGATGCCCGGGGCTGAGCGGTTTCGCCGCGTGCCCAAGATCGAGCTCCACCTCCACGCGGCCGGCTCCGTGCGTCCCGCGACCATCCGGGAATTCATCACCGTCGATGGCCTGTCGCCGGCGCTCGCCGAGCGCTACGCGACTGCCGGGCCGGGCGAGGGGCTGCCGGCGTATCTCACGCGGTTCGCCGCGTGGGACGCGACGGTGAACACGCCGGAGCGTCTGGCGCGCATCGTCGCGGAGCTGATCGAGGATCTGAGCGCGGACGGTGTCATCTACGCCGAAGTGCGCTTGCGCCCGCCCACGGAGGACGACGGTCTCTGGCACGCGATGATGGAATCCGCGATCCAGACCGCGCGCGCCGTTGCCGCGCCCGCGGTCGAGTTCATCGCGGTCATGCTCCGCGGGTGGAGTGAAGAGCGGGCGGTGCGCGAGGCGCAGCGCGCCGCGGTGTGGGCCGGCCGCGGCATCGTCGCCCTCGACATCGCGGGTGACGAGGCGATCGGCGGGTTCGGATCGCTGGCGCCGGCGGTGGGCGTGGCGCGTGAGGCCGGCCTGGCTATCGATACCCACGCGGGCGAGTCGGGCGGCGCGCCCGCCATGCGCGAGGCCCTGGCCCTGCTCGCCCCCGATCGCATCGCACACGGCGTCGGCGTCATCCAGGACCCGTCGCTGATCGGCGAGCTGCGCGCCCGCAGCATTCATCTGGCGATGGCCATCCGGAGCAACGTGCAGACCGGTGCCGTGCCCGACCCAGCGCGCCATCCCTTCGCCGCGCTGCTCCGCGGCGGCGTGAGCGTCGGCCTGAACACGGACAATCGCACGATCTCCGGGACCACGCTGTCCGACGAGTACGCGCTGGCGGCCGGCACGCTCGGGCTGACATGGGTCGAACTGGCGCGCGCGACCACGCTGGCGGCGCAGGCCACGTTCGCGCCCCCCGACGTGCGTCGGCGCCTGGCGCAAGCCGTGGGCGATGCGTGGTCCAGGGCGGCGGAGTGAGGACATGCTGGTAGAGCGCATCGACTCGAGCGTGGTGTACGAGGGACCCCGCGCGACGCTGGCCACGCTGAGCGGCAGCCCGATCTGGGGCCTCGGCGACGGCTTCGCCCGCTTCGCCGAGTGCCACGGGTATCGCGTGCTGGGCGTCCATCGCCCGATGACGCCCTACGGGCTCGGGCCCCAGGTGGAGTCATACGAGGCGCCTGGCGGCGCGCGCGTGCTGCGTATCCCGAGCTACGGCATGGTCGCGGGCGAGGACTGGTCGCTCCGGGCGGCGGAGTGGAAGGTGTTCTGGATTCTCTGGCGTGCCGGAGTGCAGGTCGTGCTCGTCGGCGGCACCAGCGGCACCTGTGACTGGCGTGACGGCGAGGAGGCGGTGCGTCCCGGCGACCTGGTGCTGCCGTGGACCTACCTGAGCCTCGATGCCGTGCCGTCGGGTCTGCCCGGCACCGAACTGGAGAACGTGCTGGCCGAGCGCGTCGCCCTGATGGACGAGCCGTTCTGTCCGTCGCTGTCTCGAGAGATCGTCCGCGAGGTCGGCACGCTCGACAGCGCGCGCTTCCGTAGGATTCACGACCAGGATGCACGGGTCGTCCTGCACCGCTGGCAGTACGGCGCGGGCTTCGAGTCGGCCGGCTACTCGATGTTCCTGCGCGAGTACGGGCGCAGCGTCGGTCACCCGGTGATCACCGGCGACTGCGTCAGCCCGGTGCTGGCGCGCGTGTGCGGGATGCACCTCGGCTACTATCACTTCCCGTCGAACTGGGCCGAGGGGCTGCGGCCGCAGAATCTCACCAGCACGCTCGATGCGCTCTACCTCGAGACGCTGCCCGAGGTCGCCGCCACGCTGGAGCTCAGGCTTCTCGCGCGTCTCGCCACGCCGACGGATTGCCGCTGTCGCCAGCTCCTGCGACCTCGGCCCGCCGAGTACCGTCGGGCGCTGAGCCCACCCCCAAGCTGACCGGAGGTTGCGCTGTCAACAATTGCGACTGAAGGGCGCCGGTTGCCGAAAGGGGAAACTCTCTTGCTGATCGCGCTCTGCCTCGCGCTCGCCGTCGTGGCGCGTGCGGAGGACTGGTCGGCGTGGCAGCGCGCCTACGATCCGGCGACGCGTACGCGCTTCATTCCCGTCGAGCTCTGGACCGGCGCGCCTTGGGACGGCACGCAGGAGATCCGCATGGCTCCCGCGTCGCTCGAGTTCGGGCCGCGGGGAGACAAGAGTATCAGGGGGCCGACGACCTGGAACGGCATTCAGGTCTACGAGCGCCTGAACCGCGACAAGCTCCAGCTCTTCGCCTTCCGCGACGACCGGACGGGCCTCGGCCGCGTCTTCGACTCGCGCTATCCGCACCTCGGTTGCCGCGGCGACGTGAAATTTCCGCTCGGCCGCTGGAAGCAGGGCGAGGCGCGCGAGTACCAGCTCGACTGCGCGCGCGGCAAGCGGCCGCTCAAAGTGACGATCGAGGAGATCGACTTCGTCTACGACGGCGTGCCGCATTCGCTGCGCTTCCATTGGCTCTTCATGGAAGGGCGCGGCCGCGGCACCGATATGCGCTACGTGTACAGCCCGCTGCGCGGGCTGGTCG
>Ga0075418_10003549_pt1 | contig 17795 bp, 16 predicted proteins | sample SoiMetdeltSBSDD2_FD_81776 | JGI IMG/M metagenome (GOLD analysis project Ga0075418, IMG submission 81776) | Bulk soil microbial communities from a Populus tree surrounding site in Tennessee, USA - Soil MetaG P. deltoides SBSDD2 | ecosystem: Environmental > Terrestrial > Soil > Tree plantation... | reverse complement strand
CGAAGCCCCTCGTACAGCTCGACCAGCTTGTCGGTCGCGCGCTCCACGTCGTGCACGCGCTCGACGTAGTCGCGAGAGGCATCCCCCACGCGGCGCCACTCGGAGGGGCCCGCGTCGACGAGGTGCGCGAGCCGCTCGCGGAGCGTCTCGGTGGTCACGCCGACGAGTGGGACCTCGACGCCGTACGCCTGCTCGGTTCGCGCGCGCGCCTCGTCGTGGAGGAACGTGAGCACCGGCTTCCCGAGCGCGAGGCACTCGATCGCGAGAAGCCCGTACCAGCCCGCGTTGAGCTGGTCGACCACGATGTCCGCCTCGCGATAGTGGGCGAGCGCCTCGTCGTGGTGGACGCCCTCGACGATCCGCAGCTCGACGTCGAGCCCCTCGCACGCGGCGACGACGTGCTCCGTACCCTTCCGACTTCGCGACGAGGGCGCGTGGACGACGACCGGGCGCCGCCGCTCGCGCGGCGGCACGGGCACGATCGCGGCGAGGTCGATCCCGGGCGGGATCACGGTGGCGTCGGGCACCCAGCGGATCGCGTCCCAGCTGCCGACGATCCGCTTCTCGGCCTTCTTCCCCGACGCGAGCTGCTCGGGCGTCTTCCCCCGGATGTCGGTGCCGAGGTAATGCATCACCGACCGCTTTCGGAATGCTCGGAGGATGGGGTACTGGAGGGACTGCGGCACGAGGGTCAGCCCGAACACGAAGTGGAAGACGTCGGTGCGGGGAAGGAGCGACGCGAGCGCAGCCCACTGCTTCGTCTGGCGCCGGACGACGCCGGTGCCCAGGTCGAGCGAGCGGTCGGCCTCCGGGTGAAGGGCATAGCGGTTGAAGACGACGAGCGAAGCGTCGATCCCGCGTCGGCGGAGCGCCAGGACGTTCGTCCACGGCACTCCCGCAGTGTTGACCGGGCAGTGGACGACGCGGAGCGGGCGGCTGTTGTGCACCAGCGGCGAGGATACGGCTGGGCCCTGGCGGCCTCAGTCCCACTCGACCTGGTCGAAGAAGCGAAGCGCCTTGCGGCCCGGACGCACGCGGCTCCGCAGCGTGGCGAGCTCCTCGTCGGAGATCTCGCCGAGCGCACGCTTCACGCCGAGATAGCGAAGGTTCAGGTCTTCCTGGCCGACGACGGTGGAGATCCGGGGGTTCACCTCGATCACGTGCTCGCCGACGAGCTGGATGTTGAAGAACCACTCGATCCCGAGCTCGGCGACGATCCGGTCGGCGATCTCCATCAACGCCGAGTCGTCGAGCGTGACGAAGTACATCGCGAGCCCCGCCCGGATCGCCTCGCGGGTCTTCGGATGGCCGAGCACGACGCGCCGCCCGTCGGCGATCCCGTCGATCGTCCGCTCCTCGCCCGTCGAGAGCTCCATCACGAGCAGGTCGGGCCCGCCCTCGTCGGGAAGGAGCTCGATCGCCTCCTCGAGCCGCATCGCAACCGCACCGGGACGCTCGTTGAGGAGCTGGTCGGAGCGGTCGACGGTCGGGTCGAGCACGCGGAAGCCGCGCGAGCCGGACGAGAACACGGGCTTGAAACAGACGGGGCGGTCGGGGTACCCGAGCTCACGCGCCGCCGCGTCGACCCCGGCCGCGCCGCGCACGCGCCGGAAGGCGGGAGCGGGCACGCCGATCCGGTGCAGCAGGGCGTAGGTCTCCGCCTTGTCGTTCGAGCGCCGAATCGCGTCGGGCGGCGAGACGAGCACCGGAATGTCGAAGCGGTCACGCTGCTCTGCCAGGGCCTGCAGATCGAACGACGACTGGGGGAGGACGACGTCGACGGACTCGCGTGCGACGACGTCGAGCACCGCGTCGACGAAGCCGGGATCGGAGCCCGACGGCACGAGGTGGAAGGCATCGCAGAGGTGGCGGCCCACCGATCGCTCCGAGAGGTCGGTGCCGACCAGCCGCACCTCGCGCTCACCGTTCTCGCGGAAGGCGCGCAGGAGCGCCGCGGTGCCGGGCGAGCCCGAGGCGGAGACGAGCACGGTGATCGGCCGCGGGCTCAACGCAGGAATGCAAGCAGGTCGTCACGCTGCGCCTCGAACCAGGCGCTGCGGGCGAGGATCTGATCGCCGCTGCCGGCGTCCCACATCTCTGCCCAGCCGGGCCGGCGCTCCAGCCCGCCGAGCGTCCGATGGGCCTCGAAGCCGATGCGGTTGAGGCGCGCGATGACGTCCAGCAGCTCGCGGCGTGCGGTCGGGTCGAGGCCGTACGCGTCGCACAGCAGCCGCAGGCGGGCCCCGCGATTCTTTGTGGGCAGCCCCCACGACGCCGCCTGCTCATCCGGGCGGAGCGGCACCCAGAAGTTCGCCGCCGACGCGACGTCGTACACGCGTGGAGCCGGGGCGGCGAGGTCCCAGTCGATCAACGCGACCGGCCGACCGTCGCGGAGGATCACATTTGGCCAGAAGAGGTCGTTGTGGCAGACGACCGAGTCGGGGGTCGCCTCGACCGGCAGGTCGGGCCACGCAACCCCCACGGGGAGCGCGAACCCCTCCTGCGCGTCGTGCATCCGCCTGAGCAGTCGCCCGAGCTCCGCGACGACTTCGTCGTCCGCAGGAGCGGGCCTCAACGCCGGCTCGCCTTCGACATACGAGAGCACCTCGCGGCCGCGCTCGTCGACCGCCAGGAAGCGCGGCGCGCCGTCGAACCCGACCGACTCGAAATGGAGCAGGAGCGCGTGCACGGCCTCCGCGCGGTCGCTCTGCGGCCGGCGGACGGTGTCGTCGACGCGGACGACGGCGTTCTCACCGATGTTCACGTCGCCGCCGACGAGAGGGACCTCGCTCGTCACAGGTCGATCCGGTCGCCTGCAAGGAGCTCGAGGCGGTGTGCGCGCTGGGCGTCGAGCATCGCCTGCATCGTCGCGCTCATCGTCGCACCCGGATAGACCCAGATCTCCGGGTGGACGAGCAGCTGGAGCCAGGGAAACGCCCCTGCCCGGAGCTCCTCGTGCGGGCAGCCCGAGCGCCAGCGGTGGTTGGAGTCCGAGCGGTACGTCGCACGGTCGAAGTACGGGGCCGCCATCGGGTTCACCGCCCCATCGATCGGCAGGGTCATGTACTCGGGCTCCGGGTTGTGCCACGCGACGACGGGGTCGAAGCGGTCGTCGAGGTCCACGTGGGGATGAACGGCGTGGAGGCCGACCCCGTGGCCGAGCTCGCGGAACCGCGCGAGCGCCGTCTCCCCCTCCCGCGAGGCGAGGTTGTAGAAGACCGAGCGGGTCATCAGGAGGTAGGTCGCCGTCGCGCCCTCCTCCGCCTCGAGCTCCGCCATCTCGATCGCGGCCTCGAGCGAGAGGTCGATGTCGTGGCGGAGCAGCAGATCGCCGTCCACCGGTGAGTCGGCGAAGGCCGCGAAGCGGTAGCCCCCCTCGCGTGCCGCCCGCAGGATCTCTCGGTAGTGCTCGAGCGTGAACCCGCAGGCCATCTCTCACTCGACCTCGACGACGACGAGGGCCGAGGCACGGTCGGCGTTGTCGAGTGCCTCGACCGTCGTGGGGCCGGCTGCGAGCACGTGCCCGTAGCGGTCTGCCGCCGTCCGCAGTGGGCGAACGACGTCCCCGGGCGAGAGATACGTCTCGGCGTCGACGACTCCCTCGGCGGAGAGCACCGGGCCCAGGGCGCCGAACCGCACGACGCGACCGGTCGGCAGGTGTCCCGGCTCCGCGGTGAGGTAGCGGAGCGCGACCGGCTCCGCGCGGCGGGGCAGGACGTCCTCCTCGGGGATCTCCTCTCCCAGCGCGAAGCGAAGCGCGAGCGCGACGAGGTCGACGGCCACGGCGTGGCGCACGAGCTCGGCGAGACGACCCCCCGCAACGCGTGCGGCCGCGCCGACGACCGACGCCCCGCCGTCCGTGGTCGCGACGAGCTGGACGACGCCGATGCCGTCGCGGAGGCCGAGCACCGAGGCGGCGCGCTCCGCCGTGCGCTCCGCGGCTGCGAGCTGGTCGGAGTGGATTCGCGCCGGGTGCACGTGCGCGCGCGCGACGCCGAAGCGGGCGTCCTCCGGCCGCAGTCGGTCGGAGAGACTCACGAGCCGGGTCGACCCGCGGAGCGCGACGACGACGGCGTTCATCTCCGTTCCCTCGACGAGGCGCTCGAGCAGCGCCTCCCGCGAGGTCGACTCCGCGAGCGCCGCGTGGAGGTGCGATTCGAGCTCTCCGGGCTCGTCGATCCGGAAGAGCCCGCGCTGGCCCTCCGCGTCTGCGGGCTTGAGCACCGCGGGCAGACCGACGGTGTCGAGCGCCGCCCTTCCCTCGGCGAGATTCCGAACGGCGGCGTACGTGGGTTGCGGCAGCCCTTCCTCGGCGAGGGTCCGGCGCATCGCGAGCTTGTGCGTGAACCGGTGCGCGGCGTCCGGCCCGAGCGACGGCAGGCCGAGCCGCTCGGCGACGGCGGCGACGACCGGCACCGAGCGGTCCTCCGCGACGGTCAACACCGCGTCGGCGCCGTGGCTCCGTGCTAGGCCCTCGATCGCGTCGACGCTCGCGACGTCGGCCACCTCTGCGACGTCCGCGTGGGCGAGCCCGGGCGCGGTGGGATCGTCGTCGACGGCGACGACGCGGTGCCCGAGCTCACGCGTGTGGAGGATCGCGGGACACTGGTCGCGTCCCGCGCCGAGCAAGAGGACTGTGGGCACGGCGCGATGCTAGATGCGCCGGGGCCTCGCAGGATCGCGCCGCGGCTCGACTACGATCCCGGCGTGCCGCTCCAGGGCAAGCGCATCGCGATCACGGGCGGGGCGGGGTTCATCGGGACAACCCTCGCCCGGCGGCTCGTCGACGAGAACGAGGTGGTGGCGATCGACAACCTCCACCGCGACGCGCTGTCCGGCACCGAGCTCGAGGGGCACCCCAACTTCCACTTCGCGGAGGGCGACGTCCTCGACCCGGAGCGGCTGACCGAGCTCGTGGCCGGCGCCACGCACCTCGTGCACGCGGCCGGGATCGCGGGGGTGGACACGGTGCTGTCGAGCCCCGTGCGGACGATGCGCGTGAACGTGATCGGCACGTACAACGCGCTCGAGGCCGCGCTCGCGACGCAGGAGACGATCGAGCGGGTCGTCGAGTTCTCGACGAGCGAGGTGTTCGGCCAGTACGCGTTCAACGTCCAGGAGGTCCACGTCACGACGATCGGCTCGGTCGGCGACGCGCGCTGGACCTACGCCGTCTCGAAGCTCGCGGGCGAGCACATGGCGCACGCGTACCACGGCGAGCTCGAGCTCCCGTCGGTCTCGGTGCGTCCCTTCAACATCTACGGCCCGGGTCAGATCGGCGGTGGCGCAATTCGCGCGTTCATCGAGGCGGCGCTCGCCGGCCGCGACCTCGAGATCCACGGCGACGGCTCGCAGATCCGAGCCTGGTGCTACGTCGACGACATGGTCGAGGCGGTGCTCCTCGCGCTCGAGCATCCCTCCGCGGTCGGCGAGAGCTTCAACATCGGCAACCCGCGCTCGGCGGTGACGATCTACGACCTCGCGACCCGGATCAAGCGGCTCACCGGCTGCCCGGGAGAGATCCGCTTCGTCCCCCAGCGCTATACCGACGTCGAGCTGAGGATCCCGAACGTCGCCAAGGCCCGGACGCTGCTCGGCTTCGAGGCCGAGGTGGAGCTGGACGACGGGCTCGAGCGGACGATCGCGTGGTATCGCGCGCGGCTCGGCGCAGCGGCGTGACACCCGCACGCGCCGGCCAGGAGCGTGCGGAGGTGATCAGGCTCGCGCGCCCGGACGTGGGCGAGGCCGAGCTCGCGGCGGTCGCGGAGGTGCTCGCGAGCGGCCAGCTGACGATGGGCCCGTGGGTCGGCCGGTTCGAACTGGCGCTCGCGGAGGCCGTCGGCACGGCGGACGCCGTGGCCGTCTCGTCCGGCACGGCGGCCCTCCACCTGGCGATGCTCGCGCTCGGGATCGGCGAGGGCGACGAGGTGATCGTCCCCGCGTACACGTTCCCCGCAACCGCGAACGCGGTGGAGCTGTGCGGTGGTCGCGCGGTGCTCGTCGACGTCGACCCCGAGACGTTCCTCGTCCGCCCGGAGCTCGTCGCGGAGGCGGTGACGCCCCGCACGCGCGCCGTCCTCGCAGTGCACCTCTTCGGTCGCCCGGTCGAGTGGGAGGAGCTCCAGACGGCCGTTCCCCAGGACGTCTCGCTCGTCGAGGACGCGGCCGGCGCGCTCGGAGCGAAATACCGAGGAACGCCGTGCGGCGCGCTCGGGTTGATGGCGTGCCTCTCGTTCCACCCGCGGAAGATCGTGACGACGGGCGAGGGGGGCGCCGTGACGACGGACGACGCCGAGCTCGCCGCGTCGCTCCGGCGCTTGCGTCACCACGGGATCGCCGATGCCGTCCCGGCGGACATTCCCGCGCCGGGCCTGAACTACCGGCTCGCCGATGTGCTCTGCGCCCTCGGGGTGCCGCAGCTGGAGCGGCTCGAGTCCCTCCTCGGCGCGCGCGAGCGCGTCGCGGGCTGGTACGAGGAGCGGCTCGAGCACGCCGTGGGAGTCCCTCGCGCGAGCGACGGAGACCGGCACGGGTGGCAGGCCTACGTCGTCACGCTCGACCGACGCGACGAGGCGCTCTCGGGCCTGCGCGAGGACGGGATCGAGGCGCAGATCGGGACGTACGCGGTGAACACACTCGCGGCGTACCGCGACCGAGGCTCCTTTCCCGGGGCCGACTCGGCCTTCGCGCGTGCGCTGGCTTTGCCGTTCGCGACGACGATGACCGAGGACGAGGTCGACCGCGTCGCGACCGCGCTCCTGCGTTTCGCCTAAAGGCAGATGTCGTCCGGCCGCACCGGGACGCGCGTGAGCGGGCGGCCTGTGGCGTCACGCAAGGCGGAGAGAATCGCGGCCGTGGAGACGACCGTCGGCGGCTCGCCGACGCCCTTGGCGCCGTAGGGCGCGTCGGGCTCGGGCTCCTCGATCAGCTCGATGTCGACGGGCGGCATGTCGAGCGCGGTGGGGATGAGGTAGTCGGTGAAGCTCGCGTTGAGGATCGCGCCGCCGCGCGTCACGAGCTCTTCCATCAGCGCCAGCCCGAGGCCCTGAGCGGTGCCGCCCTCGATCTGCCCCTCGACCGCGAGCGGGTTGACCGCGCGGCCGACGTCCTGCGCGGTGCCGACCCAGACGACACGTGTCAGCCCGAGCTCGACGTCGACCTCCACGACCACGCGCATCGCCGCAACCGCGAGCGCGACGTGGGCGCGCTCGCCGGTGATCTGACCCGTCTCGGGGTCGAGCGGGGTCGTCCGCGGGTGGCGGTAGACGCGCTCGACGTCGATCTCGCCCTCCGGCTGCCGCTCGCGCTCCTCCAGGGCGGCACGGCACGCGTCGCGCACGGCGCCGGCGGCCATCCAGGTCATCCGCGAGGCGGACGCCGAACCGGCTGAGCCGACAGACGCGGTGGCGGAGGGTGCCAGCGTCACGTCGTCCGTGCCGAGCTCCGTGCGGGCGACCTGGAGGATCACGCCGGTGACGCCCTGCCCGACCTCCGCCGCCGCCGAGTGGACGACGGCGCTGCCGTCTGCACGCAGCACCACACGCGCCGTGCAGAGGTCGTCGAAGCCCTCGGAGTAGCAGATGTTCTTGAAGCCGAGCGCGAAGCCGACGCCGCGGCGAACGCCCTCGCCGTGCGTCGTGTTCCCGGCCCCACCGGGGAGCCGCAGCGGGTCGCGGGGCAGCGACTCCTCGCCCGGGATCGGGAGGGCGGCCGCACGTCTGATCACCTCGCGCGTCGGGAGCGCCCCCGTGATCACCTGTCCCGTCGGGAGCACGTCGCCGGGCTCGAGCGCGTTGAGCAGCCGCAGCTCGACGGGGTCGATCCCGAGCTCGGCCGCAAGCCGGTCGATCTGCGCCTCCGCCGCGAAGCACGTCTGTACCGCGCCGAATCCCCGCATTGCGCCGCAGGGCGGGTTGTTGGTGTAGACGGCCGTCGCCTCGATCAGCGCGTTGTCGACGCGATAGGGGCCGAGCGCGAACGACGCCGCGTTCGAGGCCACCGCGGTCGAGCTCGACGCGTAGGCGCCGCCGTCGAGGAGGATCCGTATCCGCACGCAGGTGATCCGGCCCTCGCGCGTCGCGCGGTGCTCGCACCACACGCGGGCCGGGTGCCGGTGCACGTGGCCCGTGAACGACTCCTCGCGGTCGTAGCTCATCTTCACGGGGCGACGCGTGTGCAGCGCGAGGAGCGCGCCGTGGATTTGCATCGAGAGGTCCTCGCGCCCACCGAACGCGCCGCCGACGCCCGCGAGATGGATACGGACCTGCTCGGGGCGGAGGTCGAGGCACGGCGCCACCTGGTCGCGGTCGACGTGGAGCCACTGGGTGGCGACGTGGATGTCGACGCCGCCCTCACCGTCCGGCACGGCGAGCCCGGACTCGGGCCCGAGGAAGGCCTGGTCCTGTGTCCCCACCTCGTACTCGCCGCGGACGACGACCTCGCCCCCCGTTTCCGGATCGCCGTGCCGGATCACGAGGTGACGGACGACGTTGGGCCGCGGGTCGTCGAGGTACCCGTGCCCCATCGTCGGCCGGTCGGGGTGGAGAGGCTCCTGCTCGAGCGCGCGCTCCATGTCCACGACCGGCTCGAGCGGCTCGTACTCGACCTCGATCGCCGCCAGGGCCTGCCGCGCCTGCTCGGGATGGTCTGCGGCGACGACGGCGACCGGCTCGCCGACGTAGCGCACGCGATCGATCGCGAGCACGGGCTGGTCGGGGAACTCCAGCCCGTACGTCTTCCGGCCGGGGACGTCCTCGTGGGTCAGCACCGCGTGGACTCCGGTGAGCGACAGCGCCTTCGAGACGTCGATCGAGACGACCCGCGCGTGGGCGTGAGGGCTCCGCAGCGTGTCGCCCCAGAGCATTCCGGGCGCCGCGAGGTCGCTCGAGTAGTCGAACTCGCCCTTCACCTTCGGCACGGCGTCGTCGCGCAGCAGGCGCTCGCCGACCTTCCCCACGCGCAGGGTCGTGCGCGGCGCGGTGACGCTCATCGGCGCTCCGCGGCGAGGTGCACCGCGTCGAAGATCTTCGCGTAACCGGTGCAGCGGCACAGGTTCCCCGAGAGCGCCTCGCGGATCTCGTCATCCGCGGGGTCGGGCGTGCGGGCGAGCAGGTCGGTGACGGCGACGACGAGGCCGGGCGTGCAGAACCCGCACTGCACGGCACCCGCGTCGACGAACGCCTGCTGCACTGGGTGGAGCTCGTCGCCGTCCGCAAGACCCTCGACGGTGACGACCGCATGGCCGTCGGCCTGCGCCGCGAGCACGAGGCAGGAGCAGACGAGCTCGCCGTCCAGGAGAACGGAGCAGGATCCGCACTCGCCCTGCTCGCAGGCGTTCTTCGAGCCCGGCAGCTCGAGCGTGTCGCGGAGCATCGAGAGGAGGCTCTCGCCACCCCAGAGGTCGGCCTCGCGCGGCACGCCGTTGACGGTCAGCGAGACCCTCACGAGCGCAGGCACCTCTCGAGCGCGCGTCCCGCGAGGACACGGAGGGCATGGCGGCGATACGCAGCGGTGGCGCGGACATCGTCGATCGGGCTCGCCGCGTCGGCGATGTGCTCCGGGAGCGACGCGGCGTCCGCCAGCGGCACGGTGACCTGCTTCGCGGTCGTGGCCGCGGAGCCGAACGAGGCCCGCACCTCGCCCGCGTCTGCGTCGACCACGACGGCGAGCGAGCAGATCGCGATCACCATCGCGTTCCGTGGGCCGACCTTCATGAACGTCTGCGCGCCTCCGCTCGGCCGCAGGCGCACGGAGGTCACGAGCTCGTCCGGCGCGAGCGCGCTCCGCTTGACGCCGAGCAGGAACTCGTCGAGCGGGAGCGTTCGCACGCCTCGGGTGCTCGCGATCTCGACCCGGGCACGCTCGGCGAGGAGGGGCGGAAGCGCGTCGCCCGCGGGCGATGCCGTGCCCAGGTTGCCGCCGATCGTGCCGCGGTTCCGGATCTGCGGAGAGCCGACCGTGCGGGAGGCCTCCGCGAGCGCCGGAAAGACATCCGCTAGCTCCGGGCGCATCGCCTCGGTGTACGTCAGGCCGGCGCCGAGCCGGAGCTCGCCGTCGTCGCGCGACCAGCCGCGGAGGTCGGCGAGCTCGGCGAGGTTGACGAGGGCATCGGGGCGGGACCGGCCGAAGTTCAGCTCGACCATGACGTCGGTGCCGCCCTGGAGGAACCGGGCCTCGGGTAGCTCGGCCTTGAGCCGGAGCGCCTCCTCGAGTGTGCGCGGCGTGTGGACGTCCATTGCGCGAAAGACAAGCACAAGGCGGGTGACACGCATCGGACTTGACAAGAGCTGTTCTTGTGAGTTATTACTTACTTACATGAAGACGACGACACGGCAGACGGCGGAGCAGCGGCGCGAGGCCGTGCTCACGGCGGCGCTCGCGGCATTCGCCCACGGCGGCCTCCACGGAACGTCGACCGAGGACATCGCACGTGCCGCGGGTATCTCGCAGCCGTACCTCTTCAGGCTCTTCGGCACGAAGAAGAAGCTCTTCGTCGCGACCATCGAGCGGTGCATGGCGGAGACGCTCGAGCTCTTCCGCGCGGCAGCCGGCGGTCGGCGCGGCGAGGAGGCCCTCGAGGCGATGGGCCAGGCATACGCGGCGATGGTTGCAGGTGACCGCACGCGTCTTCTCGCGCAGCTCCAGGCGTATGCCGCTTCCGACGACCCGGACGTCCGCGAGGCGATCCGCTCGGGCTTCGGCTCGCTCCACCTCTTCGTCGAGACCGTCTCCGGTGTCGACGCAGAGAGGGTCGCCGAGTGGTTCGCGAAGGGGATGCTCCTCAACGTCATCGCGGCGATGGACCTGTGGGGGTCGCGCGAGCCGTGGGCGAGACGCCTGCTCGAGGGATCGATGGACCCCGACACGATGCCCGCCGTCGTCAGGAAGCCGAGCTGAAGGCTCTTTTCTTTGTCCATTGTAATGAGTGACTGATCACGAACTACAAAGGGAGATTCAATGACACGCCGCACCTCGACCCTCTGGACGTTCGCGATCACGTCGCTGGCGCTGTTCATGGTCTCGCTGGACAACCTCGTCGTCACGACGGCGATCCCCGTGATCCGCGCCGACCTCGGCGCCTCCCTCGAGCAGCTCGAGTGGACGGTGAACGCGTACACGCTGACGTTCGCCGTCCTGCTCTTGACCGGCGCCGCGCTCGGAGACCGGTTCGGCCGGCGGCGGATGTTCGCGCTCGGGCGCTCGATCTTTACGCTCGGCTCCGTCGCCGCGGCGGTCGCCCCGAGCATCGAGGCGCTGAACATCGCCCGGGCGGTACAGGGCGTCGGCGGAGCGATCGTGATGCCGCTGACGCTGACACTGCTCAGCGCCGCCGTCCCGCCCGAGAAGCGCGGGCTCGCGCTCGGCGCCTGGGGCGGGATCGGCGGTCTCGCGATCGCCTTCGGGCCGCTCGTCGGCGGCGCCGTCGTCGAGGGAATCGCCTGGCAGTGGATCTTCTGGCTCAACGTGCCGCTCGGGCTCGTGCTCGTGCCGCTCGCGCTCCGCCGTCTCGAAGAGAGCCACGGTCCCGGCGGCCGTTTCGATCTCCCCGGGCTCGCGCTCGTCAGCGCCGGCCTCTTCGGGATCGTCTGGGGGCTCGTGCGCGGCAACGGCCAGGGCTGGTCGAGCCCGGAGATCGTCGGCTCGCTGGCCGCGGGCGCGATCCTCGTCGCCGGGTTCGTCCTCTGGGAGCTGCGCGCGCAGGCGCCGATGCTGCCCATGCGCTTCTTTCGCAGCCGCTCCTTCGCCCTCGCGAACACCTCGTCGTTCCTGATGTTCTTCGGGATGTTCGGCTCGATCTTCCTGCTGGCCCAGTTCTTCCAGACCGTGCAGGGCTATTCGCCGTTCGGCGCCGGCCTGCGGATCCTCCCGTGGACGCTGGCGCCGATGTTCATCGCGCCGCTCGCAGGCGCGCTCTCCGACCGGATCAGTCCCAGGCTGATCATCGGGACCGGCCTGACGCTGCAGGCGGTGGCGCTCGCGTGGATCGGGCTCGTCTCGACGCCGACCGTGCCGTACTCGGAGCTCATCGCACCGTTCATCGTCGCGGGCGTCGGCATGGCGCTGTTCTTCGCGCCCGTCGCGAACGTCGTGCTGTCGGCCGTGCGGCCGTCGGAGGAGGGGAAGGCGTCGGGGGCGAACAACACGATCCGCGAGCTCGGAGGCGTGTTCGGGGTCGCGGTGCTGGCGGCGGTGTTCTCGCACGTCGGCGGCTACGGGAGCCTGGAGGCGTTCTCCGACGGGATGAATACCGCGGTGCTCGTGGGCGCAGGCGTTGTCTCGCTCGGCGCGATCGCGGCGTTCGCGATGCCGGCGCGCCTGCCATCCGCCGAGGGCGACGTGGAGGTAAGCGCGCCGCCGCTGGAGCAGGCGGCGTAGATGCGCGGAGCGGCCCCGCAGGTCGGGGCCGCGTCCGTGAGCGGCGGGTTGTAAACCTGCACACCACGTGGCATCGTCCAGGCCCCTGACGGAGGTCTCGATGCACCCCGTGCGTGGATTCCGCGGCCGGCTCGGCGGTCTGGTTCTCCTGGGCCTGATCCTGACATCGGCCCTCGTCGTCGCCGGCCGAGGCGCCACGGCGCCGCAGCGCTACTACCTGGCCCTCGGAGACTCGATCGCGTACGGCATCCAGCCGACCAAGCTGAAGCCTGGAGCTCGGCCGTCCGACTTCCGCACGGGCTACGTCGATGTCGTGGCTGCCCGTCTGCGGAAGGCCTCGCCGGGGCTCCAGGTCGTCAACTACGGCTGCCCGGGCGAGTCCACCGTGACGTTTTCACGCGGCGGCTGTCCGGCCTTCTCCGACCGGACTCCGTTGCACGAGAGGTTCCGTGGATCACAGCTGAAGGCGGCGCTGACGTTCCTGCGGGCGCATCCGAACGAGGTCAGCCCGATCACCGTCACCCTGTACGGAAACGACTGGCTTCCTGTGCTGCTGGACACGTGCAAGGGGAAGGTCCCCTGCGCACGCAGCCGAGGGCCGAAGGAGGCCACGGCATTCGGCGCTCGCCTGGCTTCGATCCTCGAGCAGCTGCGGGCGGCGGCACCGGAGGCCGAGATCGTCGTGACAGGCGCGTGGAACCCGGATCCGAGCCAGCTCGTGCCCTTGACGGCCCTCTACGCGGCGTTCGAGCAGGCGATCGCACGGGCGGCGACGGGATCGCAGGCCCGCATCGCGCGGATGCTGCCCGTCTTCAACCCGCCGGGGAAGGGGCCGGCGCGGCTTTGCGCCCTCACCTTCATCTGCTCGAAGGGCGACCCTCATCCCACCGATGCCGGATACCGGGCGATGGCCGACGCCGTGACGCGCGCCTTGAGCTAGCGACGATCTGCGACGCGGCCGTTCGTCGCGAGTACGCTCCAGACGGCCATGTCCCGGCAGGAGACCCTGAGCGCGCCCGAGGACGACCTCGACGCGCCGCGGGGGCCGGTCCTTTCGATCGTCGTGACGCTCTTCGACGAGGCGTCGACGCTCGAGGAGCTCCATCGCCGCCTGACCGCGGCACTCGAGCCGTTCGGCCGCGGGTACGAGGTGCTCTACGTCGACGACGGCTCGACGGACGGCTCGTTCGCGATCCTCGAGCGGCTGCACCAGACCGACCCGCACGTCCGGGCGGTTCGCCTCAAGCGGAACGTCGGCCAGCATCCCGCGATGCACGCAGGTCTCGCCCGGGCCCGCGGGGAGATCGTCGTGACGATGGACGGCGACCTCCAGAATCTCCCGGAGGACGTCCCCCGGCTCGTCGAGGCCGTCGAGGCGGGCTACGACGTCGCGAGCGGCCGCCGCACCGCCCGCCACGACTCCTGGGGCCGGACCCTCCCCTCGCGCCTCATCAACGGGATGCTGCGCCGGTTCACCGGCGTCGCCATCTCGGACTTCGGTTGCGCCTTCAACGCATACCGGCGCGAGGTCGTAGAGCCCATGCTCGGCTCGATCGGCCGGCAGAAGTTCACGAAGGCGCTCGTGCTCTCCGGCGGCGCCTCGGTGGTCGAGGTCGACGTCGGCCACGCGGCACGACAGGGGGCCTCGCGCTACTCGCCGCTCCGCCTCACCCGGCTCGCGCTCCATGTGCTCGCCGGGTTCTGGCCGCAGCCGATCCAGACGGCCGGAGTCGTGCTCGGCACGCTCTGCGCCCTGGCCTCGGCGGCGCTCGGGGTCTACGGGCTCGTCTACTGGATCTCGAACGGCGACTTCCCCGGGCCGCTGCTGCTCGGCGCGCTCGTCGTCGCGGTCCTCGGCGTGCAGGGCTTCATCCTCGCGCTCGTCGGCGAGTATCTGGGCAGAATCCAGCGCGTCGTGGAGCACCGGCCCCTGTACGTCGTCGATCGAGAGCTATGACCATGTCGAAGCGCGTCCTCGTCACCGGCGGCGCCGGGTTCATCCCCTCGAACCTGATCAGGCACCTGCTCGAGCACACCGCGCACGAGGTGATCTCCCTCGACGCGCTGACATATGCCGCGAGCATCGAGAACCTCGCCGACGTGATGAGCCACCCGCGGCTCGAGTTCGTCCACGGCGACATCCGGGACGCGGGGCTGGTCGCGGAGCTGGTCGCCGGCGTCGACGTGATCGTCAACGCCGCGGCGGAGTCGCACGTCGAGAAGTCGATCCGGGACGGCGCGTCGGAGTTCGTGACCACGAACGTGGAGGGAACGCAGATCCTCCTCGACGCGATCCGCGACCAGCCCGTCGAACGCTTCCTGCTCGTCTCGTCGAGCGAGGTGTACGGGACGGCCGAGTACGCGCCGATGGACGAGCGCCATCCGCTCGAGCCGCGCAGCCCGTACGCCGCGACGAAGGCAGGCGCCGACCGGCTCGCCTACAGCTACCGCGTCACGTACGGCCTGCCGATCGTGATCGTGCGCCCGTTCAACAACTACGGGCCGCGGCAGCATCCGGAGAAGCTCGTGCCGCGCTTCGTCACGCAGGCGCTCAGCGGCGAGGCACTCACGGTCCACGGCGACGGGCACGCGAGCCGCGACTGGTTGCACGTCGACGACACCGCCTCGGCGATCGAGGCGCTGATCGACGCGCCGCTCGACGCCGTCGCGGGTGAGGTCGTCAACGTCGCGACGGGCGCGGACCTGTCCGTCTCCGAGATCGCAAGGCTCGTGCTCGAGGCGGTCGGCGACCCCACCGTCGAGATCGTGCACGTCGAGGAGCGGCCGGGTCAGGTCGACCGGCACATCGGCTCGACCGACAAGCTCGCGCGCCTCACGGGCTGGCGCGCCTCGACCTCGTTCGCCGAGGGCCTCGAGCGCACGATCACCTGGTACCGCGACAACGAGGCCTGGTGGCGAGGGATCCTGGGGCGCGACCGCGTCTCCTCGTCCTAGGCGCCGGGCCCGCCCAGCTCGGCCTGCTCGAGGCCGCGCGGGCCCGTGGCGACGTTCACGTGATCGCGGTCGACCGCGATCCCGGCGCGCCCGGGTTCCCGTTCGCCGACGAGCGCGCGGTGCTCTCGTCGGAGGACGAGGAGGGAATCGACCGGCTCGCCCGAGCGCGCGGGATCGACGGGATCGTCTCGCCGGGCGCCGACTGGCCCGTGGGCATCGCCGCCCGCGTGGCGGAGCGCATCGGCCTCCCGCATCCGCTCGACGCGCGCACCGGCGCGGTCGCTACGTCGAAGACGCGCCAGCGCGAGGCGTTCGCCGAGGCAGGTGTCCCGCATGCTCGCGCGATCGACCCGCGCGATCCCGCGGTCGAGCTCCCAGCCGTCGTGAAGGCGCCCGACCGGCAGGGGCAGCGAGGCCTCGCGCTCGTCCGCTCGCGGGCCGAGCTCGAGCCCGCCCTCGCGGCGGCGCGGTCGGAGTCGCGCTCCGGGGCGGTGCTCGTCGAGCAGCTCGTCGAGGGGCCCGAGCTGACCGTGAACGGGTTCTCGGTCGGAGGGCGGTTCGTGCCGCTGACGGTGACCGACCGGCTGACGGCCGAGCCGCCGGCCTTCGGCGTGGCGCTCGCGCACGTCTGGCCCTCGGCGCACGACACGGACGAGGCGGCCGACGCGGCCCGTGCGGCGGTGGAGGCGGTCGGGATCCGCGAGGGGCCGTCCTACACGCAGGTTCGGCTCGGCGTCGCCGGGCCGGTGGTGATGGAGGTCGCAGCGCGGCTCGGTGGTGGCCACGACGCGGAGCTCTGCGAGGCGGCGACCGGAGTCGACCTGAACGGCCTCGCGATCGAGGCGGCGCTGGGACGACCTTGTGCCACTGTGTTGCAAGCGGGCTCCGCCGGCATCGGCGGCGCCGCGATCGTGTTCCTCGTGCCGCCCGTGGGGGGCCTCCTCGAGACCGCCGGCGTCGAGGAGGCGGAGGCGGCGGAAGGAGTGCGCTGGGTCCGTGTCTACCGCCGCCCCGGGCACGTCTTCGGAGAGCTCCGCCGCGGCGCCGATCGAGCGGGTGCGATCCTCGCGCTCGGCGCGAGCCGAGACGAGGCGCTCGAACGGGCTCGCCGTGCGGCGGACGCCGTACGCTTCCGGGTCGATGCGGACGCGCCGTGACACCCCGCTGGGCTTCCAGCCGCCTGCGATCGGCGACGAGGAGATCGCCGCGGTCGCCGAGACCCTCCGCTCCGGCTGGCTGACCACCGGCCCCCGCGCGGCGGAGCTGGAGCAGCGGATGGCCGAGTACCTCGAGGTCGCGCACGTGCTCGCGGTCAGCTCCGGGACGAGCGCGATGCACCTCGCCCTCCTCGCCCTCGGGGTCGGCCCTGGCGACGAGGTGATCACGTCGCCGATCACCTGGCCGGCGACCGCGAACGTGATCGAGCACACGGGCGCGACGCCCGTGTTCTGCGACGTGCGCGAGGACGACCTGAACCTCGACGCGGCGCTGCTGCCGCCGCTCGTCACCGAGCGGACGAGGGCGATCCTCCCGGTCCACCTCGCCGGCCAGCCCTGCGACCTCGATGCGATCCATGCGCTCGGGCTCCCCGTCGTCGAGGACGCCGCCCATGCGCTCGAGAGCCGGTACCGCGCACGCAAGCTGGGCGGCCTCTCCGACGCGACGTGCTTCTCGCTGTACGCGACGAAGAACCTCGCCGCGGGGGAGGGCGGGCTGGTCGCGACGCCCCGGGACGACGTCGCGGAGGCGGTGCGCGAGATGCGGCTCACGCGTCGCGGTGACGGCGCCCGCTACGACCAGCGCACCCCGGGCTTCAAGGCGAACCTCTCCGACGTGCTCGCGACGATCGCGCTCGTCCAGCTCGACAAGCTCGACCTCCACGGCGCGATCCGCGCGCGGCAGGTGGCCCTCTACGACGACGGGCTCGCCGACCTCGACGGGGTCGAGCCGCTCGCGCGCGACGCGCGAGACACGCATGCGCTGCACCTCTATGTCGTGCGAATCGACCCGGACCGCGCGGGCGCCACGCGCGACGACTACCAGCGCGCCCTGAAGGGCGAGGGCATCGCGACGAGCATCCACTTCCTTCCCGTGCACCGCCTCACGTGGTTCCGAGAGCGGTATCCGCGGCAGCCGGAGCTCCCCGTCGCGGAGCGGGCGGGCGAAGAGGTCCTCTCGCTGCCGCTCTCGCCTGCGCACTCGGACGAGGACGTCCTCGACGCGATCGACGCGCTCCGCCGCGTCCATGCCGCGGTCACGGGATGAAGCGCTTTCGGATCCCGCTGACGCTGGCCTTCACCGGGCTCGCGCTCGCCTATCTCGTCTGGAAGATCGACCTCCACCAAACGGTCGACATCCTCGTCGACGCCGACCCCTGGTGGTTCGCGCTCGCCGTCGCGATCATGATCGGCACGGCGCTGCCGATGGCGCTCCGCTGGCAGTGGCTGATGGAGGCGCAGCAGATG